>Ga0190360_1000066_pt1 | contig 53300 bp, 52 predicted proteins | sample 48721834_MG_FD_161271 | JGI IMG/M metagenome (GOLD analysis project Ga0190360, IMG submission 161271) | Hydrothermal vent microbial mat bacterial communities from Southern Trench, Guaymas Basin, Mexico - 4872-18-3-4_MG | ecosystem: Environmental > Aquatic > Marine > Hydrothermal vents >...
AGCGAGCGGATAAGCACGGGCACCACCTCGCGCACGGCCGAGAAAATGCGGTGGAGCTGAGTCCGGGAGCCGATCCCCATAGAGAGAACGACTTCATTATTGAGGTGCAGCACCAATACCTGAAGCTCCGCTCCGGCTATTAGGGAATAGCGCCACTTACCAAGATCGACTTGCGACTGGGCCCTCTCGCCCAGATGCAAGATATGCGCAGTCGCACCCACGGCTTCCTCGATGGCTCCCTGATCGTCGGGCGGATAGCTGGCCAGAATGAGGCCATCGTAATCCATCACAGCTGCCCAGCGCAGGTTGACCTCGCCGTGGTTGAGGCGTGCCAGCCCTTCGGTTAACGCCGCAACCCGTGGATCCATCGTGTTCAGAGTCGCCTCCATAGCGCACCTTTTGCTCGGATGCATTCCTATTGTGACACACAGGGCGACGCTCGAACTTTGCGAATACCTAACAATTGCTCCCGCCGGGGGGAGGCACCCTTCAGCGGATGCGGTTGTAGAATCTAAGGCAGGGGCTGAGGATGAGGGAAGCAACCCTGCGCTTCTATGCGGAATTGAACGACTTCCTGCCGCCGGAGCGGCGTGGCAGGCCTTTTCAACACGTCTTCCAAGGGACGCCCTCTGTGAAGGACCTGATCGAAGCGCTCGGTGTGCCGCATACCGAAGTGGACCTGATCCTGGTGGACGGAGAGAGCGTCGGCTTCGAGCAGCGAATCCTGGGCGGTGAGCGCATCAGCGTCTACCCGATGTTCGAAACCCTCGACATCGAGCCGCTCTTGAAAGTGAGACCGCAGCCCCTGCGGGTGACCCGCTTCGCACTCGATACCCACCTGGGCCGCCTGTCGGCCTACCTGCGCATGCTCGGGTTCGACGTATGGTACTCCAATGAGGCTGGCGATGCGGCACTGGCCAGGGAGGCCAGCGAGCATGGGCGAATCTTGCTAACCAAAGATCGCGGCCTGCTCAAGAGGAGCGTGGTTACGCATGGATACTGTGTCCGGGCAATCAGGCCGCTGGATCAGGTCATAGAGGTACTGGACAGGTTCGACCTTTGGTCGGAGATTAAGCCCTTCCGCCGCTGCATGCGCTGCAACGCGGCGCTGGTTCCGGTATCCAAGGAACAGGTATGGGAACTCCTACCCCGGGGCGTGCAAGCTTCGCAGGAGCATTTCAAACGCTGTGAGGGGTGCGGACGAATCTACTGGAGGGGCACCCATTTCGAGCGCATGCAGCGCCTGATCGCACGGCTACTCTCGCTCCACAACAACCGCACCAATAATGCATGACGGTTGATACGGAAGGTGGGCCTCCGCCCGGGTTGATGGGCGCGCCCGGGAGACTCGTTTAGGCGACGGCCTGCTCCCGAGCCCTTCGTTCGTTGACCAGCAGGAGCAGCGCCACGCCAGCCACAAGGAAGGCGATGATGGAAAGAATCGCAATCCGCTGGCCGGATTGCTCGGCCAGCAGCGCCGGCTGGCCCCGCGACTGGAACCAGAGAGCGGCCTCGGCGGCGAGGATACCGTAGACTGTGGGCCCGATAAAGGAGGAGGTCCGCCCCGCGACGGCGAAGAAGCCGTAGAATTCGGCGCTCTGCCCTGGAGGACTGAAGAGACCGATCATAGTCCGGCTCACCGATTGCACGCCCGTCAGCGCGAAGCCAGCGAGACCGCCGATCCAATAGAAGCCAGTGATGGAATCGTTGAAGAACATCCATACGGCAGCCCCAATCATCAACCACAATGACAGCATCAAGGAGCGCTTGGAGCCGATGCGGTCGGCCAGAATGCCGAACAGGTAGGCGCCCGCGACGCTGGCGACCTGCACCAGGATCATGAAGATAATCAACTCTTGCTGATTCATTCCGTACAGCACTGCCCCCAGGATGGCGGCGAAGTCGAGCGCCATCAGGATGCCGTCGTTGTAAACCAAGAAGGCTCCCATGAATTTCAGAAATTCCCGATAGCGCCTGACCTTGCGGAAGGTGGTGGCCAGGCGCTTGAAGCCCACGGTGAGGGCGTTCTCGCCTTCGGGGAAGGGTTGCGGCTGGGCGCGCTCGCGGACCCAGAGGAAGATGGGAACGCTGGAGACCGCGAAGTAGAGGGCGGTGATGGCCAGTGACAAGCGCACGATGAAGGTCCCGCCGACGAGCATGATGAGTGCAAGGATCAGGATCAGACAGAGAATGCCGCCGGCGGAGCCAATGGCCCAACCCAAGCCCGAGATGCTGCCGATCTCTTCGGAAGAGGCGATCTCGGGCAGAAGGGCGTTGTAAAAGACCTGTGCGCTGCGGTAGCCGACTTCGGCCAGGATGAAGAAGGCCATGCCCATGACCACGTCCCCCGGACGCACGAAGAAGAGCAAAGCGGTGAAGACACAGGACATGGCGGTGTAGAAGAGCAGGAAGCGTTTCTTGGCACCAGAGAAATCGGCGATCGCTCCCAGCACCGGAGAGGTGATGGCCACGATAAGCATAGCGATGCCGACCGAGATGCCCCAAAGGCGTGAGCCTTCGGCGCCGCCCGCCACTTCAGACTTGAAGTACGCAGAGTAGATGGCCAGGAGAACGACGGCGGCGTAGGCTGAGTTTCCAAAGTCGTAAAGATACCAGGCCACGCGCTCGCGGCGGGTGGATTTGGCCCGCAGCTTGATAGCGGGGATGGCAGCTGCCTTTTCCATACACACCTACCTTTCCAGTTGCCGGAAACACCCAAACGGCCCAAACGATTTGCGCGGTTTGAGGTGGCAAGAGACACAGATGTCTGGAGAATCGGCCCAGGGGTAGACCTCGGTACCCTGCGCGGCGGCGCGGATCGCGGGGTCCTCGGCATAGTGACCCCGCAGGCGGTCGGGCAGCAACTGGGCGATTTGACGCATGATTTCGTGGCCGATTCTGTCCAGTTGCTCGCGCCGCCGCCGGCCGCGCCCCTCCACCTGGAAGGGACCGAAGAGCTGGCCGATGCGGATTCGCACTTGTGCCCGCCGCCCCTGGCGCAGCGCGGGGAAGATGTCGTTCAATCCGGTGAAGGCCATGGGCACGACGGGCGCGCCCGTCTTGGTAGCCAGGTAGGCCGTGCCCGGCCGGGCTGGGCGCAGAACACTGGCCCAGTTGCCCGCCTCGGGGAAGATTCCCAGCACTCCCCCCTGTCCCAGGATCGCCTCAGCCGAGCGGAGGGCCGCGCGCGAAACGGCGCCGCGGTGGACCGGGAAGACCCCCCACAGCCGAGGAAAGATCCGCGCCGCCGGTGGTGCGTTGGGCATGCGCACGCCCGCCAGGAATTCCAGCGGCCACGGGGTGGCATGGATCATGGCCACCGGGTCGATGAAGCTGAAGTGGTTGCCCACCACAATCAAGGGGCCGTTCTGCGGCAGATTCTCGCGGCCTTCGATTTCGACATCGGCCATTAGGGCAAAGGCGGCGCGGATGAGGCCCCGCAGCGTGCCCCGGATGGTTTGGCGACGTGGATAGCGCAGAGGTGTCTCGGGAAGATCCATAGGCAAGCTCATGTTATTGGGGTGTCTTGGGTATGTGGCGCTTCACCAAGGCTCGGTGTGAACGTCATTGGCTGGCAGGCCGAGGTAACGCAGGAGGGCCTCCCGGCTGCGCCCCAGGATGGGTTCACCATGGGATGGCAATAGATGGACAAAATCGAGTTCTGCCAGGCGGCGCATGGAGGCCCGCGCTCGTTCTGGGTCGGGTGTGACGGCGGCGAACGGCGGGGAAAGTTGCCCCCGGAGATTCATCAACGCATCACCGCACAGGATGGCCTGGTCTTGCGGATGCAAGAACCCGATCTGTCCGGGTGAGTGCCCGGGCAGATGGATGGTGACCATGCCTGCAATACTCTCGCCGCGCTGCAAATCCCGCGAGACCGGAAGGCCGGCGGCCGGGGAGGGCATGAGGTATCGCCCGAGCCAGAAGGCCAACCCACGAGGTTGCAGATCGCGGTATTCCATCTCCCCGGTGATGAAGGGCACCTCCTCGACATGGCAGGCGATGGGTGTGTTCCACGCCAGCCGCAGCGCGTTCAGCCCGCCGCTGTGATCGTAATGCGCGTGTGTGAGCAGGATGAGCCGCGGGCCGCGCCCTTCGGTGGCGCGTGCCACCGCCGCAACGACGTGATCGGCTGTGGCCGGTGGGCCTGCGTCCACCATGATCCACCCCTCATCCGACCGCACCAACCACACGCTCACCGGGATCGAGAGCGGACCGATGATCTTCAGATTGACTTCCAGGCGCAGGATATGTCGGCTTACGGCACGGAAATCCAAGGGAATCAGCCTTTCGCTTCGAGCTGGCGGATGATATCCGGCACTTGCCGCAGACTCTCGGCCTCGGTCTCTGGGACGATCGAGGAGGATTCGGGGATGGTGGCGGCCTCCTTCAACCATATCTGGTGGATTCCAGCCCGCTGGGCGCCGAGGATATCGGCCTCCAGTAGGTCGCCAACCATGACGACACGCTCAGGCGGCAACTGCCAGGCTGCGAGAACCCGTGCGAATAGCTCAGGGTGAGGTTTCCGAATACCCTCCTGGGCGGAAATCAGAATTGGATCGAAGTAAGGCCGGATTCCGACCTTGTCGATCAGGCGCTGGACATTATGACTGTCGCCCGCGTTGGATATCATACCCAGGCGGCGTCCGGAGTCCCGCAATGCCTGAAGCACCTCGTGCAGCCCAGGCATCGGCTCCCAGGCCTGCTCGCTCACGGCATACATCGCCTCGAGTGCCGGGCGGATGAATTCGTCACCGGGCCGATCCACGCCGTGGGAGGCGAGGACCTTGCACAGGATCGAGGCGGTTGTATGCTCAATATAATCCTCGTCCCGGCGCTGATAATAGGCATGGAGCGCCCGGTCGAGGTCGCGCAGGAAAGGCTCCCGGCGCAACCGGAGTCCTCGGCGTTCGAGCTCATCGGCCAGGGCCGCCAGGCTGCGCCGGCCGATCTCCGACCAGTCGCCGGTGAATCGGATAAGTGTGGAACCCAGGTCGAAGATGATACCTTTGATCTTCATAGAAGGCAGCGTTCAGTATCCCCGTGCCGGATCGAATACGTTGAGCAGTGGGCGGTCTGAGAGGTATCTCTGAAGGTTGGCAGCAAACAGGTCGGCGGCCCGCTCGAAATAATGAGGCGAGGCCCCTGCTAGGTGCGGGGACAGGATGACGTTCTCATGCTTCCAGAGAGGGCTGCTTTCGGGAAGCGGCTCGATGGGGTAGACATCTAGAGCTGCTCCTGCAATGGTCTCGTTGTTAAGCGCTTCGACCAGCGCACCGTGGTCCACGATGCCACCGCGCGAGATATCCACTAGGTATGCATGCGGTGGCATCGCCTGGAAGACGGCCTCATCCACCAGCCCCTGCGTCTCGCCGGTGAGTGGCACGGTAATCACCAGGAAATCGCAGAGAGAGGCCATCGATTTGAGAGCTTGCGGCGGGTATATCCGCTGAGGGATGTCTGCCTGGGGATCGCCCAGCCCTTCCATCAGGTACCCCTCGTCCTCCAGGTGTTTGAGATCGTGCTTGACGGCCAGGACCTGCGCCCCGAAGGCGTGACACAGGCGGGCCACCTCCCGCCCCACGCTGCCGTAGCCGACAATTCCCACCGTGCTGCCGCGAAGCTCGAGGGGCTGGAAGCGCGCATAGCGGTCGTCCGACCAGCGTTCGGCGGGCGTGCCGCGGGTGAACTGCGGCAGCCGATGACCCAGGGCCAGCATACACATCAGGGCGAATTCGGCCATCTGAGGTGCTGAGGCTCCGCTCATGGTTGTGATGATCAAGTCCTCCTTGCTGAGCAGAGGGTGGCCGAGGAGGTGGTCTGCACCGGCGAAGTGGAGTTGCACCCAGCGTAGGTTCGGCACCAGCTCCGGATCGGGCAGCGCGGAGATCGTGTAGAGGATCTCAATCTCCGGAAGCAGGTCCTCCGGGAGGGCCTCGGCCTCACGGGCCGGGAAGCTTTGAATCTTCAATTGTGGCGAGATTGCACGCAGGCGGTCTAGGAGGGGTTGGGGAAAGGACACCGTCATTAGCAGGTGAATGGGCTGGTCGCTCATAGAGCCCATTGTACATCAGACCCGGCGCGGCGACAGCGGTCGGCTCGGGGTTATACTCGGGACCTGGGCAGGCACGTTCAGGAGGATGTCGAATGCAAATTGGCGTTGTGTTTCCGCAGATCGAGGTCGAGGCCGACCCAGGATGGATCCGGCGCTTCGCGCAGACGGCCGAGGCGCTGGGGTATAGTCATATTCTGGCCTACGAGCATGTTCTAGGGGTTGATCCAGGACGCCCCGGCGGATTCGAGGGTATCTACACAATTGACGATCCCTTTCTCTCACCCTTCGTCCTGTTCGCCTTCATGGCCAGCGTCACACGACGCATTGGTTTCGTGACGGGGGTGTTAGTTCTGCCGCAGCGCCAAACGACGCTCGTGGCCAAGCAAGCGGCCACGCTGGATTTGCTCTGCGGCGGCCGCCTGAGGCTAGGGGTGGGCGTGGGGTGGAATAAGCCCGAATTCGAGGCCCTGGGCTGGGACTTCCATACCCGTGGCCAGCGGATCGAGGAGCAAGTGGAGGCCATGCGCCTGCTTTGGACGGAGCGAGTGGTGAGCTATCAAGGCCGCTGGCATCAATTGTCCCATGTGGGATTGAACCCGATGCCGCAGCAACGCCCGATACCGCTCTGGTTCGGAGGCCATGCGGACGTTGTCCTGAGACGTACAGCCAGGCTGGGCGAGGGGTGGCTGCCGAGCTATCGATCGGCCGAGGAGGCCGGGCCATCGATCGAAAAGCTGCGCCGCTATTGGGCCGAGGCAGGCCGTGATCCTGGGGAATTGGGCCTGGAGGGCAGAGTGCGGTACGATGAGGGAGAGAGGGGGCAGCTGTTGGAGAGAGTGAGAGCGTGGGAACAGGCGGGAGCTACCCACCTCTCCCTCAATACGATGCGCAGCGGTCTCAAGCACCCCGATGAGCACCTTGAGGCCATGCGCGCCTTTGCGCAGTATCTCGGCCTTGCAGAGTAGGTGGCCGGGACGGCAGGCACCCTGCCTTCGGCTATCTGCGGCCGAGATGTCAGCGCCGGGCGATTCAGAGCACCGGCTTGGTCGGCCAAGGCCTAGGGGCAGGCTCTAGGAGATCGAGAGCGCCAGAGTCATGCCGGCGGATAGGACCCCGAACCAGATCCACATCGCCGCTGCATCTCCGGCCTGGGCTGCGAAGTAGAGTCCCCACGGCGCGAGCATGACCAGCGAGAAGGCCAGCGCCTTGAGTCGGAGGCTTTGGTTCATAGGGGGGCCTTGACTCATGAAGCCCTCCCCAAGCTGATCCAGGCAGCCAAGCTGAGGATCGCCAGCAGCGCCGCCACATACCCGAGCAGCTTTCCGAGGATGCGACCCTCCTGGCCCGCGGCACCCGTGGTCGAGGCGCCAACGACGATTTTGGTCGGGGCGGCGACGGAGCCGATCGCCCCGCCGGCGGTCTGGGCAGCGAGGATGATGGGAAGGCTCAAGCCTAATAGTTCGGCCGTTCGAAGCTGAAGGAGAGCGAAGACTACATTTGAGTTGGTGTTGGAGCCGGTCATGAATGCGCCCAGCGCACCGATCCAGGGCGAGGCGAGCGGAAAGAGATTCCCCGCGCCGCGGGCCAGCGCATGGGCCAGGGCGTCCGTCATGCCGGCATGTGCCATGACCACCGCCATCGCCACCATGGCGGCGATGCCCAGGCTCGATGGCAGCATGCGGCGCAAGGTGCTCTCCGCGATGCGGCGCAGCGCGCCGGGTGAGTAGCGTCCCGCAAGGCGGTAGATGGCATAGGCGCAGAGTGAGCTATAGGCCAGGAGAGCGCCGGCATGGCGCAGCAGCGGGATCTGCCGGCCGTACCCGGCAGGCGTCACGTAGCCCCGTTGCGTGACGAGTTCCGGGAAGGGCACGCGCAGGGTGATGACCTCGAGCGCTGAACGAATGGCGGGCGTGAGCTGAACCACCAGCGTGATTGCAACCAGCGCAAGGTATCCTGAAAGTGCCAATCCGACCTGGCGCCATGCACCAGGGGCCCGGGGCGAGGGTGAGTGATTGCGGTAGAGCCGCAGCCGGGTGGCAAGCACCCCGCAAGCGAGACCCACAGAACCTGCGCCCAGAGCGGCGATATTCCAGAGACCGCGCGTCGCCAGCGTGAATTGAACCAGCCCCATCGGAATCCCCATGATGAGCACAGCCGGCAAGGCACGCCATGCGCCGCGCCACGTCCCAGCGACTTGTGCCACGAGCACGCCACAGGCGAGCCCCGCCAAAGCCAGGAACACGGCTGAATGGGGAGCCAGGGTTTCACCTGGCAGGCCCGTGGCAGCCATCAGGGCCTGGAAGGAGGAGGCCAGCGAGCCGAAGGTGACCGCCCAGGCGTGGCCCAGGGACGGGATCAGCACCGCTGCCATGGGCGAGAAGCCCAGCCCGACGAGTAAAGGAGCGGTCACCGCCGTAGGGACACCGAAGCCGCCCACTCCCTGCAAGAAGGAGGCAAAGGCCCAGCCAATGAGCAACGCCTGGACGGCCGTATCACGTGTGAGCCCAGGGATCACCTGGCTGAAGAGCGCGATGGCACCGGCTTCGTCAATCACTTTATAGAGCAAGAATGCGTTCCAGACAATGAGCAGGACGTCCAGGCTCAGCAAGGCAGCCTTGGCTTGGGCGAATGCCAGGAGGCGGAGGTCGGCGCCAAAGAGGCATGCGGCGATGAGCATGGCTGCAAGCCAGCCAGCGGATCCGGCCCGGGCTGCACTCCAGCGGAAGACCGTCATCAAGACCAGGATGACGAGGATGGGGAGCGAAGCCAGGAGCCAGTCGGGGATCATGGGCAGTGGGGTCAGGGGATGCGGCGATTATAGCACGCGGCTGGGTAGGCACCGCGCCATATCGCCTCGGCCCGAGCACTGCCCAAGAGGGCCGGTGGAGTTGGCGGATAGCCCGTTAATCCTATCCAGCGTAGGGATTCCGTAGGAAATCCGTAAGGATAGCGACGCGCGCATTTCAAGAGAGTTGCCCTATAGTATAGGGAGAAGGGCGGAATCTCTTCTTCTCCTCCTTAAGAGAGAGCCGGGGTCGGCGTCCCCGGCTCTCAGGATTTAACCCCTGGTCTGCTAAGGCCATTCGAGGGTTTCCACCGGGACACGAATCAGACGCAATCGCACAGGGCCCCCTAGTGCATGCTGGAAGGCCGCCTCCAGCGCTTCCGCATCCGCCTGCTCAATGGGACGTGCGGCGTTGAGGGTGATCTCCAAATCGAGGATCTGCTGAGGTCCTGGCGTGAATTCGTAATCGACCAATTGAATGGCCGCATCGGCCTGGGCGAAATCGGTCAGCACCTGGTCGATGATCTGGCGGCTACGGGAGGTTTGCACAGCGTCGATAAAAACAAGTGCGAGGGGGATGGTGATAACGATCAGCAGCACGATCGAGGTCAGGATACCCAGGCGCAGCCGGGCCTCCCGCTCGTGCCCGCCGGTGGGGCGGAAGCCCAATAGAAGCAGCGTGACAGCGCCCGCCAGCATGATGGCGATCAAGTTTGTGGTGAAGAGCAAGAAGCCTCCGCTCACCACACTGCCGTCCAGCAAGGCCATTCCGATCCCGATCACACCCAATGGGGGGACGAGTGCGGCGGCGATTGCCACGCCTGGCAGTGCGGTGGCCACATCCTTGCGCGCCACGGCGTACGCGCCGGCCGCGCCGGAGGCCAGGGCAACCGCCAGATCAAAGAGGTTTGGGCTGGTCCGGATGAGGATCTCGTGCGTCAGGCTTCGCAGGGGTGAGAGCGCGCCGAGCACCGCTGCGACTCCGATCGCCAGGGTGATGCCCTTGAGGGCCGATTCCACCGCCAGCCGGAGCAGGCGGATATCTCCCTGGACGATGGCCAGGCTCAAGGCCAGAATCGGCGTGAAGAGGGGCGCCACCAGCATGGCTCCGATGATGACGGCGGTGCTCCCCTGAAGCAGGCCGAAGGTGGCGATGATGCTCGAGAGCCCCATCATGATGAAGAAGTCCCGGTCTGGCCGGGCGCCGCGGCGCACCTCCTTGTAAACATCCACCTGTTCAGAGAGAGATAGCGTCGGAAACGCGCCCGAGATGCCATCCCAGAGACGCTGAAGCCAAAAACGTGGCAACCCCCGGTAGCTGCGGACCATGACTACCGGCGTCTCGGACTGGCGGGCGACTTGGTCGGGGAGGGTGCCGAAGAGCATTTGGTCGAGGAGGCTCTCCTCGGATGCGCCCAGGAAGAGCAGGTCGCAGGCCTCTCCGGCCTCCACGATGCCCTCTACCACGCTCGAAGCCGGAACCACGCTCATCTCAATGGGGAGCCCATAGACATCTGCGGGCTCATCGGCTGCAAAGGGGAGCGTGGCCCACTGCTCTTGCATTGATTTCAGAGTACCCGCAATGCGCTCGTGCCCTGCGGCCAGTTCCTTCTCGCCGGCGTCTGGGCTGGCGATATACACGGTTTGGATTGAGGCGTCGAACTCGCGCGCAAGGAGCAAGGCCAGCCGGGTTGCCAGCGGCGCATGGGGGCCTCCAGCGGTAGGCACAAGAATCCGTCGGATCTGGCGCTCGGCACCCTCGGCCTGACGGTTACGCGTCGAGATGGCCTCGGGATGATAGGCGACCACGGCCACATCGCAGGGAGCATTGCGCACTACTGGGTCGAGCACGCGGCCCATGCGAGAGCCCTCGTGAGGGCTGTCGACCGCCCAGGACATCAGAATCAGGTCGCAGTCCTCCTCCACCGCAGTGTCCTGAATAGCCTTGGGGACGCTGCTTGCCAGGCGGGTGATGGGGTAGGTCGGGATCCCTTTCAAGGCAGGCTCACGGGTGGACCATTGGAAGAGTGTGTTTCGTTCCTGAGCCAGGCGTCGCCCCTCCTGCATCGCCAGGGGGTCGGCGATGGGAATCACTTGCAGCGGAACAACCTCTCCGTGCATTTGCTTGGCGATCGCTGCCGCTAGACGCAGCGTCAGGCGCCGTTCGATCCCGGCGCTCAGGGGAACGAGGACACGGTAGGCTCCTTTGGCCTTCTCGGGTGTGGGCTCTTTCCCGAAGATGAGGACACCGTGCTGGGCCTCAAGCAGCCGCGTGCGGGCATACCCGAGGAAGAGGAGAATTCCGGCGAGGGTCCAAAGCAGGAGGCCGAGCCATCCGGCGCGTGGCAGAGAAAGCAGGAGAGCGGTGGACATGGCCAGGCCCAGGCTGGGGATGAGCGGGTGGAATGGCAGCACGATCAGGCGGCGTCGCTCAGGTTCGGCATAGCGGCTGCGCAAGGCCGTCAGGTTCAGGATCAGGCTAGGGCCGATGAAAAGCCCGGCGGCCAGGTCCAGGGTCCATGGACCGGAGGGCCAGAGGAGCGGCGGGACCGAGAGCAGGGTCAGGAGGGCGAAGATCAGAGGCGGAAGGCGGAAAGGGCGTGAAATTCGGCCGAGTCGCCTGGGAAGCGCGCCGGCCTGGACCAGCGCGTAAATCTGCCTGGCGGCGGCGATATAGGCGCCGTGCGCACCCACCACCAAGGTCAAATTCCCAGCGGCGAGGAGCAGGAGGTGAGCCCATGCTGGCTGGCCCCTCCCCGGCCGTAGGATGAACGCGGGCGAAGCTGAGAGCTCGGCCCCAGGGAGATGCATCATGGCAGCCTGTGAAACCAAGACCACCAGGCCGCCGATGAGCAACACCAGAGCAAGCCCTTGAGGCAGCAGGCGCAAGGGATCCTGAATGCGTCGCCTGGCGGAGAGCAGCGCCTCGGCGCCTGCGAAGAGGATCATGATCCATGCGGCCGCGCGGGGAATCTGAGGGGTTGCCTGCTGCGAAGAGACTGGCGGCGCGGGAGCGCTGCCACGCGCAGCCAGCCATCCCGCCACGAGAAGCCCGGCAAGCAGGACGAGCGCTTTGGATAGAACCTCGCGGCGGGGGAGCAGCGAGAATAGATTGAGTAGAAGCAAGATGGCAAAGAACCCTGGCGCGACCAGCGGCGCAAACCCGGCCAGAGCCGGAAGAGCCGTGAGCAGCGAGCATCCCACCGATTGCAGGAAGATCCCCCCTAGCACGGCAAAGCCGGCAAGCAGCATCCAGGCCGCAAGGAAGCCGAAGGGGCCACCGAGCGTTTCGTGGGCGATGGCGAAGGTGCCGCCACGCTCGCCGCTACCCCCCAAGAGTTCCATCGTGCTCAGGAATGTGAGGGCGATGGCGATCAGGGCAATCAGGACCGGCATCAATGAGGCCGTTCCGGCTTCGGCGAGCAATGGACCGGGCACCACCAGCGCGAAGCCCAAGGCGATGATCAACCCCACGGCGGCAGCTTGTGCCCGTCCTCGAAGTTGCCGGCTGAGACGCAGTTCGCCGAGGAAGCTTTCATCGGCCTGTGAGGAGGGTTGTTCTTCCAAGGCTTTTCTCCCAGGGCCGCAGGCGGTGGGACGGCCCGCTTCAAGTGTACTCCGATGCGAACACGCCTCCAACTGGGGGATCGCGCCAGCCGGCGTGTCGCCCCGGGAAAGCTGAGGCTCACAATGAGGGGCGCGTTCTCCTGTATAATCGCGGCCTGTGAGCCACGCCTCGGCTACACCCACCCGTCAAATTGCCCGTTCGGGGGGTATCGTGATGATCGGGTTTGTGCTCTCCAGCGTCGCCGGCCTGGTGAGCCAAATCCTGGTCTCGCGTGCCTTCGGCACCAGCCCCTCGCTTGACGCATATTATGCCGGAAACCGCCTGCCCGAGATGCTCTTCGCGCTCATCGGCGGCGGCGCCCTAGCCTCGGCCTACCTGCCTACACTCTCCGGATTCCTGGCACAGGAAGACCACCAGGGAGCCTGGCGGTTGGCCTCCGCCATCATCAACTGGGTGCTCCTGCTGCTCGGCCTGCTGAGTGCGCTGGCCTGGGTTGCTGCCCCTTGGCTGGTTCGGCACGTACTGGCACCGGGATTTACGGACCCGGGCCAGATACAGCTCACGGTATCCCTGCTGAGGGTGATGCTGCTGTCGCCGGCCATCTTCGGCGTGAGCGGCCTCTTCATGGCGACGCTGAACGCGCATCAGCACTTCGCCCTCCCGGCGCTTGCGCCGGCCTCCTACCGGCTCGGACAGATCTTCGGTGTGCTGGTCCTGGTGCCGCAGCTGGGTGTGCATGGGCTTGCCTGGGGCGCCGTGCTGGGTGCGGTCCTGCATCTCGGGGTGCAAGTGCCGGCGCTTGTTCGGCTGCGGCCGCGCTTGTGCCCGTGGTTGGGTCTGGAAATGGCGGAGGTGCGGCAGGTGGGCCGGCTGATGGCCCCTCGGCTGCTTGGGGTGGCGATCGTGCAGTTGAACTTCTTGGTCAACACCATCATCGCCTCGGGCCAACCCGAAGGGAGCCTGACGGCGCTCAACTTTGCCTTCCAGCTGATGATCATGCCCCAGGCGGTGATCGCCCAGGCCATCGCTATTGCCGCGCTCCCCACCTTTTCAGACCAGGCAGCCCGCGGCGACCTAGAGGCGCTGCGGGAAACCCTCGGGACCACCCTGCGGGGGGTGCTGTACCTGGCCCTGCCGGCAAGTCTGGGCCTGATTGCGCTGCGGCGACCGGTCGTTGCGCTGCTCTTCGAGCGCGGGCTGTTCGATGCTAGATCCACGGAATTGGTCGCATGGGCGCTGCTTTGGTATGCGGCGGGCCTGGCGGCCCATTCCTTGCTGGAAATCATCGTACGTGCCTTTTATGCCAACTACGATACGCGCACCCCAGTGATGGTCGGCGCGGGGGCGATGACACTCAATATCTTGCTCAGTTGGGGACTGTCGTGGGGGTTTGGGCGCATCGGCTGGCCGCCTCACGGCGGCCTGGCGCTGGCCAACACCCTGGCCACGACACTAGAGGTGGCTCTCCTGCTCTGGCTGATGGACCGACGCCTTGGGAGTTTGCGGCTAGGGCGCCTGCGGCGCGGCCTGGTGGCGATCTTCATAGCCGCGACGGGCATGTGGGCCGTACTGGCCGCGTGGCTTCGCTTGACGCAGGGGGCAGGGCCCATGCTGCGCGGGGCAGGTGGCGTGGCGCTAGGCTTGGTGGTCTATTGGGGTTTGAGCTATTTGGCGGGCGCGGTTGAAGCTCGCGAGCTGCCGAGCATCTTGCTCCCACGCCGTGCCAGGGAAGCCTAAGGGAAGAATGCGATCACTAGATGGGCGATGACGACGCCTAACACGAGGCCGGTCGTGGCTTCAAGGGGCGAGTGGCCCAAGACCTCGCGCAATTTCTCCTGACTGCGGTCGGGGTGACCTTCCAGAATGTCCCTCACAATTGCGTTAATGATTTGTGCATGCCGCCCGGCCTGACGGCGAATGCCGGTGGCGTCGTAGATGACGATCATCGCCAGCGCCACGGCCAGGGCAAACTCGGGTGATCCAAAGCCTTTGAGCAACCCGACCGAATGGGCGATGGCGGCCACCAGGGCCGAATGCGAGGAGGGCATGCCCCCGGCCCGGAGCAGCAGCGACCAGTCCCAACTGCGCTCCCTCAGGTAGTGCACGGGCATCTTCAGAATCTGAGCCAGCCCCCAGGCGACGAGGGTGGCAATGAGCGCCTGGTTCTGTAGCAGGGCAAGCAATTTCAGGTCAGGCATCTTCAATCTCGAAATCGGTTTCCTCCAGGTCGCCGGAGGGACCGGGAACCAGCTGCTTCAGCTTGAGCTGGGCTTTCTCGAGAAGTTCGCTGCAGTGCTGACTGAGCGCTTGACCCCGCTCGAAGAGCGCCAGGGATTCCTCAAGAGGAAGCTCCCCGGATTCGAGTTGCTCGACCACGGCCTTGAGCTCTTCGAAGGCCTCCTCGTATGTCATCTTCTCCACAGGCTTGGGCTTGCTCATCCTGTCCTCCTGAATGGGACTCCCGGCGTTCACGCAGTGCTTAAGCCCCCCTAGATATCCTCAGAACCTTCGTGATCCTCGACCCGCGCCCCGAATGAGCCGTCCTGTACCCGCACGTGCAGAGGGTCACCGGGATCGACCTGCGAAACCGAGCGCACAATGGCGCCGTCGCGAGCCTGCGTCACGATGGCATATCCGCGGCTCAGCACGGCGGCGGGACCGACGGCCTGGAGCGTGTGAGCCAGGCCATCGAGGGTGCGGCGCGAGACGATCAGATCATGCCGGATGGCCGCATGGGCGCGGCGCCAGAACTCGTCCACGCGCTGGCGGGCGTTTTCGATGTGAGCGCGGGGCGAAGCCTGCCGCAACCTCGCCTGAAGAACCGCAAGAGCCTCCTGGCGCGCGCCAATTTGATCCTGGAAGAGCCCCAGTAGATCGGCACGCAACCGCGCCAGCGAATGGAGAAGCGCCTCGCGATCGGGGGTGACCACTTCGGCCGCTGCGGAGGGTGTGGGGGCGCGGACATCAGCGGCAAAGTCGGCCAGGATGAGGTCAGTCTCATGGCCGATGCCGGTGACCACAGGGATGGACGAGGCGGCGACAGCGCGCACCACGGCCTCCTCGTTGAAGGTCCAGAGATCTTCGACCGAGCCCCCGCCGCGCACCACCAGGATGACGTCTGAGCCACCGTGTTGGTTGAGCGCCTCCAAGGCCGAGGCCACGCCGCCGGCAGCCTCGGGACCTTGCACCGCGGTGGGCGCCAGCAGAACCTGCACCAGGGGGAAGCGCCGTTGAAGGACATGCAGCACATCCCGCAGGGCGGCGCCCGTGGGGGATGTGACGACGCCTATGGTCCGGGGCCACTCAGGAAGCGGCCGCTTGCGTTCCGCGTCAAAGAGACCCTCGGTCTCCAAGCGGGCCTTGCGTTCCATGAATTCCTGATAGCGAAGACCCTCGCCGGCGGGCCGGAGAACCTCGGCATACAATTGATATTGCCCGCCGGCTTCATAGACGCCGATGCGGCCAAACACCTCGAAGGTCTCGCCATCCTTGGGTAGGTGCGTTTGCAGGGCCACCTGCGATCGCCACATCACGCAGCGCAGTGTAGCGGTGGCGTCTTGCAGACTGAAGTAGAGATGCCCGGAGGCCGGGAGCGAGACGTTGGAGGCCTCGCCGCTCACCCAGATTTCCTGCAGCCGGTAGTCGCTCTCGAGAAGTTGCCGGATGTGGCGGGTGAGCTCGGAAACGCTCCAGATGCGGGGTGCGCCAAAGAGGGAAGGGGTTTTCATCGCGCGAAGCATACGCTACGAGAGGTGGGCTGTCAACCCAGGGCACTGGAAACGCCACTTCCGTTCTATAATCGCCCTCTGCGAGGGCGATTGGCGCCCATCGAAATGAAACGCGGCCGGAGGTGCGGAGATGGTCGAAGCGTTGCCAGAAGTTCGCCTGGGGGCCCTGCTGCGCAGCAGGGGTCTGACGCTCGCGGTGGGGGAATCCTGCACCGGCGGCCTTGTTTCGCACCGCATCACGAACATGCCCGGCTCCTCATCCTACTTCCTGGGAGGGATCGTGGCTTACTCCAATGAGATTAAGGAACGGTTGCTGGGCGTTTCACCCAGAAGCCTGGAAATGCATGGCGCCGTCAGCGAGCAGGTGGCGCTTGAGATGGCGCGCGGTGCCCAATCGGCGCTAGGCGCGGATGTGGGCATCGCGGTGACCGGCATTGCAGGGCCTGGTGGGGGGACACCAGACAAGCCGGTGGGTCTCACCTGGGTTGCGGTGAGCGGGCCGCAGGGCGAACTCGTGGTCGAACATCGCTGGCGGGGCGGTCGCGCTGAGAACAAAGAGCGCTCAGCCTCGGCGGCCCTGAAGCTGGCGCTAGCCCTTTTGGAGGGGAAGTAGCTCCGTGTAGCCGCGCGATGTCCTGAGCAGGGTAGATCGACATGCGACCCTAGTGGTCCAGCCGCTGGAGGGTCTGGGCCGCCCAAGTGCAGAAGCCTCAGTGCCCGTCGAAGAATACGACCTGCTTGGCCTCTGGCTTCATCATATCAGGTCTGATTTCGAGGCGCGCCTGCAGGCTCGACAGAAAAGGCGGACCCGGGGGTCCGCCTGAGGGTTCAAGAAGCGTCTTCGGTTAGCCAAGATAGTCACGCAATTGGCGGGCGCGCCGGGGGTGACGCAGGCGCCGCAGCGCCTTGCCCTCGATCTGCCGGATGCGCTCGCGGGTCAAACCAAACTTCTGCCCGACCTCCTCCAGGGTATAGGGGCGGCCATTGTGCAGCCCGAAGCGCAGGCGCAGAATACGCGCCTCCCGGGGACTGAGCGTGGAGAGGACTTCCTCAATCTTCTCGCGCAAGAGGTTTTGGTAGGCAGTCTGCGTGGGCGTGGGTGTGGTTTCGTCCTCCACGAAAGAGCCCAGTTCGGTGTCTTCATCTTCGCCCACGGGAGTCTCCAGGGAAAGCGGTCGCCAGGAGACCCGCATCATCCATTGCACCTTGCGAGCGTCTACCCCCATCGCCTCAGCGATCTCTTCGGGCGTGGGTTTGCGGCCGATATCCTGCTCCATTTGCCGGGCGATCTTATAGAGCCTGCGGATGCGGTCGGACATGTGTACCGGCACGCGGATGGTACGGCCCTGGTCAGCGATGGCGCGGGTGATGGTCTGGCGGATCCACCAGGTTGCGTAGGTGCTGAAACGGTAGCCACGGTGGTAATCGAATTTCTCCACCGCCTTCATCAAGCCCAGATTGCCCTCCTGGATGAGGTCAAGGAAGGGCACGCCGCGCCCCATGTACTTCTTGGCGATGCTAACCACAAGACGCGTGTTGGCCTTAATGAGATGATCCCGGGCGGCTCGGGCATCCTGAATATAGCCGTTGAGCTCGTCCCGCCGTTTGGCCGAGAGCCGGCCATTGCTCTTGGCCAGCTCAGCCTCGGAGAACTTGCCTCGCTCGATGCGTTTGGCCAGATCGACCTCCTGCTCGGTAGTGAGCAAGGGGACGCGGGCCATCTCCTTGAGGTAGAGGCCGACGGTGTCGTCGCTGGAGATGGCGCTCAGATCGAAGGGTTGCAGCTCCTCCGCCTCGGCCTCCGGCAATAGATGATCGGGGACTTGTGAGGGATCCTCGTAGACCTCGATGCCTGCGCCGCGAAAGAAGGTCTGCAGTCGTTCGAGCCGCTCTTCTGAATCTTCGGTTTCGGGGAAGACGTTTACGATATCCTCGGTGGTGATGTAGCCCTGGAAGTCACCTTTCTCGATCAGGGCTGCGAAAGCCTCGCGCTTTTCCCATCGATCCTTGGATACGCTCATGCGCACGCTCCTGGCGATCCCATATGTGGAAGCCCCCGGCGGGAGTGGCAATCCCTGCCGGATGGGCTTATGATTTCGTCCGCAGCGACTTGAGCACCTCCAGCCGCGGGTCGATCTCTGCTTCGGGGTGGCTGCAGGTCACCTCGTTTCGATTCTCACCGCAAATCGGACACAACCCCAGACAATCGGGGCGGCAGACAGGTCGAATGGGAATATCCAGGAAAAGAAGCTCCCGCAAGACCGGCCCCAGGTCGAGGATGGCACTCTCGGAAATGGCAAGCAGCGGGTCGCCCGCCTTATCGGGAGGGAAGGTGAATAACTCGCTGATCGATGCCTGCAGGGGCTGTTCGAAACTGGCAAGACACCGGACACAGTCCAGGCGGGTAAGGACATCGAATTTGCCCTGGCCATAGGCGCCCTGGCCGGTGCGTGTCAGACGCAGTGAACCACGCAACTGAGTGATTTCGAGGTCTTCACCCAGGAGCAGATGGGGGATGTCGAAGTCAAAGTTGCGGCTGTAGCCGATGTTCTTGTTAAGCAAGAAACCGACATTCAACCGCAACGGGTGACGTTGGTTCAGGTTCGCACCGCCTGGTATAGGGTTTCCAAAAAAGCGACCGCATTATAGCATAGATAGAATCTGAAATCAAGAAAGTGCGATAATACTAAACATAACATGAGCAACAAGGGCTCCAAAACCCCTATATCTAGGCCCCCCACCGAGGATGATGCCACGATTGCCGATGGAGTACTGTTCGGATAGTCAAACATGATGAAACTACTGCTTGCCACCCGCAATCCCGGAAAACGCAAGGAATTGGAGGCTTTGCTCACCGGCCTGACGTTGGATATCATCTACCCCGAAGCGCTTGATGATCTCCAGGAGGTAGAGGAGACCGGCGCCGACTACGCGGAGAACGCCCGCCTGAAAGCCATCACGCTGGCAGCCCGGCATGGGCTCTGGACGCTTGCGGATGATACCGGCCTGGAGGTGGAGGCGCTGGGGGGCGCGCCCGGCGTGCATTCGGCCCGCCTGGTTGGGCCGCAGGGCACAGACGCCGACCGTCGTGCCCGGCTCTTGGAGCTCCTGAAAGGTCACCCTCGTCCATGGCGGGCGAGCTTCCGCTGCGTCGTAGCCCTGGCGGGACCACAGGGAGAGCTCGAGAGCGCGGTGGGTGAGTGCGCAGGGGAAATCATCCCTGAGCCGCGCGGCCGCCATGGCTTTGGCTATGACCCCATCTTCCTTGTGGATGGGCAGGAACGGACAATGGCGGAACTCCCTCTCGAGGTGAAGAACCGCCTCAGCCACCGTGCCCGCGCCCTGCAGGCCTTGATGCCCGTCCTGCGGCGCCGTCTCGGTCTGCCGCTTGAATGATTCCGATGTGAGCCCAGGCTGGGGGTAGCTGAGGCCCGGCCCGTTCAGGGCGCAGGGCTCGCCCAACCCAGTTGCGCCATGAAGCGCTGAATGGTCTCCGCAACGACCTCTGGCTGCTCCAAGGCCACCATATGGCCAGCGCCGGAGATGAGGCGCAACTCGGCGCCAGGAATGTGCTCGGCCAGGAAGAAGCTGTACTTGGCCGGGGTGAGGCGATCCTCTTCCCCGCAAAGGACCAGAGTGGGCAACTCGATCTCCCTCAGGCGCCCGATGATGTCGAAGCGGTCACAGGCCAAGAGATCGTGGTGAAGGATCCCAGGATCAATTTCGGCCATCCGCTCTCGGGCGAGGCGCACCAGCTCCATCGGTGCATCCTCGGCAAAAGACCAATCCACGATCTGCTGGATGGCCTTCTCGTATTGATCCGGATCGCGGCTGGCTTCGAGCAATGTGGGGTGAACGCGCAAACGGGCGCCGGTTCCCACCAGGATCAGGCCGGCCAACCATCCGGGCCGCTTGAGGGCGGTGTGCAAAGCGATGGCCCCGCCCATCGAATGGCCGGCGAGTACGAAAGGGGGCAGATCCAGCGCAGCGGCCCATTCCCAGAGGCGGTGAGCGTAGCCCGCGATGCTTGCCTCGCCCGCACTGGGAGATTCGCCATGCCCGGGCAGATCGGGAGCGAGCACCCTAAAGCCGGCCCGCATGCGGCGAATCTGAGGGGGCCAATGCAGGCGTGTGCCTCCCGCGCCGTGCACGAGCACAAGCGGAGGAAAAGCGTCCGGAGAGAGATCCTGCTGGTCGCTGTAGGCCAGGCCGGCAGCCAGCGCGCTCATTTAGGTGTTGGATTCCAGCCAGCGCTCGGCCATCATCCCGGCTGCGGCCCCCTGGCCGACAGAGGTTGCAATCTGGCGATACACGGGGTCCTGGATTTCCCCCGCGGCGAAGACGCCGGGGATGCTGGTCATCATGTGGTCATCGGTGATCAGGTAGCCGCGCTCATCCATCTCGAGCTGACCCTTAAACAACTCCGAATTGGGATCGTGGCCGATGAAGATGAACACGCCATCGGTCTCCAACTGGAAGGTCTCGCCACTCTTGACATTGCGGGCCTTCACCGCCTCCACTTTGCCGTTGCCGATGATCTCCTCCAGGACTGTGTCCCAGACGAACTCGATCTTCTCGTTGGCGAAGGCGCGTTGTCTGAGGGCCTCGCCGGCGCGCAACTCATCGCGGCGGTGGACAACCCGCACCCGCTTGGCGAAACGCGTCAGGAAGAGGCCCTCTTCCAGCGCGCTATCACCGCCTCCCACGACAATCACGTCCTTGTCGCGGAAGAAGAAGCCATCGCAGGTGGCACAGAAAGAAACACCCCGGCCGATCAGGGTCTCTTCGCCCGGGATACCCAGACGCTTGGGCGAGGCGCCCACGGCTAGGATGACGGCATCAGCCTCGTACGTGTCGCCGTAGGTCTTGAGCTGGAAAGGCAGGCCTTGGGTGAAGTCGACCTCGGTGACCTCATCAATCAGCAGCCGTGCGCCAAACCGTTCGGCCTGCTTCTGCATCAATTCGACAAGTTCAGGGCCGGTGGTCCCTTCCGGGAAGCCCGGATAGTTCTCAACCTCGCTGGTGATGGAGATTTGTCCTCCGAGTTGGTTGCCGGAGATCACCAGAGGCTTGAGATTAGCTCGGGCGGTGTAGAGTGCGGCGGTCAGGCCGGCCGGGCCTGAGCCAACAATGATGATTGATTCCTTCGGCATGGAACCTTCACCTCATTCTTTCGGGAAATAATGGCCGCGCAAATGGTCGGTGAGATTGCCCATTGTGTGTTGAAGCCACCAAAGGGGCGCCCGTGTGAGCACCCGCCCGCCTGGGCTCATCAATGGCTTGCGGCATGGGTCGTCTGGGTCGCCCGGCCGGCAGCCGGCGCGCTGCCGGCCGCAGCGGGTGCATGGGCCCGGCTTGGCCGCCGGCAGCAGGCAGTTCGGGCAAAGGAAGACCTGAGGCTCAACTTCTGAAGTCATTCGAATACCCTCACACGCTCGAATCACATTGTAAGCGACGGTCTCGCTGCTTGCCAGGCCAATTCGAGGGCTATTTCTCGAGCGCCGATTTGGCTACGAGCGAGATATCCCCTGCGAGCATGCCGCCCGCCAGCGCCCAGACGGGGCCGCGGCGGGGAAACGCCGGGCGCCAAATCCTTGGGTGAGACGGCAGGCGGGCTGTGACCGTGAATTGAAGCCTTGAAGAGCACGAAGAAATCGCCGAGGGCCGGAACCAAAGCCCCGGTGGCAGGCCCAACAGGAGCGCCCATTGTGGAGATCCTACCCCTTCGCTGGAAGCGAGCGTGCGCCGAGAGCGCCGCGGCGAAGAGAATGGCAGCAGCGATACTAGCAGGTAGACCCCTCGGGATCATCGATCCCAAGCCACTGGAACCATAGGGCTCCGGCGATGCCCAGGCCATCCGCAATTCCTGGCGCCAGGCGGTCATAGATGGGGCCTCGGCCGTCAAGGCGCCCTCCCTGCATCCGAACGAGCAGTGCTTGGGCGAGCAGCGGTTCGGGCGCGCGCGAGAAGCAAAAGCAAGATCAATTGCATACCGGCGGTCGCCCAGAAGTTCCGGGTGAGCAGGAAGAGGGTGGCAGAAAGCAGCGCTCGCAAGGGAGGTTCTGGATGGAATCGTCGCGGGACCTGATGGGCGAAAGCGCGTAAGGCCCACTCGGCGATTGCCATGGCTAATCCGATCGCGATCCCAAGCGGCGCAGAGCCGAGCAACAGAATGCCTGTGGCGCGGTAGAGGGCGAAACGGGGTTCATCCAACCATCGGAGCCAGGGGTCATAGTCCTCCTCGAAGAAGAGGGCGAGGTATTGTCCTGCCCAGCGAGCCACGGCCAGGCCTAGCGCGCCTATCGGTAGCGCATAAGCCCAGGAGAGAGGCGGGAAGCCACGCAGGCCGAAGTCATGCTCGGGGAGGGATCCAAGAAACAGCGCCAGGTAGGCGATCGCTACACCATGCAGCCAAGGCGCCAGCGGCACCAAGAAGGCAAAGGCGCGCGGCCAGCGGGTCTCAAACCGGCGGGCTACAGATGGGGCCAGTGCAGGGGCCAGAATCGCCAGAGCGCTCCAGGCAAGCGCCTCAGAGATCAAAGCTGCCTCCGGAGGCGGTCATGAGAAGGCCCCATGCATGGCGGGTGCGTGCCGGATGTCCCTCAAAGCCAGATGCGTGACGCAAAGTCAGCATGGTACGGAGAGGCGGATGCAAGTGCCCTTGCCCTCCGCAGATTCGATATGCAGCGAGCCGTTCACCAGCTCGGCGCGCTCGCGCATGGTGACCATGCCAAGGCTGCCGCGCTGGGCGTAGTCTGAATCCACGGCGCCGACATTGAAGCCCACCCCATCGTCCTCGACCTCGAGCAGGCATGTGTCGCCCTCCCGACGCAGGCGGACCCAGATGTGCTCTGCGGCGGCGTGTTTGCGGGCGTTGTTGATGGCCTCCTCGGCAACATAGAAGATCACACCTTGCTTGGCCATGTCCAGTTCGTCCACCAAGTCGGGGTTCAGATCGAGGAGCACGCGCTGATGGTGGGTCTCGCGCATCTTTTCAGAGAGTTGATAGAGGGCGGCGGCCAGCCCCTGGCTCTCGAGGATCAGCGGCCGCAATGTGAACAGCATATGACGAATCTCGCGTGTGGTCTGCCTTGCCATGTCCTCGATGCGGGTCAGTTCCTGGGCAGCCTGTTCCCGATCGCGCCCCATCAGGCGGCGGGCGTGGTTGACGCGCATCGTGATGGCTGCCATGGTCTGGGTGGGGCCGTCGTGGAGGTCGCGGGCGAGTTTCTTGCGGGCCTCCTCCTGGAGCTCGCTGATGCGCTCCTTTTCGGCCGCCAGATCCTCGTAGAGGTGGGCGTTCTGGAGCGCGATGGTTACCTGCTGGGCGATAGAAGCCAGCAATTCCTGGCGGTCCCGGTCGAAGAAGCGTGGCGTCGGGTGGCAGAAGAAGAGCAGGCCGTAGGTCTCCAGGCCGTGGGCGAGCGGCGCGATGAGAACTTCGGCGTGGCCCTCAAGCTGCGGAATTTGGCTCAACTCCGGATCGTTCTCGGGGTAGAGCACAGTGTGCACGTCACCGCGCACGAGGGCACGACTGAGTGCGCCCCCCTGCGTGGAGAAGACCAGCGCGGTGGGCTCGATTTCGAGGTTGCGGGCGGCGAAGATGCGAAAGCCTTGCTTGGTTAGGATCACAAGCGCGGACGCAAGCCGATAGGGCTCGCCGCCGTTTGCGCCCAGAGCGCGGGAGCAAAGCTCCAGCGCCTGGTCCACAACTGTATTGATATCCAGGCTGGCGTTGATCTCAGCGGCCATCCGGAAGAGCTCGTGGGCGCGCCGACGCTCCTCGGCTCGCGCCCGCTCGACTTCCGCCAATTTCGCTGCGCTGGACTCCCGCAAACGGTCAAGTGCGGCGTGGCCCTGGGAGGTGAGAAGCGCTGCGAAGGGCAGCACGCCGAGAGCAAAGGCCGGCGCGCCGACAAGGGCCAGCATTGGATCGCCCTGCGCGGCCGTACCCAATAGTGCACTGAGCAAGGCTACAACGGTCCCGATGGCCAGGCCTCCCCAAACGCCCATCCGCAAACCGACACCTACAGGCGCAACCAGCAGACTGGCCCAGAGTGGGCTCTGTAGATAGCCGGAAATGAGCACCGTGATCGATCCGAAGGCCAGGTCGAGCGTTGTGATGATTCCCAGCCCTTGCCCGTCAGGCCAGTCGCCCAATTGGGCCAGGCTGAGCGCAAGAGTTAGTAAGGCCCAGATTCCCAGTAGCAAGATCAGTGGGCGCGTGAGGATGCCGGCATACCCGGCGAGAAGAGGAAGGCCGAAGAGGAAAGCACCCCGCAGAATGGAAGCCAGGATCAGTCCATCCTGGGTGCGTGCCGGGGAACGGCTGGCCTGCATGCCCATATGATACTCCGTTCCCCATGGATGCAGCCAATGCAGAGCCGTTTCCCCGAAAAGCAGAGAGGAAATCGGGTGATTGCGCGGCGACAGATTCGCGGATGGCTCAGCAAAGCCAAGATGAATCCTGCCAGCGTCGTCAAGGCATAGATCGCGCGCTGCGGGCAGGGGCTCCATCGAGTGGTGCCGATCCACCAGAAGCAGACGATCGTGGGAGGGATGATGAGCAGGACGGTCCCAGCTCCTGCCAGGAATCGGTTCCTTATGGAGATTCTATCGAGTCTGGGGCGAGAGCGTCGCACCGGATCTTGCTATGAGGGGCTTGCATTCCCTTGCCGGCGCGTTGGGGTCCAGGCCAAGCCACGCCGGGGCGCAAGCAAGAAGATCAGCAGGAAGATGCCTGTTTCGACCAAGACGATGGCCGGCCCGGAGGGAAGGTTGAGGTAATAGGAGAGCAGCAGGCCGAGGAAGGAGGCGATGGCGCCAATGGCGGCCGAGAGCACCATCATGGAGGGTAAGCGCCGGACAAGGAGGTAGGCCGCCGAGGCAGGTGTGACAAGCATGGCCAGCACCAGGGCCACGCCGACGGCTTGGATCGAAATCACGATAACGAGGGCGAGCAACACCAGCAACAGATTTTCGAGCAACCGTACGGGCAGGCGCAGAGTCAGGGCCAGCACGGGATCGAACGACAGCACCAAGAATTCTTTGTAGAAGGCGAAGATGGTGAGAAGGACGAGCCCTCCCAGGCCAGCCATGAGCCACAGGTCGGCCGGCCCGACGCCCAATAAATTACCGAAGAGGATATGAGCTAGATCGACGGCGTAGCTGCGCTCGAGGGAAATCAGGGCCACGCCCAAGGCGAAGGCGCCGGCGAAGACGATGCCCACGGCGGCATCCTCACGGATGCGGGCGCGGCGGCTGATGGCGCCGATGGCCAGCGCCGCAAGCACCCCCACGATGAGCGCACCTACGGGAAGAGGCCAGCCAAGCAGAAGGGCCAGAACCACGCCTGGAAGAATGATGTGCGCCAGGGCGTCTCCGAAGAATGCCAGGCCGCGCAGTACAACGTAGGTGCCGAGCACAGGACAGACAGTCCCCACAAGCAGCGCAGCCAGCAAGCCCCGCTGCATGAAGGCGAAATCAAATGGGTCGGTCAGCCATGCCAGCAATTCAGGCATCCTGGAGTTCATCCTCGCCGTCACAGCACGTATCGGTTAGCAGGAGATAACCCTCCTCATGGGAAAGTTTGTGGGCCTGCGATCCATAGGCTTGCAGGAGGGTTTCCGGGGCCATGACCGCGTCCGGCGGGCCGTAGGCGATGATGCGGCGGTTGAGCAACAGGATGCGATCGAAGTGTTCTGCGGCGAGATTGAGATCGTGGGTGGCTATGAGGATGGTGACTCCCAGGGCGCGCAGTTCTTGAAGAATCTGGAGGATGGCATCCAAGCTGGGTGCGTCCAGGCCGGTGAGCGGCTCATCCAGCAGAATCACCTCCGCTTCCTGAGCCAGCGCCCGAGCGAGGAAGACACGTTGCTGCTGCCCGCCGGAGAGCTCCCCGATCTGACGTCCGGCGGCGTGGCGCATACCCACGCGGTCGAGGGCCTCGCGCACGAATTGCCAGTCCTTGGAGGTGGGCCAGCGGAAGAGCCCGATCTTGCGGATGCGGCCCATCATGACCACTTCGTCCACGCTCACCGGGAAGTTCCAATCGACTTGGCTGCGCTGTGGCACATAGGCGATGCACACGTGGCCGTGGGGCCCATGGCCGAAGATCTCCACGCGCCCCTCCGTGGGTTCGAGCGTGCCGGCGATTACCTGTATGAGGGTCGTTTTCCCTGCGCCGTTTGGCCCCACGATGGCCACTTGCTCGCCCGGGGGGATCTCAAGATGAACATCTTCCAGGGCGATAGTCCCGTCGTGCCTCACCCAGACGTGCTCGAGCCTGATTGGCGGAGCACTCACATCGTGCTCATGGAAGCGTGCAGTCAGGCTGGCCATGGATGGTCTCCGAAAGGCTTACTGGGCAAGGGCACGGACGATGGCGTCGACATTGTACTGCATCATGGCGATATAGCTGGGCGCCTCACCCGATGGCGGGCTGAGCGTGCCGATGTAAAGCGGAACGACGGGCACACCTACGTCCTGTGCCAGACGGGCGGCAAGCCGCGGGTTGAGGCTGCGCTCCACGAAGATGGCCGCCACACCTTGCTCCCGGATGACTTCCTGGAGGGTGGCGAGGGCCTGTGAGGAGGGCTCGGCGGCGGTGCTGTAGGCCGGGATGAGGGCGCCAACCATCTCAAAGCCATAGCGGTGCGCGAAATATCCCAGGGCGAGATGATCGGCCACGAGCTTGCGGCGCGCGGTCGGGATCTCTTCAATACGTTTGAGGATCCACTCGTGCAGCTCCCAGAGCGTATCGCGGTATTCCTGTGCGCGTTGTCGGTAGGTCTCGGCGCGGGCAGGATCACGGCGGCTGAGTGCCTGCTGAGCGTTCTCTGCCCAGCGAGCAACTTGGAGCGGGTCGAGCCAAACGTGCGGGTCGAGGCCTGCATCGTGCGATTCGTCCGGTGCGTGCTGTTCATCCGTTTGGGGAGACCAAGCACGTGTTTCGAGTCCCTCCGAGAGAGAGACGACAGGTATGCCATCCTGGGAGAGCGTGGAGAGAGTGGGCGCCAGCTGAGCTTCCAAGCCCAGGCCGTTGATGAGGATCAGGTCGGCCTGGGTTAAGGCTCGCAAGTCTCCTGGAGTTGGTTGGTAAGCGTGGGGATCGGCGCCCAAGGGGATCAACGGAGTCAATTCTATGTCCGGGCCACCCACGTTGCGCACGACATCGGCGACGATGTTGGTTGTGGCGACGACCTTCAGGCGGCTGTCCACGGACAACGCGGCGGGCCGGAGGGAATCGATGGGGGTGAGAAAGGCTTCCTGGTGCGGTCGAGATTTCGCGGTGGGAGCGCAGCCCCCCAAGATGATGGTGATCATCAATCCGAGGAAGATCGGCCAAGCAATAGAACGCAGGGGGGCGTCTGGCTGATGGATGGCATAGCCACGCAGGGCTGCGGTCATGCCGGGCCCTCCTGGCAATTCGGGCACAGCCCATGAAATTCGAGCATATGATCTTGGATGAGGAAGCCGGTCTCTCGCTGGATGCGAGCAATGAGGTCTTTGAGGCTCTCAGTGCCGGGGAATTCGATCACGCGCTGGCAGTTGCGGCAGATGAGGTGGTGTCCATGCGCGAGCAGCGTGCGTGCATAACCGTGGCAGCCATCGGAGAGGTGCACGCGCCGCACGAAACCTAGCTGGGCGAAGAGATCGAGGGTGCGATAGACCGTAACCAGGCTCAGCGAGGGGCACTTGGGCCGGGCGCTCGCCAGCAGGTCCTCGGGTCGCTGCCAATCCTCGCTCTGAGCCAATGCTTTGGTGAGAGCCCGGCGCGTGCGGGTGAGGCGGTAGCCTTGCGCTTGCAGCCGCTGCCGTAAAGCCTGCTCCCATGCGGTGGGGTTATTGAAAGAAGTTTGCATTATGATCATAGCCTACGCGCGCATGCGGCTGGAGTCAAGGGGATGTTCGCGGTCTCTGCGGGCATTGGCGGCAGTTTCTGATGGTGCGTCCGGAATCAGCCAAGAAGCCGTGACCGGTGGCATGCGAACCGATGGGTTCGTTATGAGCGAATCTCGAGGTTTCGGTTTCGCAGCCTGCCGGGATGGCGCCTGCCTCGAATTTCAGATGCCGGGCGGCTCGTCGTCAAGCTATCGTTACGGTTCGCAGAGTGACAACCTCGTGTTCGGCGGCAGGAATATCGTGGCCGCAAATTTCGGTGCTTCATCCGTTTCAGACCTCGTGGGGCAAACGCCCGTATACGTGTGCGATGGTGAAGAATTGACGATCACCTTCGTCGGCCTCGCGCCGATCCGATGGGGGCGAATCGCCTCGCCTTAGAGGCGAGCAACCCGAGGCCGGCAAGGCGCGTGTTGTTCTGTAGCTTGACAGTTGCCCCTTACCGGAGTACCATGGAACTGCCTTTTGGAACCGGTTCCAAAAGGCCGCCAAGGATCGCCGGCATGCCTGCTACCATCCGTGATGTGGCAAGGGTCGCTGGCGTGGGATTGGGCACTGTCTCCCGCGTGATCAACAACAGCCCCCAGGTGAGTGATCCCACGCGCCGGCGTGTCTTGGAGGCCATCGAGGCCCTCGATTTCCATCCCAGCCCGATCGCCCGGCGTCTTTCCCTCGGCAAGACTCTCACCATCGCCGCCATCGCCCCTTTCTTCACCCGCCCCGCAACGGTCGAGCGCCTGCGAGGCGTCGAACTGACCATCGCCGGCACGGAATACGATCTGATTGTCTTCAGCGTCGAGTCGCCCGAGCGGCGCGATGCTACCTTGCGCGAAGTGACCCGAAGCCAACGCGTGGACGGAGCGCTGGTGATCTCCCTGCCACCCCGGGATGGGGAACTGGAAACTCTTCAGGCCTCGCCCGTACCGGTTGTGCTAATCGATGTCAATAACCCGGAGATGGAAGGATTCTCGCGAGTGGTTGTCAATGATTTCGAGGGCGGCCGCAGGGCGACGCAGCACCTGCTCGCGCTGGGTCATCGCCGGGTTGGCTATATCAGCGATCCCTTCGACGAGCCCTTCCTTTATACGGCCAGCCGAATGCGCTTCCAGGGCTATCAACAGGCGCTGCAGGAGGCTGGCATTGAGCCCGCGGAGGTCTGGCACCAGCATGGGGAACATGGCCGGTACGAGGCCGAGCGATTGGCAATCGCCCTTCTCAGCTTGCAGAACGCCCCGACGGCGATCTTTGCTGCCAGCGACACACAGGCCATAGGCGTGATGGAGGCGGCCCGCAAGATGGGGCTGAATGTTCCCAAGGACCTTTCGGTGGTTGGCTATGATGATATCGAACTTGCCGAGTATATGGGCCTCACCACGGTGAGACAGCCGCTCTTTGAATCCGGCGCCGAGGGCGTGCGCCTGCTTCTGCAAGCCATCGCCGACCGGTCGGCCCCGCCGAGGACGGTCCGGCTGCAGACAGAAGTGATCCCTCGCCGCACCACCGCGCAACCGCGCGATGGAGACGCGCCGTGAGCACCTCACGGCGGTCATCCTTGGCACTTGCCGGATCGGCTAAGTGAGGCAGCGAAAGTGTGTTTGCGGGTCAGTCTGCACCCAATCTGGCCCGGGGAGGAGGGAGGATTGCACCAAAGATACCGCAAAGTTTGCCGTTCGCGATTTGGGGGGTCTGTCTGACCTCCCGATAGTAGTCGAACAAGGGGCAAGGAGTGAAGAGATGATTAAGAGATATTGGCTCATCGGATTACTGTTGGTGGTGGCCATGCTCGCCTCAGCTTGCGGCGGAGCAACCCCCACACCCGGCGAGGAGCCCACAAAGCCCCCCGCGCCGGAAACCGAAGCCCCCATAGTGCCGGCCGAGATCGACTGCAGTGGCATCTCGCCTGGGGATCAACTCACGGTCATGTATCAATGGTCGGGGGCCGAGGAGGAGAAGATCAACGCCATCTTCAAGCCGTTCGTCGACGCTTGTGGCGTGGAGATCGTGGCCGAATCGACCCGCGATGCCGCCGTCCTGGATGCCAAGGTGAAGAGCACGCCTCCGGATCTGATCTTCTGGCCGACTACAGCACCCCTGACGCTGTACGGCGATCAGCTCAAGGACCTTGGACAGCTAGGGGCCAGCGCGAGCAACTACGCCGATTTCTGGCTTGACCTCGGCTCGACGGGTGGAAAGTGGCTGGCGGTGCCGGTGAAGGCCGACATCAAGTCCATCATCTGGTACAGCCCGGTGCAGTTCGAAGCCTTCGGCTATCAGGTGCCGGCGACCTTTGAGGAGCTCGATGCGCTGGTGGAGCAGATGGTGGCCGACGGGAACGTGCCCTGGAGCATGGGCATGGAGAGCGGCCCGGCGACAGGCTGGACGGGGTCGGACTTCATCCAGGACCTGCTCTTGACCTTCGAGGGGCCGGAGTACGTGACGGGGCTGATCAATGGCGAGATCCCCTATGACGACGAAGGCGTGGTGAAGGCCTATGAGCAGTATGTGAAGTGGGCCTCGGATGCCAAGTACACCGTGGGTGGGGCGACGGGGACGGTGAACACCGGGTTCCTGGATGCGATCTACAAGGTGTTCTCGGATCCGCCGGAGGCGATGATGGTGAAGCAGTCCGGGTTTGCGGGCGGAGAGATCGTCAAGCAATATCCGGATCTGGAATACGGCGTGGACTTTGACTTCTTCGGGTTCCCTGGGGCGCAAGGCCTGCAGGGTGGCGCCGATTTCCTGATGGCGACCAGCGACTCGCCCGCGGTCCAAGCCATGGTTTCCTATCTGACCTCCGCCGAAGGAGCCTCGGCCTGGGCCAAGGCGGGCTTTGATCTCTCGCCGAACAAGTGGGCTGCAGGCAAGTACACCGACGAGCAGCTGGCGAAGAAGGCCGAGATCTTGGCCTCCGCCACCGGCTTCACGCCGGACCTGGGTGACACGATCCCGGCGCCGTTCGGCGAGGCGGAGTGGAAGGCCATCGTCGATGCCGTGCAGGGTGCGGACATCTCCACCGTGCTGGCAGCGGCGGCCGCCGCGCAGCGGGAAGGCCTGGCTATGGCGCCCAAGATCGATTGCAAGGGAGCCTCGGCCGGCGATCAGTTGACGGTCGTTTACCAGTGGTCGGGGGCCGAGGAGGAGAAGATCAACGCCATCTTCAAGCCCTTGGTGGACGCCTGTGGCATCGAAATTGTGGCGGAATCGACCCGCGATGCCGCCGTGCTGGATACCAAGATGAAGAGCACGCCGCCAGACTTGATCTTCTGGCCCACCACCGCGCCCCTGACGCTCTACCCCGACCAGTTGGTAGCGCTCGATCAAGTGGGCGGCGTGGCCGCTAACTACCCCGCCTTCTGGATGGACCTGGGGTCGGTCGGAGGAGAGTGGCTGGCGGTGCCGGTGAAGGCCGACATCAAGTCCATCATCTGGTACAGCCCGGTGCAGTTCGAAGCCTTCGGCTATCAGGTGCCGGCGACCTTTGAGGAGCTCGATGCGCTGGTGGAGCAGATGGTGGCCGACGGGAACGTGCCCTGGAGCATGGGCATGGAGAGCGGCCCGGCGACAGGCTGGACGGGGTCGGACTTCATCCAGGACCTGCTCTTGACCTTCGAGGGGCCGGAGTACGTGACGGGGCTGATCAATGGCGAGATCCCCTATGACGACGAAGGCGTGGTGAAGGCCTATGAGCAGTATGTGAAGTGGGCCTCGGATGCCAAGTACACCGTGGGTGGGGCGACGGGGACGGTGAACACCGGGTTCCTGGATGCGATCTACAAGGTGTTCTCGGATCCGCCGGAGGCGATGATGGTGAAGCAGTCCGGGTTTGCGGGCGGAGAGATCGTCAAGCAATATCCGGATCTGGAATACGGCGTGGACTTTGACTTCTTCGGGTTCCCTGGGGCGCAAGGCCTGCAGGGTGGCGCCGATTTCCTGATGGCGACCAGCGACTCGCCCGCGGTCCAAGCCATGGTTTCCTATCTGACCTCCGCCGAAGGAGCCTCGGCCTGGGCCAAGGCGGGCTTTGATCTCTCGCCGAACAAGTGGGCTGCAGGCAAGTACACCGACGAGCAGCTGGCGAAGAAGGCCGAGATCTTGGCCTCCGCCACCGGCTTCACGCCGGACCTGGGTGACACGATCCCGGCGCCGTTCGGCGAGGCGGAGTGGAAGGCCATCGTCGATGCCGTGCAGGGTGCGGACATCCCCACCGTGCTGGCAGCGGCGGCTAATGCGCAGCGCGAAGCTCTTGGCCGATAATCCCGAACCTTGCTTGTGGGGTGCCCTGCATCCGGCACCCCACAAGCACCATCTGGACCCATACGCATGAGGAGGCGCCATGGCTGCCCCTAAGATCATGCAGCAGGGGCGCGTCGTGCCCTGGCTCTACCTGCTTCCAGCGCTGATTGTTATCGCCGTCTTCATCCTTTATCCCACGGCTAATACCTTCCAACTGAGTTTGCGCGACCGCACCGGAAGGCAGCCTGCCACTGCGGAATGCGTCGAGGGCGAGCCCTGCTGGGGCCCGTTCGAGAACTATCGCTACACACTCACATCCCCGGAAATGCTGATCGCCTTGCGCAACAACGCATTGTGGATTTTGGTCATGGTACCGATCACCATCGGCATAGGACTGGTGATCGCCGTACTCGCCGACCGGGTGCGCTATGAAAGCCTGGTGAAATCCATCATCTTCATGCCCATGGCCATATCGTTCATCGGGGCGGGCGTCATATGGCGCTTCATGTATCACATCGAAACAGGGAGCCTCGAGCAGATCGGCGTGCTCAATGCCATCCTGGTCGGGCTCGGACTGGATCCCGTGCCGTGGCTGAGTACGGCCTGGGTGAACAACTTCGCTCTCATGGCCGTGGGAGTTTGGCTGTGGGCCGGCTTCTGCATGACGATTCTGTCGGCGGCGCTTAAAGGACTTCCCCCGGAAGTCATCGAGGCTGCTCGGGTGGACGGGGCCACGGAGTGGCAACTCTTCTGGCAGGTGATGATGCCGATGATCCTGCCTACCGTCACGGTTGTGCTAACGACGATGATCATCATCATCCTGAAGATCTTCGATATTGTGTTCGTGATGACGGGCGGCTTGTTTGGAACGGAAGTGATCGCAAACCGCATGTTCAAACTCATCGTCACCCATACCGGCAGGTCGACGGCCATTGCCATGTTGCTGCTGGTGCTGACCATCCCGGTGATGGTGTTCAATGTGCGGCGGTTCCGGGAACAGGAGGCCATGCGATGAGACCCTTCGCACGCCTCAACCGCATGTTTTCGCGTTTGCCCGTCCATCTCTCGCTTGGGGTACTCGTGGTGCTGTGGATTGTCCCCACTCTGGGGGTCTTCGTGACCTCCTTCCGGTCCCGCGAGGCAGTGCGCACTACGGGCTGGTGGACGGTCTTTCTTCCACAGGAGGTGGAAGGGAAGGTCGAATATGCCACGTATTGCGAAGGCTGCCATGGGGCGGACGGTGCAGGCGTACCGGCCGCCGATCTAAGCGATCCGGCGGTGGTGGGGAAGTTCCCGCGTTCCAACCGTTTATTGGCAGTGTTGCGCCGTCCTCTGGAAAGTGGAGAGCTGCATGTGCAAGATCCAGGGCTGCCTGAGGATCCAAACCAGGCGCTGGAGACTCTGGCACCCATCCTGGGCTATATGCAAGTGCTGTCTGGCATCGAGGAGGGAGCTGCTGGCCGTCTGACACTGCGGAACTATGCCGATGCTCTGGTCGGATACAAGGGCACACAGGATTACCTAACCGATTGTGAGCAGGGAGTGGCCAGCGCGCTGGCGAAGTTCAATTGCGATGCTAGCGACCTGCTACGGCCCGAAGGTATGGGCCGGGCCTTCCTAAACACAGTAGCTGTGGCAATCCCCTCGGCGCTGCTTCCGATTCTAATCGCCGGCTTCGGTGCCTATGCCTTCGCCTGGATGGATTTCCCAGCGCGCCAATGGCTCTTTGCCATCCTTGTTGGCCTGCAAATCATCCCGCTGCAATTGGCATTGGTGCCCATCGCGCGCATGTACACTTCTGTGGGCCTGCAATCCACATTCTTGGGAATCTGGTTGTTCCATACAGGGTTCGGCCTTCCCTATGCCATCTATCTGATGCGCAACTTCCTTGGAGGGCTCCCGCGCGAGGTCTTTGAATCGGTCTATATCGATGGAGCCAACCATTGGACAGCGTTCTGGCGATTGGCGATTCCACTTTCCGTCCCGGCCATCGCCTCCCTAGGAATTTTTCAATTCTTGTGGATTTGGAACGACTTCCTGGTGGCGAAGATATTCCTGTCCAGCCACCCTGTGCTGACGGTTCAGATCACCAATCTCATCGATCCGCGAGGGGCCAACTGGCATATTTTGACGGGCGCGGCTTTTTTGTCGTTCATCGTTCCCATGGCTGTCTTCTTCGGCCTGCAGCGCTTCTTTGTGCGCGGCTTGCTGGCCGGATCCGTCAAGGGCTAGGTATGGCGCCGCCATAGACCACAAGGCCGCGAGACGCCACTGCGGCCTTGATTTTATTTCAATGGAGTTATGAGGGCTCTAGGGCACTGGCGTGACGGTCGCCAGGTAGTCGCCCTGCAGCCAACCCTCAAGGACCTCCCCGAAGTCGTTAATAAAGCGCACGTACCACCAGACAGAACCATCGATCTCGGTGGGTCCTTCGAGCACCACGACCCGGTCACCCTCCTCCAGGAACCCTACGTGGGCGCCGAGGGGGCCGGGGGTGACACGCAGCACGGCGCCGATGCCGCCGGTGCGCAATACCTCGGCTGGCTGCGGAGTGGGCGTGGGGGTTTGGGTCGGGGTGGGCGTGATCGTGGGAGTGTGCGTGGGCGTCGCCGTGGGGGTCATGGTGGCCGTGTGTGTGGGCGTGGATGTAGCCGTGGGTGTGGGCGTGGCGGTGGGCGTGGGCGTAGGTGTGGGCAATGAGGCCAGCACAGAGGCCCCCAGCCCGGCAGCGCTGAGCACCGCCACGACGCCCATTAACGCCACGGCGGCGGCGAGCGAGCCAGTGGCACCGGTGAGAGGGCGGAATCCCAGGCCGGCGAGCACACCCACGCCCACGACCAGTGCCCAGGCCAGGTGCAATCCGAAGGTGAGCAGGGCACCTTCCCAGAGCTCGGGCTTGCCAACCAACAGACCGATGGCGGCCGCGCCCAGGGGCAATGCCAGTTCGTATGCCACGGCCGCGCTGGGCAGCGGCGCGAGCACTTCATCGCGCACCAGCTTGTAGGCCAGGAGCCCCGCCCCCACCATCACCATGGCGAAATCGAGCCAATTGAGCTTGGTATGGCACAGGGCCAGCAGGTAGGGCGCATCCCCGGCCCCCAGGCCGCCGCTCAGGCCGGCGGTCACGCCCAGGAGCAGCATGGCGGCCAGGAAAGCGGCCGTCATGCGGCCGAAGAAGCGCGCCGAGCCGGAGACGGCCGAGAGCGCCAGGCCCATCAGCGGACCCATGCGCGGCGCCAGCAATGCGCCGGCGACCAGCAAGGCCCGCTGGTCAAAGCGGAATCCGAGTCCGATCAATGCGCCGGCTAGGAGCGCGTAGAAGAACAACTCCACGCCGGGGGTTACGATCTTGGCCAAGTCTTCGAGAAAGGCCTCGCGTTCATCGGCCCGCAGCTGGGTGAGCATGCGACGGGCACGCCGGCGGCGGGCTCGGGAGGCCTGACCGAGGGGATCGAGGGGTTCGCTGGATTGCGCGCTCATCGTCGTAGCGTGGCCACCAATCGGAGCGGATTTTCGAGCAAGTCTAGCGCGGCGTGGATGTTTTCGACAACGAGATCTGCCGCCTGCAAGGTCTCCACCGCCAGTCCCTCCTTCGAGAGCAGGGCGATGCCAATTGCCGCCTCCCGAAGCATGCCGGCGTCGTTGGCGCCCTGTCCGATGGCGACAACCTGGTCGGCGCCCAGGGCACGGACCTGCGCGGCCTTGGCCTCGGCCTCCTCGCCGCGCGGAATGAGGGTCGCCTGGATGCCCAGCCGGGCCTCGATCGCCTGGCGGGTGCGATGCGTGTCGGCAGTCAGCAGGTGGAGTTCCAACCGGTCGCGCAATGCTGCAAGCGCCCTGGCCACCCCCTCGATCAGGCGGCCGTCCAGAGCGATGGTGCCATGCACATCGCAGACCAAGTGCCGCAACTGAATGGTGCCCCGGCCGGGTACGTTGAGCTCGATCAAGGCCGCCCTCCACAGGTTGCCGGCATTATAGCACCCGGGATTCGGCCGGACAAAAATAGCCGGGCCCAGGCTCAGGGTTCGGAGTGACCTGATTTGCATGAGAAATCCTATGGAAGGAAGCTGATTCCGCCGAAGGGTTATGCTTCTCTCCCAGCGGTGTCAGGGCCGCCTTCGGACCGCTGCACTTATGCTATAATCGCGGCGCAGGGCGCGTAGCTCAGTTGGTCAGAGCGCACGGTTCACATCCGTGAGGTCGCGGGTTATGCGCCTGATGCTTCACACGGTTCGGTCCGCAGCCGAACCGTGCGTTGTTTTGGGCGCCTTTCGCCCGAAATCCGAGCGCACGGTTCGCTGAAGGGATCACTTGCCATTAAGGCGGCTTCGCGCTGTGGTCGTGGGTGCCAATCCTAGGAATGGAGGCAGCCATGATCTTACTCAGCAGGGCAGTCGAGGGCTTCTTACTGCACAAGCGCGCTGCGGGACGATCCCCAAACACGCTCCGCAATTACAGAATTCAACTCGATCGCATGTGCGCCTGGCTCGGCGATCCGACCATCGATCAAGTTACATCCAGGAGATTGAAGGAGTTCTTTGCCTTCCTCCAGGAGGAGTATCGCTTCCAGTGCATTGGGCGGCTCCGCATTGATCCCAAACCCCTCTCGTCTAAGACCTGCAAGAATGCGTGGGGCGCCTTATCGGTCTTCTGGCGCTGGGCGAGCAATGAGTTCGACATCGAGAACCCTTTCAATGTGGCCCCAATTAGGAGCCACTCAAGGCCCATCCAGCCTCTGTGCCAGGAGGAAGTCCGGCGCCTGCTGCGCATTTGCCAAGCGACGGAGGCAGGTGCAAGAAGGCCTACCGCGAAGAGGGATCAGGCCATCATCCTGACCTTCCTGGATACCGGCATTCGCGTTAGTGAACTCACTGGCGCCAACATCAGCGATCTGGATCTGGAGGCGGGAAGGCTCTTGGTGACCGGCAAAGGTGGCAAGTCTCGCTACGTCTACCTAGGCCAGCTCAGCAGGAAAGTTATCTGGCGATACCTCGCCGAACGATTTCCCAGCATGGAACCTCCGAAGAATGAACCACTCTTTGCTCATGTTGATGACATCCATCGATTGACGCGTCATGGGGTGCGTTCATTGCTTAGGGCGCTTGGTCGGAAGGCGGGGATTGAGAACGTCCATCCTCATCGGTTCCGGCACACCTTCGCGATTGAATTCCTGCGGAATGGAGGTGATATCTTCACGCTGCAGCAGCTCTTGGGTCACTCGAGCCTGGACATGGTCCGGCGCTATGTTGCACTGGCGGAGATGGACATGGAGGGCGCCCACCGGCGTGCAAGTCCGGCGGGCAACTGGCGACTTCGCTGAAAGCCCCATATCCAAGGAAGGGAGAAATAGGATGGAGCGCGATTGGCCGAAATGGTCCTACTTGTACATCGTGTTTGAGACGGTGAATGATGAAGAAGCGAATGAGCCAATCACAGTTGCATATGTGAATGGCGTTCGATCGATGACATTTGAGAATTCAAAGAAGCATGAATATGGCTATGCTCTCAGCCAAGCCCATGTAGATTTCATGGATATGTTTGGTGAGGCGGGTTGGGAACTTGTCTCCCATGAAGTGCTCGCGACCACTGTTGCTCGCGATCGTCTCACATACCCGGAGATGAGGCATTTCCTGGTTTTCAAGCGTCCTTGGACGGCCAATGAAGAGGTTGAGGTTGATGCGTTGATGGACCTATTCAAGTTGTGTCATCTAAGAAAGCGGGCGTCAAGGTGTAACCCCTTCCGATAGACCAACCACGCAGCAATCCAGATGACATGAGCCAATAAGGCATCAGGTGTGATAAGGGGATATTCTGGATTTCTGATTTGAGGTCGTGTCACCTACCAAGGGTGAACCAACCTTCAATCCGAGTCATCTAACCGTGCTGTGACGGAGCATTTCAGCTCAGTCGGACCCGATGAACGGATCCCGCACCAAGGATAGTATCCGATTGTGGCCGGGGGCCTCATCAAGAATACGGCGTCATCGTATTCCCAATACAGATGCGCCAGACACAACTTCAGGCTCTCCGGCGGTTAGCCTGGTAATCTTCCTGGTAGGGTTCATTGCGTTTGAGCATGTAGTAGACCACAGTCAGCAGACGACGAGCAACCGCCACTTTGGCGGCCTGTTTTCCAATGCGGCGAGCCAGACGCTCGTGGACCACATACCACCGTCGGCTAAATCGGCTGGAGATGGTCGCGGCCTGCGTCATGGCAGCTCGCAGATACGGCGAGCCCTGCTTGGAAATCGACCCATGATGAATGACGGCGGCGCTTTGACGCACCCGCGGGGTTAGCCCGGCCCAATTGCAAAGCGCCTTGGGGGAGTGGAAGCGCCGGATATCGCCGATTTCAGCCACGATCGTATGGGCGATGGTTTGGCCCACTCCAGGGATGGTGATGAGCAAACGCACAGCTTGCTTCTGCTCGGGGGTTAGATCGATGGCCGCCTCTGTGGCTTCAATCTGTTCGTTGAGGTAGTCAATTAGACCCAGGTGGTTGCTGAGCACCTTCCTGGCAGATGGTCGCAATTGGAGGCACAGCTCCTGTTCCAAGATCTCTCTGCCTTGAGCACCGAACAGATCAGTGACAGGCGCGACTAGGTTGTTTCTGGCCAGCAAGGCGTGAATACGATTCTTAGCCCGGGTTCGCGCCCAGACCAGTTGGCTGCGATGACGCATGAGTAAGCGCAAGTCTCGAGTTGTCGCCGGAGCAGCATAGGCGATTGGCAAGTAGTTGAGACGTGCCAGCTGGGCTAGGACTCGGGCATCAATACGATCCGTTTTGACCGCCGCCGATGAGATGGCCTTCAATTCTTTGGGATGCGCTAATTCCACCCGTTCCACATGCTCGGCGAGCAAGTCATAAAGAAAGGGCCAATTGCGGGTGGCTTCCAACACAGCGAAAGTCTTGGGTGGAACGACCTTGTGAAGATACGTGGGCAACTCCTTATTGGCTATTTGCCTTTCATCGAGTGTATTGCCTTGCGCATCGAGCAGGACTGCATAGGTCTTCTTGAGATGCAGGTCCAGACCGAGGTAGAATGGATACATCGTGTTCCTCCTTCCAGAGATTGAGGTTAGGGCAATCTCAGTCTAGCATGGAAGGGGGAACCGCTTTCATACTATCAAGAATCTTGTGTACTTTTGAGCTCCACAATCGGGACCGGTTAAGCTAAGACCGCCTCTTGCTTCGGCAGCTCAATCGGTTCCGGTTTTTCCTCCTCCAGCACCTCCATGTCCAGATAACGGTGCCCGGTAATCCATTCTTCAGATTGCTCCATCGATAGCGCTGTACACAAACGCAGGCAGCTCCTTCGGTTCGGAAATATCCTCACGACTCGCGTCCGTCGTCGCAGCTCTTCATGGAATCGCTCAAGCCCATTGTTCGTCCGCATTCTCGTGCGGTGCTCTCTCGGCAGGGAGAACACAGCCAACGTGTCCTGGAGCGTCTCCTCCATCCATTCCACAAGATCGGGGAATCGAGGTCGCCACTCTTCCTGCAACCATTCGGCCCGCTGCCATGCCCGTTCTGCATCCGGTGCGTTGAAGATATCTCGCAATCCGGCATGAACTTCGTCTCGAGCTTTCGCAGGCACCTTCCCGGCCGCATTCCTCTGGTCGCGAAGCATGCCCTTCGGGCGAATGGGTCTGACAGCGCTGCCAGGTGGCTTTGGGGAAGTATCGTCTCATCGCTTTGCGAAGCCCCTTGTGTTCGTCGGAGGTGATACATTCCACTGCATCGGCATCCAGCCCTCGTTCCAGCAAATCGGAGAAGACCTCATTCCAGGTCGCCTCTTCTTCCGTGGGAGCCACGAACACACTCAGGATCTCCCTGTAGCCGTCTGCTCGAATGCCCTTCACCAGCAGCACACCGTCGCTTTCCACCTGGCCATCCTCGCGCACATACTCGTAGTGCGCATCCACAATCAGGTACGGATAGGCCATCTCCAGCGCCCTTGTCCGCCAGGTCGCAAGCTCTTCGTCCAGCTCCTGAGCCATGCTGGAGACCTGGTCTTTAGTGAACTGCACACCACACAGCTTCTCGGTGATCTTCTTCACCTTCCGAGTCGATACGCCCTGCAAATAGCTCTCCTGAAGCGCCAGGACCAGGGCTTTCTCGCTGCGCTGGTAGCGCTCAAAGATGTCTGTCGAAAAACGCCCCTTGCGATCACGCGGCACCCGCAGTGTGAGCCGTCCTGCCCGGGTGAAAAGCTCCCGCTGATAATAACCGTTTCGATACCCCTTCCGATCCTGGCTGCGTTCGTACGGCTCTGCACCAAGGAATTGGCTGAACTCCAGGTCCAGCACCTCCTGCAGCAGCCATTCCAGAAGATCCCGCATCCATGCATCGGGGTCTTCTCCCGATTTGAGTGCTTCCAGATGTTGTTCAAGAGCGTCCTGCAAGGTATCATTCAGGTGAGACATCAGAACCTCCTTCTGACTTTACGGGACTAAGGAGCTCTTCTGGTGTCTCAGTCTATAGCGCCGACACCGATTTACACAAAATACCCTACACTATCCCTGTTGCATGCCGAGCCGGATAATGTCCAATGCAATACGAACATCAACACCTTTTTCCGTTCCCACCAAGAATGTATGCTTGGACCCATCAGGAAGTATAATCACTTGATTGCGATATCTGAGAGGTCTGGAAAAGACTTCAATCCCTTGCCGTCCCATGTGGGCGAGTTTCGCTGCCCAGAATTGATGCCAAAAGTAGTTGTCACTTGGATCTGGCACTCCAGTGTAGAACCTTACTTGGGATAAGGCCCAGCCTTGAGCAACGCAGATCTCGTGAGCCAATTTGCTCGGATCATAGTTCGGATAGGTGTATCCATAAGCTTCTTTGGCTGCGTGGAAGAGATTTTGACCATCAAAGAAGGCCACGGTGCGCTTTATTGCGGGTTCTGCCATCTTCTTCATCCCTCACCCCCAATTAATAACCCGCCCGAGGCCTCTCGGCGTCGGGCGGGCAGGAAGTCAGTCAAGTGAACTCTTGTTCACCTGCACAGTTATTATATCGCCCATTATGATTGTGTCAACTTTCGCATCTTGGAATAGGATGCTGGCGCTTGCAGATCCCAACACAGCACCCCTACTTGCTGCCATATTGAGACAAATATGCCTTCACTGAACCTCGAAATAGCTTGCCGTGATTGGGTATTTTCAAATGCAATAATTCGTGGACGATGGCTTCTGCTCGGAAGTCTGCCGCCTGGGATAGCAAATCTATGTCGAAGGTCAACCGCCCTCGCGAAGAGCAACTAGCCCACTTGCGCTTCATGGGGCGGATGTGGATTTCCCGCACCTCCACACCAATGCGCTCGGCCCAAGCATGGACTTCGGCCAAGAATACCTCCCGAGGGATGGTTTCCTCCAAGGGAACAGGAACACCTTCCGAGGGGCTCTGATCTGATTTGATCATTACCCAGCTCCTGCGATGACCTTCAGTATCCGGTCCACAAGACCAGCGACATCCTCATCGGGGACGACGCCGATTAGGGCTTGCCATAGTTTTCTCCGCACTTCTCGGGCCTGACGCTCGCTGACCTTCCAGTGGGGGTGACCGGCAAAGGCTATTGCCATCGCATTGCCCACTTCTTCGGCTTGCTCAACCCCCTGCCGATCAAGCAGCCAGTAGACGGCGAAGGCATCCCCGGGCATGTCCTTTTCGGCGCGTGCTTTCTTGGCTTCCTGGAGGTCGCGAACCAGCTCCTCCAGGCGCTGCAAAGTCTCCTGGGTGGTGAGCTGCCGCTCCTGGAAAAGCTGGATGATGGCCTCGGCTCGCTCCCCGATGGAGAGCAAGTAGGGGTTGTCTGCTAAATCGTTGGCGATGGTCCTGCGCAAGACTTTGAGCAGGTTGAAGACCTTTATCGTGTCGGGTTCATCGCTGGCCGCCAAGGCATCTAGGGTGTCCTCCCGGATCTCGTAAATTTCCCCCGGCTCATGGATGGGAGAGCCCCTGGTCTGCTCCTGCACCAGCCTGGCCGTCTTACGGGCGAAATCCCTGTCGATGTCCACGCCAGGCTCATAGTTGGAGCGCAGGATGCGATAGAGGCGGGAGAGAGTTTCGTAGTCGGCCAGATACTCCCGCAGGAAGGCGTCCGGAGAGAGGATCTCGTAGATGTCCTCCAGATCCCGGAAGAAGCGGTAATAGGCCTGCCGCGTTTCAGGATCGCGAAATGCCTCCAGGGCATTTTCCAAAGCCTTGTCCGGGGAGTGCCCGGAGATAAGACACAGGTACTCCTGCTTTGCTTGGGCCATCAGGTCCGCAAATCGCTGGCGAAGCAGGTTCAGATCCTCGATCACGCCGCTGACGTCCTGGCTGTCGAAGGCCAAAGCCTTCTCCAGGTTGTCGAAGATGCCCACGAAGTCCAGGACGAAGCCGGCCGGCTTGTGGCGCCCGTGCTCATCCTCGTAGGGGCGGTTGACGCGGGCGATGGCCTGCAACAGGACATGGTCCCGCATGGGCTTATCCAGGTACATGCAGTAGAGGACAGGCGCGTCGAAGCCGGTGAGCAACTTCTCAGTAACGATGAGGATCTTGGGAAGGCGATTGGGGTCTCGGAAATCCTTGCGGATTTGTCTTTCCCTATCTTCGCTGAGGTGGAAACGGGCCAGCTCCGGAGGGTCGTTGTGGCCCCGGCTGTAGACGACTTCGGAGTACTCGGGCGGCAGGTGCTGGTCCAGTGCATCTTTGAGCAGGGCGCAGGCCTGGCGATCGACGCCAACCAGGAAAGCCTTGTAGCCCATAGGCTCAACCGTCTCGCGGAAGTGTCGGGCGACGAATTCGGCCACGCGAGCCACGCGCTCACGGTTCTTGAGCATATTGCCAAGGGTGACCGCCTTCTCCAGGATGCGGTTGAGCTCTTCGACATCGCTTACCCCCTCCGCGTCGGCGAGAGAGAGGAATTCGCGATCCAGAGTTTCGCGATCCACCTGTAGCTCGTTCGGCGCCAAGGCGTAGTGCAGGGGAACAGTTGTGCCGTCCTCGATGCTCTCGCGGATGCCGTACTTATCGAGGTAGCCTTTGGGGTCGTCGGTGCCGAAGGTCTTGAAGGTGCCTTGGCCGTAGGCCGTCTTGTCGATGGGCGTTCCGGTGAAGCCAATGAAGGTTGCGTTGGGCAGGGCGGCTATCAGGTAAGTGCCCAGCTCGCCGCCGGTGGTGCGGTGGGCCTCATCCACCAGCACAAAGACGTTGTCGCGGGTGATCAGGTTGGGGGGAATGTCATCGAACTTGTGGATCATGGAGACGATGAGCCCCCTGTGGTCAGCTTCCAGCAGCTCGCGCAGATGGCGCTTGGTGCGGGTGACTTCGACGCGTTCGATGCCCACGGCGGTCAGGTTCTGGAAAAGCTGGGCCTCCAGTTCGTTGCGGTCCACCAGCAGGAGCACGGTGGGGTTATCGAAGGCCCGCAGGCTGAGCATCTTCTGCGCGGCGGTGATCATGGTGTAGGTCTTGCCTGAGCCCTGGGTGTGCCAGACCAGGCCCCGGCGCTTCTCGCGGTCGGCAGCGCGCTGCAGCACCCGCTCCACGGCCCGCATCTGATGAGGGCGCAAGATGACCTTTCTGAGCTCGTCGTCTTTGCGGGTGAAAAGGATGTAGTCCGTGAGCACTCGCAGCAAACGGCGTGGCTGAATGAAGTACTTAACCAGGGTCTCATAATCCCCGGCGGCCTCATCTTTCCAATTGAAGAGGGCCTTGCGGGAGAGGTTCCATGTGGGGCCGTAATAGAAGTGGATTAGATGAGTGAGGGCCTGGATCTGAAGCAAGGCCATGAGTTCGGGCCCCTGCCGATGGTAGCGGCGGAGCTGGTCCAGGGCCTCGGCGATGCCCTCGACCTTGTGGGCAGCTTTGGTCTCCACGATGAGCACCGGCAGGCCGTTGATAAAGAGCACCACGTCGGCGCGGATGCGATGCCGGCCGTTGCTGAAAGTCAATTCATCGGTGATGTGAAAAGTATTCCTCTCAGGATCATCGGGGGCCAGGAGGTGGATGTTTCGCTCGCGCTTCTCTTCGGGGACGTAGAGGGTGCCCAGGCCCTTGAGGTGTTCCCAGACCTGAAGGTTGCCCTCAATGGTCGGTGGAACGCGGTCCAGGCGGCGCAGGATGTCCTCAGCCCGATTGTGGTCCACGAAACCGGGGTTTAGATCCTGGAGCTGAGCCACGGCGATTTCGTGGAGGGTCAGGCCCTCCTCGCCGCGGCGCATGCGCAGGGCCTCCTCGGGGGGCAGGTATTTCCAGCCTGCCTCCACGGCGTAGCGCAGGAAGGGGTTTTGCACGGCCGCACGTTCGCCGCCAATGGTCATGGCTGGCCTCCCTTGGCCAATGGTCGCCTGCCCTGGGCGCGTAGCCAATGGTCGAAATCATCCGTGGCCAGCCTGGCCGGGTTTTCGACATCGAAATGCCATCGCTGGGGGTTGGTTTGGATATATGCGCGAATGCGGTTCAGTGCCGCCTCATCGCGGATGATGTGTTCGTAGTAATTGCGCTGCCAGACCGGCGCGCCTGGGGTGCCCCGCAGTTGGTTGATGCGCCGCGTGGCGGCGGATTTTAGGGAGCCCGCAATGGAAGCCAGGGAGCGAGGTCTGGGACCAGATGCGCGCTTTGGTAGGGGCGACGCATGCGTCGCCCCTACATTCTCTGGCGCAGCATTTTGGCGGCCCAGGTCGTGGATCAAGATAACCCCATGAACGTGATTGGGCATGACGATGAAGGCATCCAGCTCGACGTGCGGGAAATGCTGGGGCAGCTCCGCCCAGCAGGCTTGAACGGCCTGGCCGAAGGCATTCAGCCGCATTCGATCCTCAAAGGCCTCTCCAAAGAGTGGCAGGCGCCGGTGAGAGCAGATTGTGAGGAAATAGGCGCCGGGATGGGCGTAGTCGTAGCCCGGCAACCGCAAGGGCTTGCGCCTCAGTACACTCCTACGCTTCGCACCCATGGCCCTCAACGCTCCCTCGGTGGCAGGATGAAATCCTGGTAGTTGTCCGGCGTGATCACGTTGTAGCTTGCCTCGGGGTATGTCTTCTTCCATGCGCTGGGCGGCTTGGGCGGCTTGTTCAAAGACCACTTGAATTCGTAGCCATCGAGACGCCGGCCGCGTTCCTCCACGAGGTCAATCTCCTGCTGGGAATAGGTGCGCCAGAAGTAGAGATTGGCCACCTGGGCCGTGTAGGTCAGGTGCTTGACCCGCTCCATGACCATAAAGTTCTCCCAGAGCTGGCCGACATCATCGCGCTGGTCGAGACGGTTGAATTGGGCGATGATCGCATTGCGGATGCCATTGTCGAGAAAGTAATACTTGGGCTTCTGCGTCACCTCTTTGCGTAGGTTCCGACTAAACCCGCCCAAACGGTAAAGGACGAAGGATTTTTCCAACAGATCGAGATAGTGCGCGACGGTCGCCTTATTGATGCTCAAGGATGCTGCAAGTTCATTGAGTGATACCTCGCTTCCCATTTGAAACGCAAGCAATTTCAGTAGGTCCCAGAGCTTCCTTGAGCTTCTGACGCGCTCGAAGGCGAGGATGTCTTTCAGTAGGTACGAGCCTGCAATCTCCCGCACCAACTCCATTTTCCGAGCTCTCGTTTTCTCTAGGACCACCTCCGGGTAGGTTCCAAAGATCAGGAAGTCATCTAACCTTTGTCGCAAGTCATACCGATTGTGAATGGAAAGCAGCTCACTCTGTGCAATAGGGTACAACCTGAGAGTGCGCTTGCGTCCGGTAAGCGGCTCTCCCACCTGGCCCGCCAGCTCGAATGAGGAGGAACCTGTGGCGATGACATAGATCCCGGGGATCGTGTCTACGATGATTTTCAATGCCCGGCCAATTTCCGGGATGTATTGTGCCTCGTCGATCGCAAAGAGATCAAAGCCTTCCAGATATTCCTGGATGAGCTCAACATTGAGCGAGCTAAGGAGTTGCTGGGTGGGCACATCATCCCCGAGTGCGTGCCTGTACTTGAAGGGGGTCTCCGCAAGGTATCTTTCAAGCAAGGTGGTCTTGCCGACCCTGCGCGGGCCGTAAATGACCAGAGCTTTGTTGGGCTCGAGGAGAGGGCCTAGGGGCTCGTAGGACCGCGTGATCATGCTTGGAGTATACACCAAGCATCCGAAATATTCAAAATTTGGGCGGTGCTAGCGTCCAATTTTATAAAAATATGGACGGATACAGCACCTGGATTTGCGCCCTGCGGTGACTTGGCCACATATGCATGGCCCGCTTCCTCTGTCCCGTTGCATCACTTGTTCAGGGTTCCCGCGGGCCGACATGGATGGCCTCCATCACTTTGGGAAGATCCCAGGCAGTGATGATGCCCAGAGGCTTCTCGCTGGGCGCGCCATTCTCTGTGATCAGTACGGCATCCAGGCGCCGCCCTCTTCGCTCATGGGCATGAAAGAGCTCCAGCACATCAAAGAGGGTGGCTTTGCGAGACAGGAAGGAATGATTGTCATCGTCCTCCGAAAACCTCAGCACCTCGCGGATCGGCGTCTCCTGTAGGCTGAAAATATCCTCGCTCGCCTGCGCTCCAAGCCAGCGAGCGATAGTGTTCGTGGTCAGGAGGCCCGCGAAGTGCCCATTCTCATAAATGGGAGCCTGGGAGTAGGACTTCGCATACATTGCTCGCACGGCGAGGGCGATGGGGTCGTCGGGATTGAAGGATGTGACCTTTCCCTTGAAGAATTCAACCCCGGGAGGGCGCGTAATGAGATCGGCGATGCCCTCGATCTTGCGGACCACATCATCGTGAGGTTCAGCAATGGGTTCGCCCCCACTGCGCTCGTGGACAATGGCGTTGCGAAGGTCGGCGTATTCCCGGAGGTCCACTTCGTAGGCGCGAAGGGAGGCATCCCTGCCGCGGGCTTTGGTGAGCAGGGCCGAGAAGCCGATGGTGTGATCGCTCGCCGTGGTGCGGCGAAGGTGCTTCTCAATCCTGGCGAAGGCATTGAGAAAGCGATCGGAATTCCTCACTTTCATGTGTCCTCAATCCAGTATTCCCGGGGCACGCGCACCTTTCCGGTCATCAGGTGGTGGAGCAGGCTGTTGAAGAGAGCTTCGAGGGCGGATTTGCGTTGGGTTTCTGCTCCAATCTTCTCGTCAATGGAGGCTAGAGGTTTTGCGACTAGAACCTGTGTCGCAATAGGGGGCATATGCACTAGGAAACCCTTGAGCTTCGAAGCACTTATATTGGACTGACTGACACCTCTGGTGGCCAACATGCGAAGCCTGGATTGTGCAACAGGCCAGTTCAGGTAATAGTTTAAGAACTCTGGGCGTATGCGATCTTGGTCAGTAACGACCCTGATCAAGTATGACGCAAACACGAAATCGCCAGGCTTGTCGAAGAGAGCCGCTTTCCCCACAAGTTCGTAGCTATTTGTCCGATTGAAGAGTATGTCGCCAGGCCTTAGATGAAATCGATGGAAGTCAGCCTCGCTGAGGTCGACATACTTTAGGCTGGAGAGATCAACTTTTCCGTCAATAAGATTGTTCATGCGCAGGATCGGATACGTTCCATCGGACCCTGCTCTATTGTTTGCACCATATTGCACGTCAATCGCCACATCCCCCAACCTTACAACCTCCCACCCCTCCGGCACCAGCCCAATCTCGGTCTCCTTCAAGGGCACCTGATCAATCTCATCCACGGGCACGGGGCCGTAGGTGAAGAGGTGCTGCATGAGGGACTTCTTGAGTGCCTGGGCGGCCTCGATGACGGCTTCCGTGGCCTCGATGGCCCGCCGCACCGCCGATAGCACCCGCGCAATGGCCCGCTGCTCGGAGAGGGGAGGAAGGGGGATGGGGATGCTGAGGAAGTCCTTCTTCTTGATCGATCTTCTCCGGTTGACCGCTCCTGAGGCAAATCGATTGTATGCAGTGATTGAAGTGGGCATCCTTAGGAGATCATCCACAAAGAAAGGGTCGGCCCTGTCGGCATGGATCGACCAAACCGGATAAACGGGGCTAACCAGGCCCAGCTCGAAGTCTCGCAATGCGTGGACAGCTCCTTCCCAGATGACATACGGGTTGTAGACGATCTGCCCGCGATGAACAACCTTATATTTACTTACATCGTCTGTTGCTATCTGTTTTCCGAAACGCTCTGACTGAAGAATAAGCCCTCTATTCTTCGTAAGGGAAAGCACTGGAGGGTTCTTTCGGCCCTCGCTGGGCAAGTCCTTTGCCCTTAGATTGCTCTCAAGGAGGATCTCTCCAAGGGGAAGCACAAGCCAATGCTCTGGCAGCGGCCCAATTTCGGTCATTTTGAAGTCGGCGCCCAAGCTGTTCCGCTCAGTCATAATGCCGCCATCCATCCAGGCCAAGCTGCTTCAGCACTTTCTCCAACTCGTCATCGGCCGCGGCGCGTTCCTCCTCGGCCTCGGCCAGGGGCACAAGCGCCTCCTCCAGCGGCAGGACCTCCTCCTGGTCGTTCTTGGCCACGTAGCGAGAGGGGCTCAGGTTGTAGTCGTTGCGTGCCGCTTCAGCCGTGGTGATGACCGCCGAGAGCTCCTCCTCCGCACGCCATTCGTGATATACGCTGGCGATCTCCTCGATGTGCTCCTCGGTCAGATAATTCTTCGGCCGGCCTTTGGCGAAGCGGTCCGAAGCATTGATGAGCAGGATCTGACCCTGATGCGGGCGCGGGCCGCGATGAAAGATCATGATGATGCCCGGCGCAGTCGTGTTGTAGAAGAGGTTCTCAGGAAGCAGGATCACGGCCTCGATCCGGTCTTCCTCAATGAAGCGCTTGCGGATGTCCCGTTCACGGTTGCGCCCCTGGGTCCCACTGCCGCGTGAGACGGCGCCTGTGTCCAGCACTACCGCCCCTTTGCCACCCTCCCGCAGGGAGGCGAGCATGTGCTGCACCCAGCCCCAGTCGGCGCTGGAGGATGGTGGGATCCCCAGGAAGAAGCGGCCGCAAGGGTCGTTTTCATAGGTGGCCGGCGGGAACTTCTGGTTCCACATGGGATTGGCGGTCACCTTGTCGAACTGCTGCAGACCGCCTGCTTCATCCAGGAAGGCGGGGCGGGCCATGGTGTCGCCCAGCCTTATCTCCGCCTCCATGTCATGGATGAAGGCGTTCATCTTGGCCATGGCGTAGGTGGTGTGGTTGAGCTCCTGGCCGAAGAGCTGCAACGGGGCTGCATCTGCCGGAAGCGTCCGCCCGCCGTCCTTGTCAACACCATGGGTTTCCAGGAGGCGCAGGTGGGCCTTGATGAGCAGGCCGCCCGAACCACAAGCGGGGTCATAAATGGCTTCGCCAGGCTGTGGATCCAGAATGTGGGCCATGAGCAAGGCCACCTCCCGAGGCGTGTAGAACTCGCCAGCGCTCTGGCCCTGGCCCTCGGCGAACTTCCGCAGCAGGTACTCATAGGCCCGGCCCAGGATGTCGGGCTCAACGTCCCGCAGGCCCAGCCGGTGGCGGCCCAGCACCTGCACCAGGGAGGCCAGGCGGTCGTCGTTGATGATGCGCTGACCGGCAGCAGTGGCGTTGAAGTCCACGATGTCGATCACGCCCTGGAGCTTGGGGTTTTCCTTGGAAACGGCGCGCACGGCGTCGGTGAGATACTGCCCGAGCCCAGTGGTGACCCGGGCGATGTTGGCCCAGCGGGCGATATTGGGGATATAAAAGCGGACCAGGCCATGATCCTGCTCTACGGATCGGGCCGCAAGTTCGGCATCGCCGAACTCCTCCCCCAGCAAGGCAACCTCATCCTCGAAGACATCGGACAGACGTTTGAGGAAGACCAGGGGCAGGATGTAGTCCTTGTACTTGGGGGCGTCGATCTCGCCGCGGATCTGGCAGGCTGCATCCCAGAGCCAGGTTTCAAGCGTGGAGGTATCGAGATACGATTTTTCCTTGGGCATGGGAAACGGCCCCTCCTCGAGCTCTTTTGGGATGGTTGCTTGCAGGGAGAGCAACCTAATTGTACAGGTTTCTCCAGGCTCGGGCTATTTGGCCGGGAGGGAAGGATAGTGGCTCCTAGGGTCGCGCACGATGGGCCGTTGGCAGTGAGCGCAAGATGCGATAGATTAGTGCCAAGCATCTAGCGCTGAACCCCATCTTCTTGAAGAGGGGTACCCTGCATGGATTTGCTGAGGCCAGACCATCGCCCCAGGCATTCCGGCACCGGAAACTCGGCGTACATTTTGGTGTCCTCAGGAGGTGGCCTCATGGAGGAAAAGGCGATTTGGGGGATCCACGCGGGCATCAACTCCGCAGCAGAGCCTCTGTTCTTGAAAGAGAATGTCATCGCCCTTGGTTGGTCTCGGCTCGGTGATCTTAGCAATTTGGGAGGCACCAGGGATGATTTTAAGGAGCATTATGCAAATCTCAGCCCCGGGAAGAGCGAGCAGCACATTGCTTTGAACGCGGGCCAGCTCTTTCGTTTTGTTCACGAAATGAGGATTGGCGATTATGTGGTTTTTCCCGGGAAGTTTGACCGGGAGGTGCATATTGGCGAGGTCGTGGGTGAGTATGTGTATCGGCCGGAGGTCAATGCCGATTACCCTAATCAGAGGAGTGTGAAGTGGTTGGTGCATGTACCCCGCACGAGGTTCTCTCAAGCAGCTCTATATGAGATGGGCTCGGCAATGAGCCTCTTTCAAATCCGCAACAATGCGGATGAGATCTTGGCGGCACTGGAGGGCAAGCCATCGGGGGAGGTGATAATCGAGGAAGCGGTTGCGATGGTGGCGTCGCAAATTGAAGAACAGACGCGAGACTTCGTCTTGGGGCAGTTGGAGCGCAGCCTAAAGGGTTTGCCCATGGAGGAATTCATCCAGCATCTACTCGAAAAGATGGGCTATCGCGCCAGGTTGACCGATCCGAACGAGCCCAGTGTGGATTTGATCGCCCACAAGGATGAACTGGGTTTTGAGCCGCCGATTATCAAGGTGCAAGTGAAGAGCAGCCCAGGAAAGGTTTCGGATAAGGACGTATCTGCCCTGTTTGGCAAGGTGGGTCGCGACGAGTATGGTTTGATCGTGACCCTGGGGGAGTTCACGCCGCCGGCTAAAGCCTTCGCTGCAACAAAGAGCAACTTGCGGCTAATTGATGGGAGCGAGCTCGTGGATATTATCTTCGAGCATTACGACGATTTCGATCCGAAGTACAAGGGCATCATACCCCTGAAGCGAGTGTATATCCCGCAGGCCATAGAGGGAGAGGAATGAAGGAGCGGCCAGGAGGGGAGAAGCAACCCTGCTGGGGGGAGATTGCCCCTAAAGTCTCTCTGGCGAGCTCCCACGATTTGTATGTGATGGTCTCAGAATAATGCGCAATATTGAATGCTGGGAGAGCATGGCAGGAAAATGTGAGCCTTGAGCAGATCCCTCAACTGCGAGGCTTGAATACCATTGGATAAGTAAGGACATATAACCTAAGGTGGATCACGCCTCCCTCCTGTGCAATTGAGAAGAGTAGAAGGAGCCGGTCCGGTGAGCCCATTCGGCTGGGGGCCAAGCGGCCCCTCCGGACCGGCTGAGCCGGGCAAGGATTTGCTCCATGAAAGGCTGGGTTCCCTCCCGGCTCAAGCCGCATTGCCTTGTCAATGAATGGGAGGGGGGCCTCCTCGAGAGGATCCAATTCCACGCGTTGTCCTCAAGGATTTGGTAAACCATCTAATAGCTCCTTGCTTCTTGGGGGTTGTGGGGTGCCTTATTATGAGCGGTATAAACCCGCGGCGCCGAAGGCGCCGCGGGTTTTCTTCTCCCCTGAGTATTCGGTCGCGCCATATATTTGAGCTTCATTTTGGCGCACCTCGGCCTGTTTCTTATCTCACCAAGACCATCAAGGCCGGAGCAAGGCTCCGGCCTTGATGTTTCCTTCATTATGTGCTCTCGTAAACGCTTTGGCTGGACGGTGTGGCTAATGGGCTATGGGGTGCACGAGTGAACTTTGTGAACGTGCCACGAAGGGTTCATGCATTGCCGGTCATTCCTCTAGCCCATATTGATCCATAAGGTTCCGAAGATGGTCGGGATCTATATCAACCCTTCGGCCTTCGCGCGTACGCGTTCTCTCAATGCCAAGGGTTGCGAGTACTGCGCCCATTTTTCGATCGGTAATCGCACTATATGATCTGTTGTGACCGTTAACCTTCTCCGCGACCTCGCGAACGTATGGAACACGCCCCTCTTCATGGAACCTCATGAGTGTACGCAGTGTCTGCGCTTCCAGGCTCCTCAACCGTCTTGCTTGTCGGGCGACCGTTAGGCTTCTGGCATAATCGATGATCTCTGGAGGGAGCTCATTCTTGCCCAATGCCAGCGCGAGAGGACGGAGGATTTCGGCCGTCCGAAGATCAAGGCCCTCCAGGCCCTGGACCGGTCCATCTTCTGATATGGTGTGCCATCTCGATACCCGATACCCGAACAGAAGGTTCCTAAGCTCACTGATCTCTTCCTGGATCTCGGAAGAACTGAGAGAGGGGGGTACTTCACGTTCAGCTTTCCGTGAATGTTGGCTCAATATGCGGCTTTCGAGGCTTTCATCTTGATACTGATGTCTTGAAGCAAGCACCTTGGGCCCAAAACTGCGGTATCGTCGAGGTTCATGATCATGCCTTCCGTCAGCACAGCGCCATACGCATCCATTGGCCTGATAGCCGGTGTTTAGAATTTTCACTAGGTCACCGCGAAAGGACAGTTCATGAAAGTCTGCCTCGTCGAGGCATAGAGTGCCCGGATATTGCGCCAATATCCGGTATAAGACAGCTCTGGAATACGCACCTCCCATGTATGTGCCTCGGTAGCATATCCTCGCCATGAGTTCGAGGAACCTGCTCTTTCCAGTCCCATAGTTTCCATGGAGACGAAGATAGCCAAAACGACTGAACCTGTCGTATACCTGTGTGGCAACCACGTAGTGTGCGGCCACCATCTCGAAGGCATCGTCCAGTGTCAACATCGGTTTAGAATGTCCCCTTTTCATCGGGTTAAAAAGTCCCCTGATCATCGGTTGAAATGTCTTCTGGGAATACTATTCAGCTCTCAAGCAGCACCTCCTTTTCGGCATCTTCGA
>Ga0190360_1000067_pt1 | contig 53240 bp, 58 predicted proteins | sample 48721834_MG_FD_161271 | JGI IMG/M metagenome (GOLD analysis project Ga0190360, IMG submission 161271) | Hydrothermal vent microbial mat bacterial communities from Southern Trench, Guaymas Basin, Mexico - 4872-18-3-4_MG | ecosystem: Environmental > Aquatic > Marine > Hydrothermal vents >...
GTTGCGGCTATACCAGTAGAGCTAACCGCAGGTCCCAGGCTCTCTTCCGATGTGAGGAGTGCGGCTTCCAGCACAATGCCGACCATGTTGCCTCCCTGAATATCGCCTGGCGAGCCGGCTCGCCTGGCGATGGGCCGCCGTCAACCGGCCCCGAAGTGGCGCTTAGCGCCGCAAGCTGCCTCCTTTAGGTGGCAGCAGTTGACCCTGAGGGAATTCAAAAAACTGTGGTCTCAAGGGGTTGAACTATGAAGGTCGACATCTGGACCGATGGAGCCTGTCCCGGCAACCCCGGGCCCATGGGCATAGGGGTCGTCATGAGGGTGAACGGCAATGAGCAGTTGCGGACGATCTCACGGAACCTCGGATACGGAACGAACAACCAAGCGGAGATCCTGGCTGTGATTCACGCACTCAGGAACCTGCCGTGCAACATCGAGGAAGCGGAGGTCACCCTTCACACGGATTCACAGCTCATCCACGGGTGGTTGATGCTCGGATGGAAGGTAAAGGCCAACAGGGAGCTCGTGGGAGAGATGAAGTGCCTCGCTGCCCTCTGCAAATCGTTCGAGGTGGTGAAGGTGAAGGGCCACGCAGGGGACAGGCACAACGAACTGGCCGACCACCTCGCACGCCAGGCCGCTGAAGAGAATTAGAGAGACTTGCAGTTTCACCTGAAGTGGTTTACATTCGGAGAAAAACAGGAGGAAATGTAAACCGATGCTGGGCGAAAGGATAAAAGCCGCACGGGCCGCACAGGGCCTGAGCCAGAGGAAGCTCGCGGAAATGGTGGGCGTGAGCGCTCAGGCGATTTCGAAGTACGAGAGGGGCCTCGACATTCCAAGCACCGGCGTACTGCTCAAACTGGCTGGGGCCCTCGGCCTAAGCGTGGACTACTTTGCCAGACCCCGAAAAGTTGAAAGGGTGAACCCGGCCTGGCGAGCCAGACGTCGACTTCGGAAAAAGGACGAGCGAAAAATAACCGCAAATGTGGCTGACGGATTGGAAAGGTACCTCCAAATCGAGGAAATCGTTTTTGGCCAGGCGGTTCCGGAGTTCCACTGGCCGGACATTCCCAAGAGGGTGACTTCACTGGAGGAGACCGAAAGTGCCGCAGAAGAACTGCGTCGGGTGTGGAACCTCGGATCGCAGCCGATCGAGAACCTCGTGGAGCTGCTCGAAGACAAAGGCGTGAGGATCCTGTCGCTGGGCAACCTGCCCGAGCGGTTCGATGCCTGCGCCTGGTCAGCTGATGGTTTCCCGGTAATCGCCGTGAGATCCGACATACCCGGAGACAGACAGCGACTCAGCGTCGCCCATGAACTCGGGCACATCCTGCTGGAACCGGTCGGCATAGATGCAGAGAAGGCCTGCTTCCGCTTCGGCGCAGCGTTTCTGGTCCCGGCTGAAGAGCTGCGACAGGACCTCGGCAGCAATCGGCACTCCCTCGACCTATTTGAGCTTCACCTGTTAAAGCACAAGTACAAGGTGAGCATGCAGGCGCTCGTGTACCGGGCCCGAGACCTGGGGATAATCTCCGAATCCACCGCGCGGCAGCTCTTTAGCCTGTTTCGCAGAAGGGGATGGCACGTGAGAGAGCCCGGGGACCAGATACCGCCCGAGGAGCCGCAGCGCATGACCCGACTGGTGCTGCGGGCCCTGGCGGAGGACACCATCAGCCGGTCGCGGGCAGCCGAACTCCTGGGAGAACCGCTGGGAAGCTTCCTCGAAAAACTCAGCCAGAAACATCAGGGCTTCGCAGCGTTTTTGCCTGACTGAAGCGCTCGAGGCAACCATCCAGGGCGGCGCCCGCCTTCCCAGCGAGGAGTGCAGATGAGCGCTTAGCCCAGGTTCCCGCACACTCCTCTATCCCAGCTCAAGAGCAACGCCTTCCTCAGGGATCTCCAAAAAAGGAGGTGTGCCATGATCCTGACGGTGCAGGCTTCGGCGCTATCGAAGGCCCTTGCCGCTGCTCAGGGCTTCACGTCGAGCAGCATCCCAGGGGTCCTCGACACGTACCTGCTGAGTGCCGACCAGGAGGGACTGAGGGTCAGAGCCACTGACCTCTCTGCAGGCTTCGAGGGGCTCGTGGAGGCGCAGGTGCAGAAACCGGGCAGCATCTGTGTCCCCGCGAAGCGCTTCCACCAGCTCCTGCGCGAACTCCCCTGCGACGATGTCCACGTGGAAGTCACGGACAACCTGAGGCTCAGCGTGAGGACCGGCAATGTTCAGGTCACCCTCCCGGGGGTGAACCCCGAGGAATTCCCCTCGATCTTCCCGGATGCAACCGATGCCTTCACGCTGCCCGGCGACGTCCTGAGCGAAGTGGTCCAGAAGGTGAGCTTCTGCGCCTCGAAAGCAGAAAGCCACATGGGCCTTCACGGAGTCCTCATCGAGGGCAGGCAAAAGGGGGAGAGCACCAGGATCGTCGCAGTCGCAACCGACGGACACAGGCTGGCCCTCATGGCAACGGAAGCCGGGGGCAGTTACGAAGGAAACATGCTCCTCAGGCACACAGACCTCAGGCGTGCGGTGCGCGCCCTGGAACGGGCGGACGTGGTGAACGTCAGGGCTGCGGAGTCGGTCTGCGTGCTCGAGGCCGGAAACAGGAGGGTGGCCATAAGGCTTCTCGAGCACACCTATCCCGAGTTCCGGCAGGTCCTGCCCAGGGACCACCCATCCAGGGCCGTAATCGACAGGGAGGAGCTCCTCGGGGCTGCAAGAAGGGCTGTCATCGTCGCAGAGGAAAGCGGCGTGGAGGTCAAAGCGGGAAGGACCTTCGAGATCTCGGTGAAAACGGATCAGGGCGTCCTTCGCGAAAGCCTCGAAGCGGAGGAGTACGAGGGCCAAGAGGTCTCCCTGTTGATCAATCCCCGCTATCTGGCCGAAGGACTTCAGGCGGTGCGATCCGACAGGGTCAGGGTCGAGCTGAAGGATCCGGACTCGGCAGTGGTCCTCAAACCGGCCGACGAGTCGGAGAAGTACATCCACCTGATCATGCCGATGAGGAGGAACTGAGATAGATCCCTCTTCGGGGAGTTCGAAAAAGCGCAGAAAGGAGGTTCCGGATGAACGTAGTGATTCTGACCGGCAATCTGGGACGGGACCCCGAGGTGAGATACACCTCCGAGGGGGTCGCCGTGGCCCAGTTCCCCCTGGCAGTGAACTTCACCAGGGGAGACAGGAAGAGGACGGACTGGGTGAACGTGGTGTGCTTCAGGAAGCAGGCCGAGGTGGTGGCGGAACACCTGGCAAAGGGGAGCCGGGTGGGCGTCGAGGGATCGCTGCGCACCCGCACCTGGACCGACAGCGAGGGAAACCGTCGCAAGGTCGTGGAGGTCGTGGCCCGCAGGGTGGAGTTCCTGGGCAGGAAGGCGGAGCCCACCGCCGAGCCCGAGGAAGTACCCCCTCCTCCCGAAAACGGTGATGTCCCCGACGCGGACGACGACATCCCCTTCTGAGGAGGCCGAGATGAAGCCGAGCCAGGTGAAGCACCTCGTGAAGCTGGCCCACAGCATCCGGCAGCCCCTGTTCATCTGGGGGCCCCCGGGTGTCGGCAAAAGCGCCGTCGTCAGGCAGGCAGCGGAAGAGGAGGGCGTGGAGCTGATCGACGTGCGGGCGACTCTGCTCGATCCCGTGGACCTCAGGGGAGTGCCCATCACGGATCCCGAGAAACAGCAGGCCATCTGGCTTCCCCCCTCGTTTCTGCCCAGGGACGGCAGGGGAGTGCTGTTTCTTGACGAGCTGAACAGCGCACCTCCGCTGGTGCAGGCCGCGTGCTACCAGCTCGTGCTCGACAGAAGGGTCGGCGAGTACGTGCTTCCAGAGGGCTGGACGGTGGTGGCCGCGGGAAACCGCGAGGGGGAAGGGATCACCCACAGGATGCCCGCGCCGCTGGCCAACAGGTTCGCACACCTGGAATTCGAGGTCGATCTCGACGAGTGGGTGGCCTGGGCGCTCTCAAACGGCATAGAGGACGAAGTGATCGCCTTCATCAGGTTCAGACCCAACCTGCTCTTTCAGTTCGACCCGACGCACTACCGGGAGAAGGCATTCCCCACCCCCAGGACGTGGGAGAAGGTGTCCAGGTTCCTCACGGCCCTGAAGAGAAGCCAGAACGGCACCCACCTCACCTACGAAATCGCCCGCGGCTGCGTGGGAGACGGACCCGCGGCGGAGTTCACGGCATTCCTGAACGTGTACAGGCAGATCCCCTCGTTCGAGGAAATACTGCTCAACCCGGACGCCACGCCCGTGCCGGAAGAGCCCTCCGCCCTTTACGCCATCGCAACCATGGTGGCCAGCAGGGTCCGAAAGGACAGCTTCCCCACAGTCGTGCGATACCTCGGTCGCATGCCCGAGGAATTCCAGGTCCTCGCCGTGAAGGACGCCCTCCAGCACCCGGAAGCGAAGGAGATCGCCCACACCAGGAGCTTCACCGAGTGGGCAAGCAGACACTCGAGCCTGCTCGTCTGAGGAGGAGGCAATGGACGTCGCCACGAAGCTCAAGAAGGCCAGGGTGCAGCTGCTGCTGCGCTCGCCGTTCTTCGCAAGCATCGTGCTGAAACTGCCCCTCGAAGAGGACCCCAGGGTCGACACGATCGCAACCAACGGCAGCAGCATCCACTACAACGGCGCCTGGATAGAAAAACTGGAACTCGAAGAGCTCGTGGGGGTCCTGGCGCACGAAGCGATGCACCTGGCACTGCTGCATCCCCTGAGGAGACAGCACCGCCAGCTCAAGACCTGGAACCTGGCCTGCGACTACGCCGTCGACCCCCTGCTCAGGGGATTCCAGCTGCCAGGAGGAGCACACATCGACGCCAGGTTCGAGGGAAAGTACGCGGAGGAAATCTACGAGATCCTGCACCACGAGCAGCAAAACCAGGAAAAGCTTGAAGAGGCCCATCAGACCGCCGATCCCGGAACGGCCCCTCAGCAGGGAGCCGGAAAACCCGATCGCCCCGGCGCAGACAACCCCGCCCCCGACCCGGGCGGCAACGGAGCCGTCATGGACCCCGACCCCTCGGCCAACCTGCAGGAGCTCGAAAGCAACCTGCGACAGATAGTCGCCAGCGCTCACCAGACGGCCAAATCCCAGGGGAACCTGCCATCCGAGCTAGAGCGGGCGATCGAGGAGCTGCTCTACCCGCAGATACCCTGGAGGGAACTGCTCAGACGGTTCGTCGAAGTCCACGTGAAAAGCGACTGGAGCTGGCTCAAACCGGACAAAAGATACATCCACAGAAACGTCTACCTGCCCTCACTCAGCCAGCCGGAACTGCAGGAACTGGTCGTCGCCGTGGACACGTCCGGCTCGATCTCCCAGCGGGAACTCGACACCTTCGCCACGGAGATCACGGCCCTGGTCGAACAGTACGCCAAAGGCTGCAGGGTCATCTACTGCGACTCCGAGATCCAGGGATGCGAGGAATTCGAAGGCGGAGAGGCCATAAAGCTCCGCCCCCGCGGAGGAGGCGGAACCGACTTCCGACCCGTGTTCGACCTGATCGAAAAACGGGGATGGCAACCCTCCGTCCTGGTCTACCTCACCGACCTCGAATGCACCAGATACCCCGAACAGCCGCCACCGTACCCGGTCATCTGGGTCTCGACCCAGAAACACTTCAGGACCCCACCCTTCGGCGAGGTGATCACGATCCAGGCCTGATCTCAGAGGAATTCGAAAAAGGGAGGGATGCACCATGCTCGAGGAACGGGCGATGCTGGTGAGGGTGACCGTGCGGTGCTGGAGCGCCACCGTGACCGACTCCAGGGCCCCCGAGGAGATCGCCAGCTCGAAAAAGGCAAGCGCCGAGTTCGTCCGCCTCAAGAAAACCCTCATCGGCCAGCGCATCAGGGAGCTCAGCAGCCTCGCAGCGGACATCCGCCGGACCGTCCGCAAACAGACCCTGCCCTGGTACGACGAGGGATGGAGGATCCTGCCCGCAGAGCGGTGGCTGGACTTCACACAGGAAATGGCAAAGCTCAAGCAGTCCTTCGAAAAGAGGGTCCAGGAATTCGTCAGGGAGTACCCTTCCCTCGTCACCGAGGCGAAGACGGCCCTCGGAGACCTCTACGACCCGGCAGAATACCCCCACCCCAGTGGGGTCGGAGACCTCTTCAGGATAGAAGTGGACTACATGCCCATCCCCCGCGCAAGGGACTTCAGGCTCGAGGCCCTGAGGGAAGCCATGACAGAAGTCGAGGAAAAGGTCGAACAGAGATACAGAGAGGCCTTCGGACGGATAAAGAAGCACCTCGCCCATCGCATCGGGGAGCTGTGCGAGAGAATCATCCGCTGCCTCACGGGAGACAGGATCGTGGTCACGAAGGCACTCATCAGGGACATAGGCGAGACGGCGCGACTGCTGCCGGACCTCAACATCATCGACGACCCCACCATAGCGATAGCCGCCTCCGAGCTGGAGAAGATGGCCTCTTACGACGCTCAATTCGTGAGAAGGTCGAGCCTCGTTCAGTCCTTCCTGCTCAACAGGGCACGGGCACTGCTCAGGGTCGTGAACGACCAGGACGAGGAGCAGGACCTGCCCGAGCAGCCCCGCGACGAAGGACCCCCCGCGGGCGCGCAGCCGAGCACCCAGGTCAGCGAACTGCGCGCCTGAAGCAGTCTCCCTCCCTCCAGCAGGGGCCGGGCTCCAGGCCCGGTCCCCCCCTCCCCCGAAAGGAAAGAAGGAGGTGAACCATGGGCCACTGCTCCCTTATGGCACCGCGCAGCCAGGAGCCGGAACTGCGCTGCCCCATCTGCGGCGAAGTGAGCCCGGCCAGAAAGTGGACACTGCTGGGCTCGGTGGCCAGCCACGTTAGGATCGTCGACGGGACGTTCGAAATCGAAGACGATCCCTGCGCTGGCTTTTTCATCAGCCACCTGCAGTGCCCCAGGTGCGGGGAGGAGTTCGAGCTGCCAGACGGGCAGCAGTTCTCCCTCCCGTACTACCACGTGGAAACGGGAGAGTATCTCGAGAAGCTGCGAAACCTCGAGCTGGGAGGGTGAAAATGCACGGCCGAATATTCGCCTTCACAACCGGCGACCTCATCGCCAACCAGGAAGCGCTAAACGACATCTGCCTTCCCGCTCCGGACACCGTCCACGACGACATGCCGGATGCCGTCGATTACGTCGTGGACGGCGACCTGATCGCCGACCTGCCGCTCCTCCAGAAAAGCATCGGCGTCGAACCGGAGATCGCCACCGTGCCGTTGCTCGACCCGGAGAGTCCCGCCCCCGTTGCGATCGTCAGGGGAGAGAGGGTCGACGAGATGCAAAGCCAGCTCAGGCACCGCGCCCTCGAGCGTGCCAGCGCGGCTCGCAAGATGCTCGCACGTAAGCCCGATGAAAAGCGACTCGTCTCATTGATGCACCTCTGCTCCCAGCTGCTGTGGCCGGAGTACGACGTCTACTTCTGCTGCTGTGACCGTCAGAACTCCTTCGTCGGGAACGAGCTCGACCTCCTCTATCACCTCGAGGTCGTACAGCCCAAAGTCGTGACCTTCTTCTGGAGCTACGACTACCACTTCTAAGCAACACCTCGACCGTTTTCCCGATCACAGGAGGTGAACCGTGATCCCACTCGGAGAGAACGAAAAGCTGCACAGCATCCACATCGTGAAATTCGCCGACGGCTCAGGGTTCAAGCTGATCAGCAAGGTGGACACCAGAGGCGTCATCACCTCGGAGCTCGCCTGCGGCCACTGGAACGGCGACACCCTGGTGGTGCGGTGGAGGGCCGGCGCAGTGCTGAGCGAAAAGAGCTGGAAGCGACACCTGGAGACGTTCAGGAAGTTCCTGGAACGACTGAAGACCGCGACAGGCCAGGACTACACCATCGACGAGATCGACCTCACCGGCTTCAGCACCCTGGAGGACCAGATCGAGTTCCTGCAGAGAAACAACCTGATCATCATCCGGTTCGTGACTCCAGACGGGCAAAAAATCGACTGATCAGGACGTGCCATGCTCACCGAAAGGCAGCTCGAGACAGTCCAGTCGCCATCTCTCAAACTGAGAGTCATCGCGGGGCCGGGCACGGGGAAAACCACCGTGCTCACCCACAGAATCGCCCACCTCGTCTCCGAGGGCGTCGACCCCGCAAGGATCTGCGCCCTCACCTTCAGCAGAAAGGCCGCAGCGGAGATGAAAACCAGGGCCCTGTCCCTGGTCCCGAGAGCCGCAGGAAGGCTCCACGCATCGACCTTCCACTCCCTGTGCTACAGGACACTCGCCTCCAGGGGACTGCTACGCGACGGGATCCTCACGGCAGCAGAGCGCAGAAAGCTCATAGCAGAGGTCGCCAGGGCTCGCAGGATCGACATACCCCCGCGGGTCCTCGCTCTCGAAATCTCCAGGCTGAAAAACAGAATGCTGGAGCCGGCCCCGGATTGCCCCTGGAGCGACAAAGCGCTGGAGGTCTACAGGGACTACGAGCGCCTCAAAGAGGGGCTGGACTACGACGACCTGATCCTGCACACCGTCCAGCTCCTGAGACACGACGGCGCGTCCCTGAGGGAGAGGTTCCTGCACGTACTGGTGGACGAGTTCCAGGACGTGTCCCGCTCCCAGTACGAGCTCCTCAAACTCCTGGCCCAGGACAGAACGAAGGGCATCTTCGCTGTGGGCGATCCGGCCCAGTGCATCTACGAGTGGAGAATGGCCTCCCCCGAATGCATACGGAAGCTCGAGGAGGACTTCCAGACCGCAACCATCCACCTGCGGGAAAACTTCAGATCCAGACCCGGAATCGTCGAGCTGGCGAACCGCATCCTGAGAAGGATCGACCCGGACCGCCCGGCACTGGAACCCGTCCTGGGAGGGGAGGCCCGGATCGCCCTCCTGGAAGCGGAGGACGAAATCCAGGAGGCCAGGATCGTCGCGGAAGCCCTGAAAGAGTCAGGCGAGCCCGGTGAGTGCGCCGTTCTCGTCCGGACCAACGCCCAGATAGAGCCCATCGAGAGGGAGTTCGCCAGGGCAGGAATTCCCTTCAGCGAGTCGCACTCCTTCTACCACCGCGCCGAAATACGGACTGCCCTCGAAATGATGAAGGGCATACTGAGACCCGACGAGCACCCGCACGGCCTGCTCAGGGCAGCCAGGCTGCTTGACCCCTACCTGGGAAGGGAGTTCCGCGAAGAGCTGCTCGAGAAGGCCAGCTCCACGGGACTGGAGGACGCGCTCAAAGGGCGGTTCTCCAAACCCTACATGACCGTGGGAGCCCGAAAGATCAGGGAGTTCCTGGAAAGGGTCAGGGAAGTCGACCGCAAAAGGGGGCCGGGAGCGGCCCTGGGGGAGATCAGACGAGTGCTGCGGCTCGACGCGGCCCTGCCCGCAACGGTCCACGTGCCCGACCTCGAGGAGGAGAGCGAAATCGTCCGGAACCTGAACCGGCTCCAGGCCACCGCCGAGGAGTTCGGATCGACCGAGGAGTTCCTGGCCTTCACCGAAGAGCAGGTGAGAAGCGCGGGCAAACGGGGAGCCGTCAACGTCCTCACCATCCACAGGGCAAAGGGCCTCGAGTTCAAACACGTCTGGGTGGCAGGACTGACAGAGGGCGTCTTCCCGGTCCCCGGCAACCTCGCCGAGGAGTGGAGGCTCTTCTACGTCGCCGTCACCCGGGCAAGGGAAACCCTCACCCTCTGCCACCCCAGACGCTACCTGGGCGAACCCAGGCGAAAAAGCCCGTTCCTGGAACTGCTCGCCGCCGGAGAGACGAGGGCGGAGGCGAAACACGAAAGCCCGATCAAAAAGGCCCTTCGGGCCATGAAAGGCATCCTGGTGCCGAAAACTTGAGGAGGGAGAACTCAGAAGGCGATCAACAGATCTCCGTTCCTTCCTCCACGGGGACGAGATCCAGGCTCGACCAGAGCCCGCACGCGGGACAGCAAGCCTCGATCACCGGAGGCCAGGCGCCCGTCTCCCGAACCCGGATCTCGACGCCCTGGTCCATCAGGTCGAGCATCGACTGACATCCTGGACACCGGGGATACCTCACCTGAAAGCGCTGGCTCAACCTGGAAAGAAGCTCCTCGAGGTCCATGGGCGAGAGGCGGGTGTGGAGGCGTTTTTTTAAACTACAGCGGCCTCACCCTGAGATCAAACACCCCGGGGGAAATCTCCCGGAGCAACACCTGGACGTTCCTCATGGCAATGCACCGGGTGTCCGGCGCGATCCCGAGCTCTTTTAGCTCCTCCGCCGTCAACCGGCGCCGATGGGACCTGTATTCCGGTCCCCCAAAAAGCTCCCATATTCTCCCAGATTTTCTCCCCTTCATGTTTTCGCCCTCCTTTCTCTTCTCTCCACACCCCCTCGCCTCCGGGCCCCCGGATCCCGAGACCCCCAGACGAGGGGGCAAGGGAGCAGAAAGGAGGGCACGCACCTCGCTTCCTCCACACCCTGGCGCGACCGTACCCCAGGAAACGCGGAAAAGGGCCCCCTCAGAAGGCCCCCTCGAACCGCGCGAAAGGACACGGTCAGCGGGACAAGAGAAGCTGTCCGGGGACTAGCCTCGTCTGCGGATGCGGGCGGCGGTGGTGCTTCACGCGGATCTGGACGGGGTCGTCTCCGCGGCCCTTCTGGCGCTGTACCTGCGCCGGGAGGGATTCTCCAGGATCGAGCTCCTCGCCACGGACCACCACTGCAGGGCGGAAACCTTCGGCACCAGGCTCTCGGAACACGACCTGGTGGCCACGGTGGACTTCCCCAGGCATCCGCAGTCGCGGTGGCACTTCGACCACCACCACCCGGCGCCCTCCGACGGAAGCGGCAGCTTCGTCGATCCCAGCGTCCCCTCGTGCTCGCTGCTCGTCATGAGGACGATCGGGCTCTGGGGGATGCAGTTCCCGGAGCCCTTCAGAGAGCTGGTGCGGTGGGCGACGATAGTGGACGCCCACAGGTACGTGGACGAGCAGGAGTGCTTCTGGAGCCCCCAGCCGGCACTCACCCTCAGAAGGGCAATCGACCTGAAGGAGAACAAAGAGGAGTTCGCGGTCCGCGCTCTCAAACTGCTCCTCAGGTACGGCGCGGACCTCGAGCACGTGCTCCAGGACCCCGTGCTCAAGAGGCGAAATCACCTCCAGAAGGAGGCGCTCCGCGAGACGGTCCATCACCTGGCCTCAAACTCGGACGTGGTCAGCATAGCAGGCAGGCTGAAGTGCTGCGTGTATCAGGTGGAAAGGACCCTCCACGACTCGCTCCTTCCCTTCGTGGTTCACCCCGACTGCCAAGTGGCCCTGGGCAGGGCCAGAGGAGACGGCAGAGACACGATTTACGTAACCGCCAACCCCTGGAAAAAGGACCTTCACGTGGACCTGGGCGAGCTGATGGCCCTGTTCGGGGGAGGGGGACACCAGCACGCCGCTGGCGTCACCGTCCACTCCGAGGACGCCGCGCACGTCATGGACGCAGTCCTCGAGGAGCTGAAGGGCAAAGGGCCCCTCGGGGCCTTCAGCGCACAGCTCAAAGAGGTGGAGCTCAGGGACCTGCTCCAGGTGATAGGCCTGGTGACCCCCAGCGCAAAGGTCCACGTCCTCGCCAGGGGCAGGATCGGAAGGATCGTCATCCATCACCGCCTGATCGTCGACGCCTCGGTCGACGGCCTTAGGGGAGAACAGGCACTGGAGAAGATCCTGGACTGGGAACGGGGAAAGGTGTGGGTGAAGCAGGCGAGCGGAAAGATCGAACCGACGTGCTCGGTACCGGTGGAGCAGGCGCTGCTCGAGGCAGCCCGAAGAAGCGACGAAATCAAACTGCACCCCTCAGGGGAATTCAAAAAAATCGAGAGGAGGAAACAGCCATGAAGAGTCTTCTGAGCCTGGCTCTCAGCGCGGCCCTGCTGGCCGCCTGTGCGACGACCAATGAGACAGTCGTGAGAGAAAAACATTACCACTCCGTGAAAAGCAAAGGAGGAAAGAGGTCGATACAGAGGGTCACCTGCACCGAGCCGGGCCCGCGGGTGGTGGTCGGCTCCATCAGGTGCACCGCAGCCGAGTGTCAGGGGGGCGCCGCCCGCGCCGGCGGCCTCTTCATGCTCCTGAGACTGGCAGGAGTGCCCACCTTCGAGGGAATAGGCGAGGGCCTCAGGGACATGCTCACCACCGCCCTGGAGCAGACCGGCTGCTTCAGGGTGCTCGACCTCCGCAGCCTCAAAGAGCTCAAGGAGCTCGGCATAGAGACGAAGGCGGCAAGGCCCGATTACATGATCACAGGGGCCGTGACGTCCATCTCCTTCGAGATGAAAAGCGGCTCCCTCGGCGGAGGACTGATACCCTTCGTCGGCGCAGTGAGCACCACCAGGAGCAAGGCCACCCTCGGCATGGACATCAGGGTGATCCGCACCACCGACGGCGAAACGGTGCTTTCGAAGACCTACACCGCCACAAGCGGGAAAACCTCCTACGGACTGGGGGGCGCGGGCGCCATCGGCTTCGGAGGGGCCCTGAGCGGCCTCAGCGGCACCGCCATGGAGGAGGTGGCCAGGGACATCCTGATCAGAGCATCGCAGGACATCGCCAGAGAGCTCGGCACCTCCGTTAAGGTGGAAGAGATACCCGTCGAGTAGGGGGCAGCGATGGAAACCACGGATCGGGCACTGTTCGTCAGAACCTCGGATCAGACCCTCGAAGGATGGAACAGACAGAAGATCATCGATGCCCTGCTGAGGGAGACCTGGATCGACCCCGCCACCGCGGCCCAGGTGGCCGGCGAGGTGGAAGAGGTCATCAGGCAGTCGGGGATCACGGCGGTGTCCGCCCCCCTGATCCGCGAACTGGTCAACGCCAGACTGGTCGAGAGGGGACTGGAGGCGATAAGACGACAGCACACCCGGCTGGGAATGCCCCTGTACGACGTGGAACAGCTGATCGTCCACCCCAACAGGGAAAACGCCAACGTCCCCCACGGCCCCGAGGCGACCAACCTGACCCTGGCCGAGACCATCAAGAAGGAGTACGCGCTGCTTTCGGTCTTCAGCCAGGAGGTGGCCGATGCCCACATGAGGGGGGACATCCACATCCACGACCTTGGCTTCATCGACCGGCCCTACTGCTCGGGTCAGTCCCTGGAGTACATCAAGAAGTTCGGCCTGAACCTCCCCAACGCCATCTCCATCGCCAGGCCGGCCAAGCACCCGGAGGTGCTCCTGGCCCACATGGTGAAGTTCGCTGCCGCGCTTCAGAGCCACTTCGCCGGGGCCATCGGATGGGATGCTGTGAACGTCTTCTTCGCCTCGTACCTCGAAGGCCTCTCGGACGAAGAAACGAGGCAGATAGCCCAGATGATGATCTTCGAATTTGCCCAGCAGGCCGTGGCCCGCGGCGGACAATCCATCTTCACCGACCTGAACCTCTACTGGGAGGTGCCGAAGCACTTCAGGGACGTGGAGGCCATCGGCCCAGGGGGGGAGCCCACTGGCAAGACCTATGGCGAGTATCAGCAAGAGGCCCAGCGCTTCGTCCGGGCGCTCTTCGAGGTCTACATGGAGGGAGATGGCGCCGGAAGGCCCTTCTTCTTCCCCAAGCCCCTGGTCCACATCACGGAGGAGTTCTTCAGGACGCCCGGGCACGAGGAGTTCCTGGATCTGATCTGCGAGGTCGCCTCCGAGAAGGGCAACACCTACTTCGTATTCGACCGCGGCGAGACGGCGAAGATCTCCGAATGCTGCCGCCTGAGCTTCAAACTGGACGAGTCGGACCTTCAGGACGCCCGTCAGCCCTGGAAGATGCGCTACTGCGCCCTTCAGAACGTGACGGTCAACCTGCCCCGGGTGGCCTACGTGGCCAGGGGAGACACCACCAGACTGTTCGCGACCCTCACCAGCTTCGTCGAGCTGGCCGTGCGGGCCCACCTCGAGAAGCGGATCTTCATCGAGCGGCTGCTTTCCCTGGGCCAGAAAGGCCCTCTGGCGCTGCTCACGATGGACCTGGACGGAGAGCCCTACCTCAGGATGAAGAGAGCCACCTACCTGGTGGGAATGGTGGGCCTGAACGAGATGGTCAAGATCCACACGGGCAGAGAGCTCCACGAATCCAAGGACGCCCTGAAGCTTGGACTGCAGGTGATAGCCCACATGAAGCTTCTGTGCGAGAGGCTCAGCGGCAGATACGGCATGCGCTTCGTGCTGGAGCAGACCCCGGCTGAATCGACGGCCCACAGGTTCGCGCGCCTGGACCTGATGCAGCACCCGATCGCCGAAAACTACGTGAGGGGATGCGTCGAGACGGGGGAAGTCTACTACACCAACTCCACCCACCTGAACGTCTCGGCGCCCATCGACCCCGTGGAGCGGGTCCGCACGGAGGGGATGTTCCACCCCCTGATAGAAGCAGGATCGATCACCCACATCTGGATCGGCGAGAAACGCCCCGATCCGGCGTCTCTGTCCAGCTTCGTCCGGAAGGTCTTCCGCCTGAGCCAGAACGACCAGATCGCCTTCAGCCCCGAGTTCACCACGTGTCTCTCGTGCGCAAGGACGTCGAGGGGCCTCAGGGACCACTGCCCCTACTGCGGCTCCGAGGAGGTGGAAGGGATCACCAGGATCACCGGGTACTTCACGAAGATCTCAGGCTGGAACAAGGGCAAGCTCGCCGAGCTGAGGGACAGGTTCAGGAACGAGGGCTTCTTCGGGGAAGTCGAAAAAACGGAGGTGACCGATGGAGCTCAAGGTGTTCGTCTCTCAGTCGTGTCCCAGGTGCCATGAGGCCAGGAGGCTCGCCCGGATCTTCAAAGACCACGGGATGGAGGTAACCGTTCACGACGTGGGAACGACGGACGGCCTCGCCGAGGCGGCCTTCTACGGAGTGCAGTCGACCCCCACAGTGCTGGTGATCGAACGGGACGAGGTGATCCAGAGGTGGAGCGGACAGGCGCCGAAACCCGAGGAGGTTCGCCAGTGGCTGAAGTGAAGGGATTCATCCCGGTGTCCTTCCTCGACTGGCCCGGGAAGGTGGCAGCGGTGCTCTTCCTGCCCCGATGCAACTTCCGCTGCCCCTTCTGCCACAACCACGAGCTCTGCGAGAAACCGGAGCTCTTCCCCACCATCCCGACAGACTGGCTTCTGAAGAAGCTCGAGGCGCTGAAGGGGTGGATCGACGGGGTCTGCGTGAGCGGAGGGGAACCCACCGTCAGCGAGGGACTCGGGGAGCTCGTCTCCGCGATCAGGGAGCTCGGCCTCGGGGTGAAACTGGACACCAACGGTTCGCGGCCCGAGGTGCTCGAGCGGCTCGCCAGTCGGGGTCTGCTCGATCATGTGGCCGTGGACATCAAGGCGCCTCTGGAGGAGTCGAGCTACAGCAAGGCTGCCGGGGTGAAGGTGGACCCGCAGAGGATCGTCGAGACCCTCACAGTGCTCAAGAAGCACGGAACAGGCATCACCGTCCGGATGACGGTCGTGCCGGGGCTCCACACCGAGGAGGACGTCTTGAAGGCGGCCCTGGCGGTGCGACGGTTCGGCAGGCTCAGGCTCCAGCGGTTCGATCCCCGAAACGCCGCCGACCCGCAGCTCAGAAGCCTCGAGCCTCACTCCGAAGAGGAGTTCGAAAGACTCAAAAGGAGGGTGGAGGATGCTCTGCAGAATAGCCCTGAGACCTCCTGAAGACGTTCCCGAGGCAACTCTGGCGGAGGCCCACAGGATCCACTCGGTCCTCATGGAGTGCCTGGAAACGTTCGTCGACAAGAACCGCGACTACAACGACAGCTGGAGGAAATCGGGTCTTCTCGGAGTGCTGATAAGGCTTCAGGACAAGATCGAAAGGGCGATCAACCTCTCGAACAATGGACTGAAGGCATGCGTGAAAACGGAGTCGCTGGAAGATACCCTCAGAGACGCCATAGTCTACATGGCCATGGCGGTAATACTGCTGGAGGAGGTGAGGGAGGCGCGGGAATGAGAAAACGGGTGGCCGCCTTTCTGCTGGCGACTGCCCTGGTCCTGTCCCTGGTGGCCCTGTGGGAGAAGCTCGCCCCCGGCTCGGACCTGGGCTGCGGAGAAACGACGTGCAGGGTCGTCCAGCACAGCTCCTTCTCGGAGGTGCAGGGGCTGCCGCTGCCTCTGGGAGCGGCGCTCCTGCTGACGCTTTCGCTCATCGCCCTGCTGAAAGGGCGGCCAAGGATCGCTGCGGTTTCACTGGCGCTCGTGGCCGGGGCCGAAACCTACCTGACCGGCATCGAGCTCTTTTACCTGAAGAGCGTGTGCAGGCTGTGCATCTCGTTTTACGCATGCACAGTTCTGTCCCTTGCGCTGCTTTCGAAAAGGGCCGAACTCAAACGGCTCGGCGCCGCATTCAGCTTTGCGTTCCTCACCGCGCACCTTGTGTACTTCTTTCCGAACGCGCAGATCAGGGCCGATCTGCTCCAGGTCCCCGGCTACCCGAGGGTCGAGGTCTTCGCAACACCCGAACAGCTCCAGGGCGGGCTGCTGGAGAGGCTCGAGGCAGTCGCCGAGAGCAGGGGAGCCCAGCTGGTCCTGAGGCCCCTGCCAGGGGAGAACCGCAAAGAGGCGGTGGCCCTGATCGCCAGTCGGCTGTTCGCCAGAAGCAGCCTCACCGCGCTGAACTTGAGCGAAAAAGTCCTCAGGGCGAACGAGGAGGCGGCCAGAACATATGCCCTCGCATCCGCCAGAGCCCCTTTCGCGGTGGTGCTCGAATCGCCCTCCGTGCGCTCCAGGGCTCAGGTGATTCAGCTGGAGGAGGGAGGAGCGCTGGCGGCGTATCCAGAAGGGCTCGCGGTCCTACAGACGCTGGAGGGAATGCACACTGGAGCACCACAGTGGTGACGTTGACCCCCCGCCTCCCCGGTCATGGCGGTCAACTTCCGCAACTGGCACCACATCCTCAGACTGCGCTTCGATACCTCCGCCCAGTAGGAAATCAGGGAGCTGTGCCAGCTGATCCTAGAAGTGCTCCTGGGGATCGGCCTCGCGGTCTTCGAGAACCTGAGGGTTCCCTGCAGCTGATCTTCGCAGGGGAATTCGAAGAAGGAGGCGTGAAGTGATCATCCTCCATGGCGACGAAATGGAAAGGCTCATATCGGCCTTGGGAGGGGAACCCGGGAAAAACGGAAGGACCAGATGCTTCCTGCACGGCGGCGACAACCCGACCAGCTTCAGCTACAGGCCCGACGGACGCTGGTACTGCTTCGCCGAGGGAAGGGGCGGCGACGCCGTGGACCTGGTGATGGCAGCAAGGGGCTGCACCGCCGGGGAAGCCATAGAGTTCCTGGCCTCTCTGGGCGTGCAGGAGGCACTGGAGCGAAAGGCCCCCAGGGACAGCAAACGGGCCAGAAGGATCCGACGGATCCAGAGGGACCTGGCGGCGATCGCCAGACACGCCAGACTGCTGCTCGAGGGGGTGACTAGAGCGGCAAGGCTCGGCGGGAGCGATCCCAGAGCCCTGGAGGCTTACGAGGAGGTGCTCCGCGCGTTCTCGCGCTTCGAGAAAAGCGCCCAGCCCGAGCGGCTCGACCGCTTCATCGAGTTCCGCGGAGCAGTCAGGGCATTCTTCGCCCGCCTGAAGCTCTCCCCCGGACAGCGGGCCATCGTGAACCTGGTCCTCAGGGACCCCCGGATCTACGACGCCATCGTAAGGCTCAGAGAGGAAACGGTCATCCGGCACGATCGAGACCTCAGACCTCGCTGCAAAATCGCCTGAGACGAAAAATTTCGGCCCTCAGAGCCGCCGAAATCCCCGACCCATACTCCTCATACCCCCCTCAACGGAGAGGCCCCTCAGAGGCCAAAATTTTAGATGCTTGTCTTACATTTGCTTACACTGTAATACAGGAGCGGCGAAATTAGAATTCGAAAAGACCGCAGATAAGTGCTAAAATCAGAACGGCAGTTTCAGGACCTCGTCGATGGAGACCAGGTGATGTCGAGCGGGCACACGTTTGCCAGTTTCCCATCTCCGGACGGTCGAGGGATCAACGCTGAGCCTCCTGGCGAGCTCCCTCTGACTGAGGCCGAGCAGCATCCTCCTGAGCCTAATCCGCTCGCCCACCGAAAGAGACTCCAGCTGAAAGGGCACATAGCCCAGGAAGCGAACGACCCGCGGCAGGAAGCGGATCGAGGGAAAGGTGCGGCCCTTCTCCCAGTTGCAAACGGTCATGTCGTCAGCACCCAGCTGCCGGGCCAGCTCCCTCTGCTCAAGCCCCAGCTCCAGCCTCCGCCTGCGGATGTGATCGCCGAGGGTAACAGGCTCCCCGGAAAACTCCCTCCTCAGGGCCCGCCCCTCGAGGTGCACGCAGAATGTGGGGATTTTTGAAAAGACAGTCGCAACCATGCCCCTGCGGGCATTTCGGTGATCCCTTCAAGGAGTGTCGCTGTTCCACCGCGGAGATCCAGCGGTATCGCTCCCGGGTCTCAGGGCCCCTGCTCGACAGGATAGACATCCACATAGAGGTGCCGGCGGTCAGACACCGGGAGCTCATGGAGGGGCCCGTGACCCAGAGCTCACAGGAGATCCGGTCCCGCGTCGCCAGGGCCAGGGGGCTCCAGGAGGAGCGCTTCCGCGCCGAGGGGATCCACTGCAACGCTCAGATGGGCAACCGTCAGATCAGGCGCTATTGTCGCCTCACCGAGGAGGGCAAGGAGCTCCTCGAGATGGCCATGAGGAGGCTCGGCCTGAGCGCCAGGGCCTATACCCGGGTCCTTAAGGTCTCCCGCACCATCGCGGACCTTGAGGGCTCCGAAGAGATAAGGCCAGAGCACCTGTCTGAGGCCATCCAATACAGGGGCCTCGATAGGGCCTTCCCATACTGAGATGCTCTTCCGCAGGAAGAAGGTCACGAGGTTCAACGACATCGTGGAACAGGTGGAGAGCTATTACCCCGAGGCGGACCTGTCCCTGCTCGAGAAGGCCTACGTCTTCTCCGCCAAGGTCCACCGGGGCCAGGTTCGCCTCTCTGGCGAGCCCTACCTGATCCACCCCTTGGAGGTGGCCGTCATACTGGCCAGGATGAGGCTTGACCTCGAGACCATAGCCGCGGGGCTGCTCCACGACGTGCTGGAGGACACCCTGACCACCTATGAGGAGCTCAAGGACACCTTCGGTCCAGGGATCGCCGAGTTGGTCGAGGGGGTCACCAAGATCAGCCGCCTCCACTTCAGGAGCAGCGAGGAGGCCCAGGCGGAGAACTACCGCAAGATGATCTTGGCCATGACCAAGGACATAAGGGTGATCCTTATCAAGCTGGCCGACCGGCTGCACAACATGCGCACCCTTAAATATCACCAGCCGGACAAGCGGAGGACCATCGCCCAGGAGACCCTCGACATCTACGCCCCTATAGCGGGCCGCCTCGGGATAGATTGGATCAAGACGGAGCTGGAGGACCTGGCCTTCCGCCACCTGGAGCCCAAGATCTACGCCAGTCTGGCGAGGAGGGTGAAGAGGGAGCGCAAGAAGAGGGAGAAGTACATCGAGGAGGTCAAGGGGATCCTCCACGAGCGTCTGAAGGAACAGGGGATAGAGGCCGAGGTCTCCGGGCGTGTCAAGGAGCCCTACAGCATCTATCGCAAGATGCAACGCTTGGGGGTGGAATTCGACGAGATTTACGACATCGTGGCCTTCAGGATCATCGTGGACACGGTGAAGGAGTGCTATCAGAGCCTCGGCATCATCCACGCCCTGTGGACCCCCGTGCCGGGTAAGTTCAAGGACTACATTGCCCTGCCCAAGGCCAACCTCTATCAGTCGCTGCACACGACCGTCATCGGACCCTATGGGGAGAGGATGGAGATCCAGATAAGGACCTGGGACATGCACCGGGTGGCTGAGGAGGGGATAGCGGCCCACTGGAAGTACAAGGAAGGGGACAAGATCACCGAGGAGGACGTGAAGAAGTTCGGCTGGCTCAGGCAGATCCTGGAGTGGCAGCAGGAGATGGAGGACAGTCGGGAGTTCTTGAGCAGCCTCAAGGTGGACCTATACCCTGCCGAGGTCTACGTCTTCACCCCCAAAGGGGAGGTGAAGGAGCTGCCCAAGGGGGCCACGCCGGTCGATTTCGCTTACAGCATCCACACCGAGGTGGGACACCACTGCGCTGGGGCCAAGGTGGACGGCCGCTTGGTCCCCCTCGATTACCAACTCCGCAGCGGGGAGACGGTGGAGATCATCACCTCACCGAAGAGGCACCCAAGCAGGGATTGGCTGCGGTTCGTGAAGACCTCCCGGGCCAGGGCCAAGATCCTGAGGTTCCTGAAGGAACAGGAAAGGGAGGAGAGCGTCGCCTTCGGCAAGGAGCTCTGTGAGAGGGAGTTCAAGAAGGCGGGGCTCAACCTCAATAGGCTCCTGAAGTCCGGGGAATTGGAGAAGGTGGCCGAGGCCTTCAGTCTGGTGTCCTCGGAGGACCTCTTCGCTGCAGTGGGCTACGGAAAGATCACCGCCCAGCAGGTGGTGGGGAGGCTCTTGCCCCAAGGCCCCGAACCCTCCAGGGAAGGCAGGCTGAGGAGGCTGATAAGGCGCGTCACCAAGTCCAGGGACTTGGTGAAGATCGACGGCCTCGAGAACATCATCGTCCGCTTCGCCCGGTGCTGTCACCCCTTGCCCGGGGACAAGGTTGTAGGGTTCATCACGAGGGGCAGGGGGATAACGGTCCACACCGCCGACTGCGTCAACGTCCTGGCCGCCGACCCCGCGAGGCGGGTGGAGGTGGAGTGGGTGATGGATAAGGACTCGACCCTGCCGGCCAGGATAAAGGTCTACGCAGAGGACAGAAAGGGGTTGCTCGCGGCCATCACCTCCTCCATCTCCAACCACGGGGTGAACATCACCAAGGCCCAAGTCAAGACCACCAAGACCGGAGGGGCCATAAACCTCTTCGAGCTCGAGATCTCCAACACCGAGCAACTCGAGAAACTCCTGAACGCCCTCCGGAAGATAAAGGGGGTGAGGAGGGTGGAGAGGATCAAGCGGTGGGGAGCGGAGGCTTAGGGACCTTACCTGCCTTAAGGCACTTGGTGCAGACCCTCAGCCTCACCACCTTGCCGTCTATGAAGGCCCTCACCCGCTGCAGGTTGGGGTTGAAGACGCGCTTGGTCCTGTTGTTGGCGTGACTGACCGAATGTCCCCGCAAAGGCCGCTTTCCACAAATGGCGCACACCTGAGCCATTTCCGCCCCCTTTGAAGAAGGCTTTTTACCCCCTTTGAGGCCTTTTGTCAACCCTCAGGGAGAGGATCTCCCTGACCTTGCTGAGGAATTCCAAGGGACCGAAGGGCTTGACCATAAAGGGGAGATCCCTCTCGGCGATGAAGGACTGGACCTCCTCCGGAGGGGCGTATCCGCTTATGAAGAGGAAGGGGAGGTGGGGGTAAAGGTCCTTCGCCTCTTCGAAGAGCTCCTTTCCCCCCATCTTCGGCATCACTATATCGGTGACCACCAGGTCCACGGTCCCCTCGCGCTCCCTCAGGATCCGCAGCCCCTCCTTGCCGTCCTTCGCCAGCAAGGGCCTGTAGCCGTGCTCCTTGAGGACCTCACGCAAAAGCTCCCTCAGGGAGGGTTCGTCCTCGACGACCAAGATCGTCCCCGTCCCCTTGGCCATCCCCTGGGCCTGGGCCTCGGGCTTGGAGGGCTTCCTCTCGGCCTCCTTGGCGATGGGGAAGTACATATGGAAGGTGGTGCCACGGTCCCTTTCGCTCTGCACGGTTATAGTTCCCCGGTGCTGCTTCACCAAGCCGTAGACCACCCACAACCCCAAGCCGCTGCCCCGTTCCTTCGTGGTGAAGAAGGGGTCGAAGATCCTGCTCAAGGTCTCCTCGTCCATGCCGACCCCGGTATCGCCCACCTCTAAGACGGCGTACTCGCCAGGGCTGACCCAGGGGCTCCTCCACCTCACCGTCTTCCTGTAGGTCTTGACGGTGAGGGTCCCCCCCTTGGGCATGGCGTCCCTGGCGTTGATGGCCAAGTTCATCAGGATCTGTTCCAGGGCCGTGGGATCGGCCTCTATGGGCTCCAGTTCAGGGGCGAGGGCCGTCTTGATCCTGATGTGCTCCCCCAGGGTCCTCTTAAGGATCTCCAAGATCTCCGAGAGGGCGGTGTTGAGGTCAAGCAGCTGCAGTGCCAGGGGTTGCCTCCTGGCGTAGGCCAGGATCTTGCGGGTCAGCTCCGCCCCCCGTTGGGATTCCCTCTCGATCACCTCCAGGTAACGGCGGAGGGGGTTGTCCTGAGCGGTCTTGGATAGCCCTATTTGGGCGAAGCTCCTGATGGTGGTCAACAGGTTGTTGAAGTCGTGGGCGATCCCCCCGGCCAGTTCCCCCAAGGCCTCCAGTCGCTGGGCCGTCCGCAGCTGTCTCTCCATCTCCCTCTCTTGGGTCACATCCACAAGGGTGACCATCACCTGTCCGCTGGGCAGGTAGCTCGACCTGAACTCCACCCATTTCTTGGCCCCGTCCTTGGCGGTAACGGGCAACTCCACCACCTCTCGTCGCATGGCGGCCTCCAGGGTCCAGGTCCCTTTCAGCCGCCTCCTTATCGCCCTCTCCGGGAAGGCCTTGCGGATCCAGCCCTTCACCGTGGGGACGTCTTGCAAGGTGTAGCCGGTGATCTTGGTGAACTCCTCGTTGGCGAAGATGTGGCGTTCGCCCTCCACCAGCAGGACCCCATAGGGGGCGTCCTTCAAGGTCTCCAAGAGCATCTCCCGCTCCCTCTTGAGGGATTCCTCCATGGTCTTCCTCTCCACTGCGGCGGAGATCAGGCCGGCTGCGGCCCTCAAGGCGTTGATCTCGTCGGAGGTCCAAGACCTGGAAGAGGTCGCCTCGCCAAGGCCCAAGAACCCCACCCACTTGCCGCCCACCATGACGGGGATGGCCAGAAGGGACCTGAAGCCCAGAGCTTGGAGGAATTCCCGTTCCCCAGGGGGGAAGGCCTCCACGTCCCCCACGATCATACCCCCCCTGGAAAAGGCCTCAATCCACCGTGAGAGGCCCTTTTCCTTCAAGGGCAGACCCTGCAGGAGGGGCTTTTCCCTCAGGGACGTCGCCCCTTCTTCGGCGGTCCATTCGTGGCGGAGGGTGACGAAGATCTCCTCCCGTGTCTCGAACTTGTCGAAGACGAAGGCGTGACTCACCTCTGCAGCCTTTCCCAAGCGCGTGAGGAGCCGGGGGAAGAGGAGCTCCGTCTCGGGGGACCTCAGGAGGTCCTCGGCCGAATAGGCCATGGCCTCTAAGATGGCCCGGCGGCGCTCGTGAAGCTTCTGCCTCCTCATCTCCTCGGTCACCTCTTCCATCGTGCCGAAGAGGTAGGCTATCTCCCCCCTTTGATCCTTGATGGCCATCACGTTGAGCCGCGCCCAGAAGGCTCGCCGCTCCTCAACCTCCTCATGTGGAGGATTTTACCCTTGACGAAGCCCTTCTCCCTCAACTCCTCGAGGATCTCCCTTCATTGGAAGGGGTCGGCGTAGCATTCAGCGACCTCCAACCCCCAACTCCAGAGTCCCTCTCCTCGAAGCCCATCATCCTGGAGGCCGTCCGGTTGGCGTCCAGCAGCGTCCCGTCGACGGTGGTGCAGAAGAGCCCTACATCGAGGACTTCCTTCAGGAGGTAGAAGAAGTTGGGTAGGGTCACCTCCGTCATGGCTAAAGGTCTACAAGGTCGTATCCCCTGGTGCCGAGCCCGAGCCGCTCGGCGTAGCTCAGTTGCACCTCCCAATCCACCCCCTCATGGAGGGCACGGAACTTGTCATCGCCCCTCCCCAGTCCGCGACACCGGGAGGAGGGGTTACCGGGCTGGGCGTTGACCAGGTCCACCGAGGCCTGATCGATGGCCACAGGGTCGAGGGAGGCCAGCACCCCGATATCCCCCACTATGGGGGCGTCGCTACTCGGATAACAGTCGCAATAGGGGGTGATCTGGAGGAGGAAGTTCAGGAAGAAGGCCTTCCCCTCCTTGCCCCTGAGGGCCCCCATGGCGTACTCCACCATCTTCCGCTGGAAGAGGCCTGGGTCGGTCTTCCAGTCTATCCGGATGGCTCGATCGGGACAGATGACGATGCACTCCCCGCAGCCCACACATCTTTCCTCATCGATCCAGGCCTTGTCGCCCTTGAGGGAGATGGCCCCGTGGGCACACCATTGGATACAGCGTCCACAGCCCTTGCACTTCTTGGGCTTCACCCGGGGTTTCACCTCCGAATGCTGCTCCAGCTTCCCCTTACGGCTCGCACATCCCATGCCTAAGTTCTTCAGGGCCCCGCCGAAGCCCGCCAGGTCGTGTCCCTTGAAGTGGCTGACCGCGACCAAGCAGTCGGCGTAATAGATGGTGTGGGCGATGCTCACCTCCCGATAGATCTCCCCTGGGATCTCCACCTGCACCGAGGCGTTCCCCCATAGACCGTCGGCGATGATGACCGGGGCCCCCACCGTCTCCTGACAGAAGCCGTGTTGCAGGGCCGTCTCCAGGTGGCTCACCGCTTCAGATCGCCCCCCTGCGTAAAGGGTGTTGGTGTCGGTGAGGAAGGGCCGCCCCCCCGCCTCCTTCAGCTTCTGGACTATGGGACGCAGCAGGAGGGGACGGACGAAGGAGGTGTTTCCCCGCTCGCCGAAGTGAACCTTGACGGCGCAGAGGTCACCTTTGCGGACCTTGGAGGGCAGTTCCAGCAGCTCCAGCAGTTCTCCTATCCTCTTGAGGAGGTCCTTCTTGGGCTCCGATCCGAGCTTCGCGAAGAAGACCTTGCTCTTCATCCCTCCCCTTCAGCGTAAATCTCCTCGAGGACCTTCTCGGCCCCCTCCCGGAGGAGCCTCTCGGCCAGCCTCCTTCCGACCTCCTCGGCCCCCAAGCCCTCCTCCTCCCCTACGAAGAAGCGCCTTCCGTCCAGGGAGGAGACCATCCCCCTGAGCCTCACCTGTCCCTGGACGGACCGGGCCAAGGCCCCCATGGGGACCTGACACCCCCCTCCCATCCTCTCGAGGAAGGCCCTCTCTGCCCTCACCTCGAGGGCCGTCTGGGGGTGGTTCAGGGGGCCGAGGAGCTCCATGACTCCATCCCCCTCGCGGCACTCCACCACCAGGGCCCCTTGGCCGGCCGCCGGCAGCAGGAGCTCCGGGGGCAACAGTTGCCGGGCTCGGTGCTGGAGGCCCAGTCTCCTGAGGCCGGCGGAGGCGACCACGATGGCCTCCACTTCCCCCTCCCGGAGCTTGCGCAGACGGGTGTCAAGGTTTCCCCTGAGGGGGACGATCTGCCATGAGGCCTTGATGCGCAGAAGTTGTACCCTCCTGCGGAGGGAGGACGTACCTATCTTGACCCCAGGGGGGAGCTCATGGAGGTACCGGCCGTCCCTGCTCACCAGGGCGTCCCGGGGGTCCTCCCTCGGCGGGACCGCCCCGATGGTGAGGCCTGGGGGGAGGCGGGTGGGGAGGTCCTTCATGCTATGTACAGCCAGGTCGATCTCCCCCCTCAGGAGGGCCTCCTCTATCTCCTTGACGAAGATCCCCTTGGAGCCGATCCTGGCCAAAGGGGCCTCTGTGATCTTGTCCCCCGTGGTCCTGATCTTGACCAACTCCACCTCGAGGCCGGGGTGTAGCTGCAACAGGAGGTCCTTCACCTCCTCCGCCTGGCGGAGGGCCAAGGGGCTGCCCCTGGTGCCGATCCTCAGCTTCATCCAAGGGACCTATAGTAGCGGAAGGCAAAGGGCCCCTTCAAGGGATCACTTACCCACGCAGAAGCGGGAGAAGATCTCCTGGAGGACTTCCTCCGGGGTGGTCTCCCCCACGATCTCCCCCAACAGGTCCAGGGAGTTCTTGAGCTCCAGGGCCACGAGGTCCCAGTCCATCCCCCCTCGGAGCCCCTCCAGGAGCCCCTCCAGGGAGGCCTTGACCCCTTCCAGCACCCTCTTGTGGCGGAGGTTCAGGGGCACCAGCTCCGCCGTCTCCCTCCTCACCCTCCCCTTGAGGACGGCCTCCACCATCCCCTCGCTCAGCTCCTTGACCCCCTCCCCCGTGAGGGCCGAGATGGAGAAGGTGGCCACAGTGCGGGGTCCCTCTACGGCCTCCTCTGAGAAGGCGGCCGGCAGATCGATCTTGTTTACGACGAGCAGGGTCGGTCTGCCCCAGCGGTCCACCTCCTCGAAGAGCCTTCGGTCCTCTTCGTCCAGGGGACGGCTGCGGTCCACCATCAGCAGCAGCAGGTCCGCCTGCTTCGCCTGTTCCCTGGCCAGTTTGACCCCCTCCTCCTCCACGAGGTCCCGGGGGGGGCTCATGCCCGCCATGTCCATGAGCCGAAAGGGGATCCCCGCAAGCACCAAGGTCTCCTCTATGACGTCGGTGGTGGTCCCCGGCAGGGGGGTGACGATGGCCCTCGGGCGTCCGAGGAGCCTGTTGAAGAGGGAGGATTTGCCGACGTTGGCCTTGCCCAAGATGGCCGTCCTCACCCCCTCCCGATAGATCTCCCCTTGGTGATAGCCCTGGAGGAGTTCCTCCACCCTCTCGAGCAGCTCCTCCGCGCCGTGCCGAAGCTCCTCCCTTGAGGGAGGGGGGATGTCCTCCTCCGGCATGTCTATCCAGGCCTCAACGGGCACCAGAAGCTCCAGGACCCTCCCCTTGAGGGCCTCCACCTCCTCGGAGAGCCTCCCGCGGAGCTGGCGCTGGGCCAGCTTCAGGGCTTCTTCGCTTCGGGCCTGGATCAAATCGAGGACCGCTTCGGCCTGGGCCAGATCTATCCTCCCGGCCAGAAAGGCCCTCTTGGTGAACTCCCCGGGCAGGGCCTCCCTCGCCCCCTCCTGGAGGACCACCTCGAGGATCCTCTCGAGGACCAGATAGCCGCCGTGGCCGCTTATCTCCACCACGTCTTCACGGGTGTAGGTCTTGGGGGCTCGCATGTAGGTCAGCAGGACCTCGTCGATCACCTCTCCTGTGCGGGGGTCTACGATGTCTCCGTAGCGAGGTCGATGGGAGGGCAGCTCTTCAGGGGGACGGCGGGGGCGGAAGATCCTGCGGGCGATCTCCAGGGCCCGAGGGCCGCTTATCCTCACCACACCAAGGCCCCCCTCCCCGAAGGGGGTAGCGATGGCGGCTATGGTATCTCCCTCTGAGGGTCTCCTCATTCGGATGTTCCACGTGAAACACCCCTTCGGGGCAGGATGAAGACCCGTTTCAGTTCGCCGGTGCCCTCTGAGCGGGTCTCCACCCCTTCTACGTCCTTTAAGGCGAGGTGTACGATCCTCCTTTCAGAGGCCTTCATGGGTGGCAGGGCCACCTTCTTGCCGGTGCGCCTCACCCGCTCCGCCAGCTCCCTGGCCCTCCTCTCGAGGGACTCCCGGCGTCTCCTCCTGTAGCCCTCTACATCGAGCCTTACGACCCTTTTGGACTTGGCCCGTTTGGACACCGCCATGGAGACCAGGTACTCCAGGGCCTCGAGCGTCTCACCTCGGCGGCCTATGAGCCTGCCGGAGCCATCGCCCTCGATCTCCACCCTGATTTCCTCCCCCTCCCTCCAGGCCTCCGCTCGGGCCTCGGGGGAGATGGCCCTCGCCATGCCCTCTGCCACCTCCCTGGCGAAGTCGATGAGCTCCTCCTCTGAGGGGCCCCTCAACCTGGCCCTCACCTTCACCCTCTTGCCGAAGAGCCCGAGGAAGCCCTCCTTCTCCTCCAGGACCTCGAACTCCAACTCCTCACGGCCCTTGCCCAACTCCTCGCAGATCTCGTCCATGAGGCGCTCAGGGTCCCTTCCCTCCTTCTCCAGCAGCCACATCCCTAACCCCTCCTGTTTTCGTAGAGCTGGTGGAGGATCCCCATGACGTTGGTGGCCAACCAGTAAAGCACCAGCCCCGAAGGGAAGTTGAGGAAGAGGAAGGTGAAGATGATGGGCATGAAGGTCATCATCTTCTGCTGTTGGGGGTCCCCTTGAAGGGTGGTCATCTTCTGCTGCAGGAACATGGTGGCCCCCATGAGCAGAGGGGTGATGTAGGTGGGGTCCTTATCGGAGAGATCCCTTATCCAGAGGACGAAGGGGGCGTGGCGCAGGTCTATGGAGACCAGCAGCGCCCTGTAGAGGGCGAAGAAGACGGGCAACTGCAGCAACAAGGGGAGGCATCCGCTGAAGGGGTTTACCCTCCTGCGCCTGTAAAGCTCCATCAACTCGCGGTTGAGGCGTTCCTTGTCGTCCTTGTACTTCTGCTGAAGCCGCTTGATCTCGGGTCCGAGCTTTTGCATCTCCTTCATGGCCTTCTGGCTCTTTTGGGTGAGGGGTAGGAAGATGATCTTCAGCAGCAGGGCCAGGAGGATGATGTCTATCCCGTAATTGCCCGTGAACTTGTGGGTGAACTTGATCACCTTCAGGATGGGGACGGCGATCACCCCAAAGGTGCCGTAATCGATGGCCTTTTTGGCCGTGGGGTGGACCCCTGAGAGCAGCTCCGGCACCTTGGGGCCGAGGAAGAGGTTGAAGCGGTACTCCACCTCCCGGGAGGAGGGACCGAAGGCCCCGTACAGTAGTCCCCGTTCGTAGCGACCGAGGCGCAACCTCCCGGGGACCTCCTTCGGCGTGCTGATGAGGGAGATGAAGTAGTCCTGGTCGAAGCCGAACCACTGCACCCCTTCCACCTTGCGCTCCTCGCCCACCTTTATCTTCTTCGGCTTGACCTTCTTGAGGCCCTCCTCCCCGTAGTACAGGGGGCCGTAGAAGCCGTAGTAGCTCTTCTTCACGTCCGTCCTGCCCACCCATTGGAGCCAAGGAGGAGGGGTGGGGGACTGGGAGGTGACCCTCACCGAGAGGTCCACCCTGTAGGTATCGGGGTAAAAGGTGTAGACCCGCTCTACCGTAAGGCCCTCGGAGCGCCAGAGGAAGCGCAGGATCTTCGGTCCCTCCTCCACCCTCAGGTGTTGGGTGGACACCTGCCAGGGTTTGGCCTCATCGTAGAGCCCCCCCTCCAGGACGAGGGCAAGGGGGAGGAACTGGAGCCTTGAGGTGTTGACGAGGTCTACGGGCTGGGGGGGACTGGTGTCGAGCCTCTTTCCGAAAATCTTGCCCACCAAGCCCTGGACCCAACGCCCGAGGGGGTGAAGTTCCACCTTGTCCATGTATCTCTTCAGCTTCCAGCTCTTGAGCCGACCGCCGTAACGGCTGAAGACCGCCTCGTAGAGGGAGGTCTCTACCCTCACCTCCCCGTAGTCGGTTACCATCTCTTGGGCCACGGGGGGTACCTTCGCGACCTCCACAATCTCCTTAGGGGGCTTTGTCCTTTGGGGCTTCACCCCCTTCTCTTTGGTCCCGAACCACCATTGGAAGAGGGTGAGCACGGCCACCGATAGGACGATGGCCAGCAACATCCTCAGGATCATCTCCTTGTCGTTGCCCATTCCTCAGACCTCCCTCCGCAGCCGTCGAGGGGGCACTGGGTCGTAGCCACCGGGGTGCAAGGGGTGACAGCGGAGCAGCCGCCTGAGGGCGAGCCATCCCCCCCTGAGGAGGCCGTGGAGCTGGAGGGCCTCCACTGCGTACTGGGAACAGGTGGGGTGGAAGCGGCAGCGTCGGCCCCATAGGGGGGAGAGGAACTGGTACGCCCTCACCAAACCGACGGCGAGCCTCGTGAAGGGGTCCTTAGGCACGGCTGTCCTCCTGTAGGAGGAAGCTCAGCTCCCTCTCCACGTCTTGGTACCTCAGCCTGTGGGCCCCTTCCTTGCCGATGATGAGGTAATCGGTGGAGGGACGGAGCCTGCACTTGTTCAGGCGGAAGAACTCCCTTATCAACCTCTTCACCCTGTTTCTGGCCACCGCCTTCCCGACCCTTTTGCCCGCCACGGCGGCCACGCGGCTGAAGCCCAGGTCGTTTTCCTTGGTGATGACCGTGAGGGAGGGCGTCTGCAGCCTGCGGCCGTTCCTGTAGATCCGGTGGAAGTCTCGCTGCAGGTGGATCCTCTCCCTCTTGTCAAGGCCCTTTCGGCACTTCATACGGTGAGGCGTTTCCTCCCCTTTTGGCGGCGCCTCTTCAGGACCTTCTGTCCCCCTTTGGTGTTCATCCTCTTCAGGAACCCATGGGTCCTCTTGCGGCTGATGATGCTCGGTTGGTAAGTCCGTTTCATAGGGGATCCTCCGAGTTTGTCGCTCCTTCAAAAAACCCCCTCCGGGCTTTGAGGCCCTTGAGGGGAGCCTTTCAAGATGAAAACACAAGGCCCGAAGGCCTGTCAAGGAAGCCGGAGCTATTCGTAGAGCTCGAAGACCAGGAGGTTGCTCGACGTCTTCCTCTTCAGAAAGGGAGAGGAGACCACCACCGCCACCAACTCCTCCCGGCCGTCGTTGTCCGAGTCTGCGATCTGGAAGTCGAAGATACAGCCCGGCAGGTCCTGGGTCCTCCAGGCCTGGGCCATGGCCATCCCATCCCAGACGAGGGCCAGGACGTATCCCTTGTCGTAGATCCTGATCTTTTCCACGTGTTCCCCCATGCTGAAGCGGTTGAGGACCACTACGAGTTCGTCCACCCCGTCCGCGTCCAGATCCCTTGCCAGCATGCGGGTGGGCAGGTAGACCCTTCGGGGGAAGGGGGTGGGGAGGCCCTTCTCGTCGGCGAAGACCTCGGGTCTATCGAAGTAGTTGTCCGATCGGCAGTAACTGCCGCTGGTCTTCCAGAGCTGATCCCCCTCCAAGGTCACAAGCCTCAGCTCCCCCAGGCTGTTCACATAGACCATCTCCGGCCTTTCCCCCCCTGTGAAATGGCCCAAGACGAAGGAGTAGAGCCAGCGGGGACCACCGGGGAGGCCCTTCAAGGCCCCCTTCGTCCTGGGCTTTCCCTTCTTCCAGACGAGTTCCTCCACGGGGCCCGAGAAGTCGGTATCCCCGCCCATGGCCTGGGCCAAGAGGACCTTCCTGCCGCCCATCTCCTTCACACAGAGGTAGCGGTTCAGTCCCTTGGCCTTGTACTTGAACTTTCCGCCCTCGAAGGAGAGGAGGAAGGACTGTAGGTCGTCCCCCAGGACATCGGTGACCGCGATCTCCTCTTTGCCGTCCCCATCCACATCGATGGTGCCCAAGGTCAGGAGGTTGTGGGCCACCGAGAGGCGGAACTCCCCGAGGAGCTTGAGCTCCCTGCCCGTGTCCCTGTAGACCCAGAGGGCGTGGGGTTCCATGAGGACGATCTCCTTCCTCCGGTCCCCGTCCACGTCGCCGACCTCCACCCCCTTCAGGGATCTGCCGGGGAAGCGCTGGAGCTTGGTGTAGCCGATGGCCTGATAGAGGAGGGAGGCCCTGAGGGTCCCGGGGCCGCGGAAGCCGACCACCTCCCTGCCGAGGATCCTGTCCCTCAACTCAACGGCGACCGAGTCCAGGCCGGCCATCAGCTCCTGGAGCCCCTGATATTCGCCGAAGACGGCCCTGGTGGGTGTCTCCCCCGTCACGTCGAGGACCTTCAGGTCCAGGCTCACGTAGTCCCCCACCTTGGTCAAGCTGCCGAAGATCACGAAATGGGCCCCGACCCGTCGCCCGACCCATCGGGCCTCCCTCTCGGTCACCTCCCCTGGGGGCAGGTCCGCCAGGAAACGGTCGAGGAGGGATTGCTCCAGGACGACCAGGTCCCCTTGGGCCATGAGGCGCGTGGACAGGACCTTCGATATGGCCCCTTTGATGGCACCGAGGTCCTCCTGGCTGTGTAAGGTGAGGGGCAGAATGGCCACCCGTACCCCCTCCTGGGCCCCGAGGTACTGGGCGGAGAGGGAGATCAAGAGGGATAAAAAAACGGCTAAAAAGGCCTTCTTCATCCAATTTTCTCCTTATTCGCTTGAGATTTAAGAGATTCTCGTTCTGCAGAGGATAGCACGCCCCCTCCGGGGCTTCAAGGGTTGGGGGGTCTCAGGACTGGGGGTCTTTTAAAGGGAAGTTCGCTCCTCAAAGGAGTTGAGGTACCTCACCTTGATGGGGATCTTCTTGACCCCTCCGGAGAAGCCGTAAAAGGGCCGCTCCTGGGTCTCGAGGACCTCCTCCCGCACGATGGGTTCCACCGACACCCTCCCCCCGAGGGCCTCAAAGACCTCCTTGTACCTCATGGCCGTCTCAAGAGAGGCGTCCTTCTTGATGGTCACCGGGACCATCCTCATGAGGTAAGCCACCGCATGGGGGGAAAGGCCGAAGATCTTCTGGAGGTTGGCCACCAGCCGATCTACTTCCTTGAAGTCCCTTTTGGCAGCCCCGAGGAATACAACCCTGTACCTCTTCCCTCCTTCAGCTTGCCCCATCATCTCCCCCTCCTGCAAATCTCGTAGAGGTTCCCGCAAATTTGGTTCCGCTCCCCGGTGGGCCGAAGGGAGGCGCACCCCGGCGGTGGAGGGGACGAAATTCGTCGCCTGGGGGTGACCCTTAGCGTCACCTTCCCTTTACCGGTTTTGCCTTTCGGGGTAGAATCAGAGGACCATGGCCGGTGAGAAGAGGCTCAAGAGGACGAGGAACATAGGGTTCATGGCCCACATCGATGCGGGCAAGACCACCGTCACTGAGCGGATCCTCTACTACACCGGCAAGACCTACAAGATAGGCGAGGTCCACGAAGGCACCGCCGTGATGGACTGGATGCCCCAGGAGCAGGAGAGGGGGATAACGATCACTTCGGCGGTGACCACCTGTTTTTGGCGGGACCACATAATACAGATCATAGACACCCCCGGACACGTAGATTTCACCATCGAGGTGGAGAGGTCCCTGCGGGTCCTGGATGGGGCCATCGCCATCTTTTGTGCCGTAGGGGGGGTGGAGCCCCAGTCCGAGACGGTATGGCACCAGGCGGACAAGTACCGGGTGCCGAAGCTCGCCTTCGTCAACAAGATGGACCGGGTGGGGGCCGACTTCTTCGGCACGGTCGAGCAGATGTCCGAGAAGCTGGGGGCCAACCCCCTGGTGGTCCAGATCCCCTGGGGCAGGGAGGACTCCTTTCGCGGGGTGATAGACCTGGTCAAGATGAAGGGGGTCCTCTGGGAGGATGGGATGGGGGAACGTCACTATGAGACCGAGATCCCTCGAGAGCTCATGGAGGAGGCGGAGAGGTACGGGGAGCTCCTCTTGGAGAAGGTGGCCGAGACCGATGACCACCTGTTGGAGAAGTACCTCTCGGGGGAACCCATAACGGAGAGGGAGTTGAAGGAGGCCATCCGCAGGGCTACCATCGGGCTGAAACTCCAGCCGGTGCTCTGCGGGGCGGCCCTCAGGAACAAGGGGATTCAGCCGCTGCTTGACGCCATAGTGGACTACCTCCCCTCCCCCCTCGACATCCCTCCGGTGGAGGGCCTCAACCCCCTCAGCAAGGAGGTGGAGCGGCGCAGGAGCGATGAGGCCGAGCCCTTGTGTGCCCTCGCCTTCAAGATATCCATGGATCAAGGCCGTAAGCTGACCTACGTGAGGGTCTATTCGGGGGTCCTGGAGGTTGGACGGCCCGTCTACAACGCCAACCTGCGCAAGGAGGAGAAGGTGGCCAGGATCTTCGAGATGCACGCCAACCACAAGAAACGGTTGGAGAGGGCGCGGGCCGGTGAGATCGTGGCCCTGGCCGGCCTCAAGGAGACCTCCACCGGTCACACCCTGTGCGACAAGGGCCACCCCATAGTGCTTGAGCCCATCGAGGCCTACAGGCCCGTCATATCCATAGCCGTGGAGCCGAAGACCAATCAGGATCAGGACAAGTTGGCCTTCGCCCTCGAGAAGATCGCCGAGGAGGACCCCACCTTCCGTGTGAAGTACGACGAGGAGACGGGCCAGACGGTCATCTCCGGGATGGGGGAACTGCACCTGGACGTCATCGTCAGGCGTATAAGGGACGAGTACAACCTCCAGGTGAACGTGGGACGGCCTCAGGTGGTCTATCGGGAGACGGTGAAGGAGGGGGCCGAGGCCAGGGCGGAGTTCTCCCGGACCATAGAGGGGGCCTCCCGCTTCGCAGAGGTTACCCTCGAGGTGATGCCAAACGAGAGGGGGCGGGGCCTGGAGTTCGTCTCCTTGGTGCCCCCTGAGGAGCTGCCGAGGCAGTATCTGGAGGCCATCGAGGAGGGGGTTGAGGAGGCCACCAGCCTCGGGGTGATGGGCTACCCCTTGACCGACATCAAGGTGATCCTCAAAGGGGTCCGCTACCACGAGGACGATTTCACCCCCATGGCCCTCAAGGCCGCCGCCTCTCAGGCCTTGCGCGAGGCCTGCGAAAGGGCAGGCCCTCTGCAGCTTGAGCCCATCATGGAACTCAACCTCATGGTCCCGAACGAATTCATGGGGGAGGTCATCGGGGATCTGCAATCGCGCAAGGGACAGGTGGAGCAGATCTCCACCAAGGGCCAGATGGCCATGATCAGGGCCTTCGTGCCCCTGACCCGTATGTTCGGCTACTCCACGGACCTCCGCTCCCTCACCCAGGGCAGGGGCACCTTCTCCATGAAGTTCCTCCGCTATGACCGTCTCGACTGAAGGCCGTACCTCTGAGGCCCTCCTGGAGATCTTGAGGTCCCGGGAGGGGTTCGTCTCCGGGGAGGAGATGGCCCGGCGCCTTGGGGTAAGCAGGGCGGCGGTATGGAAGGGGATCCAGACCCTCAGGCGCAAGGGCTACGAGATAGAGGCGCAGTTGGCCAAGGGCTATCGCCTCGTGGCCTCCCCAAAGGGACTCAGCGCCCTTGAGATAAAGAGGGGGTTGAGGTGCCGGCTCCTCGGGAGGAAGGTCCACCTCTTTCAGGTGGTGGACTCCACCAACACCGTCGCATACCGGCGCGCCCTGAAGGGGGCAGAGGAGGGGGAGGTCTTCCTCGCCGAGTCCCAGACGGGGGGACGCGGCAGGATGGGCAGGAGCTGGTCCTCTCCGGCAGGGCTCAACCTCTATCTGTCGGTCCTTCTGCGGCCTCAGCTGCCCCCTGCCAAGGTCCCCTTGATCACCCTGATGGCCGCCGTGGCCTCTGCGGAGGCCGTGGAGGAAGCGACGGGGCTTCGGCCGGAGATAAAGTGGCCCAACGACCTCCTTTTGAGGGGGAGGAAGCTCGGAGGCATCCTGGCGGAGGCTGCCTCGGAGGCGGACCTCATCGCCTTCCTGGTCTTGGGGATAGGGATCAACGTGAACGCCCTGGCCCGAGACTTCCCCGAGGATGTACGGGGGGTTGCCACCTCCCTGCGGCAGGAGTTGGGCAGGGAGGTGGATCGGGTCGAGGTGATCAGGGCGTTGCTTGAGCGGCTTGAGGCCTGGTATGTGAGGCTCCTCGAAGGGGACGCTCAAGGGGTCATCCAGACGTGGGAGGAGCTGGCCAGGGTGAGGGGGAGGTTGGTGGAGGTGGCGTTCATGGGGGACCGAGTGCGGGGGGAGGTCCAGGGGGTGGACGAGGATGGCGCCCTGCTCCTGAGGGAGGGGGGGCGTGAGAGGCGCGTAGTGGCGGGGGATCTCAAGGTGCTCAGATGGTAGGAACCCTTTTGGTGATAGACGTCGGCAACACCAACACCGTCCTCGGGGTCTTCCAGGGGGAGGAGCTCCGGCACCACTGGAGGATCGCCACCGATACGGAGAGGACGGTGGACGAGTTCTGCGTCGTCCTGAAGGAGCTCTTCGACCTCCACGGCCTGAGCTTCGAGGACGTGAGGGGGATATCGGTCTCGAGCGTCGTCCCGCCGGTGACCCCCATCATAGAGGCCTTGGCGCGGAGGTACTTCGGTGTGAGGCCCCTCATCGTCGGGCCCGGGGTGAGGACGGGGATGCCCATCCTGTGCGATAACCCAGCGGAGGTGGGGGCCGACAGGATCGTGAACGCCGTGGCGGCCTATGAGGAGCACAGGCGTGAGCTCATCGTGGTGGACTTCGGCACCGCCACCACCTTCGACTGCGTCTCCGCCAAGGGGGAGTACCTCGGGGGGGCCATCGCCCCTGGGATCGTCATCTCCATGGAGGCCCTCTTCCAGCGCGCCTCTAAGCTTCCCAAGGTGGAGTTCGCCAAGCCCAAAAGGGTGATCGGGAAGAACACCATCTGGAGCATGCAGTCCGGGATCTTCTACGGATACGTGGGGATGGTGGAGGAGATGGTGAGGAGGATCTCCGAGGAGATGCGTTGCCAACCCTTTGTGGTCGCCACCGGGGGGTTGGCCCCTGTCATCGCCCAGGAGACAGAGGCCATCGACGCCGTGGACGAGTTCCTCACCCTCAAGGGGTTGAGGATCATCTACCAGCGGAACCTGCCTCGAAGGCCTTAGCTCAGAGGCGCTCCCTCCAGGTCTCTATGAACCTCTTCAGGGACCGGTCGTAGGTCCTCTCCACCTCAGGGGGGAAGAGGCAGCCGGGTAGCTCCCGTCGCGACCAGTGGTAAAGGATGCATTCACAGCACTTGCCCTTCTTGGCGCAGGGCTCATAGGTGCAGGTACACCTCGCGAGGTTTTCCTCCACTTTACACTCCATCGGGCACCTCCATGGTCCTTATCCACCTCAAGGGCATGATGAGGTAGGCCTCCTCACCCTCCTTGAGGTCGACTTCCTCCCAAAGTTCCTCTTGGAGCTCCGCCCAGAGCCTCACCTGCCCGACCTCCACCTCCACCCTCACGAGGGGGGGATGGTGCCTCACCTTGACGACCTTACCCCTCAGGCGGTTGAGCCTCGGCCCCGGGGGTTGCACCCGTGATATGTAGAGGTTCCAGGGGGAGATGGCCACCTTCTCGATGGGACGGCCCTCGTAAGGGACGAAGATGGAGAACCCCCCGAGCTCCACGAGGGCCAGCCCCGAATCGAGGACCTTCATCCCCCTGCAGTTGAGGATGTTCGGCGATCCGAAGTACTCGGAGACCCCTTCGTTGCTCGGGCTGAAGAGGACCTCAGAGGGGGTGCCGACCTGCTGGATGCGGCCCTCGTCCATCACGGCTATGCGGTCCCCCATCTCGATGGCCTCCGTCTGGTCGTGGGTGACGTAGAGGGTGGTGATGCCGAGACGCCTCTGGATGCGCCGCAGCTCCAAGCGGAGGCGCTTGGCCGTGCGGAGGTCGAGTTTGCTCAGGGGCTCGTCCAGAAGCAACACCTTCGGCCACGGGGCCAAGGCCCTCGCCAAGGCGACCCTCTGTCTCTCCCCTCCGCTCAGCCCCCTCGGGTACCTCTCCGCGAGGTGTTCTATCCGCAGGAGCTTCAGGAGTTGTCCGACCCTGCCCTCCGTCTCGGCGGGACCGAGGCCTTTGGCCTTCAGGCCGAAGGCTATGTTCTCCCTCACCTTCATATGGGGGAAGAGGGCGAGGTTCTGGAAGAGGTAGCCGACCCCCCTCTTCTCGGGCGGGACCCCGTCCACGGGTCTGTCCCCCAACAGCACCGAGCCCCGATACTGCACGAGCCCTGCGATGACGTTCAGCAGGGTGGTCTTCCCCGCCCCGGTGGGCCCCAACAGGGCCAAGACCTCCCCCTCCCTTACGTAGAGGTCGACCCCTCGGCAGGCGAAGTTCTCTATCCCTCGGAGCTCTACAGAGGACATCTCAGCGCCACCTGTAGGTGAGCCTTCGCTCGAGGTAGAGGAAGATCCTCTCGAAGGTGAAACAGACAAGCGACAGCACCCCAAGGCAGACGATGATGACGTCCACCCGCATGAGGCTTTCGGCCCGCATCATGAGGGCGCCTATCCCCGTGGGGATGGCCACCATCTCGGCGGCGATGATCACCCTCCAGGCCATCCCTGCCTCCAGCCGCAGACCCGTGAAGATGTTGGGCAGGGCCAGGGGGATGACGACCCGAGTGAGGGTCCTCCAGCGGGAGGCCCCCAAGACCCTCGCGGCCTTTATAACCTCCGTGTCCACCCCCCTTATCCCGGTCAGGGTGTTGTAGAGCACCGGGAAGAAGGAACAGATGAAGATCACCGCTATGGGCAGGAGCTCATTTACGCCGATCCAGAGCATGAGGAGGGGTAGCCATCCGAGGGCGGGTATGGGGTAGAGGAGGCTGATGATGGGGCTGACCCACCGATCTGCCACCTCCTTCCATCCCATCAAGACCCCCATGAGGAGGCCTGCTAAAGAGCCCGCGGAGAAGCCCACAAGGACCCTGAAGAGACTGCTCAAGAAGTCCCTGGGCAGGGGGCCCTCCACCACCAGGGAATAGAACTCCTCAAGGACAGAGGAGAAGGGCGGGAAGAAGAAGCGGCCAGGGACCAACCCGAGGCGTACGACGACCTCCCACAGGGAGAGGAAGAGGAGGATCGGTATCACCCCCCAAAGGGGCTTGAGCCTTTTCCTCATCTCAGGAACCTCAAATCTAGGATCTCCTCCGCCTCGAAGTCCTTCCTTATATATCCCAATTGGACCATGTAATCTATCACCTCTTGGACCATCTCCGGATCGATGGCGACGGTGTACTGCAGCCTTCCCATGGAGCGCAACAGCACCTCGGGGGTGATCTCCAAGGCGGCTGCGGCCCCGGCGGCCCTGGCGGGGAGGACTCGCTCACCCGTGACCGATAGCTGCCTGGCCAAGAGCTCAGCTGCCTCCTTGGGGTGGAGGTTGATCCACTCCGTGGCCCTCAGGTTCACCCCCACCAGCCTCTGAACCACCTCGGGATGATCCCTCAAGAGCTCCTCCCTGATCACCAAGACGCTGCCCTGCATCTCGGGCCAGATCTCCCGTGCCGTGAGCAACATCTTGAAGCCGAGCTCTTCTGCCATGGTCGCCCACTGCTCGGGCAGGAAGGCGGCCTCCAGTCGTCCCATCTCTATGGCGAGGACCTGTTTCGGGGGGTTCATCCGCCGCACCTTCCTCAGGACCTCGTCGGACCTGAGGCCGTACCTCTCGATGCCCCTGTGGAGCAGTACGTCCATCACACTGCCCTCCCTGCCACAGCCGATGCGGACCCCCCTTTTCTCCAAATCGTGCACCGATTTCACCTTCTTTGGGTCAACCACGAGGCCATAGCCGTATCTGTGGGTGCCTGCGACTATTTTTATGGGCACCTTGGCGTTGGCGTAGGCGTTCAAGGCCGGCACCAGGCAGATGTAGGCCACTTCGATGTCGCCACGGGCCAGGGCCGCCGCCAGGGCCATGCCCGTGATGTAGCTCCTGTAGGCCTTGATGTCCAACCCCTCCTCTTCGAACCAGCCCTTCTCGAGGGCGACGTAGGCGCAGGCTGCGTGGTCCATGAACTCCACGGCCATGCTGATGGGTCTGGCCCCTCCGCCAGGGGGGCTTGCAGCGCCCGCCGTTGCCGTCATCAGCAGGAGGAAAAGGAGCGCTTTCCCCATCGTGATACCTCTATTTTGTGTACACTTCTATGTACATTATTCAGATTAAAACCCCTCCTCCCCTGGGAAGTCAAGCCCTTGCTGGGCTTATCGGCGTGAGGGTGTGTTGAAGGGACATCCTGAAGGGCTGGAGGATCTGCCTTCAGGCCTTTCTGGCTGAGATGGCCACGAAGCCGCCCTCGCCGTGGCCCTCCTTCACGGGTTCAGGTCCCTTGGCGTCCGTCGGGTCCCGGAAGACCGTCTGGCATATCCGAAAGGGGCTGAAACCGGCCCCTTTCAGCAACTCCAGGGCCTCCGTCGTCGAACAGAAATGGGCACGGCGGTAGAACTTGTTGCTTGACTTCTTCGCCTCGTAGCTCCTCCCGAGGTGGCTTGTCCTGTCGATCATCCCGATGACGAGATGTCCCCTCGGTCTGAGGACCCGCCTCGCCTCCTGGAGGGCTCGAGGGGGGTCCTGCAGGAAGCTGAGGACGGTGACGAAGAGCAGGAAGTCGAAGGTCCTGGAGGCGAAGGGGAGGGCCTCGGCCACCCCGATGCAGACCTCTATCCCCCGCTCCTTGGCCAGCAGGGCCATCCCCCAAGCCGGCTCCACGCCGAAGGGAACTCCCAGAGGGGCGGCGAAGCGGCCGGTCCCTACCCCCACCTCCAACCCCCTCCCTTGGGGCAGTACAGCCCTCAAGGCCGCGATCTCAGACAGGTATAAGGCCCTCCTCCGGTCGAACCATCTGTCGTACTCGTCGGCCCACCGATGGAAGACCTCGACGTTGTAATCCACGGTCCAGGATCTTAACATAACTCGGCCGATGGGACATCGGACTTTGACAGGGGAGGAGGTAGGGGTAAAATGGCCCCGATGGCGAAGAAGGGGATCGACTTCGAGGACATAGACAGGGCCAGGAGGTGCCTCGGCTTGGGGAAGGAGGCCACCTTGGAGGAGATAAAGGCCGCCTATCGCCAGCTCGCCAGGAGATACCACCCCGACAAGGGCAAAAGCTCCGAGGAAATGATGCGCGAGATCAACTGGGCCTACGAGGTCCTGATGAACTACATCAGCTACTACCGATATTCCTTCCGAAGGGAAGACGTGGCGAGGCATGACCCCGACAGGGTCCTTAAGAGGTTCTTCGAGGATTGGATGTGGGGCAAAGGCCTGTAGCTGGACAGGCCTTTGCGGGGTGTGTTATCTTCCCCGGGAGATCTTATCCTAAGGAGGGCAAGAGATGGAGGTAAAGTGGTATGGACACGCCGCCTTTTTCATCAAGGGTGAGGAGGGCATAAGGGTTATCACCGATCCTTATCAGCCAGGGGCCTACGGCGGGGGGATCGCCTATGGCCCCATCGGGGATGAGGCCGATGTGGTCACCGTGAGCCACGATCACGACGACCACAACTGGACGAAGGGGTTGCCCGGTTCCCCCCAGGTGGTTAAGGGCCCCGGACGGCACCAGGTGAAAGGCAAGGTCTTCGAGGGGATAGCCAGCTATCACGACCCCTCCAGGGGCTCCGAGAGGGGGGAGAACACCATCTTCTGCTTCGAGGTGGACGGGATCAGGGTCTGCCACCTCGGCGATCTGGGCCATGTGTTGGGGCATCAAGAGGTGGAGGCCATAGGGAAGGTGGACCTTCTGCTGATCCCGGTGGGGGGCTTTTACACCATCGATGCCGGGGAGGCCTCCCGGGTGGTGGAGCAGCTCAGGCCGAAGAAGGTGATCCCCATGCATTTCAAGACCCCCAAGTGCAACTTTCCCATCTCCGGGGTGGAGGCCTTCTTGCAGGGCAAGGAGGGGGTCCGCAGGGTCGGCTCCAGCACCGTGACCCTCACCCCTGAGGACTTCGAGAGAGGCTTCGAGATCTTGGTGCTTGAGCACGCCCTCTAAGGACGGATGGCCGAGAGGTTGGTACCCCTCTTCTCGGAGGATGAGATAGCGGAGGCCGTCGGGCGCCTGGCGGCCAGGATCTCCGCCGATTACGAGGGGAGACGGCCCCTGCTGATAGGTGTGCTCAAGGGGGCCTTCGTCTTCCTGGCGGACCTCGTGAGACAGCTCTCCATCCCGGTGGAGGTGGACTTCGTTCGGCTTTCCAGCTACGGCTCCGGGACGGAGACATCCGGGGAGGTCAAGGTCACAAAGGGGCTCGAGAGCGAGGTCAGGGGTCGCGACGTGCTGATCGTCGAGGACATCATCGATACGGGCCTGAGCTTGAGCTTCCTGGTCCAGGAGCTCCTCTCCAAGGGCCCTTCCTCCTTGAGGATCTGCACCTTGGTGGACAAGAAGGCCCGCCGCCAGGTGGAGGTGGAGGTCCATTACGTGGGCTTCGAGATAGAGGAGGGGTTCATCGTAGGCTACGGGATAGATTATGACGAACGCTACCGAGAGCTGCCCGCCCTCTATGTGGTCGAGAAGGCCCCTTAGGGTCCTCATCATCCTGGTGTCCCTCCTCGGCGCTTGTCAGGTGGTGCAGAAGCGGCCCCTGCCCGAGGAGGTGGTGCGGCCCCCCGTGGCCGTCACCGCCGAGGAGGAGTACCAGAGGGCCCGGAGGGCCTACGAAGAGGGACGCTGGGAGCAGGCCCTCTACCTCTTGAAGCGCTTCCTCAGGGAGTATCCGAGGACCCAGTGGACCGACGAGGCCCTCTATCTGTTGGGCAGTAGCTGTTACGAGCTGGGGGAGTATCGGGAGGCGGCTCGATACCTCGAGGACCTCCTTGAGCGCTTTCCGGAGACGCCCCTGAGGTGGGATGCCTCCCTGCGATGGGCTGAGGCCCTGCTTCACATGGGAAAGGAGGAGAAGGCCCTCGAGGTCGCCAAGGGCGTCTTGCCCTACAAGGACCAGCATCCCGAGGACCTCGGGAGGCTATTGCTGCTGCTCGGTCGGTCCTCTCGCACAAGGCATCCCCTGGGGGCCCTGTCTTACTACTACGAGGTCTACTCGAGGGGAAGGCCGACAGATCGAAGGGTGGCGAGGGAGGAGGCCCTGGCGCTCTTGGAGGGGCTTTCCCCGTCGCAGTGGCGCGAGGTGATGTCTCGTTGGGAGGGGACCTTTCTATCGGTTTACGCCGCGCTCAAGATCGCCGAGGCCTACTTGGGGGAGGAGAGGTATGAGGAGGCCGAGGCCCTCCTGAAGGGGGTTGAGGGTAGGGCCCAGGAGGAGGGCTTCGGGGGGTTTTTCGAGAGGCTTTGGGAGCTCCTCCTGAAGCCGAAGGAGAGGGAACTGACGGTGGGGCTGCTGCTGCCCCTGAGCGGAAGACTGGCGAGCACCGGGGAGCAGGTCTTGAAGGGGGCTCTGCTGGCGGCCGGCGTCTTCGGGGACCGCCATCCTCGCTGGAGGGTGAGGTTCCTCTTGCGGGACACGGGCTCCAGCCCCCAAGGGGCCGTTGAGGGCTTCAGATCCCTGAGGGGGGAGGTTCAAGCGGTCCTCGGCCCCCTCTCCCCCGGGGAGGCCAGGGCGGTGCTGCAAGAGTTCAGGGAGGGGGACCCCTTGCTCCTGATCCTCAGCCCCCTGGAGGAGGCCCGGGGGATGGAGGAGGTGCTGCAGTTGTCCCTGCCGCTTGAGCAGGAGGTGGAGGATCTCTTCCTCCTCGCCAGGGACGAAGGGCTCTCCCGGTTCGGTCTCTTTTACCCACACAATTCCTATGGCAGGCGCGTCGTGAGGGCCTTCCAGGAAGAGACCTGGAAGTGGGGCGGCGAGCTCGTAGGGTACTTCCCCCACAAGGAGGGGGAGATGGACTTCGGCCCCTCCTTGAAAGAGATAAAGGAGGGGGAGATAATGCCCGATGCCCTCGTGGTGGCGGAGGGGAATTACACCTTGTGTCTGCTCGCCTCCCAGATGGTCTACTACGAGCTCGAAGGGGTGAAGCTCCTGGCCCTCAGGGTCTTGGACCCCTTGAAGGTCCTCGGCCTCTGCCGGGAGTACTTGGAAGGGGCCGTCCTCTCGACACCCTTTTACCCGGAGAGCAAGCGGGAGGAGGTCAGAGATTTCAGCGAGAGGTTCCGCCGGACCTACGGGACCACTCCAGGCCTCTTCGAGGCCCTCGGTTGGGACGGTCTGGAGGTTCTGTTGGAGGCGGGCGGCAAGGCTGAGGGGCTGGAGTCCCTGCACCTTTACGGGGTGACCGGCCTCAGGGGCTACCTCCAGGGCGAGCCCGTAGGGGGAACCTTTAAGCTGCTGGTATCCGATGGCAGGTTCGAGGAACTCCCTTGACCTCTCCTCTGCCCGGGCCCTTCAGGAGGAGTTGGCCAGGAGGGTCAGGACCGAGTGGAGAGGGGGAAGGCTGCGTCGTGTGGCGGGCCTTGACGCCTCTTACTGGGGGGAGATGGGGATCGGGGCGGCGGTGGTGATGAGCTGGCCTGCCCTGGAGGTCCTGGAGGAGAGGTGGGTCGTCCAGGAGGTCTCCTTCCCCTACATACCCGGCTACCTCTCCTTTCGGGAGGTGCCCCTCCTGGAGGACGCCCTGAAGGGGGTCCGGCAGTCCCCTGATCTCCTCTTCGTGGACGGGCAGGGGATAGCCCACCCCAGGGGTATAGGGCTCGCCAGCCATCTGGGTGTGCTCCTGGGGATGCCGACCATCGGGTGTGCCAAAGAGCCCCTGGTGGGATCAGGGGAGGAGCCCGAGGATCGCAGAGGGGCCATCTCCCCCCTGTGCTATCGGGAAAGGGTCGTGGGGGTGGCCTTGAGGACGAAGCCCGGGGTCAAGCCCATCTACGTCTCCCCCGGCCACCTCATCGACCTGGAGCGGAGCTGGAGGGTGGCCCTTGAGGCCACCAGGGGGTATCGGTTGCCGGAACCCGTGCGGAGGGCTCATCTCCTGGCCCAGAGGGTCCGCCGTCTCCTTGAGGCAGCAGGAAGGCCCCCAGGGTTATGCCCACCGAGATGAGACCTACGCAGAGGAGGAAGGTGGTCCGGAAGCCGAGGTGGTCCGAAAGGACCCCACCGGCGAGGGGACCGATGATCCATCCTAAGTTCCAGGTGGCGTTGTAGAGGCCGAGGGCCGTGCCCCTCTTCTGCTGGGGGACCAGGTCGGCGATCATGGCGTTGACCGATGCCCCGAGCCCCCCCCAGGCGGTCCCCTCGGCGATCATGATGGGGAAGAGTTCGGTGTACTCCTTCACGAAGGCGAACCCTCCGAAGACGCCGGCGAAGAGGGCCATGGAACCCAAGAGCACCGGCTTTCTGCCCCACCTGTCGGCGAGTCTCCCCGAGAGGGGGGAGGTGATCGCCCCGGCCAGGGCCCCGCAGGTGTAGAGCAGGCCTATCTGGCTCTTGGAGGCCCCCAGGGCCGCTATGAAGAGGGAGAGGATGGTGTAGACGATCCCCGAACAGGTGAGCAGGGGGAAGATGGCAGCGCATACCAACAGGACCCGTTTCATTTCGACCTCCTGAGAAATTTTCTTGACAAGGTCTCAAGCTAAGCTATAGTGAAGGAAAACCAAGAGGGAGAGGAGGTGATAGTCGATGTCAGACGGCAGAGTTGCGAGGGTAACCCACATCATCGCGGGGTCTCCCAACAGCTTTGACGACGCCATCAAAGTGGGCTTCAAGAGGGCCATAAAGACCCTGAGGGGGATCACCGGCCTGAGGATCCAGGAGCTCCGGGTGGCGGTGGAGGACGACAAGATCGCAGAGTACCGTGTGAAGATGGAGGTCATCTTCGTCTTGGAGGATTGATCTTCATCAGGGGTTGGGAGGCGATGTCCCCTCCCGACCCTTCTCCATCACCATCATGGTCCCCTTACCCTCTGCGGCCAGGGTGCCATCCTCGAGATAGGCCGCCGTCCGAATGTAGAGGAGTCGCTTGGCCTCGCGTTCCAATTCACTTCTGAAGGTGACCACGCTCCCCAGGGGGATGGGCTTTTTGTATCTCACCTCGAGCCTCGCCGTCAGGGCGGTGTAACCGAGGAAGCGAGAGGTCCACCCCAGCAGCTCGTCGAAGAGCATGCTTATCACCCCGCCGTGGAGGTAATGGGCCCAGCCTTTGTAGGTATCCTCGGCCAAGAACCGGAAGGTGGCCCCCCGCTCCCACCTCTTCACCTCGATCCTCAGACCCCGTGGGTTCTCCCTGCCGCATACGAAGCATCGATCGTCCTTCACCAAGTTCATCCCGTGGCCTCCCAACTCTGCAGCATCTCCATCAGCCCCTCGAGCCCCCTCTGGACATATTCCTCGCGGTGGACCTCCAGGGTGAAGAGGAGGTCCCTGTGGGGCAGCAGCGAGAAGAGCAGTTCGAAGTCGACCCTCCCGTCGCCAGGCGGCAGGTGTTCGTCCGTCTGGCCGTGGTTGTCGTGGACGTGCACCTCCACGAGCCTCTCCCCCAGGGCCGCCAGCCAGTCTCCGAGGGGGACCTTGCTGAAGAGGAGGTGGTGGGCCGGATCGAAGCAGAAGCCCACCCAGCCGTTTCCAGCCCTCCTCAGGATCTCACCTATCAGGTGGGGGCCTTCGTCGAAGACGTTCTCCAAGGCCACCCTTATCCCGGTCTCCTCCGCCTTGGCGAAGAGGGGTCGCCATATCTCGAGGCTTGAGGCGATCCAGAGCTCCTTGTACTCTCCGTGGCGCCAGGGATCGTACCCCACGTGGAAGACCACACACTCGGGCCTCACCAGGGAGGCCAACCTCATGGTCTCGGAGAAACGATCCCAAGTCACCTCCTTGATCTTGCTGTCGAGGGCCCCGGGGGCCAGATCCATGAAGGGGCCGTGAAAGGAGAAGGTCAGCCCTTCTTCCCGTAAGGCCTCGGCACAGGCCCGAAGGTCAGCGTCGTTACAGCCTTCGAGGGCCTGGGCGTCGAAGTAGATCTCGGGGCACAACCGGTGCCGAAGGACCTCCTCGAACCTCTCCCTCAAGAGTTCATAGGGGATGGCCAGGTGGACCTTCACGGTCGCTCCTCCCTGAACTTCACCGTCTCCTCCAGCTCCTTCAAACCTTTCCCCTCCCCGAGGACGATCAACACGTCCTCCCGCTCTATGGTGGTCTCGGGGGAGGGGTTGAAGAAGGCCTCCCCTGATGCCTTCTTCACGGCGACCACTATAACCCCGAAGCGCTCCCTGAGGCCGCACTCTCTGAGGGGTCTTCCTGCGAAGTAGGCGTCGTCCTCCACCCTCACCTCCTCCATCTGGAGCTCCAGATGTCGCCGGTGTACGGCCAACTCGATGAAGTCGACCACGTGGGGCCTCAGCAGGGCATTGGCCATCCTCAGGGCCCCGATGAAGTAGGGGGAGACCACCTTGTTGGCCCCGGCGGCCAAGAGGTTCCTCTCGGCATCGGGGCTGTCGGCCCTGGTCAGGATGAAGAGGTCGGGGTTCAGCTGCCGCGCCGAGAGGGTGATGTAGAGGTTGTCCGCATCCGAGGAGACGGTGGCGACGATGCCCCTGGCCCTCTCTATGCCTGCCCTCCTCAGGATCTCGTCCACGGTGGCGTCCCCCTCCACACAGAGGTACCCGGCCTCCTCGGCCTCCTTGGCCACCGCCGGGTCCCTCTCTATCACCAGGCAGGGGACCCCTTCCTTGGCCAGCTCCTTGGCCACCACCGAGCCTATGCGGCCGAAGCCGCAGAGGATGAAGTGGCCTTTGAGGCGTCTTAAGGCTCGTTCCAATTTCTGCCTCCCGAAAAAGGCTTTTATCTGGCCCGCGATGAGGGCCTGGGTGAAGGCCGTGGCTATGTAGAAGAGGACCCCAAAGCTCGTCATTATGAGGAATATGGTGAAGATCCTCCCCCCCTTGGAGAGGCCAAAGACCTCGCCATAGCCCACAGTGGTTATGCTGATTACCGTCATGTAGAGGGCCTTGAAGAAGTCCCACCCCTCCACCGTCATGTATCCGATTACCCCTCCCCACAGGACGGCCTGGGAGAGGAGGAAGGCTATCATCAAGTGGCGAAGTAGATCCATCCCTTGTGGCCAGATCCCTTCCATGATACTTCTATTGGCCCGCGAAGGGAAGGACGATGGACAAGATCAAGGCGGGAGTCAAGGGCTATCTGGAGCTTCTGCTCTTCCTCCTTCCCGTCTACACCCTGGTCTTCTTCCTGCAGAGGTGGGGGGTCCTGGAGGGGCTCGCTGCCAAGGCTGAGCCCTTCATGGGTTTCGTGGGGTTGCCGGGGGAGGCGGCCTTGGTGATCATCCTGGGCAACTTCGTGAACCTTTACGCAGCCCTGGGGGCTGTGGCTGGGCTCGGCCTGAGCTCCAGGGAGGTGACGATCCTCGCCCTCATGCTCCTGTTGTCCCACAACCAGATCCTGGAGGGGGCGGTGATCCTGAGGGTTAGGAGGGGGTTCCTGGCCTTGGCCCCCCTGAGGTTTGTCGTCTCCGTGTTGGCAGCCCATGTCCTCCACCCTTACCTTTAGCGATGTGGATGAAGGAGTACATAGAGGGCCTCTTGAGCTTCTCCCTGCGGATGGCCGTGGTCCTCATCCCGCTGCTGACCCTCCTGGAGGTTGCCAAGGAGAGGTGGGAGGGAAGGAGGTGGAGGGGGTTCTCCTGGGTTCTTTCCCCCGAGGGGACCGTGGCCCTCTTGGCAGGGCTCATCTTCGGCATCCTTTACGGGGCTGGGGTGATCATCGCCTCCTTGAGGCAGGAGCGGGTGAAGGGCCGGGAGGCCTTAGCGGTGGTGGGGTTCCTGTCGCTCTTTCACGCCGTCTTCGAGGATACCCTCCTCTTCGTGGCCGCAGGGGCTGATCCCCTGGCCATAACGGTGCCGCGGCTGATCTTGGCTGCGGCGCTCTTCGTCCTCCTCATGTACCTCCCGGGGCGGCCTACTTCCTCTTCCTGAGGGGCCTTATCTCCTCGAAGAGGATGAGGTCCTTGGTCCTGATGAGCCGCCTCAAACGCTCCAGGGCCTGAGCCTCGATCTGGCGGATGCGCTCCCTGGTCACCCCGTAGAGCTTGCCGATGGCCTCCAAGGTCCACGGCTCGCCGTCCTTGAGCCCGAAGCGGAGTTCCACCACCCTCCTCTCCTGGGCCGTGAGGATCTTGAGCCAGGACTGAAGCAACTTCACCAGCTCCAGGTGTTCCGTCAGGAAGAAGGGGCTCCGCGACGGATCGGCGCTGAGGGTGTCCTTCAGCAGGAACTCCTCCTTCTCGTCCAAGGGGGTCTCGAAGGAGCTCACCCTGAGGATCGCCTGCATGAGCCTCTCGACGTACTGCACCTCTACGGCCATCTCCTCCGCCACCTCCTGGCTGGTGGGTTCCCGGCCGAGGGTCTGGGTGAGGCGACGGATGGACCTGATCATCCTCCTTAGGTCCCCGGCCACATGGGAAGGGAGCTTGACCGCCTTGGTCTGGCTGATCAGGGCCCGCTCTATGGCCTGCCGGATCCAGAGGGTGGCGTAGGTGGAGAAGCGACATCCCTTGGTCGGATCGAACTTCTCCACCGCCTTGATGAGGCCGATATTCCCCTCCTCTATCAGGTCCAAGAGGGGTAGCCCCTGTCCGGCGTATCTGCGGGCGATGGTCACCACCAGCCGGAGGTTGGCCTCGATCATCCTGCGCCTGGCCTCCTCGTCCCCTTGAGCTATCCTCTCCGAGAGCTCCCTCTCCTGCTCGGCATCGAGGAGGTCTCGCCCCCTTATCTGCTGGAGGTAGATCCGCAGGGTGTCGAGGTCCTCCCCCTCTAGGGAAGGAAGGTCAGGGGGTTCAAGGGCTTGCTCCCCTTGCGGATCTCGAAGTGGAGGTGGGGTCCCTTGGCGTTGCCCGATTTTCCCACCTTGGCGATCACCTCTCCCTGTTTTACCCACTGTTCCTCCTTTACCAGGTTGATGGAGTTATGGGCGTAGATGGTGTAGTAGTTGCCCGGGTGTTCGATGATGACGAGCTTGCCGTATCCGGCCAGCTTGTGATCGCTGTAGACCACGCGGCCCGAGGCAGCCGCTTTGATGGGGGTCCCCAGGGGAGCGGCTATGTCGATGCCGTCGTGTCTGCTGCCCTTCCGCTGGGAGAAACCCCGGATCATCTTTCCCTTGACCGGCCATATGAAGCGGGGCTTGGCCCTTACCTTTGAGCTCTTACGGGGGGTGAGGTCCTCTATGGGCACCTTGACCTCGAGGACCCTGGTGGCCCCGGGGATGAAGATCCATTGGCCCACCCTGATCTTGGAGGGGTCCCTTATCCCGTTGATGCGGGCCACATAGTCCATGTCCACCCCGTAGGTCTTGCAGATGCGCCAGAGGGTTTCATGCCTCTTGACCACGTGGTAGACCCCTTGGGGTCTGTAGACCTTGGGGGCGCAGGATAGGAGGATCGCGAGGAGAAGGCAGAGGAGGCCCTTCATCCCCAGGCCCCGACGAGCCGTTCAACCGCCTCCCGTGGGCTTGAGGCCTGGGGGACCCTGCCCCCCAGATCCCAGCTCTTGAGCCCTACGACGGGTTTGCCCGCTTTGAGGGCAATGGCGATCTCGGACAACGTCCCCTCCTCTCCGGCCACGGCCACGAGGCCGTCCGAGGAGTGGACGATGATGACGTTCCTTGCGTGGCCCATATCGGTGGCGATCACCACGTCGACGTAGGGGTTGGCCCCCTCCTTATGGGCCATGGGGATGATGCCCACGGTCAGCCCCCCCTCCTCCTTGGCACCCCTGCAGGCGGCCTCCATCACGCCGCCGAGCCCCCCGCAGATGAGGATATAGCCCCTACGGGCTATATCCCGGCCGACCTCCCTGGCCAGCTCGTATATCTCCGGCGGACAACTGCTGGCGCCGATGACCCCTATCTGCTTGGGAACTCTGCTCGCCATCCGTGCTCCCCGATGAGCTTGACGAAGCGACAGCCGCCCAGGTCCTCCTTGAGGTACCTCCCCTCGGTCTTCACGATCCTCAGGAGCTCCTGACCCTCTTCCCCGCCCACCGGGATGACCATCCTGCCCCCCTCCTTGAGCTGTTCGAGGAGGGCCTTGGGGACCTGGGGCGCCCCAGCGGTGACTATGATGGCGTCAAAGGGTGCCCTCTCAGGCCACCCCTGGGTGCCGTCCCCCACCCGGATGAGGACGTTGCCATATCCGAGCTTGTCCAGGGTGCGCCTGGCCTTGAGGGCCAACTCCGGCACCCTCTCGACCGAGAAGACCCTCTGGGCCAGCTCCGCCAGCACCGCCGCCTGATAGCCGGAGCCCGTGCCGATCTCCAGGACCTTCTCCTTGCCCTTCAGGGCCAAGGCCTCGGTCATCAGGGCCACGATGTAGGGCTGGGAGATGGTCTGCCCGTGGCCTATGGGGAGGGGGCAGTCGCTGTAGGCCTGATGCCAAAGGGCCTCGGGGACGAAGAGGTGGCGCGGCACCCGAGCCATGGCGGCCAGGACCCTCTGATCCTCTATCCCCCGTGGGATGAGCTGCTCCTGGATCATCCTGCGCCTGGCCAGGGGCATATCGGGGAAGTCCTTCATCGATCCTCCAACTTCTTCCACCTGTATAGCAACTCGAGGGCCTGAAGGGGGGTCAGGCCATCGGGATCGATCTCCCTCAGCTCCTTCAGCACCTCCGATTCCCTGGGGGCGAAGAGGGGCAGTTGCCACGGTTCGCCTCGCTTGATGAAGCGGGGCCCCTTCATCCCCTCCCCCTCCAGTTCCAACAACACCTCCTTGGCCCTCTCTATCACCTCCTGGGGCAGGCCCGCCAGTCGGGCCACCTGGATCCCGTAGCTGCGGCTCGTGCCCCCGGGGCGCAGCTCCCTCAAGAAGACCACCTCGCCCCGCAACTCCTTCACCGCTATGTGGTAGTTCTTGACCCGTCTCTTGCTCGAGGCAAGTTCGGTCAGTTCGTGGTAGTGGGTGGCGAAGAGGGTCTTGGAGCGGTTGACGTCGTGCAGATGTTCGGCCACCGCCCAGGCGATGCTCAGGCCGTCGTAGGTGCTGGTGCCGCGGCCGATCTCGTCCAGGATCACGAGGCTCCTCGGGGTGGCCTCCTTCAGGATGGTGGCCGTCTCCTTCATCTCGACCATGAAGGTGCTCTCTCCCCTGGAGATATCGTCGGAGGCCCCCACCCGGGTGAAGACGCGGTCCACCACTCCCACCCTGGCCTCCCTGGCCGGGACGAAGGAGCCCATCTGGGCCATTATCACGATGAGGGCCACCTGGCGGATGTAGGTCGATTTACCCGCCATGTTCGGGCCGGTGATGATGAGGAGCTGGTTTTCCTCGTCAAGGAGCGTGTCGTTGGGGACGAAGGGTTCGGGAAGGGTCACCTCCAGCACGGGGTGGCGCCCCTCGGTGATCCTGATCTCGGGGCCTTCATCAACCTCCGGGCGCACGTAATCGTTGCTCGAGGCCACCTCGGCGAGCGAGAGGAGGCAATCCAGGCTCGAGAGGCCATCGGCTATCCCCTGGAACCTCCTCACCTGGGAGGCGAGCTCCTCCCGGAGGTCGCAGAAGAGCCTGTACTCCAGGGCCTTTATCCGTTCCTCAGCACCGAGGACCTTGTTCTCGTACTCCTTGAGCTCCGGCGTTACGAAACGCTCGGCCCCTGTGAGGGTCTGCTTGCGGATGTAGTCGGGGGGGACGAGGTGCAGATTCGCCTTCGTCACCTCGATGTAGTAGCCGAAGACCTGGTTGTACCCCACCTTCAGGTTCTGGATCCCTGTCCTCTGCCGCTCCCTGGCCTCGAGGCGAGCTATCCACCCCTTGCCCTCTCCGCTGATGGCCCTGAGTTCGTCCAGCTCCCGGTGATAACCGTCCCTGATGATCCCCCCTTCGGTGATGACCGCGGGGGGGTCTTCCACAAGGGCCCGAGATATAGACTCCACCACCTCTTCGGAGGGGTCGAGCTTCAAGAGGATTTCCCGAAGCAGCGGGGCCTCGAAGGCCCCCAGGGCGGAGCGAAGTCCTGGGAGCCTGCTGAGGGTCTCCTTGAGGGCCACCAGGTCTCGGGGGTTGGCCCTCCTCAAGGCCAGCCGTGCCGAGAGCCTCTCGAGGTCGACCATCCCCTTCAGCAGCTCCTTCAACCCCTCCCTCTCGAAGGGCCTCTCCTTGAGCTCCTCCACAGCCTCCTGTCTTCTGCGGATGGCCTCCACGTCCCGCAGGGGGTAGTTCAGCCATTGCCTCAGGCGCCTCCGCCCCATGGAGGTGGCGGTGCGGTCCAGGACCCGAAAGAGGGAGGCCCCCGAGCCCCTGCTCGTCTCGAAGAGCTCCAGGTTCCTCTGGGTGGTCTCGTCCAGGACGAGGTACCCCTGCACCTCGTAAGGGGAGAGGGGCCTTATGTGCCCCGGCCTCTCCCTCTGAGTGGAGCGGACGTAGTGGAGCACCGCTGCAGCTGCGGCCCCCAAGGCCTCAGGGAGTCCCTCGGGGATAGATGGATCGGGGAGCGGGACGAAGTCCCCCACGGGGCGGAAGTTGACCAGAAGCGACGGCACAAGGCCCCTCAGGGTCCTCCCCCAGCCCTCCTCCCCTTCGGGCAACAGCGCCTCCTTGGGCCTGTTCCTCCTTATCTCGGCCCCGAGGAGGTCCTCATCCCGGAGGAGACAGCCCTTGAATTCCCCGGTGGAGAGGTCGAAGAAGCAGAGGCCGAAGCCCCCCCGATCGGGAAAGAGGGACATCAGGTAGTTGTTCTCCCCTTCGGGGAGGTTCTCCTCCTCCACCACCATGCCGGGGGTGATGACCCTCACCACCTCCCGCCTCACGATCCCCCGGGCCTGTTTCGGGTCCTCCACCTGTTCGCACAGGGCCACCTTGTGGCCGTGTTCGATCAGCTTGGCGATGTAGGGGGCGGCAGCGTGATAGGGGACGCCGCACATGGGGATCGGCCTCTCCTTCCCCTTCTCCCTGGTGGTGAGGGCGATCTCCAGGATCTGGGAGGCCAGCACCGCGTCCTCGAAGAACATCTCGTAGAAATCGCCCATGCGGAAGAAGAGGATGCAGTCTGGATAGCGCCCCTTTATCTCGAGGTATTGCCTCATGGCGGGGGTGAGGTCCCTCTGCACCCCCTTGGCTCCGGAAGGAGATCGAAAGCCCATGGGAAGGAGTACAGGAGGCATGGTAGCAGAAAGGGCCTGCGGAAGGCAACGTCGGGGTTTTTGATCGCCGGCGGCCTTTGTGATTCCATGAAAGCGCGTGCCCTCCCAAGACATGGTAGGCTTTGGGAAAACTTAAAAGGAGGGCACGATGAACTATATAGCCTTTGATTGCCACAGGCGCTACACCTTCGCCAGGGTGGAGGA
>Ga0190360_1000070_pt1 | contig 52339 bp, 50 predicted proteins | sample 48721834_MG_FD_161271 | JGI IMG/M metagenome (GOLD analysis project Ga0190360, IMG submission 161271) | Hydrothermal vent microbial mat bacterial communities from Southern Trench, Guaymas Basin, Mexico - 4872-18-3-4_MG | ecosystem: Environmental > Aquatic > Marine > Hydrothermal vents >...
CCCCCTCATGGCTTCATGTCCCAGAGAGGGCGAAGAGATGTATCCGCCCAAGCGGCTCAGAAGAAAGAGGGGGGGTTATGAAGGAAGGGGATGAGATGACTTGACAGGGCACACGCTTTCAGAGATGTTAAAAAAGGACGACGATGCTGGCCGAAGTGATCTCGTGGTTGGTTGCGACCATCGGTCGTCTCGGATACGCAGGGATAATGGCGCTCATGTTCCTCGAGTCCTCCTTCTTCCCCTTTCCCAGCGAGGTGGTGATCCCCCCGGCTGGGTACCTCGCCTCCAAAGGTCGGATGGAGATGGCCCTGGTGATAGCCTCAGGCACTGCCGGCAGCCTCTTGGGGGCCCTCTTCAACTACTGGGTGGCCCTGCGCCTGGGACGTCCCTTCCTGCAGCGATATGGGAGGTACTTCCTGATAAGGGGCTCAGCTCTGGAGAGGGCCGACCGTTTCTTCCAACGTCACGGCCACATCAGCACCTTCGTAGGAAGGCTCCTGCCGGGCATTAGACAGTATATATCCCTGCCCGCAGGCCTCGCAAGGATGGACCTATGGGTCTTCAGCTTCTGTACCTCCTTAGGGGCGGGACTCTGGGTCACGGTCCTGGCCCTGGTGGGGTACTGGGTGGGGGAGAGGGAGGAGTTGCTCCACAGATACCTGAAGGAGGCCACCTTGGCAGCGGTGGCCTTCGCCTTGATCGTCTCGGGCATATACCTCTGGAGGATGAGGAGCTTTACTTCAAGGCGGTGAGGGGCTATAGTTATGAGCCCTTTGGGCCCTCCCTAAGGGGGCCCAAAAAGGTCTCTGATCGAGGGCGATGAAGGTCCTGGTAGTCCTCCTGTGTGGGGTCTTTTTATTTTTGCCCAACCTCGGCGGCTGGGACCTCTGGAACCCGGACGAACCCCGATACGCGGAGATCGCTCGAGAGATGCTCACGACCCACCAGTGGGTGATACCTCATCTGAACGGCGAGGTCTACTACGACAAACCCCCCCTCTTCTTCGCCATGATAGCGGGGACCTCGAAGGTCCTGGGAGGGCTCGATGAACGGGCCGCCCGCCTCCCTTCGGCCATCTTCGGGATCCTAACCCTCCTCCTGGTCTACATCCTTGGCAAGGAGATGGCGGACGAGAGGACGGGGCTGCTTGGGGGCCTGGTGCTTGCCTCAAGCGGCCAGTACTTCTGGCTGACGAGAAGGGCCAACATCGACGCCACCCTCACCTTCACCACCACCCTAACCATCCTCCTCTTCCTGCTAGGATACGAAAGAGAAAAGGGGAGGACCCTCCTTTACCTTTTGGCCTACCTCAGCATGGCTGCAGGGGTGCTGGTGAAGCTTCAGCCCGCGGTGATCGTGCCCGCCTTGGCCTTGGGCAGTTACTACCTGTGGAGGAAAGAGAGGCGGTTCTTCCTGGACCCCAGTCACCTGCCCGGGATTTTCCTCTTCGCGGGAGTGATAGGGGGATGGCTCCTGTTGGCCCAGAGGGAAGGGGGGATGGAGTACCTCAAGGGCCTCCTCTTCGAGAAGACGGCCTTGACCTTCTTCAAGACCCCGGGGCATGACAGGCCCATCTATTACTACCTCTACAACTTCCCCGGCCAATTCCTCCCTTGGAGCATCTTCCTCCCCTCTGCTATCATCTACGCCTTGAAGAGGGGAGAAAAGGCCATGGCCCTTCCGCTCCTTTGGTTTGCGACGGTCTTCCTCTTCTTCTCCCTCGCTGAGGCCAAGAGGGGGCTTTACCTGTTGCCCCTCTACCCTGCTGCGGCCCTCATGGTGGGCTATCTATGGGCAAGGGAGGGGCTTTCGGGACAGGGGAGGAAGCTCCTCGGGATACCCCTGGGGCTCGCTTCGGGCCTCCTGCTCCTCTCGGGCTTAGCCCTCCCCTTTCCCTTGGCCAAGTTCGGGGGGAGATACCTACAGGGCGCCCTCGGGATGGGGATCGTCATGGGGACGATCCTCCTCGGAGGGGGCCTCCTGCTGTTGGTGAGCCTAAGGCGCAGGAGGGCCCTGGTCGCCTTCGGAACCCTCTTCCTCACCGCCTCCTGCCTCTATCTCTTCGGGGTCTTCAAGGTCCTGCCGGCCATAAACCCCTACAAATCTGCCCGCCCCCTCTCGGAGAAGGTCCTCGAAGCTATGGGTCCAGGGGATCGATTGGCCGTCTACCGCTTTCAGGGGGCTGAGTTCAACTTCTACACAGGGATCGTCCCCATCCTGAGGGTCTATCGCCCAGAGAGGCTGAAGGCCCTGTTAGAGGAACCGGGGAGGACCCTTTGCATCGTCAAGGAGAGGGACTTCAGGAGGCTGGAGGAGGAGCTGGGGGTGAGGGTAGAGGCGATCGCCAGGGGGAGGGTGGGGCACAAGAAGTTGGTCCTGATAAGGGACAAGGAGTGAGGCCATGGAGATACCTCTTCTCGACCTAAAGAGGGTGAGCGCAAGGATAAAGGAGGAGCTCTTCAAGGAGTGGGCCCGGGTCCTCGAGGGGATGAAGCTCCTCGGCGGGGACAACCTCAAGGCCTTTGAAGAGCAGATCGCCCAGTGGATGGGCTGTCGTTACGCCTTCGGGGTGGCCTCGGGGAGCGACGCCCTGCTGCTGGGCCTTGTGGCCTGCGGCATAGGTCCTGGGGACGAGGTCATCACCCACGCCAACGCCTTTGTGGCGGCGGTGGAGGCCATCAAATGGGTGGGGGCAAAGCCGGTGCTGGTCGACATGAAGGAAGAGGACTTCGGCCCCGACCCCGAGCAGATCCCCGGGAGGATCACCTCCAGGACCAAGGCCCTGCTGGTGGTCCACATGTATGGACACCCCGTTGACTTGGACCCCCTCATGGAGATAAAGGAACGGTACGGCCTCAAGCTGATCGAGGACTGCTCCCACGCCCATGGCGCTGAGTACAAGGGCCGCAAGGTGGGCACCTTCGGCGATGTGGGCTGTTTCAGCTGTGGGGTGGTGAAGAACCTGGGGGCCTTCGGAGATGCGGGGTTCTGCACTACAGATGACCCGGAGGTGGCCTCAAAGATCGGTCTGCTGAGGGTCCACGGCCAGAAGGTCAAGAACCAGCACCTCCTCTACGGCTTCAACAGCCGGCTGGATGAGCTTCAGGCCGTGGTCCTGAGGATAAGGCTACGGACCCTGGAGGAGGAGAACGAAAGGCGCAGAGAGATCGCTAGGCGCTACACCGAGGCCTTCTTGGCCTTGGACGGACTGCTCCCTCCGCCTGAGTTCCCCGATCGCAAGAGCGTCTACCACCGTTACGTGGTGAGGACCCCACGGAGGTCAGAGCTCATGGAGTTCCTGAGGGCCCAGGGAATCGGCGTGGGAATCCAGTACCCCCAGCCGCTGCATCTCCAGGACGCCTGGCAGAAGGAGGGCTTCGGACGATACCACCTACCGGTCTCCGAGAGGGTCTGCTCCGAGGTCCTCTCCCTGCCTATCTATCCGGAGCTACGGGAAGAGGAGGTCTCCTACGTCATCGAGAAGGTGACGGGGTTCTTCAGGGATCGATGAGGCCCAAGGTCTCCATAGCCATACCCCTTCACAACGAGGAGGGAAACATCCCCACCCTCCACCGTGAGATAAAGGAGGTGATGGAGGCCTTGGGGATGCCCTACGAGATCGTGCTCGTCAACGACGGCAGCACTGACTGCACCGGGGAGATCCTGCGACGGCTCGCGGCGGAGGACCCTTTGGTGAGGGTGGTGGAACTGGACGGGAACTTCGGGGAGGCTGCGGCCCTGTCCGCCGGGTATCGCTTCTCCAGGGGGGACTGGATCGTCACCATGGACGGAGATGGACAGAACGACCCGAGGGACATCCCCCGGATCCTCGAGAAGCTCCAGCACGGCTACAGGGCCGTGAGCGGCTGGCGGAAGGAACGCAAGGAGGCCTTCTGGAGCAGGGTGTTGCCCTCCAGGGTGGCCAACTGGCTCATAGCGGTCCTTACGGGCTGCAGGGTCCACGATACGGGCTGCGGCCTCAAGGGCTATGAGGCAGGGCTCGTGCGGGGCTTCTCCATCCCCCATGGCTTCCACAGGTTCCTGCCGGCGCTGTTCGGGGTGAAGGGGCAGGAGGTGGCAGAGGTGGAGGTGGTCGACAGGCAGCGCCGGGCTGGCCGCTCTCACTACGGTCTCGGCAGGACCTTCGAGGTCCTGAGGGAGCTCCTCACGATAAGGTTCGCGCTGTCTGACCCTGAGGGGTGGAGGAGGCGCCTCGGGGCGCTGCAATCGATGACGGCGGGGGGACTTGGGGCGGCGGTGGCCCTTTTGGCCTTGAGGCCGGGCACAGGCCCCTTGGTCCTCGCCCTTGCGCTCTTGATCCTCAACGCCCTGATCTTCGTGGTCCGGAGGAACCTCTCCAGGTTCATCAGGGCCCAGAAGGAGGGTGTCTACAAGGTCAAGGAGGTGAGCGGTGGATAAGCTCCGGGTGGGGGTCCTCGGAGGAGGCTATTGGGGCAAGAACGTCATCAGGAACCTCCAGAGGATGGAGGGGGTGGAGGTCGCGGTCCTCTGCGATCCCAACGAGGCCACAAGGGAGGAGGTCAAGGGGCTCTTCCCGGACTTGGAGGTCGTGGCGGACCCGGAGGCCTTCCTCCAGCAGGACGGGGTCCAGGCGCTGGCCATCGTCACCCCGCCGTCGCTGCACGCCGCCCCGGCCAGAGGGGCCCTGAAAGGGGGAAAGCACGTCTTCGTGGAAAAACCCATGGCCATGAGCTACCCCGAGGGGCAAGAGCTGGTGAAGCTTGCGGAGCAGAGGGGGAAGGTCCTCTTCGTGGACGAGACCTTCCTCTACGACCCGGCCCTGAGGATCGTCAAGGACCTCATAGAGGGGGGCGAGATAGGGGAGGTCCACCACCTGCTCCTCGAGCGCTTGGGGATGGGCAGGATCAGGTGTGAGTCCAACGTCTGGTGGAACTCCGCCCCCCACGACCTCTCGGTCCTTCGCTTCCTCCTGCCGCAGCCCGTCAGGTCCGTGTCGGTGAGGGGCTACTCCTACATACAGGAGGGGCTCGAGGACATCGCCCTCGGGGCCCTGGAGCTAGAGGGGGGGATCTCGGTCTGGGTCCACCTCAGTTGGTGCCACCCCATAAGCACGGCGAGCCTCGTGGCCGTAGGCTCTGAGGGGGCCGTCTTCTACGAAGGCCGCTTCAAGAAGCGAAAGGTGGTCCTTTACCGCTACAGCATCGGGGAGCCCCCTTCCGAGACGGTGGACGGCATACCCTCCCCCAACTTCATCCCAGCCAAGTGCACTCCCGAGAGGGAGTACACCGACTTTGGCCCCATGGAGCCGCTCTTCGCCTCCCTCCGGGCCTTCGTAGGGGTGGTGACCGAGGGCGAGGACGCCCCTTCCCTCGGTAGATATTCCCTGGAGACCTTGAGGGTCCTCGATGCGGGGGATCGATCGATGAAGGAAGGAGGCTCCAGGATCGACCTGTGAGGGCCCGAGGAGCGCTGAAGCTACTGCTGAAGGCCGCCCTCGGCGGGGCCATCTTCGCCTACCTGCTCTCCAAGACCCCCCTGGAGGGACTCTGGGACTCCATTCTCAGGGCCGACCCTCGCTTTTACGCGGGGGCGCTCCTGCTCTACCTGGCGGGGCAGGTGCTCTCTGCCTACAAGTGGGGGCTGCTGGCCGAGCCCTTGGGTTTCAGGAGGTCCTTCAAGGACCTGGTGGCCTTTTACTTCATCGGCATGTACTTCAACCTCTTCATGATAGGCTCCATCGGCGGCGACATCTACCGCGCGGGGCTGCTGGCCGGAAGGGAGCAGAGCCGGATGAGGGCCGCCTACAGCATCTTCGCCGAGCGCTTCACCGGGGGAATGGCCCTCATCACCTTCGCATCCTTGGCCCTGCTGTCCTCCTTCAGGGAGGTCCTGCCCCAGGCCCTGAAGGTGGGGGTACTGGTCTCCTGCTTCGTGGTCTGGGGGGTGGTGATCGCCATGCCGAAGCTGGTCGAGGTCTTCCCCTGGATGGAACGTCTGGCCTCAAAGGTGAAGCTCGGCGACTTCACCGTCTACTGGTCCTCCCCGGGGAGGCTCCTGGCGGTCATCCTCATCTCCTTCCTCTTCCAGGCGATGAACATTCTCACGGTGGCCCTTTTGGGAATGGGCCTGGGGATGAAGGTCGCCGTAGGGGCGTATTTCTTCGTGGTGCCGGTGGTGGACCTGGTGAGCGTGCTCCCCGTGAGCATAAGCGGTCTCGGGGTGAGGGAGGGGTCCTACGTCTTCCTGTTCCACCTCCTGGGGGCGGAGACCGCAAGGGGCTTCGCCTGTAGCCTCTTGGTGCTCTCCGTGGTGGTGCTGTCGGGGCTCATAGGGGCTGTGGTCTACTTCTTCACCGATTATCCGGTGGTGATCAGGAGGAGGCGGTGAGGTCCCGGAAGGCCTCGATTCTGCTGATCCTCGCGGTGGCCGCCTTCCTCTACTTCTTCAGGCTGGGCTCAAGTGGGATCCTCTACCCATCGAACGAGCCCCGCAGGATGCTCCTGGCCAAGGACATGGTCTGGGAGGGCCACTGGCTCGTCCCCCACCTGTTGGGGAAACCCTACATCCACAAACCGCCCATGCTCATCTGGCTCATCTCCTCGAGCTACACCCTCACGGGCCGTACCGACCTCTGGGCCTCGAGGCTCCCCACGGCCCTATGCGGGATCTTGGGGGTGCTGTTCGTCTTCCTGCTGTCCAAGAGGCTCCTCGGCGAGAGGACGGCCACCTTTGCCGCCATGATGCTCGCCACCTCCCCCCTCTGGATAGAGCGGGCACGGATGGCGGAGGAGGACATAGTGTTGGCCCTGATGGTGGTACTGGCCTTCTTCTGTTTCCACATGGCCTTCAACGAAGGCCGCAGGGCCTACTGGGTACCCTTTTACGTCTTCTGTTCCTTCGGCTGCCTCACCAAGCTCGCCTCTGGGCTCATCTTCCCCGGCCTGGGGGTGGGGAGTTACCTGCTGCTGAGGCGGTCCTGGGGGAGGTTGAAGGAAATGAGACTGCCCTGGGGGGTCCTGATCTTCTGCGTCCTCACCCTCTCATGGTACATCTACGCCTACCACTTGGTGGGCTTCGGGAGGGCAGAGGGGGTGCTGCTGGAGGACACCTGGTACAAGGTCTTCCCCAAATCTGAAGGCCGCCCCTTTTACCACTACCTCCTCTCCACCATCCCCTACTTTCTGCCTTGGAGCCTGCTGCTTCCGGCTGCCGCGGCCCTCTCCTTGGAAAGGGGGAAAGATCCAGGCGACGGGCTCACCTTCGTCCTCTGTTGGCTCCTGCCCAACCTCCTTTTCTTCTCCTTCGCCGGTGCGAAGCGAGACGAATACATCCTGCCCCTTTACCCCGCCCTGGCCATGCTGACGGCGACGAGCTGGGACCACTTCCTACAGGGCCGAGGGGGGAGGACCTTTCAGCGTCTCACCCTCGGGGCCCTGTGGCTCCTCGCCATCGGGGGCATCGCAGTGGGGGCGGGCCTTCCCTTGGCCCCGTTCCTCACCAAGGGCCTCAGCCGCGGGGGGGCCAACCCCTGGCCCTTCATCCTGTCGCCCCTCTTCCTCCTCTGCGGGCTCTGCGGGCTCTCCACCCTTTGGGGGCTGAGGCGAAGGGAATTCTGGACCTTCCTCCCCTCCGGGGTGGGCTTCGCCGTCCTCTTCTTCCTCACCTACAACCTCTACGTCCTCCCGCAATTCCTCTGGTACAAAACCCCCCATCCCTTCTGCAACCGGGTGAAGGCCCTCCTGGGGGATCAGCCTCCCCTGCTCTTCCAAGAGGGAGGACTCACCCTCCAGAACGAATGGGACGGGAGGCTCGAGGGGATAGGCATCGAGGAGCTGAAGAGACGGATCGCTCGAGGTGAGGGGCTATACCTGTTGACCAAGCCCGAGGGGTTGAGGACCCTCGAGGCAGAAGGCCTCCCCTTTCAGGTCTTGCTCCGGCAGGACCCCTTCCTCAAGAGGCGGTGGTCCATCGCCTTGGTCTTCGTGAAAGGTTATAATAATTGTAAGGAGGTAAAGGGTGGATCGAGGTCTGGTCAGGAGGGCAGCCGAGGACATCCTCAAGGCCCGTAGGGCGGTGGCCTTCACGGGGGCAGGGATCTCCGTGGAGAGCGGCATCCCCGACTTCCGCAGCCCTGGAGGCCTCTGGAGTCGCTTCGACCCCGACGAGTACGCCCACATAGAGGCCTTCCGGCGCGACCCCGAGAAGGTGTGGAGGATGTTGAGGGAGATGCTGGAGCTCACCCTCGGAGCCAAACCCAATCCGGCCCACAGGGCCTTGGCGGAGCTGGAGGAGTTGGGACTGTTGCGGGCGGTCATCACCCAGAACGTGGACGGCCTCCACCAGAGGGCGGGGAGCCGAGAGGTCATCGAGTTCCACGGCACCCAGGACTGGCTCGTATGCCTGGGGTGCGGTTGGAGGAGGCCCTCTGAAGGGATCACCCCAGAGGAGATACCCCCCCGTTGCCCCCATTGCGACCTGATCCTGAAGCCCGACGTAGTCTTCTTCGGCGAGCCCATCCCCTGGCAGGCCCAGAGGAAGGCCCTCGAAGAGGCCAGGAGCTGCGACCTGATGCTGGTAGTCGGCACCTCTGCGGTGGTCTTCCCCGCGGGGGAGCTGCCCATCTTGGCCAAGCGCCAAGGGGCGATCATCATTGAAATAAACAAGGAACCCACTGTGCTGACCGGCTCCATCTCCGACTACCTCATCCAGGGGGAGGCCGGCAAGACCCTGCCCCTGATCGTCCAAGAGGTGAAGAGATTCCGCCATGAAACCCCCTGAGACCAGCCTCGAGTTCCGCGACGTAGAGAAGGCCCGAACCCTCTTCGGCCCCGGGAACGAACACCTGAGGATCCTCGAGCGACACCTAGGGGTGAGGATCCACACCAAGGGGGGGAAGGTGATCATCGAAGGAGAGGAGGAGGGACGGGGACTTGCGGAGAAGGCCTTGAAGGAGCTTTACGCCCTCATCGGGAAGGGCTACCCCCTTTACAGCACCGACGTGGAGTACGCCTTGAGGATCATCTGCGGGGACGACTCGGCCAAGCTCGAGGAGGTGTTCCTCGACACGGTCTTCGTATCGGCCCGAAAGAAGGTGATCACCCCCAAGACGGTCACCCAGAAGGAGTACATCGACGCCATCAGGCGTTACCCCATCGTGGTGGGGATAGGGCCTGCGGGCACGGGGAAGACCTACCTCGCCATGGCCATGGCCCTCAACTTCCTCACCAAGAAGGAGGTGAAGAGGATCATCTTGGCCAGGCCGGCGGTGGAGGCGGGCGAGAAGCTCGGTTTCCTGCCGGGGGACCTCTACGAGAAGGTAAACCCCTACCTCAGGCCCCTCTACGACGCCCTCTACGACATGATCGATTACGATCGGGCCTCCCGGCTAATCGAAAGGGGCATCATCGAGGTGGCCCCCTTGGCCTTCATGAGGGGCAGGACCTTGACCGACGCCTTCGTGATCCTGGATGAGGCCCAGAACACCAAGCCCGAGCAGATGAAGATGTTCCTCACGAGGATGGGCTTCGGCTCCAAGGTGGTGATCACCGGGGACATCACCCAGGTGGACCTGCCCGAGGGGAAGACCTCGGGACTCATCCAGATCCAACACATCCTCAGGGGGATAGAAGGGATCAGGTTCATTTACTTCAGCGAGCGGGACGTCATCCGCCATCCCATAGTCCAGGACATCATCAAGGCCTACGAAAGGGCCGAAAGGGAGCACCCCCCTCAGGAGGGGTAGCCCCTGTGGAGGTAATCGTCCAGGACAGACAGAGGACCAAGAGGGTCGACCCCCAAGGGGTGAAGGAGTGGGCGGAGCGGATCCTTCGACACCTGGGCCTCAAGGGGCGGGAGCTGAGCGTGCTGCTGGTGGAGGACGCCGAGATAAGGGAGCTCAACCGCAGGTACCTGGGGCGCAACCGCCCCACCAATGTGCTGGCCTTCCCCATGGAGGGACCCCAGCCCTTCCCCCTCGGCGATGTGGTCATATCCACAGAGACCGCCGAACGGGAGGCTCGCGAAAGGGGCGTGAGCCTCGAGGAGGAGATGGCGTTGCTGCTGGCCCATGGGGTGCTGCACCTCCTCGGATACGACCACGAAAGGGGGGGAGAGGAGGAGGCCCTCATGCGGGCCAAGGAGGAGGAGCTCCTTCAGGTGGTCCTCCCTGACCGTTAAACCCTTTCTGTCGCAGACCGTCTAAGAAGAGCCGATGAAAGGCGAAGAGTTCCTGCGGAGGGTGCGCAAATGCCAAGGACCGCTCTTCTGTTTCCTTCTGCGGCTCCTGAAGGACGAAGAGGAGGCCAAAGAAATCATGCAGGCCACGCTGCTGCGGGCGTGGGAGGGACGCGACGGCTTCCAGGGGCGCTCCCAATTCAAGACCTGGATCTTCAAGATAGCGCTGAACCTCTTCAGGGATCGCCTCCAGGAGAGGCAGCGATGGCAAGGGGGGGAGCTGCCCGAGGTGGCGGCCCCCTCCGATCCCCTGAAGGAGGTGATCGCCAAGGAGGAACGGCAGCGGCTCCTTCAGGCCATCGAGGGGCTGCCCGAACGGCAGAGGACGGCCTTGCTGCTGAAGGTCTACGGGGAGCTCAAATACTCGGAAGTGGCGGAGGTGATGAGTTGTTCCACAGGGGCTGCCAAGGCCCACTTTCACCACGCCCTCTACAAACTCAAGGAGGCCTTGAGGGACAGGGATGAATTGTAAGGAAGCCCAGCAGTTGATGCCCGACCTCCTGACGGGGGAGGGAACCCTGAGGAAGAAAGTGGCCCTCAGGCTGCACCTGCTCGGCTGCAGGAGCTGCCGGAGGGACTGGGAAGAGTTGAAGGACGTCCTCCGGGGCCTTAAGGCCCTGACCCCGGAGGTCGAGGCGGTGACCTTCGAGGTGAGACTCCCAGAGGTCACCGAAGGGGAGAAGGGACCCCGTTGGGGATGGGGAAGGCTCCTCCCAGCGGCGGCCTTGGCAGGGGTCCTCCTCGTCCTCTTTCTCGCCTGGCCGAGGGGAGGGGGGGAGATGGAGCCCCCACCCCCTGAGCTCTTGACCTGGGAGGGGGTGGAAGAGGTCCTCTCCGGCCTCGATGAGGGGGGATGGGAGGAGCTCCTCGCCCTTTACCTGCCCGAGGACCGGGAGGGGTTGGAGGAGACCCTGCTCGGGTTGCTTCGGGAGGAAGGGCCTTACGACCTTACGGAGATTTGGCAAGAGATCAGGGAGAGGGGATGACCCCTGCCTGGATCAAAGGACCGAAAAGGAGGTAGAAGATGAAGAAGGTACTGGTCGTGACCTTGAGCCTGCTCTTGCTCAGCACCGCTCTCTGGGCCGCACCCCGAGGGCCGCAGGAGAGGAGGCGGGAACTGGAGATGCTGAGGATGTGGAAGCTCACCGAGGAGCTGGACCTCTCAGAGGAAGAGGCTGCCAAGGTCTTCCCATTGCTCAGGCGCTACAGCTGCAAGAGGCAGCAGCTACAGCGACAGCGATGGAGGCTGCTCCAGGAGCTCAGGGGACTGCTCGACGAGGAGGCTCCCCCAGAGCGGCTGAAGGAGAAGATGGAGCAGATAGAGGCCAAGACCCGTGAGCTGGAGGAGCTCAGGTGGAAGGAGTGGCAGGAGCTCAAAAAGACCCTGTCCACCGAGAAGCAGGCCCGTTACCTCCTCTTTCACGAACGGTTCGCAAGGGACCTCTGGAAGATCCTGAGGAGGGGACCAAAGGGGGCCAAAGGAGGGCCTTAAAGGCGCTCTTGTCGAGGGGGAGGGGGATCTAAGCCCCTCCCCTAGGGGACCCGCCTGTGGACATGCCCCGCCTTTAAGGTTAACCTTGGACGATGCTCATCTGGCCCGATTGCATCCCGTGTATCCTGAGGATGTCCCTGGGGGTCGCGCGTCTGGCCATCAGGGATGATGAGGGCATGAGGGGGTTCTTGCAAGAGGTCCTGAGACTCAGTCCCCTCAAGGGGGAGGACTGGAACGTGACCTCCCCCGAGGTGATAAGGGATGTGTGGACCATAATGCAGCAGCTCTCGGGGGAGACGGACCCCCTCAAGGGGATAAAGGAAGAGCAAAACCGGCAAGCTCTCGAGCTCCTCCCCCTGGCCAGGGAACAGGTCCTGGGGAGCCATGATCCCCTGGAGGAGGCCGTAAAGTTCGCCATAGCGGCCAACTCCATCGACGCCATGATCAACCCGAGGGAGGCGACGGAGGGGATCTTCGAGATCCTGCAAGGCCACGGCATAGACCCCCTCGAGATGAGGCAATTTGAGGAAAGGCTCCGGAGGGCCCGTACCGTCGTATACCTCGGGGACAACTGCGGTGAGATAGTCTTCGACAGGCTCCTCATAGAGACCATCAGGGACCGATATGAGCTGGATGTAGTCTTCGTCACAAGGACCCTGTCGGTTTTGAACGACGCCACCCTCCAGGATGCCACCTCTGTGGGTATGGGGGAGGTGGCCGCAGTCGCCGAGAACGGGATCCCCGAGCCCCTGCCCGGCACCGTCCTGCAGAAGGCCTCCCCCGAACTGAAGGCCTTGATGGAGGAAGGGGACCTCATCATCTCCAAGGGGGGAGGGAACTACGATTCCCTTACCGAGGAGGAGGGAGTGAAGGGGAAGGTCACCTTCCTCTTCCAGGCCAAGTGCCACCCCTACTGCACCTTGCACCGATCGCCCTTGGGGGGTCTCGTCCTCTACAACTATTAGGCTCCCCTGCTGCCCTTCGGGGCCTTCGGCCAAAGGGGAAAGTCCACCCCTTTCAAAAACGGCGGTTGACAATGCGTCTGCCTTGCGTATCCTGGGGCTGACCATCAGCGTAACAAGGAGGAGGGTATGGCGGTCGAGCTAAAGGAGGCCATGTGTTGGTGGTGCAAGCCCAAGTGCATCGTCAGGTGCAAGGTCAAGGACGGCCGGCTGCTGGAGGTGGAGAAACCCGAAACCGATTGGGCCTGTCCCCGCTGGCGTGCCGCCAAGGAGTGGTTCTACCACCCCGGCCGGCTACGATATCCCTTGAAACGCGAGGGCCCTGGCTGGGTCCAGGTCTCCTGGGACGAGGCCCTCGACGAGATAGCCGAGAGGATCCGAAGGATAGTGGAGGAATACGGCCCAGAGGCCGTGGGCGTCACCCACGGGACGTGCAGGACCTATGAGGAGTTCAGGTACAGGTTCCTCAACCTCCTGGGCAGTCCCAACCAGGTGGGGCAGGCTCACATCTGTCACGGCAACTCGGCCACCGTGGCCTTGGCGGTCCTGGGATGGTTCCCCTGGTGGTATCCTGGGGACAACCTGAAATACTCCAAGTGCATCATGCTGGTGGGCCGAAACCCTCAGCCCGCCCACCAGACCATCTGGTCCGCCATCAAGGAGGCCAAGAAGGGAGGGACCAGGGTCATCGTGGCCGATCCTCGCAGGAGCGAGGCGGCAAGGGAGGCGGACCTGTGGCTTCAGGTGAGGCCTGGTACGGATGCGGCCCTCCTGTTGAGCATGATCCATGTGATCATAGAGGAGGGGCTCTACGACAGGGAGTTCGTCCAAAGGTGGTGCCACGGCTTCGACCGGTTGCGGGAAAGGGCCAGGGAGTACCCCCCCGATAGGACGGAGGAGATCACGTGGGTCCCAGCGCCAAAGATCGTCGAGGCGGCCAAACTCTTCGGCTCGGAGCGACCGGCTGTGGCCATAGAGGGGATGGGGGCGGCCCATCAATACAACGCCCACTCCGTGATCCACGCCTGCCACATCATCACCGCCCTCACCGGCAGCATCGACATCCCCGGGGGCTATCAGCTGGCCGGCCCCAACCTGAGGTTGATCACCGAGCATGAGATAGAGACGCCCGAGGCCCTGCCCGCCGAGCAGCGGGCCAAACAGATCGGCTCCGATCGCTTCAAGCTCGAGAGCTGGCCCGGCTACGAGATCATCCAGCGACACGTGGAGAAGGTCTGGGGCAAGAGGGGAGATATACAGGCCTACACCTCTATGGCCCATGCGCCTACCCTTTACCGGGCCATCATCACGGGGAAGCCCTATCCCCTCAAGGCCCTCATCACCATGTCGAGCAACCCCATGGTCACCCAGGCCAACACCAAGCTGGTCTACCGGGCCTTGAAGAAGCTCGACCTATACGTAGTGGTGGATTACTTCATGACCCCCAGCGCGGAGCTGGCCCACTTCGTGCTGCCGGCCGCCTCCTGGTTCGAACGGCCCACCCTTTACAATTTCCGGACCAACTCCCCCAACATCAAGGCGGCCCGGGCAGCCCTGCCTGCCTCCGTCCCCGGGGAGTACGACCGAAGGACCGACTACGAGTTCTGGAGGGGATTGGCGGTGAGGCTCGGACAGTCCGAGCACTGGCCGTGGGAGACCATCGAGGAGGTCTTCGACTGGAGGCTCAAAGGGATGGGCTTCTCCTCCTTTGACGCGTTCATGGAGGAGACCAAGGGAAAGTATCTCCCCTCCGTAGGGTACAAGAAGTACGAGAGGATGGGCTTCGGCACCCCGACGGGGAAGGTGGAGCTCTACTCGACGGTGCTCGAACGCCTCGGCCACGACCCCCTCCCCTATTACGAGGAACCTCCAGAGAGCCCCATCAGCACCCCGGAGCTGGCCAAGGGATATCCCTTCGTACTGATCACGGGGGGACGGTTCCTCCCCTACTTTCACTCCGAACATCGCCAGATAGAGGCGTTGAGGAAGGTCTACCCCTGGCCCCGGGTGGAAGTCCATCCAGAGGCCGCCCAGGACCTGGGCATAGGGGAGGGGGACTGGGTCTGGATAGAGACCAAGATGGGGAGGATCATGCAGAAGGCCAGGATCACCGACGGGATCCACCCCCGGGTGGTCCATGTACAGCACGGCTGGTGGTTCCCGGAGATGCCTCGAGAGGAGCCCTACCTTTACGGCGTCTGGGTCTCAAACGCCAACGTGCTCACCGACGACGACCCGGACAAATGGTCAGATAAGGCCTTGGGCTCTTGGACCCTGAGGGGCTTTTTGTGCCGTATATATAAGGTCTCCGAGGGAGAGTGGACCCCCGAGAAGGGCGGACTGCCCTCGCCGGAGGACTTCAGGAGGCAGTTCCACATCGAATAGAGGGCGAAAGCACAAAAGCCCGAGACCATGCCCATGGAGAGACCTCCGTCCAGCAAGGAATATCTGGATCTGAAGGCCATCTGCACCGTCCTCATGTTGACGCTGTTGTGGGGCTTCAACTACACCGCCATCAAGTTCTCCAACCAAGGGGTCTCCCCAGTGTTTGCTTCGGCACTGCGCTCCCTGGTGGCCTCCTTCTGTGGGGTCATCTATTGCCTGAGGAGGGGGCATAGGCTCTTTCACACCGACATCATGCTCTTTCACGGCTTCATGGTGGGGCTGCTCTTCGGCCTGGAGTTCGCCTGTCTGTACTTCGGCATGCTCTTGACCGATGCGGCGCGCTCGGTGATCTTCGTCTACATGAGCCCCTTCATCGTGGCCGTGGGGGCCCACTTCCTCCTGAAGGGGGACAGGCTGACGCTGCTCAAGACCCTCGGCCTCGTCCTGGCCTTCACAGGCATCGTCATCGTCTTCTACGGGAGGCCGAAGACGGCGAAACCGACCATGTGGGTTGGAGACCTGCTGGAGATAGCAGCGGCCTTCCTCTGGGGTGCGACGACCCTCTACATCAAGAGGTTCATGGCCGAGCGGGTACATCCGATAAACACCTTCCTCTATCAGCTGACCTTCTCCATCCCCATCCTCTTCGCGGTGAGCCTCATCCTGGAGCCCCGATGGGTCTACAGGGTCGACCTCCCCATCGTGGCATCCCTCTTCTATCAGTCGGTCATCGTCGCCTTCATCAGCTACTTCCTCTGGTTCAAGCTGATACACAGCTACTCCGTGAGCAGGCTTTCTGCCTTCACCTTCTTCACGCCCATCTTCGGGGTCCTCTTCGGGACGATCCTCCTCGGGGAGGAGCTGACTTGGTCCCTCATGGTGGCCCTACCCTTGGTGTCCCTCGGAATCTTCTTGGTGAACTGGAGGAGGACCTCCTGAGGGGCGGTGCATCACCGACGGAGCCATCCCTCCCAGCGGCGGAAGAGCTTCGCGTCGAGGCCGAAGAGGTCCAGGACCTTCCCCACGGTGTGATCGACGATGTCCCCGAGCGACTTCGGGGAGTGGTAAAAGGCGGGCACAGGCGGCATGATTACCGCTCCCATCCGTGCCGCCTTGACCATGAGCTCAAGGTGGCCCAGGTGAAGCGGCGTCTCCCGCACCAGAAGCACCAGCCGCCTACCCTCCTTCAGGGTCACGTCGGCGACCCTCACCAGGAGGTTTTCGTTGTAGGAGTTGGCGATGGCCGAGAGGGTCTTGATGGAACAGGGCGCGACCACCATGCCCGAAGTGACGAAGGAACCGCTGGATACGGGGGCTGCCAAGTCCCTTACGTCGTGAACCTCATGGGCCAACCTCTCCACGTCCTCTACCGTGAAAGGGGTCTCTATCTGGATGTTCTTCTGGGCCGCCTCGGTGAGGATCAAATGGGCTTCGACCTTCAGGTCCCTCAACACCTCGAGCAGCCGTATCCCGTATATGACGCCGGAGGCACCGGTGATCCCTACGATGATCCGACTCATCCCTCATGTCCTCCCTGATCTTATCATCTCATCCAGGATCTCCACAGCCCGCTGGGCGAAGGGGGGATCGCTTATATGTACATCCATCTCCTCGATGGGGACGGTGTCCTTGAGGATCCCCTTGAGCTCGTCGACGAAGACCTGATCCGTCTGAGGGTCAAAGAGTTCCATACCCTCTTTGTCGGCTTCAGACCATCCTCTCTTGGGGATGAGCACATAGACCGGCCCTTTGGCCTTTCTCAGCTTCTGACCCAGGATCCGCGCAAAGGCCTTCATCTCCTCGGGTCCCATCCGTACGCAGAAACGCACATCGTGAGGGTGCACCCTCCTGCCTCGCAGTCGATCGGGCATAGGATAAGAGGGGCTGAAGACCGCGTTGTCAAGCCCCCCCGGGGCCAGGACCATGGGGACCCCCTTCCGCACGGCGGTCCCAAAGCGCCCAGGGCCTATACCCCTACAGTACCCTCCGAACATCTCGTCGGCTATCTCATGCGGAGTCAGGTCGAGCACCCCGGCTACGAGGCCCTCCTCTATGAACTCCTCCATGGCCATCCCCCCGCATCCATTGGCGTGAAAGGCGATCATCTCGTATCCCTTCGCCTCGAGGAAGGATTGGGCGTGGAAGGCGCAGGTGGAGTTGAGCCCGTAGGCGGTCACGGCCACCATCGGCTTCCCCTTAGGGACCTCGCTCCCCGCCTCGATCATCCCGCAAACGGCGTACGATGCCTGGGCGAGCAGCAACCTGATGAATTCGTTGAGGCCCAGGATATCGGCCACGGAATGGAACATCACGATGTCCTTGATGCCCACGTATTCGCGCACATCCCTTGAGGCCACCGTGGAGACCATCACCTTGGGGAAGCCGAAGGGGAGGGAGCGCATGATCGCAGTGGCGATGGCCGTACCTGTGCCTCCCCCCATCCCCAACACCCCGTGGATCTTGCCCTCCTCATAGAGGCGTCTCGCCAGAAGGGTCCCGCCCTCTCTGACGGCCTTGACGGCACCTGCCCGATCCTTGGCCTTGATCAGCTCCTGGATATCGTAGCCAGCTGCAGCCGCGACCTCCTCCCTTGGGATATCGGGCGGGGTCGAAGGCGCCTCCAAGGTCCCGACGTCCATCAGGAGGGGATCCACGCCAAGGCCCCTGACGCAGTCCCTCACATAGGCAGCATGATCCCCCTTGGTGTCGAGGGTGGCGACGATGAGCAACCGCTTCTCCATCCCCCTTCCTCCTCTCAAGGCTCAGCCTGAGGAGAGCGTCCTTTGGGCTTAGGCAATCCCCCTCAATCGGGGATCGGGAAGACCTCCCTGCAGGCCTCCAGGACCGCCTGTGCGAACTCGGGGTCCTCCATGTTGGCCTCCACCGTCCGGACCTCGATCTCAGGCCTGAGGCCCCTCTTCAGCTCCTCGACGAAGACCATGTCCTCGGTTGGGTCAAAGGTCGGACTGCCGGGCTGGTCCACGGAGGACCAACCTTGGAGGGGGATCAGCACCTTGACAGGCCCCTTGGCCTTATTGAGTTTTGTAGCGAAGGCCCTCGCGGCCTCGAGCAGCTCCTCCCTTGAGGCCCTGAGCCAGGTGCGGTGCCTGTCGAGGTCGTATTTGCGCCTGGACTTGTGGTCCTCGGTCCAGGCCTTCTTGGGCGGCGTTATGTGGTTGACGCCACAGGTGGAGACCACCTGGGGGATCCCCATCTCGCCCGCGGCCTCAAGCCTCCTGGGGCCTGCGTCCCTCATCCCCCCCACCAGGTGCTCTATCACACCTCCCGGGGCCAGGTCCACCACCCCGTCGAAGATCCCCTGCCTCACCATCTCCTCCATGGCCCGATCGCCGACCCCAGCGGCCGAAAAGCCCGCCACCTGAAGGCCTAGTCCCTCAAGGCCTCGCCTGACGCGGCTCGCACACTTCTCACAAGGGCCGAGCATCGTCATGGCGATGCTCGGCCCCCTAGAGCGCCCCTTCATCGCCTCCAAGGGGGGCACATCGACCATGGCACAAATGGCCTCGGCGGCCCGCTCCATGACGTTCTTCAGCACCCCGCCGAGGCCCGATATCTCCACTACGGAGTGGAAAAGGCAGATGTCGCCCGTGCCGATGTAGCGGGTGGACATGCCGGGCAGGGCCGCCGTGGAGGAGACCATGAGCTTGGGCAGGCCGAAGGGCAGGGCCCGCATCACATCCGTGGCCATCAACGACCCAGTGGAGCCCCCTATGCCGATGACCCCGTGGACCCTACCCTCGGCCGAGAGCCCCTTGGCGATGGCTATGGCCCCACGGGTCATCACGGCGGTGGTGGCGGACCTCTCCTTGGAGGCCTGCACCTCCTCTATGGAGCTGCCGCCAGCGGCGGCCACCTCCCGAGCGGGGATGTCCGCCTCTCGGCAGTGAGGGCCATCCCTCATGGAGATGTCGAGCACCAAGGCCCTGCAGCCCAGGGCCCTGATCCGATCCCTGAGGTAAAGGGTCTCCTCCCCCTTGGTGTCCAAGGTGGCGATTATCAGGACCACCTTCTCCTCCTTCATCTCATCCTCCGTGCCGTGGACCCCCCTCAGAAAGGATAAAGAGGGGGGCCGAAGCCCCCCTCGGTCCCTCTGTGGGGCTATTTGGTCCCCTCTTGAGCCACCTTCTTCTCCAGCTCGGCCTTGAGGACCTTCTTGTCGATCTTGCCCGAGTCGCCCACCGTGGGCAGCGCCTCCACCACCTCGAGGCGCTCCGGCAACTTGAACTTGGCGAGCTTCTTCTCGAGGAGGAACTCGGTGATCTCATCGAGGGTGATGGTCTCCCCGGGCCGAAGGACCACGAAGGCGCATGCCCGCTCCCCCATCTCCTTGTTGGGGTAGCCCACGATGGCCACGCTCTTGATCTTGGGGTGCTCCTGCAGCAACCCCTCGATCTCCGCGGGATAGATGTTCTGGCCGCCACGGATGATCATGTCCTTGGCCCTGCCCATGATCCAGAGACAACCCCGGTCCCACTTCACGATATCGCCGGTGGTGGCCCAGCCGTCGGGGTCGAACACGGTGGCCGTGGTCTCGGGGTCGCGGTAGTAGCCGGCCGGGGAATGGGGGCCTCTGAACCAGAGCTGACCAGGCTCCCCTTCAGGGACCTCCTTGTCCTCATCGTCAAGGAGCCTTATCTGGTTCCCGGGCAGGGGCCTGCCCACGGTCCTCCTCCGAAGCTCGGGGGGGTCGTCCACCCGGCAACCCGAGATGGAGCCCACATCCTGAGTCCCCAGGTCGCTGGTGATCACCCCGCCCAGGCGCCTCTCGGCCTCCTCGGCCACATCCGGGGCGAGGTATCCACCCGCAGACCGTATGAACCTCAAGGAGCTCAAGTCGTAATCCTCCACCCGCCTCTCCAGCATCCTCACCAGGTGCGTGGGGACCACCCCGATACAGGTGCCCCGCTCCCTCTGGATCAACCCCAGGGCCCCCTCCGGGGTGAACTCCTCAAGGAGCACGGTCTTGGCCCCGACCAGCGGCGCCGCGAAGTAGGTCAAGGTACCCCCGGCACCACCGGCGAAGGGAGCGATGGCCACCGTGACGTCATCTCCGCTCAGGTTCCAGATGTCGACCCGGGCCTTGGCGGTACAGAGCCTTGGGGCTATGTTCCACTCCACGAGCTTCGGGAGGCCCGTGGTGCCGGTGGTGCTGGTGAGCATGGCCACCTCCGTGAAGGGATCGAAACGGCGCTCATCAAGGGCCTTGAGCTTCTCCTCCGGCACCGCCTCCTGGGCGAGCTGAATGAGGGAGTAGGTGTCCTCGGGGGCCCCAGAGGGGACCTCCTCGGCCAGCAGGAAGATGTACTTGAAGTTGGGCGAAAGGTCCCTAAGCTCCTTGAACATCTCCAGGTAGTTGAAGTTCCGGTAGATGTAGGGACAGACCACCGCCGAGGCCTTGGTCCTCTCGAGCATGTAGGAAAGCTCCCTGTGGCGCATATAGGCGTAAACCGTAAGGGAGATGAGCCCCGCACGCTCCGCGGCGATCCTGGCCAAGAAGGCGTAGACCTCGTTGGGGGCTTGGATGATGATGCGAGAGTCCTTCTCAAGGCCCATCTCGGCCCAGCGATAGGCGATCCTGTTCACCAGCTCCACCGCCTCTCGCCAGGTCACGCGGTAGCGGCTGTCGGCCAGGGCCTCCCGGTCGGGTCTCTCCTTGGCGTTCTTGGACCAGAAGTCGTAGAAGGTCTCATCGGTCCAATGGCCTGCGGATCGGAACTCCTCGATCATCTCATCGGTGTACCTGATAACCCTCATGCTCCTTCCTCCCTTGGTCGATTTTTAGGGCGGGGGAGACCCCCGCCCAGGGGATCAATCGAGCCCAAGCTCGCCCCAGCGCTCCTTCACCCTCTTGACCATCTCCTCGTCGAGGAATATTTCCTCGGGCTTGCGCTCCCATTCGTAGGGGATGGTGGCATCGAGGATAATCTTCGAGCCGATATCTCGGGCGTCGATGGGGAGGGCCGGGTCCAGAGGCGTGGAACGGGCCCGCTTTATCAGCTCGGTGCTCCTCCGGGGATCGTACCTCACGCTCAGGGCCCACCAGACCCGGTCCAGGTCATCGGCCTTGATGTCCTCGTCCACCACGATGACCCCCTTCATCCCGTAGTGACCCGTGGAGGAGGCGTGCACGGCCATTCCGGCGTGGATGGAGTGGCCGGGGTACATGGTCTTCAGCGACACGATGGCCCAGAACCTTCCCGTGGTCTGGGGCGGGATGAAGACCGAACGGATCCCCGGCACCCTCATGGTCTCGAGGTCCGTCCACAGGGTGGCGGTGCGGTTCAGGGACTGGATCATATGGGTGTCGGTGATGGGCTTGCCCACCGTGGTCACCCAGAAGATGGGGTCACGACGCATATAGACGCGCTTGACGTGAAGCACCTGTTTCGGCCACTCCTCCCCCTTCTTGCCGGAGTAGTAGCCCGTGTACTCGCCGAAGGGCCCCTCCTCCCGCAGGTCCTTCGGGTCGATGAAGCCCTCGAGGATGATCTCGGCGTGGGCAGGCAGTGGCAACCCCGTCAGCTCCCCCTCGAAGACCTCGACGGGCTCCCCCCTCAGGGCCCCGATCACGTCGTACTCGCTCACCTGGGCGGGCACCAAGGTGCTGGAGACCAGGAACTGTATGGGGTCGCAGCCGATGACAGCCGCGGCGGGCATGAGCTTGCCCGCCTTTTCGTACTGCTTGAAGTGCATATCGGCGTGCTTCCCCTTGATGATCTGGATCCCGGTGTGGTTGCGGTCGTGGACCATCATCCGGTAGGTCCCGAGGTTGACCCACGCCGTCTCCATGTCCCTGGTGATCAGGTAGACGGCGGTGCCGATGTAGCGCCCTCCATCCTTGGGATAGATCTTCGGCACGGGGAAGTCCCTGAGGAGGTCTATCTGGTCCTCCCTCAGGATCACCTCGGTCACAGGCCCCGAGGGGACCTCCTTGGGCTTGATAAGGCCCCCTTCGGTCACCGCCTTCATCCACCACCGGGCCATCTCGCACATGGAGGTCCCCGGCTCAAGGCCCAGGGTGACGGCGAGCCTCCTCTCCGTGGTGAAGGCGGAGGTGAGCACGGGGATGGTGTAATCCTTTACGTTCTCGAAGAGCAGCGCAGGACCTCTCCTCTCCTCGTTCAGCTTCGCTATATGGGAGAGCTCCAGGTTCCAATCGACCTCAGCCTTTATCCTCTTGAGCTCTCCTTCCCTCTCACAGGCCGCAATCCACTCCCTCAAATCCTTCATAACTGCACCTCCTTATCTAAAGGGATTTTTTTGATTCAGCCCTTGGGGATCTTTATCCGGGTCATGGCCCTTTCCATCAACAGCTCGAACCCGCTCTTTCTGCCCAGGACCGGCCCCTTCCTCTTCTGGCTCCACACCGTCTCTGGACGGCTCTGAACGATGAAGACGTTCTCGGGAAAGGGAACCTCCCCGTCTATGGACCACTCGATGTCCTGGGGGGTCCCGTAGTAATCCTCGATCTTCTTGGCCAGAGAGGCCAGCTCCCTCACCTCTTCGTCCTCGAGGCACCTCTGCCGCTGTCGCTCTTCGGGGACCTCTCGATGGATCACCCTCCCGCCCTCTGGGTCGAAGGTGCACTCCACCGTCTTGGGAGAGATGGTACAGGCTATCTCCATGGTGACCTTGTCCACCACGAAGCAATCCGGCGTCACCTCCCCTGAGACCACCGTCTCCCCCAGCCCCCAGCTGCCCTCGATGACCACCTTGGAGGGGTCCCCGGTATTGGGGTCCAGGGTGAACATGACGCCCGCAGCCTTGGCCTTGACCATCTTCTGCACCCCTACGCTGATCAGGACCTTCTCGTGGGGGAAGCCCATCTTGACCCGGTAGGCGATGGCCCTCGGGGTGAAGAGGCTCGCCCAGCACTTCACCACCTTCCTCACCACCTCCCCGCTACCCCGCACCCAGAGGTAGGTATCCTGCTGGCCGGCGAAGCTCGCCGTGGGGAGGTCTTCGGCGGTGGCGCTGGAGCGGACGGCCACGGCGACGTCCTTTACCCCCACCCTCTCACATAGCTCGTCGTAGCTCTCCACTATCGACTGCTGGATCTCAGGGGGCAGGGAAGAGTCCTCTATCAGGCGACCGATCTCCTGGCTCGCCCCGTTGAGGGCATCGGTGTCGTCGACCTCCAGGCTGCAGAGGATATCGACTATCCTCTGCCTTATCCCCGTCTGCTCGAGGAAATCCCGATAAGCCTCAGTGGTGACTGCGAAACCGGGGGGGACCTTCACCCCGGCCTTCATCAACTCGCCGAGGCTCGCGTTCTTCCCCCCTACCTCACCGATGGCATCCTTGCCCACTTCCTCGAACCAGAGGATGCGACCCATGGTCGGTCCTCCCGTCGGCGAATTTGCCCCCCTGGCCGCTCGAGCGGCCAGGGGGATGCTTTAAGCCCGTTTGATGATCGTCACCACGCCCTTATCGCCGTCCACCCGGATGATATCCCCTGTCTTCAGCACCTGGGTGGCCACGCCGGTGCCGGTGACCGATGGCAGGCCGTACTCGCGGGAGACGATGGCCGCATGGCTGGTGAGCCCTCCGATGTCGGTCACAGCGGCCTTGATCTTGGTGAAGACCGGGGCCCAGGATGGGTTGGTGGTGGGACAGACCAGGATCTCGCCGGGCTCTATGGTGGTGATCTCCTCCAGCAGCTTGATCACCTTGGCCTTGCCCTCGGCCACACCGGCTGAGGCGGCAAAGCCTTTGAGCTCGGTCACCTCTTCAGGGGTCACAGCGACGCCCTTCAACCACTCGCTCACCCTCTCGGAGGTGATGCCCCAGAGCATCACCGTGAAGGGCTCTGCGATCTCCTCTGGTACGGTGCCCAAGGCAGGCGGAGGGGCCCAACGCCTTGCCGCCTCAAGGATCTTCTGCCGCCGCTCGGCCTTCTGCTGCCAGTAGGCACCCCTGTGGGGCACCCCCTCACCTAAGGCCCAAGAGGTGACCAGGTCCTCTATCAGGTAGGGGACCTCAAGGCGGTTGAAGAGGAAGATGTCCTCGGGGTCCTTGAGCATGCCGTATTTGGCAAGGACCCTCCCGAACTCCCTCATCTTCTCGAAGACGATGGTGTGGAACCAGTGCTCGACCCAGAAGAGGTGGTCCTCGGCGTAGCGGTAGATGGTGCGGCAGGTCTTGAAGGCATCGTCGAAGGTCTTTCGGTCCTCATCGCTCTTTATCAACCTGCGATACTCCTCCACCAGCTTGTCCCTCTCGGCCTCTATCTCCTCGAGGTACCTCTCTATCCTCTCGCCCTTCTCCAACCTCTCCACATAGCTCTTGAGATAGCCGAAGGGGACCTCGAGCTTGTTCACCCAGCTTCCCTCGTAGTGGAACCAACCGCTGCCGCAGGAGACGAAAAACCACGGGTCCTTCACCTGCTCCATCTGATCGAGCCACTCCCGGCCCTCGGGGAAGCTCTGGAGCTCCTTGATCTTCTCCTCCGGGGAGACGTCCTTTATGAGGACCTCCTTCACCCCCGGGAGGCTGGAGGCCACACGCGCCAGTTTACAGAGCTCCTCCTCGGGGCGGAACATCACCACGTAGGCCCCTGCCACCATCTTGCCGATGGTGCTCTCGCTGATCCCGGGGAAGAGCTTCCGACAGGTGTCGGCGAACATCAGATAGGCCAAATAGGCGAGATTGAGGTACTCGAAGTGATACTGCCATCCCTTGTAGATGGCGTTGACGAGCCTGTCGTAGGCCTCCATCAGTTCGTAAGAGGTGTAGTAGCCCTTCGGGGCGGGAAAGACCCCCTCGTGGGGTTCGAACTGCGGCAGCTCCTGGGGCACCGTGAGGTCCTCCACCTCCTTCCCGAGGGCGCGGAACTTCTTGAGCCACTTCTCCCACAGCTCGTCGTAATGCTCAAAGACGTAAAAGACCCTCTTTTGGAATAACTCGACCTTCTTCCCCACTATCTCCTCAGGAGGCGGTTCCACCGCGCAGATGTACATGTAGCAGCCCACCATCCTCTGGGCGACCCCTTGGGCGGGGGGGATGCAGAACACGCGGGTATTGAACTGAGAAAGGGCGATCTGCCACGCCTCTTGAAAGATCAGGTCCCAGGGGTACATGGGCTCCGGGGCGTGGATCTTATCGGGGTACCAAAACTGCCTCTCCTCCCATTCCCTCCTCTCCTCGCTGAAGAGGTAGTAAGGGGGATACATATCCTCCCACCCGGAAAGTTCCGGGGGGTACTCCACCTCCAAAGGCTTGGGAAAATCCCCCTGCGCCATCTCTCCACCTCCTTTACAATTTTTTGAATCTCCCCTCCTTTGAGGTCCGAGCCTCAAAAAACCATTGTATGGAGGCAAAACATGGTTTGCAAGAAAAATAAATTGATGAGCCTATAAGAAAAACTTTTCCTGCTACCATAGAGTTCTTTGTCCTATTTTTAAAACAAAGGTTTGAGTTTTTGGCTTTACTCCTGTACAAGCCTTGGCGTAAAATCGCGAAGCGATGGAAGGCCAGAGGACGGTTCGCCGGTTGACAGAGGTCGCCCTGGGTGAGGGACCCGCCGACCTGGTAGTGATCGGGGGAACCCTGGTCAACGTCTGTACAGGGGAACTTCAAGAGGGGGTCAACCTGGCCATCGCGGAGGGACGGATCGCCTATGTGGGGGAGGAACTGCAGGGTTTGGTCTCGGAGGAGACCCGCGTGTTGAAGGCCCACGGTCTGTTCCTGGCCCCGGGGTTTATCGACCCCCACTGTCACCTGGACAGCATCTACCAGGTGGCTGAGTACGCCCGCTGGGTGGTCCCCCGGGGGACCACCACGGCGGTGACGGAGGCGGCCATGGTGGCCAACGCCGCGGGCCCTCAGGGCGTCAAGTGGTTCGTCGAGGACACCGAGGGCCTGCCCTTGCGGGTCTTCATCCTCTCCCCTTCCATGGTGCCTCCCTTCCCGGAGTTCGAGTCGAGCAAGGGCTTCCCCTATGAGGCCTTCGAGGAGTTGATCTCAGAGGGGCGGTGCCTCGGCCTCGGGGAGACCTATTGGCCACGGGTCCTGGACCGAGACCCACGGGCCATGGAGCGCTACGCCGAGGTCCTGAGGCTGGGAAAACGCCTCGAGGGCCATTCGGCCGGGGCGCGGGGCAGGAGGCTCCAGGCCTATGTGGCCGCAGGGACCTCCTCTTGTCACGAGGCCACCCACTGGGAGGAGGCCCTGGAACGGCTCCGCCTCGGCATGGCGGTGATGGTAAGGGAGGGCTACATCCGCAGGGAGCTTCAGGCCGTGGCGCCGGTGAGGGAGGCGGTCAGGGACCTAAGGGGGCTCATGCTCTGCACCGACTTCGCCGACCCTGAGATGGTGATGGAGCAAGGCTGCATGGACGAACTCGTGCGGAGGGCCATCGCCTATGGGTTCACACCCGTGGAGGCCCTCCAGATGGTCACCATCAACCCGGCCACCTATTTCGGCCTCAGGGACCTGGGTGCCCTGGTACCGAACCACAGGGCAGACGTGGTCCTCTTCGAGGACCTCGAGAGGATCAGGGTGAAGGCCGTGATAAAGGACGGGAAACTGGTGGCTGAGGACGGCAGACTGCTTGAGGAACCACCGAGGTACCGTTACCCCCCAGAGGCCTACCGCACCTTCGCCCTCAAGGAGGTCCGCCCCTCGGACTTCCTCATCCCCTACCCCGCCCAGGAGGCGAGGGTGAGGGTGATGAAGGTCGCCTCGGAGACCATCACCAGGGCTGCAGAGGCAGTCCTTAAGGCCTCAGGCGGCAATATCCCTTCGGACCCAGGGCAGGACCTCCTGAAGATGGCCCATATCTCCAAACACTCCCCCGAACCCCGGCTCGCCCTGGGCTTCGTAAAGGGCATCGGCCTGAAGGAGGGGGCCGTGGCCACAAGCCTCATATGGGACACCAACAACATCCTTGTGGTCGGCGTCACCGAGGAGGAGATGGCCTTCGCCGTACAGAGGCTTCTGGAGCACCAAGGGGGACTCTTCGTGGTCCGGGGCAAGGAGGTCCTCGCCTCCCTGTCCTTGTCCATCTGTGGGATCATATCCCCGAGGCCCATGGAGGAGCTGGCCCAGGGGATACGGGACTTCGAAGGGGCTTGCCACGGGCTGGGATGCAAGATCCCAAGGCCCTTCCTCGCCCTCCAGACCCTCGTCTTCACGGGTCTGCCCTTCCTGAGGCTAACGGACCGAGGGCTTGTGGACATTCGTCGAAGGAGCTTTGTGGACCTCGTCCTATAACCCATACCTTCCCATCAGATGAGATGTGGGAACCATGCCTTGGGTCTCCGTCATCATACCCACCTACAACCGCTGGGACCTCTTGAGGGAGGCCATAAGGTCGGTGCTGGAGCAATCCTTCAGGGACTTCGAGCTCATCGTGGTGGACGACGGCTCCGACGACGGCACCCGCGAGATGATCCAGCGGGAGTTCCCCGGTCTGCTCACCTACCTCTACCAGGAGAACCAAGGGGTGAGCCGGGCGAGGAATCGCGGCCTCAAACTGGCCCAGGGGGAGTTCGTGGCCTTCCTCGACTCGGACGACCTCTGGCTCCCCCGTAAGCTCGAGCGGCAGATGGCCTTCATGCAGTCCCACCCCGAGGCCCAGATCTGTTACACCGATGAGATCTGGATCAGACGGAGGGTAAGGGTCAACCCGAAGAAGAAGCACGCCAAATACTCGGGCTGGATATACCCCCGGTGCCTGCCCCTCTGCATAATCAGCCCCTCTTCGGCCTTGATGCGAAGGGGGCTGTTGGAGGAGGTGGGGGGCTTCGATGAGGAGCTGCCCGTCTGCGAGGACTACGACCTATGGCTGAGGATCTCGGCCCGTCATCCCATCCACTTCCTCCCCGAGAAGCTCATCGTCAAACGCGGAGGCCACCAGGACCAGCTCTCGCGCCGGTGGGGGAACGACATCTGGAGGGTAAAGGCGCTGCTGAAGATGCTCAAGGACCCCTCTTTGCGGCCTGACTGGAGGAGGATGACCGTGGAGGAGTTACACCGCAAGGGCTCCATCCTTATCAAGGGCTTTCGCAAACGGGGAAAGGAGGAAGAGGCGAAATATTACGAGAGGATCCTGGAGCAGTATCCCCTCAAGGAGCGCTAAAGGACCGGGGTCTCTACGACCTCCACCTGGAAGTCGGTAGCCCCCTTGGGCGGGGAGAGGAAGACGATGGTGAAGGAGGCGCTATCGCCAGGGGCCAGGGGGGCGAGGCCGGAAGGACTTTGATTGCGGGCGAGGTCCTTGAGGAGGGGGAAGTCCATCCCCTGGAGTCTCTTCCTAGGTATGTGCCTCCCCGAAAATCCCACTCCTTCGGCCACCCTCCTGCCCCTGGCGTCCAGAAGCCTCCCTCGCAGTTTCACGTAGCGGCAGGGTTCCCGGGACTGGTTGCTCACCCGTCCCTCGATGACGAAGACCTCGGTGCCATCCACCACCAACCGATAACCCTTTAGCTGAGAGAGGGGGAAGAGGCGCTCCTTGGCCTCGATCATCTGGGCCACCTTTCCGAAAAGCCCCCTCACAAAGGGTATCCTCTCCCTGTTGATGAAGAGCAACGCCACAGCCAGAAGCGCCAGTATCACGATCAGCAGCACCAAGGCCAGCTTCGGCAACCCCTTCCTCTCCTCGGGCAGGGCAACCCCCTCCTCCGGAGCGAGGGAGGAGACGTCCCCGAAGATCTCCTCGTCGGGGAGGGGCTCCTCCCGAGGGCCTTCCACTGGAGGAGCTTCGGGGAAGACCGTAAAGACGTGGCCGCAGCGGGAGCAGCGGACCTTCACCCCTTCGGGCTTCACCCGGCTGTCCTCCAATCTATACCTCGTACCGCAGGCCTCACATTTTACGATCATCTCAAGACCTCCCTCCCCACGGGCAAGAGCTGCCCCTATTATCGAACATAAGTCAAAAAAGTCAAGAAATTTTCCGCCTCTCCAGCTCGGCCAGGGCCTCAAGGATCTCCTGCTGCATCCTCCGGACCACCCCTTCGGGGTCCGGGGCCTGGCGAATAGGGCGGCCCACGACTATGTGATCGGCTCCCCTGAGGAAGGCCTCCTTCGGCCCCACTACCCGTTTCTGGTCGTCCACCTCCCTGTTCTCCACGGGCCTCACCCCGGGGGTCACCACGAAGAAACCGTGGCCGAACTCCTCCCTCAAGGCCGCCACCTCCAACCCCGAGGAGACCACCCCGTCGCAGCCGACCTCGATGGCCCTCCTGGCCCGTGACAACACAAGCTGCTCCGGCGAGCACTCAAAGCCCAGATCCCTCAAGTCCCCCTGGTCGAGGCTCGTGAGCACCGTCACCGCCAGGACCTTCACATCCCCCTTGGCCCTGACGGCCGCCCTCAAGATCTCATCGTTGCCGTGCACGGTCGTGAAGGTGATCCCCCGTCCCCGCAATTGCCCCATGGCCCTCTCCACGGTGGCTGGTACGTCGAAGAACTTCAGGTCGAGCATCACCTCGGAGCCCCGCCCAAGGATCCAATCCACTATCCCGAAGCCACAGGCGAGAAAAAGCTGAAGCCCCACCTTGAAGAACCTGATGTGGGGCTCCAAGCGCTCCACCCAGCCCTGGGCCTCTTCGCCGCTGGGGACATCCAGGGCAAAGATGATCCTCTTCTCCAGCGGGATCTCCTTCACCATCCACCGGCTCTCTACCACCTGCTGAGGAACCTTGTCAACTCCTTGACGGTACTGCCCCCCGAGGATAAGATCGGTGGCGAAATGGTCTACAGGACGCCTCGACAGGCCCTGAGGAGGATAAGGGGGTGGCAGGCCCTATTCCTCCTCTGCGGTCTGGCCTTGACGGTGGCCGACATCCTCCTGACCTCCAGGGGGGGGATCTGTCAGAGCGAAGGCTGCCGCGCTGTGGCGCAGACGCCCTTCACCCACATCTACGGGGTGCCCCTCACCTGGATAGGAGCCGCCTTCTTCGGACTCTGCCTCCTCTTGATCCCCTTTGGACGGGTCTTCACAGCGGTGCTCTCCTTGGGGATGGGGGGGAGCCTTTACTTCGTGTTCCTGCAGCTGGTGGTGATCAAGGAGATCTGCCAGTTCTGCATCGCCGTGGAGTCCGCGGTCTTGTTGAGTTTCCTCCCCGGCCTCACCTCCAAGGTCGCCAAACGGAGCTCCGTCAACCCCGCCTTGAGCCTCTTGGTGGGCTTTCTGCTGGTGCACGCTGCCTATACCCTTCCCCTCACCGGCAGAGGGACTGAGGTCTGCCCCCTCGAGGGCCCCCGGGCTGTGCTGTGGAGGGGGCCCGGAGAGGTGGAGGCCCAGTACTTCTTCGACCCCCACTGCCCTCCCTGCCAAGATGCCTTCAAGGCCCTCTATGAGGAGAGGGAGAGCTTTGGCAAGCTGACCTTCAGGTGCGTGGCCCTCAAATCCGAATCCCGAACCGCAGCCCTCGGCTTCTACAGCCTGGCCCTCGAAGGGACCGACCCATGGGAGGCCGTCCGCATGGTCCACGGTGAACTCGGGGACCTCGCGGTGACGAGCAAGGCCCGGGAGCTCTTACACGGTAGCCAACAGCTCCTCGAGGGCCTCGGCCTCCAAGAGGTGCCCCTCCTGGTGGTGCTCGGCCAAAGGGGCGAGATCCTCCGGGGCAAGGGGGCCATCGAGGCCTTTCTGAAGGGGGAAAGGGGAGGGCTCCTCGCCCCTGCGGATCTCACCCCTCCGGGCCTCAGCCCTGACCTCTGCAATCCCACCGGCTGCGATTGATTTCAACCCATCAGTCCCCACGTCAGTCGGGTGCCCAAGGCCAGCAGAAAGGCAATGGCGAAGGTGAAAAGCAGCATCAGCAGGGTCCTCCTGCCGCCTATCTCCCTCCAGAGGGCGGCGGCCGTGGCCAGACACGGCACGTAAAAGACCACAAAGACCGTGAAGGTGAGCACCTGAGCGGTGGTCAAGACCTCGAGGACCTCCTTCGTCCCCAGGGCCTCAAAGAGCATGATGAGGGAGAGCTCCTTCCTCAAGACCCCGAAGATGAGGGTGGTCCCCACCGCGGGGGGCAGCCCGAGGGGAGAGGTGATGACCTTGAGGAGGGAGTTGATGGCGGCCTCAAGGCCAAAGTACTGCAGGAGGGCCAGCAGGGCACTGCCCCCGATCAGCAGGGGCCAGGCCACCACGATGAACTCCTTCAAACGATACCAGGACTTGGTGGTTATCGACCTCAGGGAGGGGAGGTGGTAACGCGGCACCTCCAAGATCAGCCCAGGGGTGACCTCGGGGTAGACCTTGTTCAGGATCATCCCTGCGATCCCCACCACGACGAGATCGAAGATGTAGATCCCTATGGCGTAAAGCGGCCCTAGATAATAGGAGACCAGGCCCAGGATGATTACCGTCCGGGCCGAACAGGGGATAAGGGTCGCCAACACCGCCGTGATCACACGGTCGCGCTCCGACTCCAGGATCCTGGTGGCCATGACGGCCGGGACGCTACAGCCGTAGCCCAACAGGAAGGGGACCACGGATTTGCCGTGAAGTCCTATCCTGTGCATGAAGGAGTCCACCAGGAAGGCCACTCGGGGGAGGTAGCCCGAGTCCTCCAAGGCCGCAAGGGCCAGCAGGAAGGGCACCAAGTAGGGCAACACGATCCCCACCCCCCCGGCTACCCCGTCCGTAATCCCCTTCAGGAGAGAGTAGGTCAGGCCTTCTGGCGGGACCAAGGTCCCTATCCACGAGGCAACCCCTTCGAAGAGCCCAAGGAGGGGCTCCTCGAGGGAACTGCCCACCTTGAAGATCCCGAAGAAAAGGCCACAGAAGACCCCAGCCAGGATCACGTAGCCCCATAGGGGGTGCATCACCCAGTCGTCCAAGCGATCCCTGAGGCTCAGACGAGGAGAACGGATGATCTCGGTCACCTCCTCGTAGAGGTTCATGGCCAGGGCATGGCGCTCCGATGAGAGGACCACATCGGTGGGACGCCCGTGGCTCTCCTCGAGCCTCCTTCTGGCCTCCTCTATGCGGCGCTGTAGAGCGGGGGGGCCCTGAGGGGCCTCGAAGTCCGGGTCCTTCTCCAGGAACTTGATGGCCAAGAACCTCAGGGGGAGGCCCGGGTCCACAGCCCCTTGCCGCACCTCCTCGGTCACCTGGGCGATCACGGCCTCCACGTCCCTGCTGAAGGACAGGGGACGAGGCACTACCTTGGACTCCCAGACCCTGAGGGCTTCACGGACCATGGTGGTCAGGCCCTGGCCAGTGTAGGCGATGGTCTTGACCACGGGGATGCCGAGCAGTTCGGAGAGCCGCCCTTCGTCGATCTTGATCCCCTTTCTCTCGGCCTCGTCCACCATGTTGAGGACCAGCACCATCGGTTTGCCCAACTCGAGCAGTTCCAAGGTCAACTCGAGGCTTCGGCTGAGCAGCGAGGCATCGACCACGTTCACCACCACATCGACCCTCTCCTGGACCAAGAACCGCCGTGCCTCCCTCTCGGCCGCGTCGGAGGACCGGAGGGAGTAGGTTCCCGGCAGGTCGACGCACTCACACTCCAAGCCATCTATGTAGAGCTTGCCCACGGTGTACTTCACGGTGGTGCCGGGGAAGTTGGAGACGATGGCCTTGTAGCCGCTCAGGTAGTTGAAGATGGTGCTCTTGCCACAGTTGGGCTGGCCGACCAACACTACCCTCAATCTGCCGCCTCCACCACCACCACCCTTTGAGCCATGCCTCTGCCGATCATGAAGGTAGTGCCGTTGGCCTCCACTACGATGGGCCCTGCAAAGGGGGCGCTCCTTATCACCTTCAGCACCTCCCCGGGGTAGACCCCGAGCCCGAAGAGCTGCTGCCGACACCCACGACCTCCCTCAATGGCCAAGACCTTGACCCTTCTCCCTGGAGAGACCTTGTCCAGCGTCAACCGCATCTCCTCCCTCCTGCGCAAGTTATATTAGCCCATCGCGCCCGAGGTGACCACCCCCTCTTCAGGGGAGGAAAAGTTTAAGCTTGACAAATTTTCGATCCCTTTGTTATAAATTGCACAAAGTCGCCGAAAGGAGGGATGTCATGGATTTTGGTTTCACCGAAGAAGAAAAGATGCTCCAGGAGATGGCCAAGGACTTCGCCCAGAAGGAAATAGCTCCTACAGTGGAGAAGGACGAAAAGGAGCACCTCTTCCGCAAGGATATCGTCAAGAAGATGGCAGAGCTGGGCTTCTTCGGTTGCCTCGCCCCTGAGAAGTACGGGGGCAACCAGATGGGGTATCTGGCCACCACCATCATCACCATGGAGATCGCCAAAGAGAGCCCTTCCTACGGTCTGCCCTTCAACCTGCAGATGAACGCCATCCAGAGCGTGCTCCTGGCGTTCGGCACGGAGGAACAGCGCCAGAAGTGGATCCCGCCCCTGATCAACGCGGATCTCCTCGGCTGCTTCGCCCTGACCGAGCCTGACACCGGCTCCGATGTGGCCTCCATGAAGACCACCGCCAAAGAGGTGGACGACGGCTGGGTCCTGAACGGGACCAAGATGTGGATCTCGGGGGTCCCGGTGGCGGACGTGGGGATCATCTTCGCCATGACCGACAGGGAGAAGCGCCACAGGGGGATGTCCGCCTTCATGGTGGACATGCACTCACCGGGGATCGAGCAGCGGGCCATAGAGGAAAAGCTGGGGCTTTACTGCGCTCCCACAGGGGAGATCATCCTGGAGGACGTTAAGGTCCCCAAGGACGCCATCGTCGGCAAGCCCGGTGATGGGTTCAAGATCGCCATGTACATGCTCGATCGCACCCGCCTCTCCTGTGCCGCCCGGGCCGCAGGGGTGGCTGAGAAGTGCTTCGAGCTGGCCAAGCAGTACGCCAACGAGCGGTACCAGTTCGGCGTACCCATCATCCAGCATCAGATGATCCAGGACCAGCTCGCTCGGATGTGGTGCGAGCACGAGGCGGCCAAACTCCTGGTGCTCAAGGCCGCATGGCTCATGGACCACCTGGAGCCCGGCCAGCGTCCTACCTTAGCGGTCTCCACCGCCAAGTACTATACGGCCGAGGCCGCTGTCTTCGCCGCCAATGAGGCGATGAAGATCTATGCCTCTTACGGCTTCTCCACCGAGTACCCCATAGAGAGGTATTACAGGGACGCCAAGAGCTACCAGAGCGTGGAGGGGACCTCCAACATCCAAAAGGTAATCATCGCCAGGCATTTCATAGAGAAGAAGCAGCAATAAGAATAAGGAGGACGGGTTCATGGACGTAACAGTGCCAATGGTAGGGAAGGTAACGAAGGTACTGGTGAAGGTGGGCGACCAGGTCAAGGAGAACGACCAGGTGGCCACTATAGAGGCCATGAAGATGGAGATGCCGGTGGTGGCCCCCATCTCCGGTACGGTGAGGGAGATCAACGTCAAGCCGGGCGACGAAGTGACCTCCGACACCGTACTGATGGTGATCGAGTAAGGATGAAGCTCGAGGGGAAGGTAGCAGTAGTCACCGGTGGAAGCCGTGGGGTGGGCAGGGCCATATCGATCGCCTTCGCCCAAGAGGGGGCCGATGTGGTGGTCAACTACGCCACCAGGCCCCAAGCGGCAGAGGAGGTGGTGAAGGAGATAGAGGGCCTCGGCCGCAGGGCGGTAGCCGTAGGGGCCGACGTGGCCACGGCCGAGGGGGCCGAGAAAGTAGTGGGGGCCGCTGTTGAGAAATTCAGTCGGATAGACGTGTTGGTGAACAACGCTGGCTTCACGCGACCGGCGATGCTCCACAAGATGACCGAGGAACAGTGGGATGCCGTATTGGGCATCCACCTCAAGGCCCCCTGGCTTTGCATAAAGGCGGCCTCCAGATACATGATGGAGCAGAAGTCGGGCTCTATCATTAACGTGACCTCGGTGGCCGGAATAGTGGGGACCGTCGGCCAGATAAACTACAGCGCTGCCAAGGGCGGAGTGATCGCCTTGACCAAATCCGCCGCCAGGGAGCTGGCCCGCTACGGCATAAGGGTGAACTGCATATCCCTCGGGATAGTCGAGACCGACATGACCGAGAAGATCCGCACCGACCCTAAGTTGGCCGAGATCTACATGGGGAGGATCCTGCTCAAGCGTTTCGCCACACCTGAGGAGGTGGCCGCGGCCTTCGTCTTCTTCGCCTCGGAGGACTCCCGCTACATAACGGGGCAGCTGCTGTCTGTGGATGGGGGCTACGGCATGACTTAAGGCCAAAAAACACTGAGAGGAGGGGAGAGGATGTCTGGGGTACCAGAGAAGATTGAGACGTGGCAAATGGTGAGGCCCTGGGGGAAGGACGAACAGGGCAATGTGATCGAGGGAAAGCTCGAGCGGACCTCTATCCCGGTGCCAGAGCTCGGGCCGGGGGAGGTCTTGGTGGAGGTCAAGGGTTGTGGGGTCTGCCACACCGACCTGGGTTACTTCTTCGACGGGGTGCCCACGGTCACCAAGCCCCCCTTGACCCTGGGACATGAGATCAGCGGCGTGGTGGTAGCGGGCGATGAGAAGTGGGTCGGAAAAGAGGTGATAGTGCCTGCCGTGATGCCCTGCCGCGAGTGCCACATCTGCAAGATCGGCCGCGGCAACCGCTGCCTAAACCAGAAGATGCCCGGAAACAGCCTGGGCATCTACGGGGGCTTCTCCAGCCACATCCCGGTGCCCTCCATCGACCTCTGCGAGGTGAAAAACCGCGGGGATATGCCCCTTGAACACCTGGCGGTGGTAGCAGACGCCGTGACCACACCCTTTCAGGCGGCCAAACGCGCCGACCTTCAGCCCGGGGACAACGTCATCGTCATCGGTTGCACCGGCGGGGTCGGCGTCTACATGACCCAGATGGCCAAGGCCTTGGGGGCAGACGTGGTGATAGGGATTGCCCGGAACCCCGAGAAGTTGAAGAGGGCCCTTCAGTACGGCGCCGACTTCGTCATCAACTCCACCGACAAGGGCCCACGGGACATCAGAAACGAGTTCCGGAAGATCTGCAAGGAGAATAGCCTGCCCACCTACGGGTGGAAGATCTTCGAGGTCACCGGGACCAGGCCCGGCCAGGACATGGCCCTGGAGCTGCTGAGCTTCATCGGGAAACTCATCGTGGTCGGCTTCGGCCTGGCCAAGAACGAGTACAGCATCTCGCGGCTCATGGCCTTCGACGCGGAGATCATTGGGACCTGGGGCTGCCTGCCGGAGTACTACCCCATCGTGCTCAACATGGTGCTCAAGGGCAAGATACAGATCGAGCCCTTCGTGGAGACCAGGCCCATGAGCCGGATCGCGGAGGTCTTTGAGGAGGTCCACAAGGCGGGTTCGCCGGCGCGGAGGATTGTATTGGTACCGGATTTTTAAAAAACCCCTTTAACAAGGAGGTGCAAGATGCTGCTTGATTGGTTCATAAGGGATAATGAGGAAAAGAGCCATCAGTTGTTTGGAGATGAACACTTTGGGACGGAACCCCCCTGTACCATGTATGAAAAGAAGCCACTGATCAATCCTGAAACAGGAGAGGAAGTTGAAGGACTCTACACGGCCTGGATCACCCTGAACAACCCTGCGCAGTACAATTCCTACACCACTCAGATGATAAAAGGTGTCATCGCGGGGATGCACAGAGCTTCCATGGACAGGGAGGTGGTGGCCATCATCTTTACGGCTGTGGGAGATAGGGCCTTTTGCACAGGGGGAAATACCAAGGAGTACGCGGAATATTACACACTCAGGCCCCTCGAGTATGTCCAATATATGGATCTGTTCTCAGGGATGATAGACGCCATTCTTAAGGCCCGAAAACCTGTCATCTGCCGATGCAATGGCATGAGGATAGCGGGAGGGCAAGAGATCGGGCAAGCCTGTGACTTTACCGTGGCTGCTGACACCGCAGCCTTTGGTCAGGCCGGTACCCGCCACGGCTCCACTCCCACAGGCGGTTCAACCGATTTCCTAGTATGGAATCTGAGCATGGAACAGGCTATGTGGCAGGCGGTCTCCAACGAGATGTGGAGTGCCTACAAGATGGAGCGTCTGGGTCTCGTTACTAAAGCCATCCCCATAAAGAAGAATGACAAGGGAGAATGGGTCCGTGATCCACGAGTCATTACCGATCGCTATGTGGACAACGGTGAGATCGTTTACGGGGAGTGGAAAACGGGCGACGCATACAAACAGGGGCTCGAAGAACTCAAAGCCTTAAAGACCGACTTTAGCTTGCTCGATGGCTACATCAACCGCATGGTCTGGACCCTCTGCCAGACCACCTTCCTCTGCCTGATGAACACCATAGAGCATGTGAGGGTCAAGAAGAAGTTCTTCTGGGATCTGCTTAAGTCCTCACAGATCTACTGGCTGGGCGCTAACATGAACACTGAGGCCTTCCTCGGGTTTAACGCATTCAACACCTCTAAGATGACGGGTAAGCGCGAGATAGACTTCCTCGAGTATCGTCGTCAGCTGGCCAAGCTCGCTTCTTACCCTGATCTGGTGTCCAAAGTCGTGCCGCAGCCCAAGAAGTAATCTACACCTCCTCGCCCCTTCTTCCGGGCCGGGTTCCTAAAGGACCCGGCCCTTTTTCTTTACCCGCTCAATTTGAGCTGCAGGTGGATCATATCCCCCTTCTCAAAGCCCATCCTGTCGAAGAACCGCAATAGGTCCCATGACCTCCACTCGACGAAGGTGTAGACGGTGTCCACCCCCACCTTCCTCAGGTTGGCCACCATCTCCTTGAAGAGCAGGGTCGCGATCCCCCTCTTCTGGTAATCCGGGTGCACCCCTATGGTGTCGATCCATCCCACAGTGTCCGGCACCCCGTACTCCCAACCGCTGGCATCCCCGATGATGAAGCCCACCACCTTGCCGTCCACCTCCGCCACCAGCGAGGCCATGGGGGAGCGCTGCTCGGAGAGCTCGATCTTCATCAGCCAGTAATCCCGCCTCTCCTTCCCCAGGACCAGTTTGTCTATCTCCACGATGTCATCGAGGTCTCTATAGTCCAGGGCCCTGATCTTCACTTGTTCCTTAAGGCCCATTTTTCCCCTCCTTTCAAAAGGTTCGCTCTAAGGACGAGTATAGCGGGGATCGGGGGGGTGTCAAATGGAATCAGAGACGCCAATAGGGGGACAGATGCCCCTTCGCCTCTTGGACGATCCGCTCGATCTTGTATAGATCCTCGTCCTCCCGTCGTCGGAAAGCCTCGCTGTCCACTGCTCCGGGATCGGTGAGTCGGTCGATGACCTTAAGGGCAGACCTGCAAAGGGCCTCAGGATGGTGTCCCCCTTCCAGGACCAAGACCGCCCTTCCACCGCAGAGCTCCTCCGAGAGCCCAAGCACCAGGTCTGCCAGCCTGCCGAAGCCCTCATCGCTCAGGTACATCCCCCAGGGGGTCGAGCTGATGGGGGTCGAAGCCGGCCGAGACGAGGATAAGCTCCGGATGGAGCGGTTCGGTCTCGTGCAGCAGATAACGATCGTCCCATAACAGTCCCACCATCCCCTTCATAGGAAACCCTTCCGATCCTCGTCTAAGGAAGAGTCTACCATACTTTTTACCTCAATCCCCTTTGCCACATCTGGTGGGGTCGCTCAAGAGCCTTTCTGGATCGGAATACACTATCACATCCCCAGTCTTCATCACGGTTATAACGGTCATGTTGAGCTCTTCTCCGAGCACGACGGCCATGGAAGTGGCCTTCGATGCGCCCACCAGGATCTTCACCCCCACCATCGCCGCCTTCCTCGCCATCTCAAAGCTTATCCTCGACGAAAGGGTGGCGATAAAGACATCCTCAAGCCTCCCATCCATCAAGGCCCTTCCTATCGCCTTATCGAAGGCGTTATGCCTTCCCACGTCCTCCGCCATAGAGATGGGCTCAAGGGCATAGGAGAACAACATGACCGCATGGGAGGCCTCCGTCCTTCGCCTCAGCCTCTGGGAGGATTCCATCACCCTGGTGCATTCCCGTATCCGATCGATCCCTATCCTCTCCCCCTCAGGCTTGTGAGGGGTGAAGGATCTCCTCTTTATCTCGTCCAAAACCTGGGCGAGGTCCCTCCGCTCCTCTCCTCCCCTGTACTGCCCCTTTGTCCACACCTCTGCCACGTCCTCTCGCACCTTTATGGAGAGGACCTCCCCCCTTTCCCTTATCAGCCCTTCGGTAAAACACATACCCATCAGCAGAGCCTCATCCTCTCCGGGGGTCCTGAAGAGGGTGCAGTACCTACGGCCGTTCAACAAGACGAAGAGGGGTGCCTCTTCAATGACCTCCTCTTCCCTTTGCACCCAGCTCCCTTTTGAGCAGTACAGTACTTTGCGCTTCACGCCTTAATTATGCGCTACCTCGGGGAAGTCGAAAGCGGGGCTACCCTCACGAAGGCTCACGCAGGGCTATGAGGCTGTTGCCTCCTTCGCCTTCTTTCTGACTATGACCCTCTGTTCCTCGGGGATGGGAGGGGGAACAGGCTCGCCGACCAACTTCTTCACCGCGGCAAAGCGATCTGGACAAACCTCGTAACAGGTCCCACACTTTATGCACCTTTCTTGATCAACTATGTGGATCAGGTTCTTGTCGCCCGAGATGGCATCCACAGGGCAGCGGCGGCGACAAAGGCCGCATGCCTGGCACTTGTCCGGATCGATCCAGTAAGAGGGCACCTCGCGGAGGAGCTCTTCGACCTCCTCCTTGGAGTAGAGGTCCTTGTACCTCCCTATGTCGTCGAAGCGCAGGGCGAGTTTGTCCTTCTTGGCCAACTTGATGTAGGGGACGAGCTTCGTGAGGTCCTCGAGCTTCTTCCGCAGCTGTTCGCCTTCCAACCCTTCAGCCTCCCCCAGGGGACCGAGTTCCTTTATCTTGTTGCTGAACTCGTCTATGAGGTTGGCAAAACGGATGCCCTCGCTGGAGCTACACCAGTCGATCATCAACCTCTCGGGATTGACCCCTTCGTGTTCTAACAACCTCTTACAGAGCTGGACCATGTTGAAGGCGTGGTAGTTGCCACCGGTGGCGTAGTTGCACTCCCCGGGCCAGCAGCCGATGATGCATACCCCGTCCATCCCCTTGGAGAAGGCCCGGAAGATGAAGGCCATGTCGACCCTCCCGGAACAGGTGACGCGGATCAACCTCACTGCGGTAGAGTATTGGAGTCTGGAAACTCCAGACACGTCAGCCGCGCCGTACCCTCACCACCAGCACACAAAGCCCAGGATCTTAGGTCTGTATTTGAACCCTGCGTCCATCTCGACTCCTCGAAGACTTCCCCTTTGATCCCTACATAGCCGCGAAGGCTACATCTATCTGTCGGCCTACCTCTTCGTCGGTGAAGTGCTTGAGGCTGATGGCCCCTGCGGGGCATACGGCGTTGCAGAGGCCGTCTCCCTTGCAGATGATGGGGTTGACCATGGCCTTTTTGCCCTGCTTGGTCTCCCTCAGCTCCACCGCTCCGTAGGCGCAGACCTGTACACAGGCTCCGCACCCGATGCACCTCTTCTCCTCCACCTCTGCGACCACCCCCGAGGCGATGACTATGTCGTGAGACAGCAGCGTCAGCACCCTGCCCGCGGCCCCGTAGGCCTGGTTGACCACCTCCTGGATGTGTTTGGGGTAGTGGGCCGTGCCGCAGAGGTACACGCCCTCGGTGTCGAACTCCACGGGCCTCAACTTGACATGGGCCTCCTTGAAGAAGCCGTCCTGGTTCAGCGGGACCTTGTAGAGCTGGGCGATCCTCTCGGCCTCCTCGGACGGGACCACCGCGGCGGCCAGGGCCAGGACGTCGGCATCTATGGCCAGGGGCAGACCCAACGTCGGGTCGGTCACGGTGACCCTCAGCAGACGCCTACCCCCATCCTCAACGACCTCCACCTGCGGTCTGTCCTCTGGTTCATACCGGATGAAGGTCACCCCTCTTTCGGATGCCTCGCGGTAGTAATCCTCTCGGAAGCCGTAGGTCCTCATGTCGCGGAACAGGACGTAGATGTCCACATCGGGGTTGATCTCCTTGAGCTTCAGGGCGTTCTTTACGGCCTGGCTGCAGCAGACGCGGCTGCAATAGTTCCTCTGCTCGTCGCGGCAGCCGACGCACTGGATCATGACCACGGTCTGCGCCTGGGTCACCTGTTCATCGCCCTTGGCGATCCGCTCCTCCAGCTCCAGGAGGGTCATGACCCGCGGGTCCTGGCCGTAGAGGTACTCGGTGGGCCTGTACTCCTCTGCGCCGATGGCGATCACCGTCGCCCCATGCCTTATCTCCGCGAGTCCCCTCTCCGATTCCACCACCGTCACGAAGTTCCCCACGTAGCCAGCAGCCTCCTTGATCCTCGCCCCCGTGTAGACGTGGATCAGGGGGTGCTCGTGGACCTTCTTTATGAGGTCCCGGAGGAAGGCCTGAACATCCAGCCCCTCTATGGTGTGGTGGAGCCTTCGGGCCATCCCACCGAGCTCCCTCTCCTTCTCCAGGAGGTAGACCTCATATCCCTGGTTGGCTATGGAAAGGGCACAGCTCATCCCGCCTATGCCCCCACCGATCACCAGCGCCGATTTGTCCACCGGAAGCTCGAACTGCCCCAGAGGCTCGAGGGCTATGGCACGGGCCACGGCCATCCTCACGATGTCCTTCGTCTTCTCGGTGGCCTCCTCCCTCTCCTTGGAGTGGACCCAAGAACAGTGCTCACGGATGTTGCACATCTCCATCAGATAGGGGTTGAGGCCGGCCTCCCGAACCGTGTCCTGGAACAGCACCTCGAGGTTCCTGGGGGAACAGGCAGCGATGACCACCCGGTTCAGCCCCTTCTCCTTTATCGTCTCCACTATCTTCTGGCAGGCCCCGGTGGTGCACCAGAAGAGCTCTTTGTCGGCGTAGACCACATAGGGCAGGGTCTTGGCGTACTCAACCACCTGAGGGACGTCCACCACACCGCCTATGTTCGCCCCGCAGTAGCAGATGAAGACCCCTACCCTCGGCTCCTCCCCCGACACGTCCCGTTCGGGCGGATAGACCTTCTCCACCGTCAGCTTCCCCCGCCTGCGCTTGAGCAGCTCTCCACACAAAGAACTGGCCCCGCTGGCCGAGAAGACCGACTCGGGGATATCCGTCGGTCCCTGGAAGGCCCCGGTCACGAAGATCCCGGGCCGGGTGGTCTCGAGGGGGTTGAAGGGGTTGGTCCTGCAGAAGCCGTGGGGGTTGAGCTCGATGTCAAACTTCTCCGACAGGACCTTCGCATCGGCCGGAGGAGTGAGCCCTACGGAGAGGACCAGCAGCTCGAACTCCTCCTCCTTCACCCCCTCAGGGGTGGCATAGCGGACGGTGACGTTCTTGGTCTCCGGGTCCTCCCTCCCGACGGAGACGTAACTCCTTATGAACCTGACCCCGGGAAGGGCCTCCGCCCGCTGATAGAACCTCTCGAAGTCCTTACCGTAGGAGCGGATGTCGTTGTGGAATATGGTCGCCTCTATCTCCTCGTCGTGCTCCTTCGCCACGATCACCTGCTTCTGGGTGTAGGTGCAGCAGACGGCAGAGCAGTAGCTGTGGCCACCCGGGGTGACCTGCCTTGAGCCCACGCACTGGATCCAGGCGATCTTCCTCGGGTGCTTCCCGTCCGAAGGCCGCCTTATCTCCCCACCGTAGGGCCCTGTAGCACAGAGGATGCGTTCGAAGTCGAGGCTGGTCACCACGTTCGCGAACCTTCCGTAGCCATAGTCGGCCCTCAACCTCGGATCGAAGGCCTCGATCCCGGGGGAGAGCACTATCGCCCCGACCTCCAACTCTACCCTCTCCGGCTTCTGGGTAAAATCTATGGCCTTCTGCTCACAGACCGCCTCGCAGATACGGCACTTCTTCTCCTTGAGGTAGAGGCACTCCTCGTCGATGTAGGAGATGAGGGGCACGGCCATGGTGAAGTAGATGTGGACGGCCTTGCTCAGCGACAGCCCTTGATTGTACGGATCGGGGACCAGGACCGGACAGTACTCCGTGCAGGTGGTGCAGCCGGTGCATTTGTCCTCGATGATGTAGCGGGGCTTCTTAGTCAGGGTCACCCTGAAGGCCCCGACCTCCCCCTCTACCTTCTCCACCTCCGTGTAGGTCAGGATCTCTACGTTGGGGTGACGGTCGACCTCGACCATCTTGGGTGCGAGTATTCAGACGGAGCAATCATTGGTGGGGAAGGTCTTGTCCAGTTGCGCCATCTTCCCCCCGATGGAGGGGAGCTTCTCCACCAGATAGACCTTGAAACCCGCACCGGCGAGGTCAAGGGCGGCTTGGATGCCGCTGACGCCACCGCCTACGACCATGACGTCGGCGAAGTTGACGTCCTCTCGCAGCTTCAGAAGCTGGTTCAGCACCTCCTTCTCCATCTCCTCCTCTGGCCTTTATTTCTAAATCACTTCCCGAACGATCTCCGTGAGGTCCTTGATCTCTATCCTGTCGGCCACATCCAGGGTCAACCTGCTGTCCTCCAGCATGCTGATGCAGTACGGACAGCAAGTCACCAGGACCTCGGCACCCACCTCCATGGCCTGCTCTATCCTCAGGTCCGAAAACCTCTCACCCTTGGGCGTCTCCATCCAGACCCTTCCCCCGCCTCCGCCGCAACAGAGGCCGTCCTCCCGCGAGTCGGGCATCTCCACGAGCTGCAGGCCGGGTATCCTCCTCAGGACCTCCCGCGGCTCCTCATATATCCCGTTATGCCGACCCAGGTAACAGGGGTCATGATAGGTGACCTTCTTGTTGTACTCCTTGCTGAACTGAAGCCTTCCCTCATCGATGAGTCCCAACAAGAACTGACTCATGTGGATGACCTCAAAGTTCACCATGAACTCGGGGTACTCGTTTTTGAAGGTGTGGTAACAGTGGGGGGAGTTCACCAGGATCTTCTTCACCCCGTTGTCGATGAAGGTCTTTATGTTCTCCTTGGCCAACTGGCGGAACACCTCCTCATCGCCTGCCTTGCGGATGCTCTCCCCGCAGCAGTTCTCCTTGGGGCCCAGGATGCCGAAATCTATCCCCGCCTCCGTGAGGATATTTGCCGTCGCCACGGCCACCTTCTTCATCCTCGGGTCGTAACACAGGTAACAGCCGGGGAAGTAGAGAAACTCGGTCTCCTCGCTGAAGGTCTTCACCGAGAGCCCCTTTGCCCAATCCGCCCTCTCCTCCCTCTTCTCCTTCAAGGGGTTGCCCTCACCGACGAGGCTCCCCCTCACGGTGCGGATGCCCTGTACAGGGGTGGGGAAGACGCCGTACTCGGTGGCGATCCTGCGCAAGGCCATCCCGAGCTCTATCTGGTCCACGCCCCTCGGACACTGCTCAGTGCATCGCCTACATGTGGTGCAACGCCATATCTCCTCGCTCTCTATCTCCGTCAGGCCGAAGGTCGCCTGCCTGATGATCCCGCGTATGCTGAAGGTCCTGACCCTGTTCCAGGGGCATAAAGTGTCACATTTCCCGCACTGGAAGCACAGCTTGAAGGGGTCTCCGCCCCTCTCTTTTATGAGGTCTGTGATCTCCTTGAAATCAGCTACAACGATAGCCTCTTCCACGGTCCCTCCGCCCTTTCCTTGCGTTGACTTTTAGCCCTGCTTCGATATGGATATTCGCGCCAAGGTGTCCGTTACCTTGTCGAAGCCGTATTTCTCTATCAAGGCCTCCAGGCCCATCTCCAACTCGTCCAACTTCTCCTCCTCTTCCTCCACCTCTTCTTCCCTCTCCTCGTAAGTCAAGGCGTCGACCAGACACACTTGCACGCACATCGGCTCTTCCAGAGGGGGTTCGTCTTCACACATATCGCATCTCAAGGGGAGGCCGGAGTCGGGGTCTTTGAAGAGGTCCCTGGATGGGCATGCAACAGCCCTGCAGAAGAGGCACTCATCGTATTCCTTGCCGCCGATCACGTACTTGTCCCGGCCCAGACACTCAGCCTCGACATGGGGACCGCTGTAGACCGGCATGTAGATGTTCCTGAGCGGGTCCCAATACACATGGATCCGAGATTTCGCCGGGTTGACGCTGCTGTACTTCGGCGTCGCGTGGAAGGCAGAGCAGATCGCCTCACAGGCCAGGCACCCGGTACACTCCTCAGGGTTGATCTTCACCACCTTCACCTTCTTCTTCGCCATCGTTACTGCCCCTTCGCCTTATCTTTTCTCTGCTTCGACTGCTGTCCCTCGGGGGAACCCTCTCCCTCGTCCTTCAGGATCCCCCTCTTGATGAAATACTCTGCCACGTAATCGAGCTTCAGCCTCTCCAGGAGTTCCTTGGTCGGGATCCCCTCCTTGTTCCAGCCCCTGTACTTGTAGTACTCGTCGAGCAGCTTCTCCTCGTACTCGGGGAACCTCTTCTTCCAGTGGTCCTCCGGTGGGCGCTCGTCCTTCCTCCTCAAACCCCTCCTTATGTTGATGGCCCTGACGAGGTTGCGGTTCCTCCAGGCTATCTCCCACAGCCCCTCCTCGTCGATGTCCAGGCCCGTGGCGGCCGAGATCAGCGGAGGCAGGTTGTGGATGTGATATGGAGGCTTGATGGGGAAGGAGGACAGCCCAGCACAGATCCCCGTGGCGTCATCGATGTAGTGCATCGTCTCCTGCCAGTCCACGAGCTCACAGACCAGGTCCGGGGGCGGGTAGAAGGGAAACTTCTTCCCCTCCTCTCCCCACTCCAGGATGAACTGCTTGAACCTCTCCTCCTTCCCCGTGGGCAGCTGGGGCCAGTCCCTGACGAACTCCTCCCTGTAGTCCTTGGGCAGCGGCGCCTGGGGGATCTGGCCCTCGATCTGGGTGATGTTGCCCTTCTCGCCGGTGGCGTACATAAGGAAGTAGATCGGGTTGAGCATCCCGAGCTTGATGACCATCTGTTCGTGCTTTTTGGTGGTGTTGTGGTCGAACTGCTCTGCGCCCTTACCGATCTGCCGCGCCGCCCAGTAGACGCCGTTGGCCAACACGTCCCCGATGCCCTCGCGCCTGACGATCTTCTCCAGCAGATAGAAGAACCTATCCCTGTTGTCCTTCGGAAAATCGGGCAAGTCCTGATCCGTCAGGATCCCATTTTCGTAAAGCTCGATGGCAAAGGCCATCACCTGGGGGGCCGTGAAGCCATCCAGCCCGTAGTTGTGGGCCAGCCCCGCGATCTTGAAGGCAAAGTCGAGATCGTCGGCCATGGCGGCCATCAGGTAGGTGAGCTTGGTGTAGCACTTCATCATGTACCTGTGGGTGGGGAGCCAGGGGTGGCGGATTATCGCCCCACATCTGACCGGACAGTTGTAACAGCTTATCAGGCGCTCGATGGCATTTCGCTGGGTCTCCGCCCAGCGCTTTTCGATCTCCTCGTTCCAGAAGTCCTTTCTCCTGTACCTGGCGTGCCCCCAGGCGAAACTGGTGGTGTGCCAGCTCTCGTCGTAGAGGATCATCTCCTGGGGCGACCCGATCATGGACAGGATCGCCGGGACGCCCTTGATGGGGTTCTGCAGCCGCCAATCTATGTACTTGAGGACCTCCTGACAGATCTCCCAGAACTTGTCAGGCTTGCTGATGTTGATCTCCCTCGTCCCCCGGACCGCGATGGCCTTGAGGCCCTTGGACCCCATCACCGCCCCCAGCCCCAGCCGGCTGGCGCTGGAGCGACCATGTTCGATGGAGGCGTAATAGACCCTGTTTTCACCGGCGAGGCCGATGGCGAGCACCTGCGCCCTGGGCTCACGGAGCTCCTCACGGATGGCCTCCGCGGTCTCAAGGGCGCCTTTGCCATGCAGATGCCTGGCGTCGCGTATCTCAACCTTGCCGTCCTTTATCCAGAGGTAGACCAGATCAGGGGACTTACCCCGGACGATTATCTTGTCGTAACCGGCGTACTTCAGCTCTGGACCGAAAAACCCCCCCATCATGGAGAAGCCCATAAGCTGGGTCTGGGGGGAGTAACTGGAGATCATGGTACGGTTGGCACCGAAGGCAGGGGTGCCATCGAGCAGCCCTGGACCAACTATGAAGAGGTTCTCAGGGGCAAAGGGGTCGACATCGGGGGGCACCCTATCCCACAAGATCTTGGCGTTGGTCCCAAGGCCCCCGAGGTGGAGCTCTGTCAAGGTCGGATCGGTCTCCACCCTCTCGATGTTCCCCGTGGAAAGGTCGATCTCTAAGTTGTAGCCCGTCTCTGCATATCTCATCTCTCCCCCCTAAATAACTCACGTAGTGAGATCGCTGAGGAGATCGCCACCACTCATCACCCTTGCAGAACCGCACAAGATAAACACCGTTTTGCTTTTCTCGCCTCCTACTCCTCTCGAGCTTGTGCCTTTTGTTACAAATAGTATAGCTTCCCTCTTTTGTCAAGAGCCAACACGAAGGTTTACGAAAATATTCACAAAAGGGATGAAATTTTCTGGCCCCCCAGGGTGGAGGAGGCCAGTCTTAAGGATTAACCCACGAACTTGCTCATAAGGCCTGCCAGGTCCTCCACCGCCTCACGCTTTTTGCGCACGTTGACCGTGCTCGCCTCCACATAGTCCACCGCCTTCATGTCGCAGAACCTGACGCACTGGGGATCGCCGTCGCAGAGGTCGCACTTTATAACCGTGCCCTCCTTGTCCACCCCCATGCCGCCGAAGGGACAGGCCGCCACGCACATCTTGCAGCCGATGCAGAGGTCGTAATTTATCATCACCCTGCCGAGTTCGGCATCGCGGTAGATGGCGTCCTTGGGGCAGACGGCCATGCAGGCGGCGTCTTTGCACTGCTGACAGACCATGGGGATGTAGATCCCCTGGTTGTAGAACTTGACGATGTGGATCCGGCTGCGGGTCGGGTTGCTCACCCCGGAGTGATAGACGGAGCAGACCAGCTCGCAGAGCCTGCAGCCCGTGCACTTCTCGTGGTCTATTACGAGCATCTTGGCCATCTTCGTCCTCCTCAGAGGATGTGGGAGGGCTCGCCCTCGAGGCCGAGCTTCTTCAGGAGCTCGGGGGTCGGTACCCCGTTTTCGTCCCACTCGTGCAGTTGATAGTACTCGTCGAGCATCTCCTTGAACTTCTCCCGGTCTATGGCCCTGCCCCGGGCTACCGGCAGCCCCAAGGGGGTCGGCTCGTCGAAGTAGCGGTCCACCAACCAGTCGTCCTCCCTGCCGAAGCCCTCCCTCAGGTTGAACATCCGCTCCAGGGTGTAGGCCCTGTTGGCCACCTCCCAGACCTGCTGGGGGGTAAACTCGAGGCCCGCATTCAGGTAGATGGAGCGGGCGAACTCCTCAAAGCTCGGGTGGTTCACGCCGAGGAAGATGGTGTGGTACTTACACATGCCGATGCAGTCCACGGCCATGTACAGCATCTCCTGCCAGAGCACCATCCAGGCCTTGCCCACGTAGGAGCTGTAGCTGTTTACCAGCGGCCCCTCATAGGGAATGGGGTTGCGGTAGACCTTGTCCAGCACCTGGATGGGGAGGTTGTAGAGGTCTATAGCCGGCCGCGACCTCAGGTGGTCCGAGCCCCTGGTGGCGGTGGCCACGTTGAGGGCCAAAGAGGGGGTGGGGCGTTCGTCCGAGTGCAGGTTGCTCATCCCCTTCACGTGCACCAGGTACTTCTCCGAGCCCCTGCCGATCCGCTTGGCCGCCCGCAAGGGACCCTCGGCCAGGATGTCCCCCAACCCCTCCCGGTTGGCGATCTTGTGGATCATCTCCCAGAGGGCCTCCTTGTTGCCGAACTCGAGCTTTATGCCGCCTGTGTCCTCGTCGGTCAGGATCCCCTTCTCGTAGAGCTCCATGGCCCATGTGATCATGGCCCCGGTCTCAAGGGTGTCGAGGCCGTAGTAGTTGACCAGGTGGTTTCCCACCAGGACCGACTCCATGTCGTTGATCTCCGGCATGGTGCCGAAGGCCCCCTGGCTCGTGTATTCTGGGCCCTCGGCGTAGGTGCCGGCGTAAGGGCCGTCCTTGATGATGTAGCGATGCCGGCAGTGGACCTGGCAGCCGAAACAGCCGGCGGTGCCGATGGAGACCCGGTCGATGTTCTCGCACTCGATGTCCTCGCCCCCCACCAACTGGTTCTTCTGGAAGTGGCGGGTGCGGATGAGGCCGGTGGTGTTGGTCACCCCGTAGATGAACATGGTGCCCCACCGCTGCATGGTCTGGGAGACCTTGGAGCTGATCACCATGTCGATCAGCTTCTTGTTGTACTCGAGGGCCTCCCGAGGATAGGCGATCTCCAGGTCGAGGGTCCCCCGGACCGCGATGGCCTTGAGGTTCTTGGACCCCATCACCGCCCCCATGCCGGTGCGCCCCCCTGCGTCCTTGTGCCCGGTCATCACGTTGGCGAACCGCACAAGCTTCTCGCCCGCGGGCCCGGTCACCATCACCTGGACCTCGGGGTCCCGCAGCTCCTGCCTGATCATCTCCTGGGCGTCGTAGACGTTCTGCCCCCAGATCCTTGAGGCATCCCGGATCTCTATCTCGCCGTCGTTGACGAAGAGGTAGACGGGCTTCTCGGCCCTGCCCTTGATCACCAGGTGATGAAACCCCGCCCAGGCGAGCTCCGGGGCGAAAAAGCCCCCCATGTTGGCAGAGCCCAAGGCGCCGGTCAGGGGGGACTTGGCCATGACGTGGGTGCGGGACGAGGCAGAGGCGAGACAGCCCGCCACTATCCCCGCGCTCACTATCAGGGGGTTGTCCGGCCCCAGGGAATCACACCCCTCGGGGCAGTGGTTGTAAAGGAGATAGGCGTCGAGGCCCCTTCCCCCGATGTACTTCCTCCTCATCTCGATGGGAATGGACCTCGTCTCTACTTCACCGGTGGAAAGATCTATATAGGCGATCTTCCTCTTAAGGGGCATGGCTCCCTCCTTCCCCTTACTTCGGGAACTTCTCCCAGACCGGGCCGCGGATCTTGGCCGTACGCGGGTAGGGCCAGGAGATCCTCCACTCCATACCGCAGTTGGGGCAAGTGGCCCGTTCGGTGCCCACTGGCAAGGGCCTGAACCTGGCGAAGCAGTTCAGACACCTCACCTCCCCGTCACGGGGCCCCGCCATCACCTTGTGAGGCTTCTTCATCTCCCCCTCCTTTTCAGGATTGCGAACTTTTTATCACAGCTTTCTCCCTCTGTCAACCAAATCTTCCTTGACAATCAGGGAAAAGAGTTCCTATAATGTTCATAATGGCGAACAAAAAGAGACGAGAGGTTCCCTCCCTGAGGAAGGCCTTGCGGGTCCTCAAGCTCCTGGCCAAGGAGCGGAAGGAGAGGGGGCTCAGCGAGATAGCGAGGGAGCTCGGCATAAGCAAGAGCACCCTTTACGGGATCCTTTCCACCCTCGAGGCCGAGGGGCTCCTGACGCGCAACCCCCTGACCAAGAGGTATGGCCTCGGCCCGACGTTGTTCGAGTTGGCCCGTCGGGGGCTCGAACACCTGGAGGTGCGGGAGGTGGCCAGGGGGCCCATGAGGAGGCTTGTCGCAAGGGCCCGGGAGACCGCCTTCGTCGGGGTGCTGAACGGCCGCAGGGTGACGATCCTCGACGTGGTCGAAAGCGAAGAGGACTTGAAGGTGACCTCCCCTATAGGGACACGGGTGCCGCTGCTCGCCGGGGCCCTGGGCAAGGTCTTCCTGGCCCACATGGAGGAGAGGGCACGAGAGCTCCTCGCCCAAAAGGGCCTTCCGCGCTACACCGAAAAGAGCATCACCGATCTGGATGCCTACCTGAGAGAGCTGAAGAGGGTCCGCCAGGAGGGGGTGGCCTTTGACGACGAGGAATATCTCACGGGCATCAGGGCGGTGGCCGCCTACATCGAGACTCCAGTGCCTCCACCGGCAGCCCTCTGGGTCGTGGGCTTTTCCGCCACCCTGACCAAGGAGAAGATGCGGGAGATAGCCCCCCTCATCAAGGAGGCTGCCGAAGAGATCGCCAAAGGCCTCAGGGGCGGGACTTAGCCTTTGAGGGCTTGACCACGTCCCCCGGCTCGATCCCCTCCCCTTCAAGGAGCACGGCCTTGGAGGCATCCACCCCGAAGAACTCCTCCACCTTCACCCGGCCCTTCTTCGGCCCCGGGGCCCTGCCGAGGGCCACACCGGTCAAGGGGTTCTTTACCTCCTCCCCTGGGCCGTAGACCTCGAGGATCTCCCCCTCCTTGAGCCCTGACCGGCTTCCGGCGTTGAGGTAGACCGTGTCCCCATCCACCGAGGCCACAGAGGTCGACCACTCCATCTGCCCCAGGCCGATGAGCAGGCCATTCTTGACCTCCTCGAGGGCCTCCTTCAAGGCCTTCTCGAGGGCCTTCTGGCGTCTTGCAGGTCCCTGGGTTCGAGAGAGGTAGAGGGGGTTCTGGCCATAGGCCCCCTTGACGATGCCCCCGGTCTCGGTCGAATAGAGGAAGGCCTCTATCCCCACCAGGGCGAGGGCCCCGCCCTTCTCCTCCCCCACCATGGCCTTCTTGACCGATCCCTTGATCACCGCGTGGACCCCCAGGGCCTTCCAGAGGCGCCAAAGGGCCTCAGGCGAATCGAGGGGACCGGAGATCCCTTCAAGGCGGCCTCTGTCCACCACCACGGCCGCACCGCTTGAGGCCAGGAGTTCCCCCAGCTTCTGGGCGGCCAGGCGGCCTATCCCCTTGAACTCCGAGGCCCCCTCCCCCTCGGCGAACTCCAGCACCACCACCTTGTACTTCAAGCGCCCGAGGAACACAGGGGGCAGGGTGGGCCTGGGTCTTACCTCCTTGGGCTTTGTCTCCTCTCGCGGCAACAGATAGGGCCTCCGCCCATAGGTCACCGCACTCCTGCGCGTGGACCTCCTCGGACGGCTCCAAGCCCACTTCAACTCCTCCTTCTTCTCCTCCTTGGCCTTCTTCTTCCAGGGGAGGCATGAGGAACTGAAACTGGCCGCAAGGAGGATCGCCAAAAGCATCACCCCAACCCTTCGCCCCTTACATATCATCCTCCACCTCCAGCTTGAAGAGCACTCGCTCCATCTCCTCGGTGTATCCCCCTTCGGCGTCCTGCACCACCAGAGGGGGCTCCACCTCAAGGCCCTCCTTGGCCCCCTTGATCCCCTCCACCAGGACCATCTCGGCCCCTTTGGCGGGGAACGGGTGGACCCAACGCATCCTCTTGGGTTCGATGGAGCGGCGCCTCATCTCCGCCAGCAGGGTCACAGCCCTACGGGCGGGATAGACGTAATAAACCCGCCCCCCTCCCTTCAGCAGATAGCGGGAGGCCTCCACCACGTCCCCTACGGTCGCCATTAGCTCGTGGCGCGCGATGGCCCTTTCGTCCTCGGGGTTGATCCTCCCTCTCCCCAACGGGTAATAGGGGGGGTTGCTCACCACCACGTCAAAGGACTCAGGTCCAAAGAGCCTGCGGCACTCCCTTATATCACCGTGCAGCACCCTGATCAAGCCTCCGAGGCCGTTGAGCTCCACGT
>Ga0190360_1000071_pt1 | contig 51739 bp, 39 predicted proteins | sample 48721834_MG_FD_161271 | JGI IMG/M metagenome (GOLD analysis project Ga0190360, IMG submission 161271) | Hydrothermal vent microbial mat bacterial communities from Southern Trench, Guaymas Basin, Mexico - 4872-18-3-4_MG | ecosystem: Environmental > Aquatic > Marine > Hydrothermal vents >...
ATTGAGGAATATGACGAAAAAAGAGATGTTATTGCAGGAATTCTTGCAATGGTGCCCGATGAAAATTTGAAAGATGAAATTGAAGAGAAATTAAATGAAGTTGAAGATGTTAATACATTAATCAAATATGCTACTATGGAATATAATGATTTTCTCAGGGAGCTGGGAATTGAAAATGAACAGGAATCAATTGGAATGCCATTTGAAAGTGAGATACCAGGAACTTCTGTAGAATCCATGTATTCATTTCAATCGCCATTTACTAACCGACCTACAGATATAAATGATGATATAAAAGCTGGAATTCTAGCCAGACTACCACCCTCTATAAGAGATTTTATTCAAGATAAAATAATGGCTATTAATAATACAGAGACTTTAATAAAATTAAGTAATATGAATTATCTTCAAATTCAAAATGAATTAGGACTCCCAGTTACAGCACCCGCTCTTGCCCCACCGTCTGTAATAAATCCAATTGATACAGCAGCAAGGAGAGAACAACAAATCGAAACTTCAAATGCAAGCCAATCATCTCAGTCCCAACCAGACCAACACTTAGATGAACAAACTCAAGAACGATTAAAACAAAGAAATGAAGAAATAGAAAAATACTCTGAAATCATAATTAAAATAGTCGAAAAAGTTTGTGGTAAGGAACCTCCAAAAAATTTTGAAGAAAAAAAGAAGATATTGAAGAGAATATATCCATCCCGGTTAAAACGCCTTGTTGAAATTTTTAAAGCACAAAAAAATAAGAAACGAATATTACTAATGTTTGATTGGTTTGTTATATCGCAGCGTATCGAGGAAATAGAAACTTATGTAGAGCATTGGCAAGGAGTTAGCGCTGGCATAGGTGGTTATAGGGCAGCAATTAATGTTAGTAGATATGACACTATTATAGAACATTTAAAAGAAAATGAACTAAAACAAATTATAAATACATCTTTAAAGGCATTAAATAAAATTCATGACCCAAATATTCAAGTTAGAGCTGTAGGAGTTGAGGAAATTAAATTAGTTGCCAATATCTTATTACATAAAGTTCGATGATAACTTTTTATAATTATTTATTTTCTATTAAGGGTTTATTCATTTTCCTATGCTAATAATAGGAGAATAAATTTTATATCTATTCAATACGAACAGATACTGGCGTGACCCCAAATGCCTCTATCCCGTCCACTTTATCAAAAGCTTTCGGGACTGCTTTTATTATTATGTTGTAAGCTGCGTTCACATCAGCATTTATTATTTTTCCATTGAATGTCCTGAACAATCCTCTCTTTATTCTCGTTCCCTTGTATTTCCTATGATATTCCACTTTTTCATTATCAAAAAAACTGCATTTAGATGTGTAACTCTCATTCACCAGGACAACTCTAATGCCCACGAGTTTTGCTTTATACTGTATCATGTTGATTAATTTAAAGAAAGGTATTTGGACAAAATTCTGGTTATTTTTTTTACAAATATCCTTGTACATTTTATGGTTATTTTTAGCAATTTGCTCTTTCCACTTTTCGTTATATCCGATAATAATAGTCCCGATGTTGTTGGTTTTGCAGTAGTTTATAATATGTTTTGACACTTTATGGAAATAATCACTTATTTTATTATTTCTCTTCAAGTTCAATCGTTGAATTCGCTTGGTCTCAAATTTATACCCCTGCTTGTCTTTAATCGCCCTTAACCTTGCTAATTGCTTATTATAGTATTGATTTATGGACTTGATAACCCCGCCTTTAACAATGAAGGGTTTAAGTGCATTGTTTACGACAGTTACGAGATTGTTCAAGCCCAAATCAATGCCCATAATTCTGTTTTTATCCAATTCTAAGTTAATTTCCTCCTGTTCATAGATAATTTCTAGTATATATACAATACCTTTTGGGATAATTCTGACCTCATGTATCCCACTTGTTATTCTTGTCTTTACAGTTAAACCTATTTTTTTAGGAAATTGTAGCGGACGTACCTATCTTCGTTGATTGCCACCACGAGATACCAAACACGTCCATTAATTTTAATAAAAGTTTCATCGACTAAAAGTATATTACTATGAATGAGAGTATTCCAAGCAAGTTTTACTTCAATTGAGTCATTAACAACGACCATTATTTCTTTTACTATAGTAGAAGCATATGAATTAGAGCAATTAAGAAATATACTGATTTGTTTTAAATTAATATTACCATTTTTAAAGAATTCATTGAGAGTTTTACCAATCATTGGAATTAAATTCTTGAAAAAACACTGGTATGTGCATAAAAGGTCCTCCGACAACTTTTACAAGTGTATTTCTGGGGTTTGCCACGCACAGAAGTATCATGCCCATCTCGCTTAATATTGTCTGAATTGCACACATACAAAGAGTTTGGACACAAAATTGGGGTCTCTATAGATGCTTGAATATTGTTTATTTTATATTCTAAATTATAATAATATTTATATTTATAATACATTTTTAAAATCATCTCATATTATGATTAAATAAAAATAATAGTTTGATATAGAAAAATCTTTTTTAATTTAGTCGGAGAAAGAAATTTATTTATTTATTTATTTATATATTTTTGCCGGGCAAAGGTTTTTGTAAAATCTCGAAATATATAGAAACTATCAAAAAAAATTTAGAGCAATTATGTATAATTCTTTTTGGGTCTGTAGCAAGAGGGGATTATAACGAGCGTAGTGATATTGATTTGGTCATTATTTCTAATTCATTTCCTAAAAATTCTCTAAAAAGACTTAAATTACTGATGGACTTAATAGGTAATTTGACACCAATTGAACCTTTTGGTTATACCGATGAAGAATTTAAAAATATGATTGAAAAAAGACATCTGACAGCACTCTTTGCTATGGAAGAAGGAATAGCACTTTATGGTACCAAATATTTTAAAAAGTTAAGAAAACAATATAATATAATGAAAAAAAGAACTGGACTGGTACTCGAAGATTGTATCTGGGTACCTACAAAGCTAATTAATGAATAAACAATTAATTAAATGTCCAATAAGTTTAATATTGAAACGCGTCAAACTATGCCGTCATTACCTTATTTTGTTTTGGATATTAATAAAAGAGGCATGACGGTGCAACTAAATTTATGTAATCTTTAAAGATTAAGGTTATAAGGAATTTATTAATAAAAAGTTGCAATAAACATCATTTTAGAAGGTCTAATTAAAAATATGGATCAATTACTTGAAAACCTCCCAGACAAGCCAGGAGTTTATTTTTTTAAAAATAAAGATGGGAGGATATTATATATAGGAAAGGCTGCAGATATTAGAAAAAGAGTAAAGGACCACTTTAAGTCATCTTCAAATATTTATCTTAAGGATGAAATTTTAAATTCTAAAGAAATTATTGTAGAGTACAAAGTAACTAACTCTGAAATTGATGCATTACTATTGGAAGCTAAGTTGATACGAGAATATAGTCCATTATATAATATTAGACAGAAGGATGATTCTTCATATCCATATATTGTTATTACAAATGAAAAATATCCCCGAATTTTCTATGAACGAAAATTAAAGGAAAAGAAAACTGGAGGGACATATTATGGACCATTTGTAAGCGTAAAAGCAGTGAAAGAGACAATAAATTTTATACAACAAGTCTGGAAAATTGCTAGTTGTAAATATAAGAAATTTCCGAAAAGAAAATGTTATAAATTTCAAATTGGGTTGTGCTCAGCACCTTGCGAAGACGGAAATGTCCCACTTAAATCATATTTAAATAATATTAAGGAAGTAAAAGAGTTTTTGGGCGGTAAAAATAAACAAAGAATCATCGATGAAAAAACAGAATTAATGGAAAAATATTCGCAAGAACTAAAATTTGAAGAAGCTGCAAAATTAAGAGACCAAATTAAAGCGTTAAATAAAACAATTGAGAATTATCAGGTATATATCCCACAATATTACATAAAAAATAGCCTTAAAGAAATTCAAAAATGCTTTAATCTGCCAGAAATTCCCGTTTCTATTGAGGCTTTTGATATTTCAAATATTGGAACTGAATTTGCCGTAGGTGCAATGGTATATTTCCATAACGGCTATCCAGATAAAAATAACTACCGAAGATTCCGGATAAAAACAATAAAAAATAGACAAAATGACGTCCTTATGATGCGAGAAGTTGTCCATAGAAGGTATTCAAGACTTTTAAAAGAGAACAAAGAGCTCCCAAACTTAATTATAATTGATGGAGGAAAAACGCAGTTAAGTAGTGTTATTAAAGAATTAACAGACCTTAAAATAAAAATTAATACAATTGCTATTGCTAAAAAATTTGATAATATCTATTTTTATGAAAATGAACAAATTAAAAAGATAAATTTACCCGAATCTTCCCCAGCACTACTCCTTATTAAAAGAATTCGCGATGAAGTCCACCGATTTGCAATTAAATATCACCGCTTGATTAGGTCCAAACAATTTAAAAATTAATTTGGTGCCGATTTCATTTATAAAACGGACAAAGATTTTTATTAAAAAAACAAAATAATTTCTCTAATGGTATCATTATCTCAGAAAAATGGTTCAATTTTTATGGAAAATGAATGGGAACGATTAGAAACTAATCTTGAATTGGGCATATTTTCTTTATATGATAATAAGACAAAAACCTATTATTTTAAAAATGCGACCAGTTATATTATAATTGACCAAACCGATAAAAAAACACAAAAACAGACCAGTAAAGAACCAAATACTAAACGACTTGATTTAACTGAAGATTATAAAAGGACATTTGAGATAGAAGATGTCCAAGATGAGATAGGAAAAGGTAAGAAAATTACTATAAAACAATTTAATGTCGAATTTCAAATAATTTTATTACTTGAAATTTCAATTTACGATAATGACCCAGGGATTAAATTTGTTTTAAGACTTATAAATAATGGAGAAAATATAATAATATCGGATTTTTATCCTTTTTTGATTATTAAAGGGAAAACTGGTGCACAACTTGAATTTGGAAAAGTAGAAGATTGGAAAATATTTAAAATTGGTTATCAATCTTGGTCTAATTCTGGAATAGTAAATTATTCGAGCAAATTCAGATTACCAAACATAGGTTGGGCAAGATTTCCGATTTATAATTTATATAATGAACCTGTACCTGCAGGACAAATAAGGAGCAACTATTTCACAGTTATAAAAAATACAACCACTAAAAAAAATTTATTAATTGGCTTTTTAACTTTCAAGGACCAATTGTCCCAAATATTATTGGATTTTGATCTTGAAAATCGGAAATTAAAATCAATTAAAGCCCGATCACAAGCTGATGGGATTATTATTAAGAATGGAGAAACAATAAAATCGGAAAACTTATATATTTTATTTTCAGATGACGAAATTTCAAGTTTAAATTCATATACAGATCTTGTTAGTATTATTTCTGACGCAAAAAAATGGGACCATGTCCCGACAGGTTTTAGTACCTGGTATAATTATTACCAGAATATTTCAGAAGAGGACTGCATTAAAAACATTAAAAGCATTAAATCACATAAATCTGAAATACCAATTGAATATTTTCAATTAGACGACGGTTATGAAATTGTGTGTGGAGATTGGCCCGAACCAGCAAATAAAAAATTCTCGAATGGAATGAAATATCTTGCAGATAAAATAAAAGAGATTGGGTTAATACCTGGGATCTGGATAGCACCTTTTTTAGTTTCACCAATATCAAAACTTTATAAAGAGCACCCAGATTGGGTTGTTAGAAATAGTAAAGGCAGGCCAATTTCCGGTGGGTTTAACCCGAATCTTTATGGTGGGAGTATATTAAGATTAAAATCAATAAAAGGTTTAGTGTCTTCTCTGTATGTCCTTGATACCACTCACCCCCAAGTCCAAGCGTGGCTCCACCAACTGTTCTCAAAAATAGTAAATGAGTGGGGATTTCAATATATAAAAATTGATTTTATTTATGCTGCAGCACTAGAAGGTATCAGATACGAACGAGTAACCCGGGCACAAGCTTATCGAAAAGGTATCCAAATAATACGAGATGCTGTTGGAGATAATGTATTCATCTTAGGATGTGGTGCGCCGTTAGGTCCATCAATCGGAATTGTAAATGGGATGAGAGTTAGCTGCGATACCGCACACATTTGGGAATCCACTGCCTCAAAATTCTTAGAAAAAATAATTAAATTACCACCAAGTTTGGGGTTATTACCTGCATTGACAAATGATATTTTACTTTCATTCTTACATAATAAATGGTGGATAAACGACCCGGACTGCCTAATGGTTAGAAACAAAGGAAGTAAATTAACTTTAGATGAAGTTCGGACTCAAATTACATTAATTGGTTTAAGCAACGGTATTTATATGATAAGTGATAATTTAACAGTTCTAGAGCCAGATAGATTTAAATTAATTAAGAAGTTTATTCCTATCGATAATATAAACTCTTTTTCACCTGACCTTTTTGAAGCCGAAAATATTCGGCCCGAGTTAACTTTACCTAAATTCTTTATGAGAGAGGTAAAAACAGATTTTGATAAGTGGTATATTGTGGGAATCTTCAATTGGAAAGACAAGCCTATAAACAATTTAATAATAAATTTTTCCGATTTAAAACTCGATATAAATAAAAAATACCACGTTTACGAATTTTGGAGTGAAAAATATCTTGGGATTTTTGAAGATAAATTTGAACTCCCCTCATTAAAAAAACATGCTTGTTTTTTAGTAAGAATTTGTGAAGTTAAAGATTTCCCACAATTAGTAGGTTCAGGACTGCATTTTCTTCAAGGTAAAGCTGAAATCTCTTCTTTTCAATTTGATGAAAATTCTAAGAAACTGAATATTGAGTTAAAGTTTAAGGGACACAATAAAGAAAAGATTTTTATCTACACACCCACTCGCCTTTATCCATACGGCTCAGAAAATGAAGCAATTAATTGTAATTGCGAAATTATTAAATCAGAACCAAACTATATGATAGTTCAAATAGAATTTATCGAGAATGGAAAAATAATAATAGATTTGAGCAGAGGAAATAAAAAAATTTAATTTATTGAATAACTCATATCTTTTATAATTTCAAGGAATATTTTTAATTTAATCAATAAATTAATTTGATTTGGTCATGGTAAGCATATGAAATTAAGTAGCGGATGGAAAAAATTTTGGACTTCTATAATTTTATTTCTGGTCATTTTTCCACTAATAATTGGGACTATTTCATATTTTCAAATAAGACAGGAGGATACGTTAATAAGAGTCGCGGATTATACAATGAAAGAGATGGATTTCTCATTTGGCACGTGGGGAAAAGGGATAATGATGGCAGGATTGATAGACGCATATAATATTACGAAAGACCAAAAATATCTCGCTTTTGTTAAATATTGGACAGATCAATCTATTTTTACCCAGACAAAAGATGGAGTATTTTCCCACGGAGAAACTACCGTTGGTGATTCCAGTGCAATTGGTATTTCAGTTCTATATTTTTATAAAATCACGAATGATATTTTTTATTTAGATGGGGCCAAAAGAAATATGGAATATCTATTAAATAAACCGCCCAAGACCGCAGAGGGCGGAATTTCGCATAGAATGTCTAATTTGGAACTATGGATTGACACACTTTATATGGTTAGCCCATTTCTAGCAGAACTGGGCATTATCACCAGTAATAATAGCTTGATTGATAAAGCTATAGAACAAGTTTTCATACATGAAAAATATTTACGGGATGAAAATACCCATTTATATTCACACATATGGACTTGGAATGGAGTCAATGATGACCCAAACTTATGGAGTAGAGGAATCGGATGGATGACCTCTACTATTGTTGACCTCTTAGATATAATCCCCAAATCGCACCCAAATTATACGGATCTGGTTAAACTTCTCCAGAACATTATTCCTGCAATATCAAGCCGCCAAGACCCTTCTGGCCTGTGGCATACAATTATAAACGATACGTCCACACCATTAGAAACTAGTTGCACAGAACTTTTTGCATATAGTATTGCTCTTGCAGTAAATAAGAGCTGGATCGAAGATAATGGTAATAAATCAGTTGCAATTAAGGCATTTAATGCTGTACTCAATAAAGTAAATGATGTAGGCATAGTAACAGGTGTCTCTGGAGGGACTGGATACAATAGCTACAATGCACCGATATATACGAGAGCAATTTCTTGGGGACAAGGACTTTTTATGAAAACATATAAATTATTTAAAATTTTGGGATGGTAATATTTGAATGAAGATAATATAATTACAAGGATTTATGGAATATTTATTAATACAAATTTAACATTTAAAAATATAAATAATCGTCCGACCCGGTTTTCAATTATTTTCCCTGGAATTATCTTGTATTATTCACTAATTTTTTATTTCTTATTATTTATCCCGACTATCTGGAGAAATATCTTTTTTATTCAGCTAAGTGGGATTCCATCTTTAGAATTAATTGGAATATTTTTTGTAATAATGGTAATATTTGCAAGTTTCTCGATTTTAGGAATATTAATTATCAATTTCTTTAGACAAATAATAACAAATAAAGGTAAAAAGAAAAAGCTTATGGTATTAAATTATTACTTTTATAGTCTTTCCCCTTTTTTACTATTATTGACCCAACTTCCTTTTATTTTCATTTTTAATGGCCACTATCAACTTCACTATCTAACTTATTTTTATGTTACAATTTTATGTTTTACAATCTGCGCGCATATAACCTATCTTGGAAAGGGAATACAACTTGCACTCAAATTAAATTGGCAGAAAACTTTAATTTTTATCATAATTTATGCCGGTTTTGTGGTAAGCATATTATTTTTTATGTTTTATTTGGTCTACTTTTCAAATATTTCCTATTCATGGCTAGGTTCGTTATTCTGATAAATTTTAAGCCGATATGTTTTTTTTAAAAAAAAAGAAAAAGAATTAAATATATCCAGCTTCTTTGGATAGTTCCACCACAAATTGAATTCGATTTACAGTTAAAGGATGAGTCCGTTCAAGTTCATTTCCACTTTTCTTTTCCTTCTCCATTTCTTTTTCTAGTTCGTTTTGGTCGATGTCTGGGTCATCGATTTGATCTGCTATCTCATGAATTGAGTTGATAGTCTTGGCTAGATCATTAGTCTGTCTTGCAACGCTGTGAGGATCAATAATACACAAAGAATTTATCTCCTTTCTTGTTGCAAGTAACTTATTTCCTTTTCCAATATTTTTATAGGTTATTTTAGCTAAAGCTGCAGCAATTGGAACCGGACTTTTCATCATTTGAGTTGAATTGGCATCTGCATTATATTCCCGTAGCCGACTTATATATAGAGACAAATATGTATTGACAATAAGAGCTACAAAAAAGACCAAAATTATCAAAAGCCAAGATAAGGAATCTTTCTTATATTTACCTGTCGATTGTGAAAAGCTATAAAAAGTATGTATGAATATCGGGATCGTTGAAAGAAAAATCATTGCCTTTAGATCGCCATGTTTTACATGCCCAATTTCATGCCCACAAACACCATGTAGTTCTTCGGTGTCTAACCTATTTATCAAACCTTCTGTAAAAACGATTGTATTTCCATCACCAAGTCCCCAATATACAAATGCATTTAATTCATCGGTTTGTAGAATACCAATTTTTGAAAACTTCACTTTTGCCTGTTGGGCCATTTTATCCACCATGTCCCAAACTTGTGGGTTCTCCCCTTGAGTTATGAATCTAAGTTTATTTCCAAAATGTGACTGTATAGACCATGGAGCAAGAATAAATTGTAGTAATATCTGTATTCCAGCGTATATTGAAGCAATTATTAAAATATTTATAAAATCAAGTGTAGAAAATATAAACCAACTCCCCAGCGCAACTAACAAATAACATGTAAAAAAGGTTAATGCAATTGAAAAAAGAACAGACAATGCTAATTTGCCTTTGATCCTTTTTAAAGATTTTGTTTCACTCATATTTAAAACCTAAATTAAATTTAAATTTGTAATTTTTATTATCTCAAATATTTTTTATATATTTTTATTTACATGTCTGAAATTTTTGTTTTTCTTAAAAAATATTATTTCCATGAAATTTTTAAAAATATGTTCAATTTCTCTTTAATATCTAAAAAACATAGAAAAAACAACATTGTTAAATATTTCTAGTCGATCAATAAGAATTCGTCCACTGTCTAAAGACGGTTAATTTTATTGTTCATATTTTTTGAAGCTATTTTATGCCTGTTTTTTCAACGCTCTTTTAATAATACCGTTAGAATGGATAAAACGGTCCTAATCAATTTTTGACAATTACAAATTTCCAAAATATAAATAAATTTTCATTAATATTTATAATTAACAATAATTTCTATAAATTAATTATAATTTATTTAATGATAAAAAATTTATATAATCTTTAAAATAAGAATTCATCATCACTAAAACAATTGGACTGTATATGTATGGACGAAGAAATAAAATATAAGAGGTCAAATGCCAACAAAAATGAGAAGATTTTTGAAGTAAGAAAAATCCAGCTCACTGGTGGTTGTACCTATCTTATCAGCCTTCCAAAACAGTGGGTAAAAAAAATTAAATTGGACGCAGGAGACCAAGTCGCAATTTTTGAGAGCGATATTTACGAAGGTAGTCTAGTCATAAACCCGCAATACGTAGAAACAGATAGGATTAAGGAAATAACTATTAAAATTATTGACGATAAAGGTTTTGATCTAAGCAGAGAAATTCTCGCCAAATATTTATATGGCTATGACTTGATCAATATAGAATCAGACCAGAATATCTCTCGAGACCAGCGAGAAGAAATCAAGAAAATTACTCAGAGACTTATAGGCATAGAAATTGTCGAGGAAAGCTCTAAAGTAATAAAAGTTCAATGTCTAATTTCACCCATAGCATTACCTGTTGAAAAAACGATTGATAGAATTTTTTTAATCGTTTCCCAGATGTTAAAAGATGCAGTACATGCAATAATTACAAATGACATCGAATTGGCTAAAAATGTGGGCGACAGAGACGATGAAGTCGACAGGTTATATTTTTTATGCGTGAGGCAGCTAAGGTCGTCAATCCAAGACGCAATCATAGCCAAATATAGTAAGATCACACCACTAGAGTGCTTAGACTATAGGGTCATCGCAAAAGCAATTGAAAATGCAGGAGACCACATAGTAGAGATCAGTAGAATATATAAAAATGTAATTGCAGCTAATAACATAAAATTACCTGACAATGTCAAGACCAAGTTGTCCAAGCTGTCTTCTATGATTTTTAATTTAATGAATAAGGCCAAAAAAGTTATGAAATCTCATTCAATGGAGCTTGCACATGAAGTTATCGAGCCGGACCGGGGACTAATTAAGGAAGAATCTGAAAACCTCAAAATAATAATCAATTCTCAAAAAACTGAAAATTGGACATTGCCTATCGATACAATTTTAGACCTCTTAATAAAAATCTCGGATATTGCTGGTGTCGATATTGCAGACCTTGTAATGGGTTAAACTAAAAAAAATCAAGGGATATTTAACCACTCATTATTTCAATTTACAATTAAACACATATTTTGTTATATTATACTTCCAACTAAAAGCGACTTAATTTTAACGGCTAAAGCATTTTATGGAGAGAATAAAATAAACATTTTAATTTATAAAAACTATACATTGTTAACAAATAAATTTTTAAATTACTCAATAAGATTTTTAAAAAATATGGTATCTTTCTTTAAGGTGTTTATTAATGCATGAGGCCAATGAGATTAAAAATGATTACTATTATCAGTTAACAAAAGATGAAGTTTATAAAAAACTTAATACTTCTGAAAAAGGTCTTAATTCAGACGATGTAGAATTAAGACTGGAAAAATATGGGCTAAATGTCCTCGCAGAAAAAAAGAGACGATCAATTTTTAAGATGTTTTTGGGCCAATTTAAAGACATTTTAACGATCCTTTTAATTGTAGCCACTGTGATTTCATTATTTTTATATATAATGTCCGGGTTTACGGATTATGAAAGTCTTATTGACGCGATGGTCATCCTCGGAATTTTGATTGCAAATGGGCTAATAGGTGTCAGACAAGAATATAAGTCCGAAAAAGCACTAGATGCTTTAAAAAAACTATCTGCACCCGAAGCAACTGTAGTTAGAGACGGGAAAATGGTGAGAATAACTTCTAAAGAAGTAGTCCCTGGTGATTATATGATCCTACAGACCGGAGATAAAGTAGTTGCAGATGTAAGACTTATCAGAGCTATGAACCTAAAAATTGACGAGTCTATGTTAACAGGTGAATCAGTTTCGGTCACAAAAACAGACATACCAATTAAAGAACCAAATTTACCATTAGCAGACCAAAAGAACATAGCATTTTCCGGCACCATTGTGACATACGGGATGGGCGAAGGAATAGTTTTTGGTACGGGGATGAACACAGAGATGGGCAAAATTGCTGAAATGATCCAGACGGCTGAAGAAAAAACCACCCCGCTCCAGAAAAAATTGGCACAATTTGGAAGGTGGCTAACGATATTAATTGTAGTAATATGTATAATAGTTTTTTCAGTGGGGATTTTCAGGACATTTATTAATAAATATCCAGCCACATTAACTTTTGGTGATATTGAACAATTATTTTTAGCTGCAGTAGGACTTGCGGTAGCTGCAGTACCAGAAGGACTAGCAACTGTTGTAATAGTTACGCTCAGCCTTGGAGTCTCCCGAATGGTCAGTAAAAATGCACTTGTAAGGAAGTTATCTGCCGTAGAAACTTTGGGGTGCGCTACAGTTATTTGCTCGGATAAGACCGGTACAATTACCCAAAACGAAATGACGATTAGAAACATATACTTAAACAATAAATTATATTCAGTTAAAGGAATTGGATATACACCAGTAGGAGAGTTCGAAATTAATGGAAACGTAATTGACCTCAAAGAAGACCCACATTTGAAAATGTTATGTAAAATAGGTATATTATGTAATGATGCAGAACTAATATATAATGAAGATGAGAAAATTTGGGAAATATTTGGGGACCCAACAGAAGCTTCACTGTTAGTATTAGCCGGTAAGATCAATATGTGGAAAAAGGATATTTTAACAGAGTATCCAAGAATTAATGTGATCCCATTTGACTCCTCAAGAAAAATGATGTCTACGATCCATAAATATGCTGATAACAAGTTTTATGCATTTGTCAAGGGCGCTCCAGAAAATATTATCAAGCGGTGCACGAGGATCCTTGAAAATAATACGGTCAGCCCATTAACAGACGAAAAAAGAGATGAAATCTTAAAAATTAACGAAGATTTGACCAGAAAAGCCCTTAGAAATCTAGCCCTTGCCTATAGAGAAATTGACCCGAATAAATACAATGTGGATGAAGTGGACTCCGAACATATAGAAAAAGACCTGATATTTGTTGGTCTGGTGGGGATGATCGACCCCCCAAGAAAGGAATCGAAATTTGCATTAGAAGAGTGTCGGTCAGCCGGTATGAAGGCGGTCATAATTACTGGAGACCACAAGTTGACCGCAAAAGCTATTGCTAACGAATTGGGGATGATAGAAGAGGGCGATATAGCCTTGACTGGTAGTGAAATTGACCAGATGAGCGACGAACAGTTTAATGACATAGTCGAACGGGTAAAAGTTTTTGCCAGGGTTTCTCCGGAACACAAGGTGAAGGTGTGTGTCGCGCTTCAAAATAAAGGGAACATAGTTGCAATGACGGGAGATGGTGTGAATGATTCGCCGGCGATAAAAGCTGCAGATATTGGAGTAGCGATGGGCATATCAGGGACGGAGGTCACTAAAGAAGCGGCGGATATGACTTTAATGGACGATAATTTTGCCACGATCATTAATGCAGTCAGGGAGGGGAGAGGGATATATGATAATATCCGTAAATTTATATTTTACCTGTTGTCAAGTAATATCGGAGAGATATTGACGTTGTTTATAGCCATTTTAATTGGTTTTGAAGGGTATATCCATGGAGAATATACGCTCGCACTTCCGCTTGTCCCAGTCCAGATACTCTGGATTAACTTAGTAACTGATGGCCTCCCGGCGACTGCGTTAAGTGTTGAACCAAAAGACCCAGACATAATGCAGCGCCCACCAAGAGACCCAAAAGAGCAAATAATCAACAGGAGGCTAGCTGTCCACATGGCAATTATAGGAATAATAATGTGTGTTGGTACTCTTTCTGTTTTCTATTTTGGGCTCCTGAATTTTAATGGGTATCCGTTAGACACATATGTTACTTACGCCAGAACCATGTCATTTAACACCTTGATGATGTTTCAGATGTTTAATGTAATGAGCTGCCGTTCGTTAAAGCTGCCAATATTCAAGTTAAAGTCGCACAATAAGGCATTATACGTGGCAATTTTGTCCTCAATACTCCTACAATTATTTGTTGTTTATGTGCCATTTGCTCAGCCGGTTTTTTATTGTATGGCACTAAATGGCGTGGACTGGCTTATTATTGTTTCTGTTTCGTCCACAGTTTTTGTCTTTAATGAAATATACAAATATTTCATGAGTAGAAATAATAAATAATATTTAATTATCTTTTATTTTTTATTTTATTTTTTCATTTACTTATTTTAACGGCTTTACTGTCGTATATAGGGCCGATTATATTGAAAAACAGGTTGAGGTGTCCTTCTTGGACAGATATTATGCCGCTAACAGCTTTATCGTCTTCTTCGCCTGGTGCGATTAAGACTTCTTGTTTGTCTCTAAACGCGCCGTAGAAATTTTCTTTGATGTTAAATATGAGGATATTGTCTTTATCGAGTAATTTTGTGACTTTTTCGGATTTTATTAAGGTATCGGAGAGGTTGGTATATAACCTAACGTCAATTGCGGGTTTAATTTTATTTAATTCATCAAAAGGGATGTTATTTGGGTCGGGGATCAATAAGATTATGGAAGATGTTGTTCTAGAGATCATGTCCTTGATATGTTCAATAACGGCGCTGAGTGTCTTCAATTCCCAGGTGCCACTTTCTCTTAACTTTTGTTTATTTTGTAGTTCTTGCCAGACATAACGTAGCAACAGCTCGGAGTCGGATGTTTCTTTTTGGAGTTCGTTGATTTGGTCGATAAAAATTTTGGAAGTTTTGGACACCTGGTCAGATATCACTTTAAGAAATTCAGAGGTAATGGTCGTGAAAATACCTTGGGACATGTCTTTTTTGTTTTGAAGTTCATTTTTTTGGTCTTCAATAAATTTTGAGATCTTTTTTTGGATATCAATTAATAAATTATTGATATTTTGCTTTTGGTCGTTGATCCTTATTTCAATGTTTTCCTTAGAATTATTTAGGAGGAGTTGATTTTGGTCGGCATGGTTTTTTATCGACTCATCGATGGCTTCTATTAAATTAGAGTTCAAGTTTTGGTATTCTTCCGTAATCCACTGAACGGAATTTTTGACGGACTCGCTAAACAATTTTTGGATTTTTTCGATATTCTGGGCGTTTTTAGTCAATATATTTTCCATTTTAGACTGAGGGTCTTTAATACCTTCCTTTAACTTACTAGAAGAAGATTCAATGGAAGATTCAAAAGTATCCCGGACATCTTTCATTAATTTAATTCCAGACACGACATTCTCATTATAAAGGGAGATCGACTGGTTTTGGAGGGTTCGTATAAATTCCTTGATGTTGTTTCTGAGGGTATTAAATGAGTCTGTGAATAACGAAGAGAGTTCTGTTGCACCTGTTTTTAAATTGGAGATATATTCAGAAAAATTGGCATTGGAAGTGTCTTTTAGCGACAAGAAAGAAGTGGCAGATTTGTTCTTTAACTCCACGAGAGTTCCAGTTAAATTTTTATTGATATTCATGAGGACGTTGTTGAATAATTTACCATGAGTATTGATCCTTTTTTTGATGGTGCTTTCCATTTTATCGATCGTGCTAATAAATTCGGATTTAATTTTGCTTAATTTTTGGGTGAAATCGGTTAATTTGTCTTGAAAATCTTTTATAGTATTATCAGAATATGTATTTCCGATTATTTCAACTTTGTTAATTAAGGACTCATTTTTTTGGTTAAAAGAGATGTTGTATGATTTGATTAACTCTTCAATTTTTTGAGAATATGTTTCGTTTAAATTTCTATTTTCATCAGATATTGAAATAATTGTACTTGTTATATTCGATATCATTTCGCTGACATTTGACTTTATAAATTCCAGGCTTTTATTTAGGGTCTTATCAAAGTCAGTAAGTAGAGTGGACAACAGTTCTTCTGAATTTGTAATTTCTCTTGTTAATTCTACAGATATTGCAGACTTAATATTTTCAAGCAGTAAATTATAGTTAGACGTCTGTTCGGTAATATTTTTGTTCAAGTTGTCCTCAATTATTGTCGCAATTTGGGATATGATATTGAATTGGTTTTGAAATTCTTCTTGAAGTTTAGTCTCGAACCTTTTGGTAGTGTCAATAATGGTTTGAATTCTTTTTTCATATAATTTTTTAAAGTTTTCTTCTAAATTAGAGAGTTTTTCCCGGGAGGTGGAAGCCTGTAAGTCGATCTCCTTAAAAATTCTTTTGACCAAGTTTTCTATGCCGTCCTTAAATAGTGAGATTTGGTCATTGAGCATGTTTTGGCTATCTTGGAGGAAAGAAATAGATTCAGAGTTAAATGACCTGGTATCCTCCAAAATATGTTTTATTTCTCCATTGATGACTTCAGAAAATCTAGTTTGTGTTGGAACAATATTAGTATTTACCAATTCTATTTGTGATTTAATTACATCCTTAAGTTCATCATTTAATTTTATGAGGTTCTCTTGGAATTGTTTTTGAGTTTCTTCTGTTCTGCTTAAAATTTCATTTTTTAGCTTGTTTAGACCAGCACGAGCATTTGTCAGTTTAGTTTTCATGACTTCAGAAAATTCATTTAGGAAATTTTTTGCGGAGGACTCATACAATTCTACGTTATCTTTAAGGTTATCATTAAGATTTAACTCGAATTCTTTTGAAATATTGGAAAATTTTTCGAGGTGTTGTCCTAACCCATCGATGATACTTTTATTTAATTCATCAGATAAATTAATAATTGAAGTGTTGATAAAAGTAATATTTTTCTTGAAATCCTTTTTGATGGTTTCAATATTCTTATTTAATGAATTAAAATATTCGCCAAATAATTCATTAACGCCTTGTTCTATTGTGTCCGAAAACTCTATAAATTTATTTTTTCCACCAGATAAAGATTCAACCACGTCCTTATCAAAGTTTGAAATCATGTCATTAATTACCTTTAAAAGACCACCGATTAGCTCAATTTCTTTTGTGTGCAAATTATCGATTTCGGTCTCAATAGTATTATGGATAGTTTCCATTACCTCGAGAAAATTATCATTTAGGGAAGAAGTTAACTCAAGGTTTTCGTTTAATGCGCGTTCGATATGATTTTTTAATAGATTTTGGGTCTCATAAAAAATTTTATCGGCAGGTTCATTAAATTCTTTAACGAAATTTCGTTCCAATTTCTCGAGTTCGATGGAAGAATCTCGAAACGTATTTAAAAAATTGATAATCTTTTGAGTAAAAGTCTGACGGAGGTTAATTACGTCATTGGAGAAATTATTTAGGACGTCAATAAAAATTGTGGTCGCACTCTCAATAGCCTTTTGTGTGTCATTTTTACTCATCTGAATAAATTCATCGATATGCATGTTTAAATCATTTTCACCTTTTCTTGAAATATCCCGAACTTCGTTAGTTAAATTTGAGATCTTGTTAACAATTTCGCTTTTAATATCGGATAATATTTTATCAAATTCTTGTATATATTTTTCTGCAAATGATTGGAGTTCTTTATTGATTACATTTAACTGTTTGGATATTTCACCTTTTGTAATTTTAAAATTATCTTGAATATTTTTGTTAAGGAGTTCAGATTTACTTGTAATAGACTGAATGTAAGAGTCGAATTCACTTTTTACTGTATCAATCTTATTATTTGCGATATCCCCAATTTTCTGTTCTGTTTCTACCGCAATACTATTAATTTTATTTATAATTTTACTGATATTTTGTTCTAATTTATTTAATTTTTCTAAATACCCTTTATATGGAGGGAGTGCCTGGTAATTTTTAATTAACCCTGGGAGTTCGACAATTAAATTTTTCTTTTTCAACTTTTCGATACACAAAGTGAGGCTCAGATATTCGAGTTTGGAGTAAGAACTTATCTCGCCCATAGTCAATGGGCCATAATTTAAAATAGTTAGGTAAGTAATGACATCAAATTCATCTAGATTTAAAATGTCCATTAATACTTTGTTAATATGGGGTTTCTCCATCAATATCCACCTCTTTTAATGAATAATATTAAATTAATTATTTAAAATTGTCGTAAACTATCTTGAAAATTTCTTTTATTGTTTTTACATTCAATTTTTCACTTTCCCAATTTATATTTTTTGGAGTTTTTAAGTTAATTTTTAATTTAAAGTCATCAAAAGTCGAATAAAAATTGACATATTCAACATATTTTTTCATTTCTTGCTTGAACTTTAATATTTTATCATCAGCAATTTCTAATTTTTTTGGAAAAGTGAAGATCAATTTCCATAGACCAAGCAATTCTTGTTCAATTTCAAATTTCAGTTTATATTTTTGAGCCAATAAATTTAAGACCATTTTTAATTCTTCTTCGGTTTCGACAAAACTGTTATGCCAATTGATTATTGCTATTTGTTTATCGAAATCCAGGAAGTAAAAAGTGCCATTTAACAGGAAAATGACCTTACCAAGACCATTTCTCTCGTCTCTTACAATAAAAAAGTCATTTTTGCTTAGTTCAGACAGTTTGACAATTAATTTAGAATATAAACTATCAGAATTTCTAAATTTGATTTTTTTCTCATTAATAACGACATTTATGAAATCATTTAAAAAAATTTTAACATCAACAGGTTCTATTAAATTTACTTTTCCATTCATGAACCTAATTACTGCTTGTAATTGTTGATTATAACAAAATTGAGGCAGGTCTTGATATTGAACGCCGAGTTCAATTTGTATTTTAAGCAGCTTGCGGTCGCCACAGTGAGGCTGGAGTGCACAATCTATAGGAGTTGCATTGCAAATTTCGCATTTCTTCTTAATTAAGGATAAAATTTCGTTTTTTAACAGTGATTCTTTATACAACCCGGCTTTTACTAATTCGTCTAATTGATTTTGTAGACTCATTATTAGGTACCTCTGTTGAAATGTAAATTAGAAGTAAATTTTTAGAGAACTCTAATACAATTAAATTTTATTGACTAAAATTAAAAAATCTAACGAAAATCAATGAAAATAAAATTATTAAAAAATGAAAAAATTATGATAAAAGTATCTTGTCTAATCTTTCATTTCTAAGTTTAAAATTTAATAGAGGTGATAAAGTAGGGTCAGACCGTATCATATCTTCAATTATTTTTAGAGGTATGTCTAGTCTTATTTTCTTAGTCCTGCCATGTCTACCTAGACTTACGACTTTTGCATTAATTATGCCCAACATATCTAGTTCATTAATCAGGTCGCCAACTCTTCTCTGGGTAAGTGGTTCGACTAGCCCCAACATTCTACAAACTTCAATATAGGTGGAATATACATCGCCAGTAATGTTTTCTTTTAAATTTTGTTTCTCAAGTAGATATATACTCCATAAAATTAGTTTAGACTGTAAGGGAAGAGTTTCAACAGATTCTTTAATTTTATCATGTTCGATATTCTGAATAGCTTCTTTTATGTGTTCATATGTAATTTTATTTGCGCATTTTCTTTCGGCTATTTCGCCGGCGACTCGTAATAAGTTAATAGCCCTTCTCGCATCGCCATGTTCTCTTGCAGCCAGCCCTGCTGCCAAGCTTATTGTACCGTCATCGATAACGCCGTCTATAAGGCCCATTTTTGCCCTTTCTTTTAATATGTCTTCCAATTCAATTGAGTTATATGGGGGGAAGACGATTTCCTCTTCACCCAGACTACTTAGAATCCTACCGTCCAGGTAATTTTTAAAATTTAAATCGTTTGATATCCCGATTAAATGTATCTGAGTATTTTTAAGGGTAGAATTAATACGCGTTAGTCCATATAATGCCTTATTGGGTCTTTTGTTATTTTTATCGTTTTTAATTAATTGGTCTATTTCGTCCAAGACAACAATCATTAGACCTTTATCGAATTCGTCTAATTTATTTACGAATTTCTCATAAACAATATCAGTTGGTAGCCCTGTAAATGGAATTTCAAGTCCAATTTTTTCACATAGACGAGCAAATACCCTATAACTAGTGTCCACATGTCTGCAATTTATGAAACACTGTTTTATATTATTTATTTTATTCTCTTCACATTTCCTCATGATATGCTTTAAAACAAACATTGTTACAGCAGTTTTACCAGTACCGGTTTTTCCATAAAGGAATAAGTTGCTTATTGAGCGATTTCCATTTTGTAATATTGGTGCGAGGACTTGTATCATTTTCTTGATTTGGTTATCACGGTGTGGTAAATTTTGAGGTATGTATGTTGAACACATTACATCCCGGTTCTTAAAAATCTTGCTGGGTTCTTTAATAATTTGTTCTAAATAATCATCTAAATCAAATATATCACTATTCTTATTTTGTCCCATCAACTTTTAAATACACCGACGAAAATATTAATTAAAATATATTATTAATTTAATACAATATGAATAAATAATTTTGAGTAAATAATTGATTTATTGCTTAGATTAAGTTATTTTTAAAGTTTTTTATTTTAAAAAGCTTTATATTTTATTTAAAAATATTTATTTCTTTAATATTCTATATCAGTATCAATATTATATCTATATAATTATACAATTGACCATAATTAAAAATTTCCTAATTCTGTCGATTTGGACAGAAATTTTAATTTGTTAAAAATAAATATTTTCATCTCGCTCATTTTTACTTTTTCAAATTATTTAGACATTTGAAACACAATTCCCAAAAAATCATAAATATTTATTCAAAGAATTAGAAAAAAGGGGTTCAATTTAAGAATTTTATAATACCTTAATATAATTGGTTTTTAAAAATAATGAGAAAAATTAGAAATCTTATATATATTAAAAATTATTGCTTATGGGAACCACTATCATGGTTTAACTAGAATCTTCATTATTGTCCGGCTCACTTTTAGTGTCAAGATCCTCAGATGAATCATTTTGTGTATTATCTTTAGAATCGCTAATATCTTCGAATGGAGGAGTTACAAATTCTGCGACATAATAATTAATGCCGCGCTGCGATTTTTCTTCAATTATATTCAAGTTAGCATAGTCATTTTTGAAACACATCATTCTGAACCGCCGACCATCCAGTTTATTTTCAATCATAATTGAATGTGCGATATTGATTATTTGCTGGACAAATTCAGTCCCTTTATTTATTTCGTCTATATTGTTTTCTATAAAACCTTGGATGTTATCGTTTGCGAATTGCAGCCATTTTTTTTGGAATAAGTAGTTAATCAAGGTTGGTGCAATACAGGATACTAACACAACCGGGATCATAATGTACCATTCAATACCACTTACAAGTAGTCCAGTCCATGAGAGAGCAATAACTGCACCCATTGCTGCTATTGAACCAATATAGATGGGTAAATTGTATTTTCGAGTTAATTCATTTATTGATTTACTATATCCGCCTTCTGCAGCAAATTTTTTGGCATTAGACAGAATATTTGTTGTTATTTCATCTATTTTGAATTGTTCATGAGCTTGTTTAAATTCGTCATTATTTTCTAAAAGAGGATTAATGACTTCAATATTATATTGATTAAGAGCCTTTGCTTGGAATATCATATCAAAAGGTCTATTAATAATATAATCATAAAAACCAATTGCAGTTAACATGTATTGCAGAAATATAGTTGGAGGAGAATCAGGAGTCAATATTATTTTTCTCTTTTTATTTGCTCTTTTTTTATCTTTAGATTTTTTCTCATCTTTTAAATTCTCTTCATTATTTTCTTCGGATTTTGTCATTTTTTACACATTAATAATTTATTTCTTAAAATTTTAAACTAATTCATTTTTAATACATTCGGTTCTTTAAATTTTGTTATTTATTTTGGATGGATAAAAAGAAGAAAAACTAAGACTTTTTATTTACAAATAGATACTATAATATAATGGTTATAAAAATTATAATGACAGAAGTACATGGAGAAATACTCAATTCCACAAATTCTTTAAAGTTACAAAATGTTATAAAAAGTTCCAATTTCTCAATACATTTTTTAAAAGGGAAAATAGATGCCAAAGTCCTAAGAAATTATCATGTTTTAATTATTGGTGGTCCTACAGTACCATTAGACCTCTCAGAAATTTTAGCAGTTGAGAAATTTGTAAACCAAGGGGGGTTTCTAGTTTTATTGTCAGTGGCGGGAGGTGATTTAAGCAACAATAATTTATCAGAGTTGAGCAGGAGATTTGAATTTGAATTTAACCCAGATTATGTAGAGGATTATAAGCATAATATCAATAATAACCCGCGACTACCTATTATTCGTTATATTAAGAAAGGTTTCTCAATAACAAAAAGTGTTAACAAGATAGTATTTACTGGTTGCTCAATATCAGTCTTAGATGACAGCGTAAAGGGCTTTTTATATACGGATAAAGATGCATTACCATATATGGCTACTTTAGGAGTAGTTTCTTTAGAAAAAAACATAATTGGACTTTCAAGTTCATCTATTTTCAATGATACGCTTCTTGATAAATTTGATAATAAAAGATTATTACAAAATATTCTTAATTATATAGAATCGATTTTTAAAAAAATTGAAAAGGAATTACGAGTAAAACACAAAAATTTAACCCCATTGAGGGCATCTAAAATTATAGAACACCTAATAATGTTAAATTCTAAAAAACTTGAAGAAATAGATAAATTAATAGACAAGATGTGGAGTAGAATTATTGATCAAATACCAAGATTGGAAAATAAAATAATATTAGAGAATTTAGAGAAAAGTTATAAATTAATTCTTCAAAAAATTGATTTGCTGGACTTCGAAGTGGGGCAAAAGAATTCTGAATTTAATTTTCTTGGTGAAAAATATCAAGAATCAGTACAACAAGCAATGAATAGGTGGTATGAAATAGAAGCTGAAAAAAGAGAGAAATTAGATATGATCAAGAACAACTTACTTACAAGAATTAATAATTCTAATTAAATATAAAAATATCACTAGTATAAAAAGGAATAAATAGTGAAGTCCTACATTTTATTATATTAATATTAAATTTACCAAATTCTTATTTAATATAATTGCCTAAAATGATTTGAAAAAATGAACTACAGAATAGTTTTTGATGAAACCCACCATGAGATTTTCTCGAATAAAAACTGTAAAAAACTTTCAAATTTATTAAAAAAGCATTCGTTTATATCATTTCGACTTTTAATTGGTCCAATTAAACCAGATAATTTAACTGAAGAAGAATATTTATTTATAGGTGCCCCAAAGGATTCATTTTCTCAGGAAGAAGTCGAAACAATTATTAATTTTGTGAGGAACGGAGGTTTTATAATAATTGTTTGTAATTCTATGAGAAATAATTCGTTTAATATTAATTCTCTCGCAAAACATTTTGGCATCAGGTTTGATTTCAATCATGTAAAGGACTCAAAAAACCACTGGAAAAGTGCAGAATATTTTCCCTTAATTACTAACTTCAATAAGAGCCACTTAACAAAAAATGTGAATAAATTATATTATTCAGGAGCGACTTTAACATTAAACGGAAATGATTGTTATCCGATTGCATTTACTTCTAAAGATGCTGAGCCACCAAATAGTCCTATAATTGCAATATCAAGTAAAGGGCATTGTATTGCAATTGGTGGTTCTACAATGTTTTATGATGATGAATATGGTATTTCTGCAGGTAATAATTCTGTATTTGTTTCTAATCTTTTTAAATATCTAATTTGGGCTAAAAAGTATCCTGATAAGGTCATTGAGTACAGACAGATATCGCCGCGTCCAGATTTTTCAACCCGTAAAATACCATTGAAAAAAGCATCAGAGATTTTAAATAAAAAGATTAAAGAAATATACAACGATTATAATAAAATATTCGATAAAATAGATAAATTAATGGACAATATCATTAATATAATACAAACTAAGAGAAATAAGGATACAGAAGCAAAATTAAAAAGCAATTATAAGGAGATACAAGATCAAATTCAATCATGGCAGATATATTTGTTTGAAGTGATTGAAAAACTGGAAAATGACGTAAATAGGCCCTTAGAATTTGTAAAAATAAAAAATGAAAAATTGAATGAATTTTATGTTAAGGAAAGTGAAGTAATAGAACATTTGGATAGAATTTATGGGCGGTTAAGTTATTATATTAAACATCCAGAAGCAATTCCATAGTTATTTCTTAAAATTTTCTAAATTATAAATTTATAAATATTTTACAATTTAAAAAAGATTTTTTAATGACCTTTTAGGTAAATTTATTAAAATTAAAATTTTATATTTTAACTTCAAACAATAATTTATTAGGCGTATTAGGATTGGTCATAGAAAATAATTATGAGGCTATCTTACAGAAATTAATTGACCAGACAAAAATTTATGGAGCTTCACTTAATACAATAGATGGTCTGCCGATTATCTCGATATTTAAAAATAATAAATCCATTGAAGATGCATTTGTCTCAGCCATATCGTCGGCAATGACTATGCATTCAGAGAAGGTAATGTCGGAATTTGAATGTGGAAACCTTGATAATTGTAAAATACAAGGAGAGAATGGTCAAGTATTAATATTTAAGATAAACTCTTTAATTCTTTTGGTTCTAGCTCCTAAATCCATTTCTCAAGGAATCCTTCATTTAGGTGTAAAGAGTTGTATCAGAGAAATTAAAAAATTAAACTCATAATTATTAATATACAAACAATTTTTTTGTTCAATTATTGGAATTATTCAATTAATGGTTTTTAAAATTGACAAAATTAAATTGAGGAATTTACAATGAGTGAAGATGAAATATCCGTAGATTATGTGTGTGATGCTACACAATTGACTTGGGTAGAAGATAATTTGATAAATGAATTAATGACATTTTTAGAGGATAAAATCCGAGATTATGGCGGTATTGTCGAAATAGATGGTAAGAAGATCATAATTGGATTTACTTCGGATGAAAAATTGAGTAAAAGAGCGATTAAAACATACATTAAAAGATTTTTATATAAATATGAATTATTAGACCGTCTTAGAGTTATATCATCGGGTGCAAATGAATATATGATCCATAAATTAAAAGATGTAACCGTTAAAAACTTATAATTGGAATCTCTATTAAAAGGGACGGTCTTTTATGGACAATGACATAAAGAACAAGAAAAAGGCATTAAAGAGATCGTTCCGTAAAGCTTCAAAAAGAAAAATAAAAAAAAGTAGCAGCAGAATGACCTGGACAAAAGTCATTATAATTTCATCGATAATAATTATTCTTATGGTCTTTATTGGTATAATATCATGGGTAAATAGCCCATCACCGCATGTAAATGTGACAGAAAAAGATGAGATTTTTGCTGATTTTGATGGCGCAAATATATGTATAGAATATTTAGATACCTACTTTTATATGGCGCCAGTACTAACCTCAATAGAGCCCATTATTTTTGATTACTTCCCAAGCCAATATCAGCCCACATTTTCTTCATCAACGATAGCTTTTTCAATAACTGAAAATTATATTCAATTTTTCCCAGATGAAATTCAAAAGAATACAGCCCTATCTTGGGATTATAAATTAAACATAACTGATAAAGACTTAACAACTTGGATCAGTAATACGAACATAGAAATAAAAAATAATCATATCCCTAACAATACCGAGACTACTGTAAACATATCTACAAGTTTTAAAGCTCTTAAAGATTTTACCATATGTAGGATAAGGTTAGGATTTAAAAATTCTTTACAAATTGGTAATAGCTCCGTAATGATTAAGCCAATTTCGCAGGGATATCACATATTTAGCTCCGGATTTTATTATGAGAAATTTGAAAGTTCAGTCCAAAAAAATTCCATAATAAAACTAGAATTCCGAATTAATGTGACCTTAAATTCAGGCACACCGCTTGATATATTAAATGGTACATCCCAGAATGATTATAGAAATATCTATATAAAAATGAATAATAAATTGATCAATAGCTTTTTTACTGATGGTTTTACAGAATCATCCGTAACATTTACTGGATTTGCGAGCCCACCACCAATTGTTAAAAATAATATTTTTGCAATTAATTTAGAGTTTAAAAATATAACTCTTTATCCAGTTTAAAATTAATATCTTAATTTTGAAGATGATTAAATTACAATGAATTTACAATTCTCTTTCTAAAACCGAATATACTTCTTTAAAACCAAATTTATTAAATAATTTTACAACGTTTGGGAGTTCTGACCGACAGTTTGTCCTAACGTATCTGCAATTCTTAGATTTTAAATAATCTAGTGCTCTTTCTACCATTAAAGTCCCGATTTTTAGTCCGCGATAATCTGGATGAATAATAAAATTTATAATTTGGCCTAAAATCGCACCACTATACCAATCTCTACCAGAATCTGCAATTAACATCCCGATTATTTTCTTATTTTCAACCTCAATTGCAATTATTACGCTTGCAGGGTTCGTTTCCAGACGATATTTCATATCCATTAACCATGGCTTTTCATAAAACGGACTTCCGAAGGTCTGGCATAAAATTCTCATTAATTCACTCAAATCCTGGAGGTCATCTATTTTTGCTGCCTTAATTTTAATGTTGGGTAGTTCAACCGACATGTTCATCATTTTTAATAATTGAGCATTATAAATTTGTATATTGGACTATTAATTTTATAAGATCACAGACTATATTTACTATCTTATTTTTCCAATTAAAAATTGGTATTCAAAATTACTTATCAATACCTTATTAAATTCTTTCTTTCTCGATATAACACAATGTTAAAACTGAAAATAAAAAAAAATATAAACATAAATGAATAAAAGTTGGAAAATGAAACGAATAAAATAACCAAAATCATTTAATTTTTAATTTTTAAAAGTAAGAGGTATCTAAAATGGTATTTAAATTAGGAATAATAAAATGTGGAAATATTGGCACTTCACCGACCCTTGAATTGCTATTTGACGAACGTGCAGATAGAGAAAATATTGATTGTATAGTTATTGGTAGCGGTGCTAAGTTAAATGAAGAAAATTGTGTCAATGCTACCAATTTAATGGTGCAACAAAAGCCAGATTTAATTTTCTTTACATCACCTAATGCTGCATTGCCAGGGCCTTCAAAGGCACGTGAAATTCTTGCAAACTCGGGTATTCCATCGATTATTATTACCGATGGTCCCGGTGCTAAAGCTACCGAAGATTGTGAATCTAAAAATATTGGATATTTTGTCATCACAAATGACAGTATGATCGGTGCTCGAAGACCTTTTCTTGACCCCGTGGAAATGGCTATCTTTAATTCAGAGATTCTTGGAGTTTTAGCATTAACAGGAGTTTTAAGACTCATTGTTAATGAAACGGAAAAAGTAATTTCTCAAATTTTAAATGGAGAGAAACCAGAATTACCAAAAATAATTGTAGATAAAAAGAATGCAATTGCTGCAGCTGGTTATTCAAATCCATATGCTGTAAATAAAGCACTAGCAGCATTTGAGATATGCAAAAGCGTGGCAAAAATTAATGTGGAAGGTTGTTTTAAGACTAAAGGACGTGAAAATTATCTACCCATTGTCGGGGCAGCTCACGAAGTGATGTCGACAGCTTTAAATTTAGCTAAACAAGCACGGGAAATAGAAAAATATAATGACACAGTCTTACGAGAACCACATGATAAAGATGGAACCCTATTGACTAAAAGAAAGTTTATAGAAAAAACTACTAAAAAATAAAATTTCAATTTCTAATTTTTTAACAATTTTTTTAATCTCATTATAAATAAGACCTTTTTAGCATATTAGATATATTATAACTAAAAATTTGACGATAATTTTAACTCAATTTGATTCTATTAGCGCCCTTTTTGGAGGACAATATTTTATCGAAAAGTTCCATTGCTAATTTTTATCCAAGAGATCCTAAGTGTCTAAAAAAGTAAAATCAACAGACTAATAAATATCATTAATCAATATAATTATAGATATTAATTTTTAGAGTGTATTTAGGTTATCATTAATTTTACTAATTCAAGTGATTAAGTGGTCAAATTCAATGGTCGATGATAAAATTGTTGATTTTTTCTTAGAAAATGGGTTTGTAATTACGCCTGAAACATTGATTTATTTGAGAAATGAAAATTCAAAAAATAGAGAGAACCTTATAAAGAGCGCAATCTATCGCGCCAAATCACTTGCTGAAAGACCATTAGTCATTACCAAGGAGTTCCTACTTGAACAGACAGATAGAAATTTACAAACAAAAAAAAGTTTGGAGGTATCTCAAGCCCAACAAATAAGGGAAAATAAAAAGGACGAAGTAAAAGATAGACATCTTAGCAGTAAAAAGGTATCAAAATTTAAAGCTAAAGATGTGGAACCAATAATTGAAATAATGATCGACCCAACTGGGAACTTAATTGGGACAGGAGAAATCAATAATGTCCATAAGTATTTTCTTGATCGATTTATGGCACTACAAAATTTACTTCAAAAACGGCCAGATTCTAAAGGGGCTATAACTATTGACCAAGTTTTTAATTATACGGACAAGGTTAAAGTAATTGGGATGGTAAAAGACAAAAAAGAAAGTGAAGATAAAGTAAATAAAGGGATATATAATTATTCTATTGAATTAGAGGATTTACATGGGACTATCCGAGTTTTTATACCAGGTTCAGTTGAAAATTTAAGTATTATCGGTAGTTGCATAATGCTGGACCAAGTTATTTGCGTTGAAGGAGTATTAAAAAACGGTCAAATTATTGCAGAAAACATTTATTTCCCGGACATCCCGGAAAAACAACATTTTAGTGGGATTTCGGACCCAATATGTGCGGCTTTAATTTCAGACCTTCATTTTGGAAGTAAGAAATTTATGGCTGATAATTTTATTAATTTTATTGAATGGTTACAAGGTAAAGTTGGATCAGAAAAACAGAGGGAATTAGCCCGTAGAGTTAAATATGTCTTGATAGCTGGAGATTTAATTGATGGTGTGGGGGTTTATCCAGAACATGAAAAGAATTTATCTATTGTTGACATTAAAGGGCAATATGAACTTGCGGCCGAATATTTAAGTCAAATTCCGGAACATATTAGTATTATAATAATTCCAGGTGGTGCACATGACGCAGTACGGAAAGCATTACCTCAAGAAGCGATTCCAAGGTCATATGCAAGACCATTATATGACTTAGAAAATACAATTATGCTAGGAAATCCATCATTTTTTAAGGTACATGGTATGAAGACATTAATGTACCACGGAGAAGGAATTGACGACATAGTCCTATCAATACCTAAAATGAGTTATTCTACAAATGAATTAGCAATGATCGAATTATTAAAATCAAGACATTTAGCACCAATATACGGGAAAAAAGTGGGGATTTCGCCCGAGCCATATGACTGGCTGGTCATAAGAGATGTCCCAGATTTATTTCTCTGCGGACACACTCATGTGACAAGGACAGCGAAATATAAAGGAGTTAATTTAATAAATTGTGGGACTTTTCAAGCTGAAACAGAATATCAACAGAGTTTAGGGATAAAGCCGACCCCAGGAATAGTCCCAATAATAGATATATCAAATTATTCAATTAAATTAAAGAAGTTTTAATTTACAGCGCTACTAGAATGTATAAATCATTTACGTTCGTCCCAGTATAGCCTGTAAATATTAATCCATCACCAATTTTCTTAAAAAAATTATATGAATCATTATTTATTAAGAATTTATTAATATCTAAACTTGAAATTTTTGCCTTTTCAGCAATGGACGAATCGGCAATAGCCCCAGCTGCGTCAGAATTCCCATCAATACCATCAGTCCCAATTGCGCCAATAATTATACCTTCATTTTCTATTTTTCTAATCGCAGACAAAATTAATTCTTGGTTCCGGCCACCTTTTCCCCTACCTTTCAATGTTACTGTCGTTTCACCACCACCAATAAGCACAATTGGTCTTTTATTTAGAGATAGTTCATTTATTAAATTTATACCGACTTGGGACGCTTCGCCTTCAATTGAAGAGGAAATTCTTTTACATGGAATTCCGTATTTTTTTGCATAATTTAAGGCGGATTCACATGCTATGTTTAAATTTCCTAAAACATAATTTTTTACGTTTTTAAAAATGAGGTCACTTTTCTTTGGGGTTTCCAATACCTTTCCATCAAGCCCATCCTTTATAAAATTTAAAATTGATTTGGGGAGTTTATTTTCTAGATTGTATTTTTTAATTATATTCATTGCTTCAAAAAATGTGCTTTCGTCCGGTACTGATGGACCAGAGGCTATTATATCAAGAGGGTCATTTAATACGTCAGAAATAATAAGAGTAATAAACATTGCCTTGTTTTTCATGACTAGTTGACCACCTTTAACTTTGGAGCAATGCTTACGGAGAACATTTATTTCATTAATAGGCATACCAGCCCCTAAAAGTATCTTGTTCATAATTTTTAAGTCATTTATTGTAATACCATTTGCTGGAAGTGGCATTAACGCAGACCCACCACCAGATATTAAACAGAAAATAAGGTCGTCGCTTTTAGCCATTTCGACAATTTCCAACATTTTTAATACTCCGTTCATCCCTTCTTTTGTCGGAATTGGGTGGCCAGTTTCTATAAATTTAATTTTTTTATCTGTTAAATCATTGGTCTGAGAGCCCCTTGGAATATTGATTACCCCAGCATTAATTCTATCATTTAAAATATCCAGAAGCCCTAATGCCATTTCTTTACTTGCTTTTCCGCCACCTATTAAATAAATGTTGGAGACCTTATTCAAATCTATATTAATATAATTATTACCAATAATTAGCGTTTGGTCTTTAATAATAATATTTTTTTTAATTAAATTTCTTGGTAGAACAGATTTAATGGCTTCCTCCATTGTTTTTAGTACTAATTCTCTTCCCTTTTTATTTTTCAATGTTCCACCATTAGATATCAGTTTTTCTAAATTTTTAATTAGTTTCAATCTTATATCGCCATTCTAAATAGTATTATCAAACTTCAATAACCTTAAAATTTTCAATTAATTAATTTAATTTAAACAATCATTTAAAATATATAATGTCAAATAAAAAATAGAACAATCAAATAAAAAAATTTTAAAGGAATATTTTATGGATATAAGAATTATAGAGACTTTAGCAACAATAGGGATCTTTGGATTAGGTATTTTGTTAATTTTTTTAATTTGGAATTATTTATCATGGTATTCGTTAATAATTGTCGTCCCAATAATTATTATTTTAGAAATCTATATCTTAAACAAAATTGATGATTATTATGTCATTAAAAAGAAGACCAAGCTAATACAATTGGGAGTTATATCTCAAGAAGAACGAGAAATCAGAAAACCAGTTATTGATGAATTTGAAAATTATAAAAACAAAGTAAATCAGTCAATTAAGAATTTAAACAATATATTAATAGATATGGACGATGTATATAATGAGGCTCTTTTTTTAATTGAAGATGGAGAAATTTTTAATGCAAGAAAAAAGTTCAAGTCAATGCTAGCAAGAGCAAATAAGGATATTGAACAAGAAGATATAAAAGTAATTTCATTAACGAATAAGGCACTTGAAACAGCGAACCCAACATTAAATATGTCAATAAAGAATTATAAGGAGCTTTGGGACAAAACAAGAATTGATATACTTAAAAAAATCAAGGATATTGCAGATAAATTTAAAATTCGGTCTGAATTAGAATCACAAATTAAAAAGATTTTTAAATTTGAGATAGATAATAACCGACCAGTTAGTGAGAATGACCTTGATACATTAGAACTTCCACTTGACCAATATAGAAGGTTATTACGAATTATAGAAAAACCTGTGAAAATTGATATCAAAAAAATGTACCAAAAAGAAAAACAACGAATGGGCGAAATCTCAAAAAAGGTAATATCAGTCTGTATGAAAAATGGAATAACTCCAAATTTGGCATATCTTTTTTATGCATTACAAATAGACTTAAAGACATCAAAAGAAATTTTAAGTTATTTGAAAAATATTGGAATGATTGATGTAATATTTTACCACATTGTACCAAAATAATTTAATAAAATTTAAAAACGATTAATTGATTTAGATAATAAAAAATGCCGGGATAGCCAAGCGGTATTAGGTATTATTATATCTAAAGTTAAACGGCGACAGGCTCGAGACCTGTTGGTCATCTGTCAAAATATCATTAGATATTATTGGATGAAACCTCATGAGTTCGAATCTCATTCCCGGCGTCATCCATTCTTTTTATTTTTAAATTATTTAAGACAAATTTAATTTTTTAATTATTATAAAATTGAGTTTGAAGTTTATTAACCGCAATATAGCTGTTCATGTTGTTAGAATGGAAATAATTTTGCTCGTGTTAATAAAATCTGTTTTTTTGAAACAAATTTAATAATAAATTAGTCTATATATAAAGGAATAATTATGAAGACGAAAAATATTGATGATATGACAGAAGAATTTCGGAATAAATTCCAGATAATTGGAAGAGAAAAAGAGATACGGCAGGCGATTCTTGCAAGATTGGCTGGAAAACATATATTAATTGAAGGAGAAGTTGGAGTTGGAAAAACAACATTATCTAAAGCTCTTGCTAATTTTTTTGACCAAAATTTTTATCGTATTGATGGAGATGAACGATTTACAGAAGCAAAATTAGTAGGACATTTTGATCCTCCACTGGTCTTAAAAGATGGATATACACCAAATAGCTTTTTTGATGGGCCTTTAACAAGTGCCATGAAAAATGGTGGGATTTTGTTTATTAATGAATTAAATCGATTACCTGAAAGGACGCAAAATGTATTATTATCTTCTTTAGATGAAGGAATATTACATATACCAAAATTGGGGCAAATAATTGCAAAAGAGGGCTTTACAGTCATTGCAACACAAAACCCAAGTGAGCATGTAGGCGTTGGACTCTTGGGTGAGGCTTTAAAAGACCGGTTTGTGTGGATTAAATTGGACTATCAGTCATTTAGAGAAGAAGTTGAAATAACCAAATTAAAAACTAATTTTGATCAACAAGATGTTTTAGAAAAAGCAGTCAAAATAGTACGGATGACAAGAGAAAGTCCACAATTACGAAGAGGATCATCAGTCAGGGGCGCAATTGACATTGTTTCTATTTTAAAAAACATATTAAACGGGGGTAAGATTAGTTCTTCAGATTGGAATGAAGTTGCTATAATGAGTTTGGCTCCAAAGGTTGATTTGGAAGATGGTATAGAGTTACCCATTGAGTCAATTATCAGTAATATCGTTTCTCGAGTTATAAATTCTGAAAACCCTTGAATTTGGATGAGTTAGGTAATGTGCCTAATGACAATTTTTTAGTTGACGAACGAATACGTCTTATGGGTGAGTTTCCGTTAAAAAAAATAATTGAAGCCGAAATTAAGAGAAAATGGAATAATGCAGATCAATTTGAAAAACTTCTTAAAGAAGCTGCATTGAATAGAGACGAGCTTAGGAGATTAACAGATGTAGCTATAAAATATCAAAATAAAGCAGCATTAGAAGGATTTGCACATATAAATAGAATGGTGGTAGCTGAAGCTCTTCAAACAGATGAAGCAGTAAAATTATTAGATAGGAGGTCTACTAATGAAGAGTCAAATGCACCAGAAATTTTTTTCTTGATCAGAAATTATCTTGAGCCAAAATTTAAAAAACTTTATAGAAGGTTAGCCAGGTCTTCAATATTACACTTGTCCCTGAAAATTGCTGCTAAATGGCTAAAAGGAGAAATCCCGAAAAAGGTACAATACGACCACGGACTTGAATTTGACCTAGAAGATACCCTTGAAATATTCTTAGAAAAAGGCTTTAATATTACTTACGAAGATATCGTGGGAATTTTCAGGGAGAAAAAACGGAAAATAGGACTTGTAATTATTGACACAAGTGGAAGTATGCATTATGAAAAAATTATCAATGCAGCTCTAACAGCAAGCGTTTTAGCTTATACAATGCGCGAAGATGAATATAGTATAATAACCTTTAATACTCAAGCAAAAACTCTTACAGGTTTTAATGATAAAAAAAATACTGAAGAAATCATTGACCAAATACTTGAATCAGAAGCTATTGGTTATACGAATATAACTGCAGCTCTTAAATTGGGCTTAAAGGAGCTTTTAAAGTTAAAAAGACGCGAAAAATGGGCGATTTTAATAACAGATGGGAATTATAATAGGGGAGGAGATCCCCGAAAATGGGCATTAAAATATCCAAAATTACATGTAATTGCAATCCCAAGCCGTAAAGAGAAGTGGGGTCTAAGAATTTGTGAGGATTTGGCTAGAAAAGGGAGAGGTAGGTTTATTAAAGTATCTAAATATTCAGATATTCCTAGAATACTTGCTAAAATGTTGAGAGATATTTAGAAAGAAAACATATTAGAGAAAGAAAAATTAAAAAGTGCGGGGAGTGGGATTTTCGGATTTTCTCTTTCGAACCCACGCAGGCTAGCGCTATGATTTGATTCATATCTACGCCACTGGGTATCTCAAACCAATTATATGCACTATAATAGGGAGCCTGAGCCCAGTTCCTTTGGCCAACTCGGACATCCCCGCTTTTTTTATTGCTCTTTTATGCATTTAAACAAAAGCATTAGGTTCTTTTAAACTTTTTTTCAATCTCATTTTTTGAAAAAGAAATAATTGTCGGTCTTCCATGACAACAACTAAATGGATTTTGGCAAAAACTGAGTTCTTTCACCAAATTTATCGCTCTTTCATCTGATAAAACAGTATTTGCTTTTATAGCACCTTTACATGACAACAAATTTACAATTTTATTTCTTAAATCTTTTAAAGATAATTTTCCTTTAATATGGATAAGTTCATCCAATAAATCTTTAATTTCGTCCATTGTTAATATTTTTTTAAAGATGATAGGGATTCCTTTAACTATAAAAGTTGTCCCCCCAAAATGTGAGATTTCAAACCCATAATCAGATAATAATGGAATTATTTTTTTAATATCGATTAATTCACCAGGTAATAAATCGATTTTAATAGGTGAAATTAATTTTTGAGTTCTAATTGGTTTAGAGCTATTTGCTTTTAATAATTGCTCTAATCTAATTCGCTCATGAGCGGCATGCTGGTCAATTAAATAAAAGTTTTCTTCATCTGAGAAAAGTAAATATGTTTTAAATAGTTGTCCAATATATTCCATTGGAGGTAATTTTTTTGTTTTATCGGGTTTTGATATAAGATCGGGTTTTTGCTTATAATTACCTGTTATTTTGACATTATCTACTAATAACTTTTGTTTTTTCTGGTGCTTTAAAGTTGGAATAGTATTTTTATCAGTGTGTCGAATATTCTTTTTAAATTCACTTAATTCCAACTTATTTACAGGTTCTAATTTAATTTCTCTTACTTGTTTAATATTATCAAGTACATTTTTTACTGCAATTTGAACTACATCATAAATATCATCTTCATTAATAAACCGAACTTCCTTTTTTGTGGGGTGGATATTTACATCTACAAGTTTTGGATCAATAATTATATTTAAAATGGTAATTGGATATTTATTTCGCATCAATAAAGTCCTGTAAGCGTCAAGAATTGCATTCATTATTATTGGATTTTTGATCACTCTATTATTGACAATTATTGTGATATAATATTTACTTGCCCTAATTTCTTGTAAATTAGAGGTATATCCGGTAATTTTAATCCAGTCATTTTGAAAATCAATTTTTAACATATTTTTTGCAACGTCAACTCCGTAGCGCCTAGCGATGTTATCTAATAGTTTACCGGTACCTGGTAAATTTAGAATTTCTCGTCCATTATGAGTTAGCTTAAATGATATTGCAGGGTTTGCAAATGCAATTAACGAGACAGTTTCAATTATGTGTCCCAATTCAGTATTAAGAGATTTCAAATATTTTTTTCGGACAGGTACATTGTAGAACAGATTTTTTACACTTATGGAAGTACCTTCAGGACATCCAATTTCAGAAATCTTTAAAATTTTTCCACCGTTGATAGTTATTAAAGTACCCGTGGTAGAATTTTTAGTCCTTGTTTTCAGCTCAATGTTGGAGACGACTGCAATACTGGCGAGTGCCTCTCCTCTAAAGCCAAAAGTTCTTACCATCATTAAGTCATCAAAACTTCTAATTTTACTTGTAGAGTGGCTCTCAAAAGCTAGTTGAGCATTTTTTTTACTCATACCGTGTCCATTATCAATTACAGTAATTTCTTTAAGCCCGCCATCTAAAATTATAATTTCGATTTTTGTGGCTTTTGCATCTATCGAATTTTCTATCAATTCTTTAACCACAGAAGCGGGTCGTTCTATTACTTCACCTGCAGCTATTTGGTTTATTAATTTTTCATCTAAAATTTTAATTTCTGGCTCTAAAACAGCATCGACCATTAATATCTACTCCCAGTTCTTAATCTTTTTCTGGAGTTCGAATAATTTATTTAAAGCGTTAATTGGGGACATATTATGAATATCCAAGTTTTTTAAATCTTCAATAATTTCTTTTTCATATTTGTGATGTATTTCCTTTTTATCTTCAATTTTAGGAGTAAAGGTTAATTGGACTATTTTTTTTCGTTTATTCTTTTTTGGGGTGAAATTGTTTTCAGTCTGAACAGTAATTTCATGCCCGCTTTCTAAGGACTCGAGTATTTCGGAAGCTCGCATAATAACTTTATGAGGAAGTCCAGCTAACTTTGCTACTTCTATTCCGTAGGACTTATCGCAACCTCCAGGAGTAATTTGATAGAGAAAAATGATGTCGTTATCTTTTCTCTTTACCAAAATATTATAATTTTTGATATTATCAAAATATTTAGTTAATTCATTTAATTGATGGTAATGAGTGGCGAACAATGTCCTAGCTCCAATAGTTTTTACAATATATTCTACTACTGCCCATGCAATACTCAGTCCATCAAATGTAGCGGTTCCCCTACCAATTTCATCCAGAATAATTAGACTGTTTTTTGTTGCATTATTCAAAATATTTGCGGTTTCGTTCATTTCGACTAAAAATGTCGATTGCTGTAATACTATATTGTCATATGCACCTACACGAACAAAAATTTGGTCTACAATTCCAATTTCAGCTTTTTCAGCCGGAATAAAAGACCCCATTTGTGCCAATATAACAATTTGAGCAACTTGCCTTAAATAAGTAGATTTTCCAGCCATATTAGGGCCAGTTATAATTAATAATTGGTTCTGATTATCATCTATTAATACATCATTTGGAATGAATTTATTACCCAGTATAACATCGAGGACGGGGTGTCTACCATTTTTAATCCAAATTTTATATGAATTATTTACTTCTGGTTTAATATAATTATATAAAACTGCTACTTCAGCAAGAGAGGTATAAATATCAATTTCGGAAATTAAATCTGAAGTGGCTTGGATGGGTAGAATGTATTTTTTTATTTCCCCTAAAATCTTTAAAAATAGTTCATATTCAAGCTCATTGACTTGTTCTTCAGCATTAAGTATTTTTTCCTCCCAAGATTTTAGTTCTTCAGTAAAAAATCGTTCTGAATTAACTAAAGTTTGTTTTTTAATATAATTTTTAGGTACCAAATGTAAATTTGGTTTGGTAACTTCTATAAAATATCCAAAAATTTTATTATATTTTACCTTAAGAGATTTTATTCCAGTCCTTATTCTTTCATTATTTTCCAATTTAATTAAAAAGTTTTTACCTTCGTCCTTTATTTTTATAAGTTCATCTAATTTACTGTTATATCCTCTCTTAATAATTCCACCATCATGTAGGGTATTAGATGGGTCATCTTTTATAGATTTCCTGATTAATTCGGCGACCTCTAATACTTTTCCAATTAGGTCATTATTAAAAAAGTCCTTTAGTTCCTCAGTTTTTTCACTTAATATCTTATCAATTTCAGGGACTTTTTCAATTGAATTCCTTAAAGAAATTAAATCTTTGGCATTGGCAGATCCATGACTTATTTTTCCTATAAGTCGTTCAATATCAGAGATTTCTTTTAAACACGTCCTAATATCTTGTCTTAATATTAAATCTTCTTTAAAAATTTCAATCATTAACTGTCTATATTTAATCATGTTAATATCTAGTAGAGGTTGTTTTAACCAACGTTTTAATTTTCTACTCCCCATTGGAGTTATTGTTTTATTTAAAATAGAGAGTAAAGTCCCCTCAGTAGTATCGTTCATTATGTTTCTAACTAGTTCCAAATTTCTTTGTGATGCAGCATCAATTACTAAAAAATCTTCCTGGTTATAAATACTGAATTTCTTGATATTATTTTCTTTCAATTTTTGAATTTCTTGTAGATATAGAATAATAGCGCCAGCACTCTTGATTATTAACGGTTTATCTTCACACCCAAATCCGTGTAGGTTTAACAGACCAAAATGTTCCAAAAGAGCATTTCTTGCATTTTCTAGATCAAAAATATAATCTTCTCGTGGATATATAGTCATTGAAGTATATTTTTTTAATTTATTTATTAATTCTTCATCTTTATTTATCGATTGAGGGAGGATACATTCTGTAGGATTAAAACGAACTATTTCGGATATCAATTTTCCAATCGAGTCCTCTTCTGTATCGCCTTTTACCATTGTACCAAAAAATTCACCAGTTGAAACATCTACAAAAGCCAATCCGAACACTAATTTAGACCGTGTTATTGCTATTAGATAGTTATTCTCTTGGTCGTCTAGCATCATTAGGTCAGTTATTGTGCCAGGTGTGATCACTTTAGTGACTTCTCTTTGCACTACTGGGCCGGATTTTTTACTTGCATCTTCTATTTGGTCACAAATAGCTACTTTGTGCCCATTATCGATCAACATTTTTATATATTTATTAACACTATGATAAGGCACACCGCTCATTGGTACCTTTAAACTCCCATAATCTTTAGCTGTCAGTACAATCTTGCAACTTTCTGCTAATATTTTTGCATCTTCGTTATAACATTCATAAAAATCGCCGACTCTAAATAATAATACTGAGTCGTTGTATTCCTTCTTAATAGCTTCATATTGTCTTAACATTGGAGTACTCATAAAAAGTGCACTTTCATCAAAAATTAAGAGTAAATATCTAAATATGATTTTATACAAGTGTATTAAATTATTTTCTTAAAATAAAAAAGTATAGACATTATGTCGAAAATTAAGATGTATCAAGATTTAATATTTTCAACGATTTTTCTAACGATTTTTGTAGCAAGCTCTTTTAATGATAGACTTATATACCCGTTTATATAAAAGCTATCGAGTAATTCTTTATCTTCAACTCTAATTTTGCCATCAGGCATATTAACTACATCAATTTCTAAATCAATATATCGAATAGTATTTTGGTACATTTCAATAGGAGTATTTATATTATAATAAATGCCTTTTACTTCATTTTTTCTGTTAAAATATGTGGTTTTATAATAATATTCGCCTAATTTCATTTCGGTTTTTCCATAATCTCCCTGTTCAATTGGTACTCGAAGTCCATCATAAATTTTATTTGTATTGCCCTTAAAATATCGCGTAATTGTAAAGCTATTTTCGTCTTCATTAATTTCAGAGATTAGTCCAGGAGTTAAATGAAAAATACGTCCGTCTAACTTAACGTGGTCTATTGAAACTTTACCTTTTTTAAGTAAATTATTACTTAGGAACTCTTCAAATACATTTTTAATGTTTTCTTTATTGTCAGCACTTCTTTTAAGTAATAATTCAGCGAAATCGACTAAATTTGAGAATTCGTTGCCCATCGATTTAATAAAATGATGTTTCGGGATTGTATCTAGAACAGTATCGCGTATTTCGTCTAATTTTTCTTTTGATGAATACGGAAATTCAATATAAAAGCCAGGTAATCCTTTATAAAGGAGAATTTCCGCTTCATTATCTTTTTTATTTAATATATCCTCCAATATTTTATTTAATTCAATTAATTCCTCCTCTAATTCCTCTCTTTTCGCGTGTTCAGCACTTGTCCGCCACAGTATGTTCCAATTATCAGAAATTAAACTGAAATTTTTTGAAATTTCAAGTAATTCAGTCCTTTTATTAATATCTAAGATTTTTCTTGAAATTCTTGGCATATTTGATTCGATTAAAATTATATGGTCTCCTGTTATTGTAATATTTGGTGATAATCTGGCTCTTATATAGCTAAAATTCGGGAATTTAACTGAAACTACTAAGGTATCCCCTACTTTATGTATATTATTGTCCAATACTCCTTGAAAATTTCCTTTTGGGAGATTAAACTCTAAAATAGCACTCCTTGTTTCATGATATACCTTAATCACTTTTCCTCTACAAATAGAATTCCAACCCGAATCAGATTCTCGGATGATAGAATCTTCGAATTCATTCCTTAAAATTTCTTTTACTATCTTCAGTCCTTTTTCTTTACCTAAAACGACCACTCCTTGCCGGTCATTTATATTATCAAATATCTCTATGTCCGGAACTTCATAATTTGATTCCAATTCAAAACGCGATTTTATTATATTAGTCGGATATGTTATCCGTAAATTATTTTCTAGCATTATTTTTGTTAATGCTGTGGAATATATTCCTCTAATCTTTACATTCAACATATTTAAACACTTTTTTATATTCTTTTTAATTATGATTAAATAAGATATTTAATATTGTTTTTAATTGTAATGTGGTTTATTTAGTGAATTTATATGTCTGAACCCAGTAAGAAATTGGACCAAAATAATATCAAAAGGATGGCAGAACTCCTTAAAGACGGAAATACTATGCTGGATCTCATCTGTCCTAAGTGTGGGTCTCCTTTATTTAGATTAAAAAATCAAGATATTTATTGCGGCAATTGTCAGAGAAAAGTTGTATTACTTAAAGATGATCAAGAACTTGATACTTATAATAAGATGTCTCTATTGTCAGAGACCAATGATATCCTCTATTCTAAAGTTATGACGGTAACTAATTTAATAAAAAGTGAAACAGACCTTGATGAGCAATCTAGACTTATCAAATTACTTTATAATTACCTTTTAACTATTGAAAAATTGAACTCTATTAAAAAAATTTAAATTAGGTAGTATGTTTTATTAATTTCCATATCATTAAAATATGGGCCTAATTTTTATTGAAATAGATAATTATGTCGTCTGTACTTGATCAGTTTAAATTATTTATTTTTGACCTTGATGGAGTGGTATATGAAGGAAAAAAGGTCATAAAAGGTGCTACCGATGTCCTAGCGACATTAAACAAAAAGAATAAAATAATTTACGCCCTTACAAACAATTCTACATTAACTAGAGAAATGTACCACGATAAACTCCTAAAAATTGGTATTAAATTAGATGTTGAAAATATTATGACCAGTGCATATGCTTCAGCATACTACCTCTCACAAAATTTTGGGAGCAACAAAAATGCCTATGTAATCGGTGAGGTCGGACTATTAGAAGAGCTGGAAAAAGTAGATATTTTCCCCGTAAATAAATATAGTCAAAATGAATTACCTGAGACCGTAGATTTTGTTGTGGTCGGACTTGATAGGGAACTACATTATAATAAATTAGCTTTTGCTCTTAATTACATTTTGAAGGGCGCCATGTTTATTGCATCTAATGACGACCCAAATTTACCGTCTGATAATGGAATACTACCAGGTGCAGGGTCTATGGTGTCAGCTTTAACCACTTGCTCTGGAAAAAAGCCATATATTACTATCGGCAAACCAAACCCAATAACTATTAATCAAATCCTTAATAAAGAACAAGTTTCACCGGGTAATACAGTAATTATTGGAGATAGATTTACTACAGACATTTCTGCCGGATTAAATGCAGGGATTAAAACAATTATGGTATTAACTGGTGCTGGAAAATCGGAATTAAATCTTGCATTGAACGCACCTCAAAAACCACATATGATTGTCGACTCAATTAATGATTTATTAAAAATTATTTAGACCATAAACTATTATTTGGACGACCAAAACTTTATTTTAATTTCAAATTTTATTACTGGTTTTATAGTTTTAATTGACTAATTTTAATGTCCATGGTATTAATTTGTATTTTTTAATAACTCTTAGATAAAACAATATTTATTTTAAACCAATAACATTGAACTAATTATGGAACTACCAAATATTCAGCATAAAATGAAGGATAAAAACTTTGTTAATAAGATTATTAAATACATAAAAATGAATTCGCATAATAGAGAAATCAAAATGACACATGTCTGCGGAACACATGAACAAGTAATAAATTCATCTGGAATTAGGTCTATTTTACCAAAAAATATTGGTTTAATTTCTGGGCCAGGTTGTCCAGTTTGTGTCTGCCCATCTCATGATATTGACGAAGCTATTTATTTAGCCCAAAAAGGTGTTACTATCACTACTTTTGGAGATATGATAAGAGTACCATCTACTACTTCGTCCCTTGAAAAAGAAAAAGCAAAAGGTGGGGATATAAGGACAGTTTATGGCCCTAATGAAGCTATTGAAATTGCTAAAGATAACCCAAACAAGGAAATAGTATTTTTTGCGGTTGGATTTGAAACAACAGCCCCAAGTATCGCTAGAGAAATTTTGGCAGGCCCACCACCAAATTTTAGTATTTTATGTTCACTCCGTACTATTCCACCAGTTATGGAACTTCTACTTGGACTTGGAGACCTTGAAATTGATGGTTTTATTTGTCCTGGACATGTGGCTACAATCATTGGAATTAAGCCATTTGACCAATTTTCAAAAGCTTACCGTATGCCTACAATTATTACCGGATTTGAACCTTTAGATATTTTGATATCTATCGCATACTTTATTAAACAATTAAACGATAAAGATTTTCACGCTGAAAATGAATATGATAGAGTAGTCAAGCCTGAGGGGAATGTAAAAGCTCAAAAAATGATGGAAGATGCATTTGATATAGTAATTAAACAATGGAGAGGAATTGGTAGAATACCTGGAGGGGGATTTGAGATTAAAGACAAATTTTCGGAATTTAATGCCAGAAAAAAATTTGAGGTTAAAATAGAAAAATCTGTTGACATTAGACCAGGCTGTTGTTGCCATTTAATCATGACTGGTAGATTAGTACCTACAAAATGTAAATTATTCGGTAAAATATGCACTCCCGAAAAGCCTTATGGACCTTGTATGGTCTCAGATGAGGGGACATGTCATATTTGGTTTAAATATGGAAAATATTTAGAACTTTAGCGAAATAAATCTGAATTTTCATCTCTAATTAATTTTCTTGATAAGTTTTTCTCTTCAGAATGTTGGTATTTATAGCCACGTATTATTACTACCGGAATACTTTCATTTGCTTCTCCCATAAATAATTCTGCCGCTGATGCTATTTCATCTGCTACTGCGACCTTTGTTGTCAGTAGCCTATTACCATAAATATCGACTTTGCCCCAATAGTCTAAAATTGGTTCCAATCCTGCTACTCCAATTGCAACATTTATTGCACCTTCTCGAAATGGCCTACCATGCGTATCCGTAATAATAACAGCTACATTAACCCCTTTTTTTTCTTTAAACACTCTTTTAATCTTCTCTGCAGTCTTATCGGGAGATAAAGGCATAAGAGTTACAGTGCCCGGCGGAGAGTTTGAATGATCCACACCCGCATCAGCACAAATAAAACCTAATTTTGATTCTGTAATGATTTTACCATTCCCTATTTTAATTAATGAACTTGATTCCCTTAAAATTATTTCAATTAATCTTGGGTCTTTACCAACTTTTAGCGCTAGAGAATATGCAAATTCACTGGGAGTTATTTTATCTAACTTGACAATGCGACCTTCTGATTTTGATATTATAGTTTGGGCTATAATAATAATGTCATTTTCTTTTATATCTAACTTATTTTTATCTAATGCATCTAATATTACCGCCCCAATGTCATCTCCCTCTTTAATTTTCGGGATCCCACTTATAGCTATAATATTTATTATATTCATTGCTTATTTACCTTATTCATTTCTTTTAAGTCATTTATAGTATTTACATTATAAAAAATATCTAAATTCGCATCTAATTCCCTTATTTCTTCTGTCGAAATATAATTTACATTTTTTAACTTGGAGATAAAGTCCATCATCCTGACATTTTTCCTCTCTTTAAATACTATTTCGATCATTTCTATAGATTTTTTATTGTGATATATCCCGTGTAATGGCTCTATATACCCATTAGGATGTCTGGGAATGACTGCATCGTAATTTTTAATATTTTCTATTAAGAATTTTAATACTTTAACCTTAATCTTCGGTAAATCACAAGCTAATAATAAGGTATATTTATATTTTGCATATTTGAAACAACTATATGCCCCAATCACAGGACTGCAAATATCTTTTTTTATATCAAGCAAAATCCTGACCTTATTATTGAGTATGCTCGCATATTTTTCATAAAGTTTGTTGTTTTTTATTAACACAATAATATCATCAGATAAATCACAAACTTGACTGTATATTCTTTTTATCATCGGTATATTCCCAATTAAAGCTAGCCCTTTTTCACTCCCAAACCGCGTTGACTTACCGCCACATAAAATCCCGACTGTTAATTTCAAACCATCTCTACCTTAGATCACAAAAAATTAAGTATAAAATATCTCTTTGATTTTAATTAATTGTACTTTACAAAATATACTAATAATTTTAATCATTGTCCCCATTAAAATTTAGATTAAAATAAATAAAAGTGCCAATTAACAGAATAAAAAGAAATAAACAAAAATAATGATATAATAAAAGTAAAAAATTCAAAAATTGAATAATATTTATTTACTTTGAATTTTTGCTATTTTTTCCAATAAGGGACTTACGCTTGTAAGTTGTACATCTAAGCCCATTTCTTCAGGGGATAATCCTACAGCAAAACCAATCAATTGAGTAAGAAATATTACCGGTAGATTGAATTCGTCTGTATTATACATCGCATTAAGTTCTTTTTGCCCGGCATCAAATTGAAAATGACAAAATGCACAAGGAGTCATTACGCAGTCACATTCTACTTCTTTCATGTTTAATATCTTATCTCTGGTAAAGTCCAATGCAACTTCTTTTTGAAATGCTCGGACACCACCACCTGCGCCACAACACATTGGTTTGTCCTTGTAATCAACGCTTTCAGCACCTAATGCTTCAACTATCTCTTCGAGAATGGTCGGTCGCTCTGCTTTTCCATGCCCCCTAACTTTACTGGGCTTTAAGAAGTGACACCCATAATGTACCCCGACCTTTATCCCTGTTAATGGATAGATTACACTATTTCTAATTCTTTCTACTCCGATATCATTAATAAGAATCTCTATAACATGATTAACGTCAATATTTCCTTTCCATTCTCGATTAATCTTTTTAAGATTATCATTCACTATATCTCGTAATTCCTTATTGTGGGATAACAAATGGTTTGCTTCCTGGAGCGTTGCATAACATCCATTACAGGTCATTGTGATATTTGTACCTGTTTTTTCTGCAATCGATATATTGCGTGCAGCAAGAGTAGCCCAGTTCACAAGGTCAAAAGATCCAAAAACTCCCGGCGCAGGACAACAAGATGCACCTTCCATTTCAATTACTTTTATCCCAAATTTTTTCAATATCTTTTTAGTCGCAGCTTCAATTCCAGGATATCTATTCGGAGTTAAACACCCCAAAAAATATGAATATACTTTCTCTTCTTTAGTATCAGACATTTTTTCACGCCCCTTTTGACCGCTCCTCTATTGCTTTTTCATTAGCCCTAACTTTAGCCTTAAATCCTGTAGCTTCACACATCTTATTTACCTCTTCTAAAGCCTCAGGATATGTATGTGTTGTTGGTGGTATTTCTAACAAACCCAATTTTTTCCTTACCTTTTTAATGTCATCATTTATTGGGACAGCATGCCCAAATTTAAACAATAAATTACTAACATACAAATGCGGTTTTGTCGCATGATTGTTCTCAAAAGCGATGTTCCTTAATATCCTTACAAAATCAGTAGTACTAATCGCTCTTATACACCTTTCTTGACATGTATAACAAGTAGTACATAACCACAAATCTTCACTTGTTATTGCATCATCTTTTAATCCTAATTGAATTAACCTAAACAATTTTTTTGTCCTGTAAGCTGTACGCCTTGCTGATGGACAACCACCAACACAAGTACCACACTGTATACATGCCCTGATTTTTACAGCCTCTTCTTCTCCAAAAATTAGTGCCGCTTTCTCGATAAATTCATCACAGAACTCCGGATTGATATTTTTTATTACTTCCCTTGTTATCAATATTTCTGCACCTAAAAGCATTCTTTTTATTAATTGATACAAAAACTTGTCTAATATAAAATTTTTTCCTAAATCATTCCTTTTTCTATCCTAATTTAAACTTCCCATTTTTTTTTAATTATAAAAAAATATCTATTCCAATTTCTCCCTTTTAATTCTTTAAAGCAACTTTTTTCCCTAAAAATTTGGACACAACCATATTTACAATACCATACTCTAAATTTTCTTCTCTTTATACACTCTATTGACTTAATATTTCATTTAAAAAATTATTTTACTAATATTATCTACTACCTTCTAAAATTTATTTTCTCATATTTAACCAAAGATAATTTCAAAACTCAGTATAATTAAATTTAAATACAATAAAATTGTTTATTTTTGCTCCTTCTTAATATTACCCTCTTTTAAAAATTATTAAATGGTAAACTCTTTTCCTTTAATATCTACAACGCTATTTTTTTATTTTTATTAACAGTCTTTATTAATTATTTTCTTATTATCTTCATTTTTTTATTTGTTATTCAGCCAGCCATATTTATCTATGTCGATATGTAGTTATTTTATTGAATATTTTAAATTTAACTCAATCTACGGTTTTTAATATAGGTGCAAATTATTTTTTCAATTCTCTTTGCTATTTTTAAATATATTTAGTTATTATTATTCATTTATTTTTATTATTATGATATTAATTATTTTTTTTTAGGTCATTAAGCAAAACCATTCGGAAAATTTTAAAATACGATATAATATGATTTTTCTATATTCTTATCCATAAGTTATCTTATCTCAAAAGAATTAATACGTTTATGATTTAAATGACTAAATTAAAATTAAATTTTATTAAAAATTTCCCAGTATCATGGTTTGCTTCCGTTATGGGCACTGGAATCCTTGCAAATACAAGTTTTTTTTATTCAAATTATCTACCATTTCTTACATACTTAGCTTCATTTCTGTTCTATTTTAATATTGGTCTATTTTGCGTCTTTTTTATCCCATTTATCTTAAAGATAATTTTATTTAGAAAAGAATCTCGAATTGAACTCGAAGACCCGATTAAAACAAACTTTTTCCCAACTTTCTCGATCAGCTTCGTGGTACTTGCTGCTAATTCAATTTATATCCTTAAAAATATCTCGGTTGCTATAATTCTATGGTACATCGGGACTTTCCTCACTATATTTTTTAGCATCTTGATACCTTTTGTCTTGTTCAGGAGCGAAAATGCTAAAATTCATCATATAAACCCTGCTTGGTTTATTCCCCCAGTTGGTTTAATTATAATTCCATTTGTCGGGAATTCTTTTATCTCTCAATTTAGCGGAATAGCATATGAATTCATGGTTTTTTTGAATTATTTTGGATGGGGTGCAGGGTTCTTTATTTATTTAGCATTATTATCAATCTGTATATATAGATTTGCACTAATTCACCCAATGCCAAATTTACTTGCACCTACTATCTGGATTGGTCTTGGCCCTATTGGAGCTGGTATTGTCGCACTAAATAACTTAATTATAAATTCATCGTTTGTCACCGTAAAAGAGCCCTTTTTTGTTTTTAGTCTGTTATTCTGGGGATTTGGTATTTGGTGGCTATTCATCGCCATTATTATGACAGTTCATTATATTAGAAAATTGAGATTGCCCTATTCTATGTCCTGGTGGGCCTTTATCTTTCCTTTAGGTGCTTACATCGCATCTTGTAGGTCTGTCTCCTTTATTTTCAACTTTCATCTAATTGATTATATTGGGTTCGGCCTTTATTGGCTACTTTTTTCACTATGGCTAATAACTTTAGTTAAAACATTATTGCATTTAATTCATAGAAATAAATCATCCTCTTAATTTTTTAGCCCAAATGTTGATGTTAAGAATAGATATTATTTTTTCTTGTTATAGTTTTTTTATTTTATGCTAATTTTAACCCTTAAAATAAAATTGAATAGTATATCTTTTTTAATACTTAAAACTGTTTTTTATAATAAGAAATTTAATTAATATAATATTAAAAATAAAATGCATTAAAATTAATAAATTTTAAATAGATTTTTTATATTTGTTTATCTATATTATATAGTTAATTTAAGCGGTTATGGTCTAGTGGCTAGGATTGAAGCCTCCCATAAGATTGGGCGCTTCCTGACCCTCTTGGAGATCGCTTCCAGCCCGGGTTCAAATCCCGGTAACCGCATATCACTCTTTTTTGATCTCTGTTGCGCTTATATTATCTAATTTTCTGTTCATTTCTTTAAAATATTCTTCTAGCCGCTTCTTAATCAATTGATTCGCATTGTTATTTTTATCTTCAACAAAAAAAATCATTTCCTCTTTATTATCATCTATCACTTGCCTTATTAAATCCCAATTCTTCTTAATTTGCCTCTCAAAATTTCCTTTATTTGCTTCTGTAATCTTTATATTCATCTCTTTAAAATCCTCTAATGTCAAGGGAGAATTTATTGTCATTATTTTCTTTTTACTTATGCCCTGCTTCTCTAAAATTTTTGAAATCCCCTTTGATGTAGTTATTATTATTTTATCCATTAAATAATCCTTCAATAAAACTTTTTTCTCAATTTTAATCCCATAATCTGCTAATTTACCCTTTAAATCGCTTATTTCCCCTTCTATACTCACTAAGATTTTCATCAATTGGTCTAATTCGCTATCAACTAATTTATGAAATGGCGACCATTCCCTTAATATCGTCTTTAATTCTAATGCGCCCCCTAATATCCTCTTTATTATTCCAATTTCCTGCTTACCTAATTCATATTCTGTCATGCTATTATTTTATTAATACATTGTATTTAAATCTTTATAATGCTTTTCTCACTATTTTTAATGCTCTTCTTATACTATTCCTAAAATATCTCTTCTTGCTAGACATCAATAATATTATTATTAAATCTAAATTCTTATTACTTATTTCAAACCTTTTTATCGCAATTTTTTCTTTTTCATATATTAATATCATTTCATTGGGCATTAAATAACCTAAATTATCACCCATTATCATATTTGCAGCCATCGCAGATATTAAAGTTGAATCATATCCCATATCTCCTAATGCCTCTACTATTACTAAACCCTCTGCTGAAGATAAAATACACCCAATTAACCCATCTTCCTCTTTGATTTTATTTAATTCGTCCTTTAACTTCTCCTCTTCTATTTTTAATACAGATTTCACCTTTTTCTAACTCCTTTTTCGGATCTTTTTTTCTTACCACTTTTTTTCATAAATGTTTTTAAAGCCCCCTTTTCATTTCAAATTTCTAATTATTATTTTTTTATTACTTTATTTTAAATCCCCAATCTTTTTAATTTTAAATCTTTAATTAATTGCCCAAACCGTCTAATTATCTTAATATTACTGTCCTTATACTTTAAAAAATTTATAATATCTTATTTTCACTATCAATTTTGGTTGGGTTCGTTCTTTTTCTTAATAAAAAATCGGACTTTATTTTAATGTTACTTCCATTTATTTTACGTGAATACAGTAAATAGTTTAAATTGCTTCAAATCAACCAGATATAATTAAAAAACCGCCTTAAAAAATCTAAGATTTTTTTTCTACTTTAAATTATTTTTTCCTTTTTTTTCCCCTAAGCAATACTATTTAATTTTATTTTTATTGCACAATTCCTATTACTCTGTCACTCATCGTCCCTTCAAGCCTTGCACACTCGGGCGATTAGTGGTCGCGCGCTAAATGCCTCGCCCTTAGGCTTGGCACGTACACGCCGACTCTATTTACCTTGTCTTTTGCAAGTGCCCTCGTCCGTGACTCACACCATTGTCACCAATGATGCTCAGTCTAATTGACATTTTGTCACAGAGTGCGTGATTCTTTTCGGGTCGCGCTTCGAGCTTAGATGCTTTCAGCTCTTATCGCTTCCGGCGTAGCTGCCCGGCAGTGCCCGATCGGACAACCGGTAGACCAGAGGCCAGAACGATCCGTTCCTCTCGTACTGAGATCCTTTTACCCTCAATCACGCAACAGGCCCAGAAGATAAAATCCGAACTGTCTCACGACGTTCTAAACCCAGCTCACGTTCCCTTTTAATAGGCGAACAGCCTCACGCTTGGCGGCTGCTGCACCGCCGCGCTAGGAAGAGCCGACATCGAGGAAGCAAGCTGCGAGGTCGATTAGTCCATTCGCTGATTTTTTAAAAGAAAATCAGGAATTATGGACTCTTGCTCGCAACGACTCTGTTATCCCTAGGGTAATTTTTTTGTCGCCACAAACCCCTATCAACAAGGTATTGTGGATCGCTAAACCCGACTTTCGTCCCGGGACTCGTTACTTTTCGGAGTCCCGTCAGGCTGGCTTTTGCTTTTGCACTCTACGATGGGTTTCTGACCCATCTGAGCCAACCTTTGGGCGCCGCTGATATCTTTTCAACGGCGTACCGCCCCAGCCGAACTGCCCATCTCATGGTGTCCTTCAAATGAAGTGAGTCATACAATTTCTACTGGTCAGTATTCCACGGTCGACTCAGACATAACCCGAAAGCTATGTCCTCAAGCGTCTCCTGACTATACTATGCAGTAGAAGCCGTATAACAGCATGAGACTGCAGTAAAACTCCATAGGGTCTTCTTTTCCCTCTGGGCCACCCTGGATTGTTCGCCAGGTTATGGTTTCACGAGGGTGCAGGTAGAGACAGTGGGGAGCACGTTGTTCCGTTCATGCACGTCGGTACTTATCCGACAAGGCATTTGGCTACCTTAAGAGAGTTATAGTTACTCCCGGCGTTTAGCAGAGCTTACTCCGGTTGAACCCGGTATTGACTGGCTGCCACTGGCCAGGATTCACAAACTGTACACACGATTACTCGCTTGCAGTTTGCTGTGTTTTTATTAAACAGTCGGCCCCCCTGAGTTATTGCAACTTGAGGTCCCAGACATCCATCTAAGACCTCAGGCACTCCTTATCCCGAAGTTACGGAGCTAATTTGCCGAATTCCTTTACCTGCATTAGCCTCATACGCTTTAGCCTACTAAGCAAGGGGCACCTGTGTCGGTTCTGGGTACGGATGTGGAGATCCTTCCCTAATCT
>Ga0190360_1000072_pt1 | contig 51357 bp, 48 predicted proteins | sample 48721834_MG_FD_161271 | JGI IMG/M metagenome (GOLD analysis project Ga0190360, IMG submission 161271) | Hydrothermal vent microbial mat bacterial communities from Southern Trench, Guaymas Basin, Mexico - 4872-18-3-4_MG | ecosystem: Environmental > Aquatic > Marine > Hydrothermal vents >...
ACTGCCCCCGCTGCGAGGTCACCTATGTGCCGGCGCGCATCTTCTGCGAGCGCTGCATGGCCGAATTGGATGACTGGCGCGATGTGGGCACGCGCGGCGAAGTCCACACCTTCACGCTGCTGTTCGCAGACCTGGACGGCGGCCTGATGGACGAGCCCGAACTGGTGGCCTTCGTCCGCATCGAGGACGGCGGCCTCGTGCATCGCCTGGGGGAGGTGGACCCAGAGGAGGTCTACATCGGGATGCCGGTCGAAGCTGTTCTCAAACCCAAGGAGGAGCGGGAGGGCTCGATCGCCGACCTGGCCTATTTCAAGCCGGTCTAGCCCAGCCCAGCATGAACGGGCACAGGTGAGAGACCCGCGCCTCGACGCGGGTCTCTTTTCGATTGCTCAAATTGTGGGGCGGACACGCGCTCTCAGACTCCCAAGTCCCTGAAAATGCCATCCAATGCTTCAGAAGGCACATCAAACACCGCGTCGTGGGGCGGCAGGGGCTCGGTTGTCATCCATTCTGGCAGACGGTCATCGGCCGTGCCAAAACCTGCGGCGGTGTTGAAGGCACGCTCCAGCCGCAGGGTCTCCCGGCCCAGATCTTGAAGGGGAGACTCGCCCGGATCCCAACCGTAGCGGCATTGCAGCAATTCGCGAGTAGTCACAGGGGCCCGTGCGAAGCCGAACCCGGAGAAGATGCAGGCGCCGAGGGTGTCGTAGCCGGCCATGTTGATCTGGGACTTAAGGGAAACCTCGGTCTGCCCCTGGGGGTCGAGGTGGTTGATCTTGGCGCGGATGGTTAGGCCGGCGGTGTGATCGGCGCCCTGGGGCGAGGTGGCATAGGTCGCCCCGGTGCCCTTGATAGCGCGGGGGTCATAGGCGGAGATAGCCTGTCCCTTGACCACAGGCACGCGCCGGATGCCGAAAACACGGCCGGCTACGGCGGCGCCTTGAGCGATCACACGGCCGAGAGGCGTACCGCGGCGGATCTCATCGATTAGGCGCATGGCGGACTGGGCATCACCAAACTCCATCCACCCCGCCTGCGCGGCCACGCCCAGCGCGGCGCCGATCTCGATGGAGTCGAGGCCCAGGTCGTTGAGCTCCCAGTTGATGCGGGCGATCGCATCGAGATCGCCGATGCCCAGATTGGAGCCCACCAAACCGATGGTCTCATATTCGATGGGCGAAACCACGCGCTCCCCGCTGGGGCCGGCGAAGCAATTAGAGCAACGGATCACGCATCCCGCCATGCACGCATGGGTGGTCTCGGCCTCGCCGCCGCGCGCCAGCAGCAATTCGCGCAGCGCCTCGCCGCTGATCTTCTCGGCCTGCTCAAATGTACCGCTGGAGAACCCGCGGGTGGGCAGGCCCCCGAAGCCGTCGCACATCATCACCATGGCGGCCGTTCCATACTCCGCGTAGGTGGTCGTCTGGGGGTGCGCCAGGAGCGCCTGGGTGTACTTCTTCTGTGCGGCGCGGAAGGCGGGCTCGTCGGCCAGGGGCGGCGGCTCGGCGCCCTCGGCGTCGATCACCAGCGCCTTCAAGCGTTTGGCGCCCATCAGCGCGCCCAGTCCGCCCCGGGCGTTGATGCGTGAGGGCTCGCCATCCTTGTCCAGGTTCTGGATCCCGGCGCTGGCCAATCCCATCTCACCTCCAGGGCCGATCAGTGCGATGGCGGCCTTAGGTCCAAAGCGAGAACGCAAGCGCTCGGCGGCTTCATAGACCCCCAGGCCGAGCAGGTCTGCGGCCGATTCGAACCGGCCGCCTCGCTTGCTAAGGTGCAGCACCGCCCATTCTTCCGGAGGGGCGCCCTCGAGGATCAGCGCCCGGATACCCAACCGGGCGAGCTGCAAGCCGGTCGTGCCGCCGGCGTTGCTTTCTTTGACGCCATTGGTGAGCGGGCTCTTGCCGCCAACCGAGATGCGGTCGCAGGAGGAGAGGCCGTGGCCCACCAATAGGCCCGGGGCCCAGATAAGCTTGTTGAATGGCCCCAGCGGATCGCAGGTTGGTGGGACTTCGTCCAGCAAGGTGCGGGCGATGAGCCCGCGGCCACCCAGACGCTGCCAGCTCTTGGGCAACCGCTCCAAAGTAACCTCCCGCCGGGCTGCGTGTGCACGCCAGAGGCTTGCTTCCATTCCCTTCCCTCCTCCTGAAATCCGAGATCTGCTAGGCTCCGGCTGCCCCGACCGACTCGGCAAAGACGCGCAGCGCCTCCTCAATCTGTTCGTCCGAGACGATCAATGGGGGGATAAAGCGGATGGTGTTATCCCAGGGGCCGCATGTGAGCAACAGAAGCCGGCGGTCAAGACAGGCGTGAACGACGCGCTTCGCGGCATCCTTGTCGGGCTTGCCGTCGGGTGTGCGGAATTCGACGCCCACCATGAGCCCCAACCCGCGCACTTCGCTGATTTGCTTTTGCCCCTCCTGAATTTGGGTCAAGCCAGCCATTAATTGCTCACCTCGCAGCCGGGCGTTCTTGAGCAGGCCCTCTTCGTGGATGGCTTCGATGGTGGCTACCGCCGCGGCGCAGGCGACCGCATTTCCACCATAGGTGCCACCATGCGATCCGGGAGGCCAGCGCCGCATGAGCTCCATGGGGGCGGCCACAGCCGACAGGGGCAAGCCGGAGGCGAGACCTTTGGCCATCGTGAGGATATCTGGCTCAACACCGAAATGCTCATGCGCGAACCAGCGCCCGGTTCGACCGAACCCGGATTGGATCTCATCAAAGATCAACAGGATGCCGTGGTCATCGCAGAGGCGCCGCAATCCTTCCAGGAAGGAGGCGGGGGCAACGATGTAGCCGCCCTCACCCAGTACCGGTTCAACCAGCATGGCGGCTGTCTCGCTGGGCGCTGTCTGGGTATGGAGCAGGTAACGAAGCTCCTCCAGGCACCAGGCAGAGGTCTCTTCGGGTGCCCAGCCGTAGCGGTGCGAATAGGGAAAAGGTGCCACAAAGACGCCAGGCATGAGCGGCTGGTAGCCAGCGCGGTAGATAGTCTTGCTCGTGGTGAGTGACATTGTGCCTACCGTTCGCCCGTGAAAAGAACCTTGGAAGACGATCACATTGGGCCGGCCGGTGGCGATGCGCGCAAGCTTCAAGGCAGCTTCGACGGCCTCTGCGCCGCTGTTACTGAAGAAGATGCCATCCAGCCGCGAGGGCAGGATGCCCCGCAGCGCATCGGCCAGAGCCAGCATAGGGGGATTGAAGACAATGTTCGCCTGGCCGTGGAGAAGCAGTCCCGCCTGCTCGCGCACGGCGGCAACAACGCGGGGGTGACAGTGACCTGTGTTTGTGACGCCGATGCCGCTGGTGAAATCCAGATAGGCGTTGCCATCGGGATCATAGAGGTAGGCGCCCTCGCCGCGAACGGCAAGAATATCGGTGTATCGAAACCAGACGGGTGAGAGATGCAAATGGGAAGCTTGTGTACGCATGGATGGGTTTCTCCAGTCGATCGTCCCCATTGGGTCCATAGGGATATCCATGATCCTTGCTCTGCCCCGAGAAATCTCAGTGGACGAGTTTCACATCGAAGAACTCATCGAAGTCCTCCTGGCCGATCCCGCTCATTTTGATTTCCTGGAAAGGGTCAGCATCGTCGGCGCTGAAGCTGCTCTCTTATCATCTTGGAATCAACTAGCATTTGCAACTGGCGAATACGTGCCAAAGAATACTCCATTCGTTGTCTTGTAACCAATGCGTTTTCTCGATCGATTGCTCAATCGCGGCTCGCCGGTATTTCGTCCAGCAAGGTGCGGGCGATGAGCCCGCGGCCACCCAATCGCCGCCAGACGGGTGGGGCCGGCTCTTGCCTGCAGCTCCGAGTCTCGATGTCGACGCCCCACGCTTTTTCACTCATACGAGCCTCCCGAAGGTTGGACAGGAATAGGGTGTATCAGAGAGGGCGAGGCTGGGAATTTCCGCCGGAGGGGGCCTGGTGAGCCATATTTTTATCCCAGGGTGGGGGCGCTGTGCTTTCGAGGGCCTTGGGGACCCCTTGGCCCGCGCGATTGCCGTGGGCTATGAGGGCAATGCATGCTTGGTTCAAAGATGCTGGGAACTCTCGACCCTCCTGCGGCGCACCTTCATCACCCATTCGTGCAAATAGTGGGAATCGCTTTCACCGCGCTGGCTCGTGGGAATCGGGCGCTCCTCCGGCCAGCCTTAGTAACCGCGATTTGTCGATGATGCTTAATTCCGTGCGGGTGATGTGGATGAGTTCATCGTCGGAGAAGCGGTAGAGCAGGCGGCAAACCATCTCACGGGTTGTGCCCAGGAGGGAAGCCATCTCGTCGAGCGTGAGATCGCGCACCATAGGCACAGTGTCGGCCTCGGCATAGTGATGCAGAAGCAGTTTCGCCAACCGCCCCGCCACTGGCTGAAAGGCCAGGTCTTCCAGCACTTCGCTGGCCTGCTGCATGCGCGCCACCAGGAGGCCGCAGAGCGCCCATAGCGCCTCCCCCTCGTTCTTTAGCCAGGGCAACAAATCCTCCCGGGACCAAAGCGCCAGGCGGCCCGGGGTGGCGGCACGGAAGGCGGCCGGCATGGGCGCCTGGAGATCAAAGAAGGTCAGGCCCCAGAAGATCTCCCCCCGCCGAACGGTCAGCACCGAGAGGACGCGCCCTTCAGGAGATTCCTTCACGGCTTCGAATGCTCCCCCCTCGACGAGCGCCAGGTAGGGCCAGCGTTCACCTCGCAGCGTGACGAATTCATCCCTACGGTACTCGCGGCGGATGGCCAGCGAGGCGACCTCGCGGCGCTGCACAGCCGGAAAAGAAGCGAAAGGCGGGGTTCGATTCAGTAGATCTTCGAAATCGGGGTTGGTAGATTTCTGCATATCCAATATCAACTCCCGGCGCGTGACGATCCCGATTCAACCTCATTTGCCCGAGAAACTCAAATCGCCGCTGCCACAGGTGGGATCATTTGCCTTAAGGCAAAGACAGACGAGATCCAATTGCTCTATCATTCACAATGAGAGATTACTTGTCTTGAAAGGAAAAACCGATGCGTGAAGCCTCTGCTCGTGCGCGCCTTTTCATGGCCGCGCTTTCTGTCCTTGTAGGGCTTTTTCTGCTCATTGCTGCTCCCTGGATCGCGCAGGTGTCGTTGGAGCGTGTAATCGCGGCCCTGCTCGAAGTCATCCAAGATCGTCCCCAATTCGAGAGCGGGATCAAGCTCTTCACGTTCTTCTACCCATTGTGGCGCGCGCTGGGCTTCGTCGCAGGGGTTGCCTTGCTGGCTGGAGCCCTGCCGATGGCCCGGGGGGAGGAGTGGACCTATCCCGTTGCATTGGTTGCGACCGCCATGCCCGCTATTGGCGGGATGTTCATGTTTCTGCCTTACATCAGCTGGGTAGGTGGCTTTCCGCTCCCCATGGTGATTTCCTGGGTTGGATTGGCAGGCTTTTGGGGGGTCTTGCTGCTCCGGAAATCCGATTGGAAGGAGAAGGCGGTGAAATTCGCTGTCTTCACGTTCCTCGGTATGCTCGCCACCCACAGCTTCACGCTGGGCATTGGCAGCCAACGCATGCTGGCGACGCGCCCGCTGAAGCCACTCTATGACGGGTTGGAATGGTGGATTCTCACCGTCGTTGGAGAGGTGGATTGGATCGCGACGGTCATGCTGATCGTCGCCATTCCGCTCCTGGCGCTGCGTAAGCGGTCTGGATGGTGGTTGGCCATGATCGCGTCGCTGTCGGTATTTTTAGTCGACGCCCCCACGCAGATCGTTCGCACGAAGACATTTGATTATCTCTACGGGGCCATTCTCGCAGCAGCATCGCTGCTCTTCCTGATGTTGCCGAGTTTCAAGAGAACGCTGGTTGGCGAGCATGAGCCCGAGTTGCCGGAGGGGTGAACGTCCCCCTCCGGGCCGGGGGAACTTGAGCCGATGGCATTCCTCTAGAGCCGGTGAATTGGAAGACGGACGCGCTTCGAAGTCTTGATCGCCGCAGATAGTCGACCAATCCTTCACGAAGGAGGCTGGATATGAATCAAAAGCGACGCTGGGCAGGCACGCTGGCACTGATCGGTGGGTTGCTGGGGATCATCGCTACTTACCTCATCTTCATGGCTTGGTACGGCCCCGCCAGAACGGCGGAGGCGGCCGAGCCGGGCTGTGAGATCCTGCTCAAATATCTGATGCCTGCGCTTTCGGATTTCGGCATCCTGGCCGGGGTTTTATACCTCGTGGCGGCTTACGGTTTCTTTGCGGGCTTCGGCTGGGCCTTCCCGATCGTTGTGCTCGCAAATGTGCTGGCGCTGCAGGGCAGCTGGTTCATCAACGTGCCGATGATGGCGGCGGGGTTACCACCGATATACTTCATCATCTTCTGGCCCAACTTGTTGCTCTATTTCCTGTTCATGAGATGGATCGGCGAGCGCTCCTGGTCTCGCACCTTGCTTGGCCTGGGCACAGGCATGGCCTTCATCTTCTGCTTCATGAACGGCGTGGCCAGCCTGAGCCGCATCCTCATTCTCGGGAAGCCGATCTTCGTCGTCGTGCAGCGCCTGAACTGGATAGCGTTCCTGGGTTTCGGCGTAACGACAGTGGGGATCATGCTTAAGCCCAAGGAGTGGATGCGCGTATTGGGGATCGCTTCCGGCTTGCTTGAGCTGGTCGTTGGCGTTCCACTCGTTGTGGCGACGACGTTGCTCCTGGGGCGCTTCTCGCTCTTCTCCTTCGGACCCATCATGAGCCTGGTCCTGGTGACAATTGCCGTCTGGCCGGGCCTCTGGGCGCGGCTGACCGGGGAGAGCGCATCGGCCTGATCTAGTGGTGAAGCCGTCTGCTTCCGAAGGCGTTTCGGAGGTTGGCAGACGGGGTAGCATTAAATGGCGGCCCGCCGACGATTTTGTCGGCGGGCCGCGTGGCGCGAAGTAAGCGTGCGTGCGAGGACAATCGGGTGCTACGAGACGGTCAGTCAGGGAGCAGGCGCGGCTTGACCCGGATAGAGAACGCGTGCATGATTAAGCCATCCGCCCAGTGAGACTGGCTCGAAGCTTCCATGGAAAATCTGGTCAAGGTACTTCAGCGCGTTTGGCATTTCCGCCATCTCTCGGCCGATGATCTGCGCCGCATCATCGGTGCCGGAAGCCGGCGAAGGTTCCGGAAGGGAGAGATGATCTTCCAGGAGGCACGGGAGAGCGCGGGCATGTTTGTCCTGCTGCGCGGGCGGGTAAATCTCATCAAGGCAGGCGTGAGCGGTCACGAGCAGATCATCGCCACCATTGAGCCTGTGATCATGTTCAACGAACTGTCTGTGATCGACGGTGGTGCGAACCCATATACAGCCGTGGCCACGCGGGGTTGCCTGACGTGGAACATCAGTCACGAGGCCTTCGTCGAGTTGGTGCGCCACTACCCGGACCCCGAAATTGGCCTGGGTCTGCTGCGCGTGATGGCCGCGCGCATGCGCCTACTCATCAACCGATGTGAGGATCTCTCCCATAAGCCGGTCCTGGCGCGCATCGCCAAGTTGCTGCTTGAATTGAGCGGGCAGGGGGCGCGGGTAATCAATCGCAGCGAGCATCCCATCACAGAATTGGCGGCGCACGTTGCCAGCGTCCCCGAAGTCGTCAGCCGCTCGCTGAGTACGCTGACCGAGAGGGGGCTGATCAAGTGTGACCGGCAGCGGATTCAAGTGTGCGATCGCCAGCGTTTGGCCGAAGTGGCGATGGCCGGGGACCTGGGCTTCGACCTGTAGGTATCACTCCCCTATCCTCTCGCTCAAACTACGCCTCACTTAACTTGAGTCAAGGACTTGTGTGTTCACTTGTGATAACTTATACAATAGAGCAGTGGGAAATCTGTTACGGGTCGACTGGGCGCCTGCGCTGTGCAGATCTACGGCATATGCATTGCGCAAGCGCTCTGCATCATCCGTCTCCAGCCCGGCCAGCTGGAATGAGATCAAAGCGAAAAGAGGAGAATGCCTATGGAGATCTCTTGTGAAAGGACGGTATGGCGTCGTTTGCGGGTGGTCTGGCTGTTGGTTCTTGTGTTCGCAGTGGCGGGTTTCCTAACGGGATGCCAGCCAGCTGCCACGCCAGCGCCCACAGAGGCTCCCTCTGCGACGCCCAAACCCACCGAACCCCCACCTCCCACACCCACGCCGTTGCCCGATCAATCGGCAATCGTGGCTGCCTGGGAAAGCGGTCCGCATGCCAATAACTACGCCCTCAACAAGGGGCCGAACACCTACTGCTCGCGCTGTCACTCCCCTCAGAACTGGGACCCAGAATCGCGGGTGGACCGGCCGCCGAACTGCGTGACCTGCAAGTTCCCCACCGATGACGAGATCCGCATGGCTTCCACCATGGATTTTGTCGAAGAAGAGGACTGGGTCGGGATCACGTGTGAGACCTGCCACCAGGTTGAAAATGGGGTGGCGCTCCCCGGAATCGCATGGCTGAATACCGTCACCGGCGAATACGAACAGGTCAGTGATCCGAACGAGCTCTGTGGGAAATGCCACGCGACGACGAAGGGCGTGAAGGCCACGGGTGGCAGGGGCGTGGAGCACGCAATTGAGCTAGGGGGCAGCGCCCATCTGAATTGGGCGGGTGAGTGGCCGCAGGTCGATCGACCGCAGTACTGCTCGGATTGCCATGACCCCCACTCCACGGTCCCCAAGACTTGTGTGGATTGCCACCAGGATGTCACTACATCCGAGACGCACATGAAGGGGTACAACGACGTCATGCTGGATAATGTGTCCTGCATGGCCTGCCACGATGCCTCTGGCATGGAGGTCGGGCCCCATCCCGATGAGGACATGGGGGACGTCTTCGTGACGCTGGTGAGCGAGATGAGCCGCAGCGGGGAATTGGAGACAGAATACGTCAAGTCTCACAGCATCCAGTGGGAAGTCTCCTGTGATCGTTGTCACTTCGAGGAGAATCCCTGGGAGCTGCCGGTGCTGACAGCTGAGGGCGAACCGCCGTCAGAGTAAAGGTTCTTGCACTGAAGAGAGAGCGAGACGTTCCATGCCGGTTGGCCGTCGCACCAGTCGGGCTCGCAAGGATCGTCGCCTGCTGCGCGAGGCATGGAACGTCTCACAATTAAAGAAGATACCACAAGATCGATCGAGACTGTGAAGGGACCGACGGTGAACTTTGTCATTCTTCTATTTCTTGGTGGAACACAGTGAGTGGAACTATGAAGACTGGGCTCGCATCATCTAAGAGCAGACCTCGTCTGCGCCTTTGGCAGGTTTTCGCGCTGGGGCTGGTGATCGTGGCAGGGGTGGCCGCGTGTCAAACGGGCGACGCGGGCAAGATGCAGGACCAGAGCTCCCAGACTTCGCAAGACGCCAGCACGCAAGCCTCTGGGTCTCAAGAATCCACGAAGTCCGCACCGACTGTGACGCAGAGTGCCGAGGTTGTGCAAGCGCTTTGGGAGGAGAGCCCTCACGCCGATACCTATGTGCTCAGTGACGCAGGAGAGAATAGCACTTGTGCTCGGTGCCACGCGCCGGTCGAATGGGTGCCGAGTATGGAAGATATGCCCGAAAGCTGCCTTGCATGCAAATTCGAAGTCGATCCACCCCCTCCCGTAATCCCTGAGAGTGAGTGGACCCACGTTGAATGCAAGGTGTGTCACCAGACTAAGAAGGGCAAGATCGACCCGCAAGTCGCCTGGCTCGAGATCGCTCCGATTGAGGAGTATGCAGAAGTAGAGTCGACCACGGCACTATGTGATAAATGCCATCTTGCTGGAGATATCCCGGGACACGCATCCGTGGTCGTGGGGGGCGATCACGCTGGCTTCTCTTGCACAGATTGTCATGATGCGCATGCTGCAAAGGCGAACTGCGGTGCGGACGGATGCCATGCGGATGTTCTCCCGCCCGTCCCAGGGATAGCGGGGCACGATGAGATCCATGCTTCCGTGAGCTGCTCCGCCTGTCATGATGCGGCGGGCCTAGAGATTGCCTATATCGAAGAGACGGGAAGATGGGAGACGGTGCTTGAGAGAGGGAACGGATCCGATGCAGGCATAATCCCTTTCACATCGCACACGCTGGTTCGCGAAGCGCCCTGCGAACGCTGCCATTACGAATCCAACCCCTGGGGCCTGCAGGAAGCTATTGAAGGGGAAGCATCACCGTGAGAATGCGGGAGCGGTGGGGAGGAAAAGATGACATGGCCTGATCGTATCATTTTACTGGCCACCGGCTTGGTGGCTGCGTATCTGATCTGGTTCTTCGGCAAACGCTACAGCGTGGGCCGAAAGGTGCGCGCCCTGTATTTCCTGGCCTCCTTCACGGTGCTTCTCGTCGCGGGCCTGCTGCTGATCCTCTTCAGCTACGACGCGCTCGCCAATCCGCTGGTCGTGATCGTCGCGGTGCTCATCCCGGCCGGACTCTCGCTTGGCTTGGTGGGCAAGTATCTGCCCGCGATCGAGAAAGGCTACCTGGCCTTCGTCGTCATTGGCCTGGCGGCCATCGCGGTCACGCGCTTCACCGGGCCCTCAGGGCTGGCGACCGCCGTGCTTGCGTTCGTCCACTCTGTGGCCGGACTGCTGATCTTCTTCCTGCCCATCCGCGCCGTGGCGCGGGGCGAGGCCGGGAAGGATCTCATCGGCGTCACCATCGGCGGCGGGCTGATCGGCCTGGGTGGAATCGCGCTCGCCTTCCTGAAGAGTGGAAGCCAGTTGCTGTTCTTCTCGGCCGATTTTGTCTTCGCCATCCTGGCGCCGCTACTGCTGCTCATGGCGTTGGCATTCGCCTGGGGCTTCGTGAAGGGTCTGCCTGAGATCTAGGTCTTGGGCATATAAACACATCGCTTTCATGGAGGTATGTTTATGATTGCGCGTCGACTGCGGTTTCTCTTTGGTTCGACCAAAGGCTTGGTGCTGGCCGCGATCGCCATGATCTCGCTCGTCACCGCCTTCTGGGGCACGCTTTCTGGGCCCATGGCGGAATGGGGCGTGCGCGACGTGGTCGTTCGGGTGACGGGCATGGACTTGGACCCCGCGGAACGTGAGGGTCGCATAATCATGCTCTACCATTGCATAGCCATGGCGGTGGTGGCCATCGAGGTCTATCTCATCACCGGCGCCCTGGCCATGCGGGCCTATTGGCGGACGGTGATCAACGCCACCGTCACCGTGGGCTATATGAGCGCCATGATCTTTGGGTTGATCTTTGGCTACTTTGGGCACAACTGGATTTTCCATGGGCTCTTCATCTTTGGCCAATGCCTGATGTTCTTCTCAGGCGTCTTGCTTTGTGTCGCCTTGTGGCCATGGCGTGAAGAGTTCCGCATCCAGGATCCGGACTATGCGCACACACGGGGCGGTGTGGACCTCGAACGTGTAGCTTTCTTCACTATGGCGGCGGCGACGCTTGCGTCGGCTCTCTTCGGCGCCATCCCGGGAGCCTACTTTGGCAACGGTTTCGAGACCTTCCTGGCCGAGAATGTTGTGCGCGATCCGCACAAGCCCGTCCTGCAGAGAGCGGTCATCGGCCACTTGCACATCATGCTCTCGCTAATTGGCGTGGCGATCACCCTGCTGGTCGGGCGCTGGCAGGATTTCAAAGGCACGCTGCACAAGATCGGCATGCCGCTGATGATAATCGGCACGATCATCCTCTCAATAGGAGCTTGGTCGGTGACGGTGGCGGAGTGGGCCCATGTCGTTATCTATATCGGGTCGGTCCCGGTCCTGCTGTGCGGGCTGTGTTTCGTGATCTTCAGCTGGGACAAGCTGATCCGCACGGGATTGCGGGAGCGAGGGCTGACCAAAGGTGGGGCTTGGCAGAAGGTGCAAGCACTTGTGCGTGACCCTCTGCGGTTCGGTGTCGGCTGGCAGATGGTATTCATGAACTTCACCGTGAGCTTTGTTGGCCTTTTCACGGCCGCCAAGCTGGAAGATATTTTCCGGGTTTGGAGCCACAGGGAGGAGCGCCTCCTCCTCACTGGCCATTGGCACGTCCTCGCCTCCCTCATTGCCACCATCATCCTGCTCTACTACGCCGACCTCGCCGGACTTAAGGGCCGGGTGCGCAAGTGGTCTGGCTGGCTGATCATCCTGGGATCCGACCTGGCATTCGCCGCAGTGACCGTCTTTGAGGAGAAGCGTCTCTTTGTGAGCGAAGCCGCGCAACAACCGGTTGTGGATTGGACCATGATACTTAATGAAGTGGGATTGGGGACGGTTCTGGTGGTGCTGGCGGCGCTGATGATCTGGCGGCTGGTGGATCTCTTCCGGGACCAGGGGCGCTGGGTAGAGGAGCATGCGCAAACTGGGCTGGATGCTGACGCGCCGATGACCTCCATACCTCTATACCCATCACCAAGCGAAACCCCTCAGGAGGTGGAGGTATGAAACGCGGTGTGATGATCCTGGTTCTCTTCGCAGCGTGGAGCCTGACCGCCTGCGGACCCTCCGCAGGCCAGACCGAGTCCGCCATTCCGGTTTTCGAAACTGGCGTCGACCCGGAGGCCTGGGCATTGGTCCCGGCGGGGGAGTTCTATGAAGGTCAGTTCGCGCATGAGGTCACCATGGACCATGATTACGAGATGATGGTGACCCCCGTGACCAACGCGCAGTATGCTGCCTATCTGAACGATGCCTTGCATGAAGGCTGGGTAAAACGCATCCAGGGGCAGGTGGTGGGTTACTATCCCGGAGATGTCTTCCGCGCCTACAGGCATGAATTTCCCATTGAGGCTGGTGATTGGCTGCATGTGCCGTTGGATGAACCCGGGTTGCGCATTCTTGAGCAAGGTGGAAGCTTCGAGGCCAAGCCGGAATACGCGAATCATCCCATGGTGCACGTGACCTGGTTTGGCGCCAAGGCCTTCTGCGAGTTCTATGGCTGGCGGCTGCCGACCGAATTGGAATGGGAGCGGGCAGCCCGCGGGGATGACGACCGCCCTTACCCTTGGGGTAAGGATATCGGCCCCGGCAACGCCAACTACTACCACAGCGACGACCCCTTCGAAAGCATCTATGGCAAGCAAGGAGACACCACGCCGGTCGGCTTCTATAATGGGGGCACCTATGGGGGCTTTGAGACGCAGGATTCCCCCAGCCCCTATGGGCTCTACGATATGGCCGGCAATGTCTGGCAATGGATGGGCAATGTTTATGAATATCAACACTACCGCTACATGAGGGGCGGCAGTAGGATGGAGTATGAACCCTATCTGCGAGTCTGGGCGCGCAACAACGCCGGGCCGGATTTCCATAGCTCGAGCGTCGGCTTCCGCTGTGTGCGAGATCTGAGCGAGTAGGCGAGGCAATTCCAGGAGGAAGAGGGTGCAGGCTGCAATGCGGTGGATAAGGGACAGGCTGAGCCGCTACCTGCCAATGATCAAGAGCCTGCAGACAGGTCTGCTGCTCACAACGGGCCTGGCGGGCTTCATGAGCGCCCGCTGCCCGGTGATTCATTGGCAGGTGCTCCTCGGGCTTACAGGAAGCCTCTTCCTGGCTATCAGTGGGAGCACCGCTACGAACATGGTGCTCGACCGGGACATCGACGCGCGTATGGCGCGCACATGCTTCCGGCCACTTCCCGCTGGGCGGATTTCCGTCCGGGAGGCCTGGACTCTTGCGCTCGTTCTTAGCCTAACCGGCATCGGCTGGGCCTTCTGGCTCGACCGCCTATATGGGGCGGTGGTGCTAGCGGGGTGGCTCTTCGATGTGATGGTGTACACGTTGTGGCTCAAACGCCGCACGCCTTGGTCCATCATCTGGGGCGGCATCGCCGGGGGCATGCCCGTACTAGCGGGTCGCGCTCTGGGCCTGGGGAGCATCGATTGGGTCGGCGTGACCCTCGCGCTGGCGGTTCTGCTTTGGATCCCCACCCACATCCTAACCTTCAGTGTGCGCTACCGGGAAGATTACGCCCGGGCGAGCATCCCCACCTTTCCGGCGTGGTATAGCGAAGATTTCACACATAAGATTGTGGCGGTCTCCTCTGTGCTGGCGGCCGGAGTAATGGGGCTGGCGGCCTACGGCATCGGCATGACCTGGGGCTACTTGCGGGTGCTGGTCGTGCTCAGCGGGGGCCTGCTTGCTCTGGCCATCACCGCAGCCTGCCGTCCCTCCATGAAGGCCAATTTCGCGCTCTTCAAATACGCCTCGATCTACATGCTCAGCTCGATGGTCCTGCTCGTGCTCGAAGGCATATGAGGCTGGCCATGGCGATGCGCGACCGTCTGTTCCTGCTGGTAGCAGGGGTGCTCTCGGCCTATCAGGTGGCCGTGGGCATCGAGGGCCTGAGCGATCTGGCCATCATCTGCTATACGCTGGCATTCGGCGTGCTCCTCGTGGCCTCGCTGGTCCTGATTATTTTGGGCTATGAAGCACTCGACAGCCCGGCGGTGGTAATTGTTGCAACAGTCTTGCCTCTAAGTCTCTCCGCCGGGCTGGTGGCACAACATCTCCCGTCCTGGACGCTCGGCTACTTGGTCTTCGCTGGGTTTGGGTTCGCGGCCGTGGCGATCTCCCGCCTTATCTCCCTGGGGCGTGTCGCGACGGTAGTCCTGGCCGTTGTGCACGGCACTGCGGGGTTGGTCATCACCGGTGTGCCGCTCTGGACAGTTGCTATCCATCGCTCGGGCCCTGCATATCTCCTGGTAGCCCTTGGAGGAGTCCTGATCGGCCTGGGCGGTTTGCTGCTGACATTTTTCAGGATGGGAAAGCCGCTGATTGCAGGCAGCCGCCTCATGGGGGCGCTGCCCTTGCTTCTCTTGCTCACCGGGGCCAGTTTCACAGCGGGGATGTCATGGGGAGGTTAGCTGCCCCAGTGAGTTGCAAACCTGGCGTGCCCAAATCTTGTCTGCATGCCATGTCCGGGATGACGTGGTCAGGCGTGGGGTTATTGCTTCTCCGCTGGGTGTGGGTGTGGCTGCATCCCCTGGGGTGGGTGAAGTCACTTCCATCTCTGATCCTCGGCGGGGCTGCAACTGGGAGCATCTATCTCTTCTTCCGCCGTATGGCGGCCAAGAACATCGACCGCATCGAGAAGCTGCCGCAGCGCCCCTGCCTATTCGCGTTCCAGGCATGGACAAGCTATCCCCTGGTGGCGGTAATGATCTCCATGGGGATCGCGCTGCGCAGCTCCTCAATTCCCAAGCTATGGCTTAGCTGCCTCTATCTGGGCATCGGAGGTGCTCTGCTTCTCGCAAGCCTGCAATATTACCGCCATTTGCTGGTGCTGAATGGGGCTGTGAAAGAGGCCTGGCCGGAAGATAGAAGGTAGCTGTAGGCGTCGGCAGGCACGATTTAAAATCGTGTACGTGAATGGGAGGAAAAGATCATGGGAAAAACTCTGCGCATCATCGTCATCGTCTTCATGGGCCTCACTGCGGCGATGAACATCCTGGGCGGAATCGGCACGGTCTGTGCCGCATTTCTTACCAAGAAATTTCCGCCGATGTGGGCCCTGCTCGACTATCAATGGCTCTATCAGATCTTGATGATTGTGACGATACTCATCGGCCTGGGAGGAGTATGGGCCCTGATACGGCTCATAAAGGGGGGAAAGACGGCCTATCGCGATGCTATGATCTTGCTGGTTGTGGGCGCAGTCGTCGCGGGGATACATATGTACGCATCCCTTGCCCTGCGCGGCAAGGCTGTGCCGGCGAACGTGAAATTCTATATCAACGCTATAACGCTGCTGATCTTTCTCCTGCTGAGGTTGCCAGGCATCCGGGAGCAAGTGCGCTTTTCCGACCCGAGCGACCCCGGCACACGCGCAGCGGCCTCGGGCGCCGCGGCCATCATCGTGGGCCTGGTGGTCCTCTCAACAACGCTCTGGGTGGGCGAATCTCACATCTACCAGGGTGCCAACTGGACGCATGTGCTGAAGATCCCGCTGATGGCCAGTGGATTAGCCCTGCTGACGCTCGGTGCGCTGCGCCTAGCGTTGGACATTCTGCCGCGGCGGTGGCCCAGCATCTTTGCCCGTCAAAAGGGCTAGCCGCCGGAAAAGAAGCGGCTTGGTGAAACTATCCCAAGGAATCCCATAGGGAACCACGGGGCGTTCGTGTCCTTGCGACGCGGGCGCCCCGTCTGGCTGTTAGCAGGCCTGCTCTGGATGGCGGTCGCCGAGCCAGACCGGCCCCCGCCGAGGCAAGGGCTCCCGCCCGTAGAGCCAGTTATCGAGCCATACCGCCGCGCGTCGCGCCGCTCCGGAGCGCGCTACGGCTGCGCGCATCAAGTTGTGGGCCCAGTTGGCGGGATGGCTGTAGGGGCAAACAGCCATGCAGATCCCACAATCCGTGCCGATGGCGTTCCAGTACCGGAAACAGCGGTCTTCGTCGAGCTTCCAGCGCAGCATGCCATGATCGAGCTTGCGGTCGTCCATCGAGATGGCGCGGCTTGGGCAGGACTCGGCGCACTTCGCACACACCCGGCAGAAATCGATTATCGATTCTGCCGGCATGCGCTGGTCGGGCAGGAGCGGCAGGTCCGTGGTGACGACCCCGAGGCGGACGCGTGGGCCCAGGTCGGGCGTCATCAAGATGCCTATGCGTCCGATCTCGCCCAGGCCGGCCTCGCGGGCTACCAATGGGGCGATCACACGGTAGTTGCCATCGATGTGGGCCCGGGCCGGGTAGCCCAGCCTGCGGGCGAGATTGGCCAGTTGGATGGCAATGACGGCGGCGTCGACGTAGCGGCGGGCGGACTCGAGCACCACCGGTGCCTGCGGAGCGGTGCCCATGATGTGGAAGTCCATCTCGACCGTGAAGGCCAGGGCAAAGCGATGATTGAGGTCGACGGGTGCGCCGTAACGGCCGGTGCCTCGGCCGATGTGTGAGTAGATGTGGCTCGGCTGCAGCCGGCACACCCCGACGCTGTGTGCTCCGAGGTGCAGGGCGAGACCCTTCATCAATCGGGTAAGGCCCTCCGGCGAAGAAGAGACAGGTGAGGAGGAGACGGGACCATCTACGGCCTCGCGCAGGGCTTCGGTGACATCGAAGCTGGCCTGTGCAGCGGGAAAGATCAGCGGGTCGGCCAGACGCGCCTGCGGCGAGAGCAGTCCGGCGAAGGCGCGGAGTCGCTCGTCCGGCGCTCGCTTCTCCGGCCGCATGTTGTAATAGGCTTCATGCTCGGGGCTCCCGGGCACGAGCCGAGCCCTCGCAAAGACCACGTCGCGTTCATCGAAACGCTCGCTCCGCTGGTCAGGGCCGGTTTCTACGTGCCCGATAGGCCATGCGAAGAGCAGCACCCCCAGAAATCCAAGCGCCAGCAGGCCCAGCAGGAGGGCTCGCTGGAGCGAAGGTGGCGCGAGCATAGCCGCGGAGAAGAACGCCGCCGTGAGCGCGCCTGCCAGGATGGAGATCCGGGCGGCCCTTGGTGCCCCCTCACGCAGTGAGAGAAGCCCGAAAGCCAGCAGCAGCCCGGTCATCGAAGCGCCGAGAACCAGCAGGGTGGCTGGGATCACCATTTGTATCCTCCCATCCCAGAATTCCGGATGCGGGACAGGCCCATTATGGACCGTTTGGGTGAAAGCCTCAAAGGCGTCCAGGCGGGCGCGCGGGGAGAGCGGAGAAGGATCAGCCGAGCGCGCGCTGCACGAGCGGCATCAGCCAACCAACCCCAGCCCCCAGATGAGATTGAGCACAATCACCTCAGGCACGCCGGACATCCCGAAGCGCGGCCGCACAATGGCCGCCGCGAGGCAGAAGATCGTGGCGAGACCGATGCCCAAGCCCAGGAAGAGCGAGGAGGCCAGACCAGGCCAGCGAGTGTTCATCCAGGCGTGGAGGGCGCTGACGACCAATCCAAAGAGGAGCGCGAGCATCGCAAAGCCGCGACTATCCTCACTCCGGACTGCCCCCAGCCCTTTCTCGGCGATCTTCTCAGCCCCTGCGATGCACTCGATGCGGGCGAAGGTGATGCCTCCCAAGAGGGTAGCCACTGGGAGGATGACGATCAAGAACCCGAGCAGGCTTCTAAACTAAACATGGGTTCTTCCCTTTTGGGTTTCTAAGAGAGCGTCAAGACCTGCCCTGCATGCCGGACTTGCGACTTCTGGTGGCAGGCAGGGCGCTATCGCGCCGCCAGACGCTGGATCGCATCCAATTGGCGGCGAGCGGTCTCTTCGCCGATATGGATGATTTCCTCTGCCCGCGTGAAACCTGTGAAGAGGCCGATCTCACGGGGAATCGGTGGGCTGAGCAACAGGTCAGGCGGGGCCTCGAGCAAATGGGCTTTAGTCAGGGCGCGGGTCATAATGATGACCACCCGAGCTAAATCCTGGGCCAGGACCGGCAGGCGGTTCAACCCGACGGCGGGTTCGATGTGCTCGCCGGCGCCCGGCTCCGGGGAGACGTTCACGCCAATCACCACGTCGGTGCCCAAGGTTTTCGGCAGGTCGGTGGGGAGGTTGTTGAGCACACCCCCATCCACCAAGCGCCAGGGGCCCATCTCAACCGGCGGGAAGACCCCGGGGAAGGCGCTGGTGGCCATGGCGGCCTCCAGCACGCTGCCCTCGGTGAGATCCACCTCGGCGCCGGTGTTCAGATCCACCGCCTTGAGGCCGAGCGGGAATCGCAGGTTCTCGAAGGTGAGATCGGGAGCGATGAGCTGAGAGAGGAACTCGCGCACATGTTCGCCGGCGAGCAAGCCCCGCCGGAGCGGCCGCAGGTCCACCAGCCGGGCCAATTCGCGGAGGCTGCTCATACGTATTGCCTCGCGCTCCAGCTCCTCGGCCGACCAGCCGGCGGCGTAGGCCGCCGCGACCACACCCCCCATGCTGGTGCCCGCCAGGGCGCGGATGGGGATCCCTGCCTCCTCCATTACCTTGAGTACGCCAATATGCGCCAGGCCGCGCGCCCCGCCGCCGCTCAACGCCAGGCCGATGCGCGGCGGCGGCTTCCTCCGGAAGAACTCGAGCCAACCCATCTCAACACTCCCGATCCGTTTGATCCCTGCGGAAGGTATCATCCCATAGATCGAGGAGAGTGGCAGGTGACGTCCCGCCCCTTCCCCGCTGGCATCCGTCCTGAAGCGAGCATGAGCTCAAGGTAGAATGGGGGCCGGAGAACAGGGAGGTGCAGGGTGCGGATCGCGATCTTCTCCAATGCCTACAAACCCGCCATCAGCGGCGTGGTGACCTCGATCAGCCTGTTTCGCAAAGGGCTCGAGGCCGCCGGCCATGCCGTGCATATCTTTTGCCCCGAGTATGAGGACTACGAGGATCGCGAGCCCTATGTGTTCCGGTTCCCGGCGCTGGATCTCTCCGAGCCATGGAACGTCTCCATCGTGGTGCCGATCCGCAACTTGATGGAGCCTGCCGTGCGAGGGGTAAGACCGGCCGTGATCCACAGCCAGCACCCGATTCTCATGGGGGATCTGGCGATCTCTTTCCGTAGGCGGCTGGGCGTGCCGTTGGTATTCACCTTCCACACGCAATACGACAAGTACGCGCAGCTCTACAGCCCTTTGGCTCCGCGGCTGGCCGAGCGCATCACGGACGAGCTCGTCGGCCGCTACCTGCGGCACTGCGATCACATCATCACGCCCACCGAGAGCATCCGCCAGAAAGTGATGGAAACCTGGGCTCCGCGAGCCGGGATCACGGTCGTCCCCACCCCGGTCGATATCCCCGTGGTGGACGAGGCCGAGGTAGCAACCGTCCGGCACAGACTGGCCCTGGAGGGCGAGAGGCTGCTGGTCTATGTAGGCCGGCTGGCGCCGGAGAAGGGCCTGGATTTGCTCTTGGAAGCCTTCCATGAGCTGATCCAAGATCGGAGCGATGTGCGCTTGGCGCTCGTGGGGCGAGGACCCTCCGAGGAAAAACTTCGGTCCATGGCGGGTGAGTTAGGCATCGCCAGCAAGGTGAGCTTCACAGGCGCGGTGCCTCACGAGGAGGTGGCCCCCTACTACGCTGCGGGTGATCTCTTCGTCTTCACCTCGCAGACCGAGACGCAAGGCCTGGTGCTGATCGAGGCCATGGCCGCCGGCAGGCCAGTCGTGGCTGTGCAAGCTCCGGGGCCGGCCGATATTCTCGCCGAAGGCGGAGGCGTTCTGGTGGAGCCGGACCCGGCCGCCTTCGCCCGGGCAGTGGCCGAGTTGCTCCGCGAGGAGGGCCGCCGATGGACATTGGCCAAGGAAGCGCGCAGGGCCGCCAGGCGCTACAGCATCGCGGGCGCCACCGAAGGCCTTTTGAGGGCCTATCAGGCTGCGCTGGATAACATTATCCCTGAAGAGTGCGGTCCTTAGTGGATGGTGGCTACTTTATGAGATCGATGGCCGGAGGCAGATAGTAGTTCTTGGATTCGTCGTAGCTGATATCTAGGAAGGCGTTTCCGGCGGTCTTCACAAATTCACCGATGACCTGGGCGTTGACTCCCATCGTGTCGCTGGTGCCTTCCAATGTGACGAGCGAGTTGGGCGCGTAGATCGTCCCCGTATAGGTCGTGCTGGATGTGCCCGTGATCTTTACATCGTCGGTGTTCGTGGGGGCCACGTAGAGCAGCATGCCCTTCCAATCATTGTCGGAGGGATCCACGAGATCGCCGGGGGTCTGCTCGGCGGCAAGCTGCACCAGCGTATTGCCGCCCAGGTCGAAGGGTCCGTCTTGCATGTAGATCATCACATCCACGCCGCTGATCGAACCCCCGTTCGCCGTGAAGCCCTTGTTCCCGTAGACGCAATACATGCCCGGCTCAAGGGTCACGTCCGCGTTAGCCAGGACGGTGATCTGTTCGTAGCGCCCGGGTTCGACCGTATGCGTCCCGGCGCCGTTGATTTTGAGCTTGCCGCGATCGGGCAGGCCGGAGCAATCCGGGATGGGCATCGGCCGCAGCCGGTATTGGGGCACGCCTTCTGTAGGCGGCGGGCTGACGGTGCCGCTGCCGCCCATATCGAAGCTTCCCACCACCTCGATGCCGTCGGGGGGTTCAACGGTGATGTTCCCGCCGCCGCTTTGAACACCCGACTGGCAGCTCCCGCTGGCAGCGTCCGAATTGGAGAAGATCCCGCCTCCCGCCACATAGGTGTCGCCGGTGCCCGTGAACCATACACCCTTGCAGTCATGCTCCGTGGCAGCGAAGATGGCATAGCCGGGGGTGTAGTTTTGGGAGGGCCAAACGCGCGAGACGGCCTCGGCGGCATTGCTCAGTCCGCCGTTGGTGACCAAGTGCAGGAAGCTGGTCTCGATTTGGTTTTGGATTTGAACGTGAATGTAATCCGGATCACCGGCATACTCTCCCGTGCGGGGTGGGTTGGTCACCTGAATGGCAAGATTTTCTCCCACGCCAAGGATGCAGTCGTAGCCGGGCGGATCGCAAGCCTGGGAGGTGTTGGGGTAGCCGTTTTCCGCCGCGGCCTCGAGCGCGGGCGGGCCCAGGGGGATGCCTTTGATCTTGGCGTAGGCGGCCGCCAGCGCGGCGGCGTCGGCGGCATTCTGGGCGCGGCGGTGCTCGTGGTAGAGCATGCCGCCGTCGATGGCCATGGCTGAGAAGGCGAGCATGCCAATCATCAGCATGGCGAGGATGATGTAGGACTGTCCGGCTTCCGACCGTCTCTTCATGGCCCTCGTCCCTGACTCTTCCATCCCTACTTAGCAAGGGGGCTGCAGGATGGTGTCCGTCGCCTCCGCATTCAGGTGCAGGATCTGACCGGCAAGGAAGGGTGCCACGAGTTTGAAGTCATACTTGATGCTCACCGTGACGTCATACCCGGCGCAGGCATAGCCATCCACCGTGACCTCGATCTGGCTGTCGTTGAGTGAGGTCAGGTCGAAAGGCTCGGATGAGGTCTCCCGAACTCTTGCCCGGATCCCATCCACGTCGGTGGGGGCGATGGAGGCATAGGCTGCGCCTTCCTGGGCCGCATCCCGAATAGAGATAAAGGTGTAATAAGCGCGTCCGAAATCCATGCCGCTGGCAATAAGTACCAGGATGAAAGTCACGCCCACGGCGAACTCGGTCAGGCTTTGGCCCCGCTGTTTTCGCTTGGTTGCTCTAAACATGGCTAACGTCCTTTCCGCTCCGCTTTCCCTCACTCGCCCTCCAGGGCCCTGAGTATTTGCTATTTGATATACACGTCCCGCAGGACGGTCCTCCTAGTCTCCGATGTGACCGGGAAGGATTCCAGCGTGAAGAGCGGCACGATGGGCTCGAATGTGCTGGTCACGCGCACGATGATGCGGTCTCCCAATTCGAACTGACTGGGCGGACAGGCGGTCTCATGGAAGCCGGTGGCGGGGTTGTCGTATTCGATGATGATGTCGCTGTCCTCGATGGTGGCGATCCCTGCCAGGCGCTTGGCGGTCTCGCGAATGCCATTGCAATCGCGATAGTGCTCAATCCCGGCGGGGTTGACCCCAACCGAGGCGCCGTAGCGGGCGGCCTCGCGGCTTGCAGTGGCCACGCTGGCGTAGGTGAACATCAAGCGGCCGAACTCGACGATGCCCATCACCAGCAGGAGGAAAGCTGGCAGGATGAGTGCAAACTCCACCAGGAATTGACCACGTTCGGCAGGCCTTCTCATCATCGACCTCATGCTCTTCAATGTAGCGCCCGGCCTCTATGCCGCTGTTGCAGGGAAGTCAAATTCCTGTAACCCGACCTCTCGACACCCGCCCGCTTTTCACGTACTTGGCCCTCCGCCTTGTGAAAAGAAAAAACCGTGCAGCGGGTCTTCCTGCTGCACGGTGAGGGTTTTCTTAATTGCATATGCCCCATTCGGCAGCAGGCTGTCGTGGCTGAGAAACTCAGCGGTAGACCCTATTGCTTTGCGTCCCCACCTTTCGGTGAGTTTGCCTTTCTCGTCGGGCGAGACATTCGGTTGTACAGGTGCGAAGACGGGCGCCGGCCGGGCGCCGCCTTACAATATCCTAACAAATTTGGGTGGATCTGTTTATGGTCCATGTTTCCTAGGCGCCCCCAATGGATGCGTTGCCTGCCAGAAAGCTTCAAGCATCTGGGTGTAGGGGATCGGGCGGTTTATGTAGGAAAAGTGTCCCACCGACCCCAGATTTATGACCGCGGCCTCGGGATAGGTCTCCCGTAGCATGGCCCGCAGCGCCGGGGTTATGAGCGGGTCGTTCTCGGCCTCGAGGATCATGAGCGGTATGCGCGGCGGTTCTTGGGGCAGGTCGAACCACTCCATCACCGTCCGATAGCGGGCCAGGAAGAGCGGTTTGCTCATATTGCGGTAGGTTCCCTCGAGCAGATAGGCCTTGAGCAATTCAGAGCGGCCGCCGGCCGGGTGGAGGCTGCGGCGAATATTCCAGCGCATGGCGGCCAGGATGATCCCCTCGGGCAGGATCCGCAGGAGCGGCTCGGCGCCACGCGTGCGCCGGGCGAGGATCTGGTTGGGGGGATAGGTATTGCCGAAGACGGCGTCGACGACGCGGTCGGGGTGTCGGGCCATGAGGTACTGCGCCAGGTAGCCGCCCAGCGATGTCCCGACGAGATGGACATTGTCAACCCCCAGGTGGTCGAGCAGGGCGAGAAGGCCCGTGGCCAGGCCGGCGAGCGTGTCGATGGGCGGATAGGTCACACTGATGAGGCGGTAGTGCGGCGCCAGTGCCTCGATCTGCTGCCACCATATGTCATAGGCGCCCGCCATGCCATGCAGCAGCAGGGCAGTTTCGTCGCCTTGGCCAGCCACGATGTAGGGCCAGTCGTAGCCGGCGTGCGAGAAAGTCCGCGGTGGGTAACGCTTCCGGAAAGAGAGCAATGATCGGGCGAGGCGCGGCTCGACCTCGCGATACAGGCGCACGAATAGTGAATCGGCCTCGAACTCGATATTTTCATCCATTGGGCCGCTCCCAGACACCGTGGCATAGTATAGTGGAACGGCTGCCAAGGGACGACCTACATGGCCGCAGGGGGCCAGGAATCCCTCCCCAGGGCACCTAGAAGCCCCCCTTGAATTGCCATTCACATCATGCCTCGCATGGAAGATGGGCGAAGAGAAGCGCCAATCGCAAGTGAATAGATCTCGTCGCTGGCGCAGGTAATCCCCGTCAATGCATGTTGCGGAGGATACCCACCCGGGCACTATGGCCATCCTTTCCGTCCAGCGTCATGTGCATGAGGACCTTAGGCCCGTGCAGGCCGATCGATCGACGGTTCTTCCTTCAGACTTTCCTATCGTCGCCGCTACTCGAACGTTCCACTCAGGGAAAGATACTGGCCTCAAGCGGCGAGAGCCAGGGATAGCCGTGGGTTCGATCAGCAGCCGATCCGTCAGCTGGCTGATCATTGGAAGTGTCCCGCCGGATATCCGCAAGGCATCTTGAATGCTCTGTCTCGAAAGCCCTGTAGTGCACATCTCCAGCATCAAACGTTCCGAGGCGGCGCTTGGGTCACTCGATGTCTGCGCAGGTTGGGAGGCTTGGGAAGGAAAGAATGGATATTGACCACTTGACGAGAGTGGGCCAAGGGGAACAACCGAAATTGAGTGAACTGCCAAAGCAAGACCATTATCGACCTAACTGGCTTTCGTGGATGAGCACGAAGCCATACAAGATTCTTGGCAATTTTTTAGGGGATGAATGTTAGTCTTGTCTCAAAGCTGATTAATGCTATAGTGAAAATAAGATCATGCATTATGCGATCCGCTTGGGGGATGCCGAGAATTCCCTGTGCCGAGGCAGGGGATCAAATTGGAGGGAATGTCTATGGCATTGAATAATATACCGCACCAATTCGAGAAGAGAATCCGGTCCATTTGATACGTTCATCCTTCGATGAGGAGGAAAGAGATCATGTTGAAAGGGATCACGAAGATCTCCCTCATTGCGTTGCTCCTTATCGGTCTGCTGGCTTCGGCTTGCGGACCCGCTGAGGAGCCTGCGGAGGGCGTCCCTGCAGAAGAGGTCGAGAAGCCCGACGAAATCGTAATCGGGGTCTACGAACCCATGACGGGAGCCATGGCCGCCGGGGGCGAGCTCACGATGCAGGGTGTCGACCTTGCACATGAGCAAAAAGGGGAGGTTCTGGGAGTTCCCATCAAGCTTGTGCTCGTCGATAATCGCAGCGATAAGGCGGAGGCCGCAACCGCGATGCAGCGCCTTATTGAGCAAGAGGGTGCTGTAGCAGTTGTCGGCAGTTATGGGAGCTCGCTTTCGATGGCGGGCGGCGAGGTGGCAGAGAGAGCCGGGGTTCCGGTCATGGGCTGCTCACCGACCAATCCGCTGGTCACCCAGGGCAAGGATTATTACTTCCGGGCCTGTTTCATCGACCCCTTCCAGGGGCGCGTCATGGCCAAGTATGCTGTGGAAGACCTGGGTGTGGAGAAAGTGGCGATCATTCAAGATGTGGCCCAGGACTATTCGGTGGGTCTGGCGGCTTTCTTCCGCGAGGCCTTCATTGAGCTGACGGGTGACCCAAGCGGGATCGTGGCTTTCACCTCCTACCAGACCGGCGATCAGGATTTCACCGCGCAGCTCGCTTCTGCCATGGCGGAGGAACCGGACGCGATTTACGCACCGGGCTACTTTGGAGACGCAGCGCTGCTGGCTAAGCAGGCTCGTGAGTTGGGTTTTGAAGGCCCCCTGATGGGAGGCGATGCCTGGGAGGCCCCCGAATTAATTGAGATCGCGGGGTCCGCTGCGGAGGGCTTGGTTTTCAGCACGCACTATCATCCGGATGCCGAACTGAGCCCAGCCTCAAAGCCCTTTGTCGAGGCCTTCGAAGCAAAATATGGCGAACGCCCGAGCGCCTTCGCTGCGCTGGGATATGACGCCTACATGCTGGTTGTGGATGCCATAGAGCGGGCAGGATCTTTCGACCCGAAGGCTATCAGGGATGCCATGGCTTCTACGGAGAACTTCCAGGCCGTGACGGGCAACATAACCTTGGACGATAATGGCGATGCCGTTAAGGATGCCGTGATTCTGACTGTGGAGGGCGGCGAGTTCAAATATCTGACAACGGTTTCGCCGTAATCGCTATGGCAATGGAAGAAGAGCGCCCCATTGGGGCGCTCTTCCCTTCAGGCATCAAGTCGATGGCTCTGCCAGGTTTGGAGATGAGCCCATGACATTCGAGTTATTTATCCAGCATTTGTTCAATGGTATTTCGCTGGGCAGCCTGTATGCCCTCATCGCCATAGGCTACACCATGGTCTATGGCATCCTGCGATTAATTAATTTTGCACATGGCGATATTGTGATGGTCGCGGCTTATGCAGCGTTCTATTTGGGAGGGATGTTTGTCCTGCCCTGGTATCTGGGATTCCCCCTGGCCATTCTGGTCACGGCGCTCGTGGGAGTCATTATCGAGCGCTCCGCCTATAAGCCACTGCGCAATGTTCCACGCATTCAGCTTTTCACATCGGCGGTGGCGGTCTCGTTTCTGCTCGAAAATCTAGGCATTGTTGTCTTTGGAGGGCGGCCCAAGGCCTTCGCTCGGCCCGCCTTCACGGATGCGGTTCTCGAGATCGCGGGTGCGAAGGTGCTTAGCTACACCTTTCTCATCATCGTTACAGCCATTCTGCTCTTTAGCGCTCTGAGTCTCATCGTTCATCGCACTAAGGTGGGGATTGCCATGCGCGCCCTCTCCCGCGATATTGAGACAACAGGTCTTATGGGTGTGGATACTGATACCGTGATCACGATTGCATTTGCCATGGGCTCTGCGCTTGCTGCCGCGGGCGGCATCTTATGGGCGATCAAATTCCCGCAGATTAATCCACTCATGGGGGTGCTGCCGGGTTTGAAAGCTTTCATCGCGGCCGTCCTCGGGGGCATCGGCAATATCACGGGTGCCATGATTGGCGGGTTCCTGCTCGGGGTGGCCGAAATCATGATCGTGGCATTCTTTCCCGAGTTCGCCGGATATCGCGACGCCTTTGCCTACACGATCCTGATCCTGCTGCTTCTATTCAAGCCCACAGGCATCATGGGAGAAGTGGAACCGGAGAAGGTGTGAGGGCCATGAAGAAGATCATCACTCGAAATCGCATTCTCACGCTTGCAGCCCTGATTCTGCTCGGCGGACTCCTGGCATTGGCAGAGGGTAATCTTGATCCCTATAAGCTACGGGTGTTGAACCTCTGCGCCATCTTCACAATTTTCGCCGTGACCTTCAACCTCATCTATGGGTTTACGGGCCAATTCTCGTTGGGCCACGCAGGCTTTGCCGCTATTGGCGCCTATGCTGCGGCTTTGCTGACGATGACACCTGAGCAAAAGGTGGCCAATTTCTTTCTCCAACCGATCGTTCCACTTCTGGCCGATATCCAGTGGCCTTTCCTGCCCGCCATGTTGCTGGGAGGGATCCTGGCGGCCATTGTTGGTTTCCTGGTGGGGTTTCCCGCCCTGCGCCTTCGAAGCGATTACTTGGCCATCGCCACATTGGGCTTTGGCGAGATCGTGCGTGTGCTCTTTGTGAATTGGCAGAGCATCACGAATGGGTCGTTAGGGCTGAAAGGCATTCCGGAGCATACCAATCTCTATTGGAGCTGGGGCGCGGCAGCCGCTACGGTCTTCATCGTCAAGCGGCTCGTCGATAGCAGCTATGGCCGTGCCTTGAAAGCCGTTCGGGATGATGACATCGTGGCGGAGGCGCTAGGCATATCGCTGGCCTATCACAAGGTGCTTTCCTTCACTGTCTCATCCTTTTTCGTAGGCATCGCAGGGGCCTTGCTGGCAAACCTTATCAGCACAATTGATCCCAAAGTGTTTCTCTTCTTCTTGACGTATCAGGTCGTAGGCATCACCGTCATGGGGGGTATGAGTAGTATTACTGGAAGCGTCATCGCTGCGTGCCTCTACACGGTCTTCCTCGAATTGCTGCGCCCGTTGGAGATGTCCTTCTCCCTGGGCCCGATTCATGTGCCCCCGCTGCCAGGGATGCGGATGGTCATCTTCTCTGCTCTCCTCTTAGCGGTTATCTTGTTCTATCGTCAAGGGCTGATGGGGAGGCGGGAGTTCAGCTGGGATGGTCTCATTGGCAAGCTCAACGGGCTGCGTCTGAGATTGGGTCGGCGAGAATCGTCAAGTGATGAGGTGTCTTCATGACAGCCCTACTCGAAATTGATGCCCTCACCAAGAAGTTCGGAGGCCTGGTAGCGGTCAATGAGTTCTCAACGCGTCTGGAGGCGGGTGAGCTTTGCGCGTTGATTGGCCCCAACGGTTCGGGGAAGACCACCATCTTTAACCTCATCACCGGCATCTACCGGCCGACAAGCGGCTCGATCCATTTCGATGGGGCGGAGATCGGCGGCGAGAGACCGGATCTTATAGCCAAGCGAGGGATCGCACGCACCTTTCAGAACATTCGCCTTTTCGAGGGTCTTGACGTCCTGAATAATGTGCTTGTCGGCTATCACCTGCGACTGAAGGCAGGCCCATTCGCTGCAGTGCTGAGGATGCCCGGCTACGTTCGCGAAGAGCAGATGATGGTCGCGCAGGCTCAAGAGTTGCTCGAAGCGCTTGAGTTGGATCACCTCATCCACGAGGATGCCACTTCCTTGCCTTATGGACAGCAGCGCAAATTGGAGATTGCACGCGCCTTAGCGACTAAGCCCAGGCTGCTATTGCTGGACGAGCCTGCGGCGGGCATGAACCCTGAGGAAAGCAACGATCTCATGCGTTTCATTCTGCACATACTTGAGACCTTCGAATTGACGGTCTTTCTGATCGAGCACCAGATGAGGGTTGTGATGGGCATTTGCCCGCGCATCATCGTGATCGATCATGGAGAAATCATCGCTGAGGGGCCTCCGGAAGCCATCCAAACCAATCAGCGGGTCATTGAAGCCTACTTGGGAGTGGGTGAACATGCTTGAAGTGCAAGATCTCCACGTCCTTTATGGCGGAATCCATGCGCTGCAGGGAATAACGTTGCGGGTCAGCCGCGGGCAGATCGTTGCGCTCCTGGGCGCGAATGGCGCTGGGAAAAGCACCACATTGAGAACCATTGCGGGCATCGTAAAGCCCGCCCAGGGGACGATCACGTTTGAAGGCGAGGCCTTGACCGGTTTGCGATCCTTCGAGGTGGTAAAGCGAGGCATCGCCATGGTGCCGGAAGGGCGCAAGGTTTTCACCAACCTGACCGTGGCTGAAAATCTGCGCATCGGCGCTTATACAAATCGGGATAGGAAGGCGGTGGAGCAAACGCTGGAAGAGATCTTCGAATTGTTCCCTCGCCTTGCAGAGCGCAGGCTTCAGAGCGCGGGGACGCTATCAGGGGGGGAGCAACAGATGCTCGCGCTGGGAAGAGCACTCATGTCAAGACCGCGTCTGCTCATGATTGATGAGCCGTCTCTTGGCCTGGCGCCTGTCTTGGCCCAGGACGTGTTTCAGAAGCTGACCGAACTTAACGCTCGAGGCCAGACGATCCTGCTCATTGAGCAAAACGCCCGAGCGGCGCTGGCGATATCCCATTACGCCTATATCCTGGAGACAGGCCGCATCGTTCTGGAGGGCTCTGCAAATGAACTTGCGCAGAATGACGAAGTCCGAAAGGTTTATTTGGGCGTCTAGTAGACACTGATCGGAGATATCCGAATTGGCTAACTCTGAAGTCGTTCCCCCCTGGTATGAGGCAGAGGCAAAGGCCTTCTATCAGCAGACGCTTGACGGTGTCAAAGGGCTCTCCTCGCAGGCGCTGGCTGCTCATCTCGAGCATCTGGATGAGGAGCAACGAAGCTTTCTTGAGGGACAGTGCATCAACCTGTATCCTGGCACCAATGTCATGAGCCCTCGCGTCGCCAGATTGCTGGGCTCGCGGCTGGCAACGCGAGCCAGCGAGGGGCATCCCGGCGCCAAGTATCAGACTGGCCTCCAATGGTCAGAGCGGGCGGAGGTGCTCGCCACAGAGCTTACACGGGTGGTATTCCAGGCTCGCTTTGCCGAGGTGCGGGCGCTTTCAGGAAGCATGGCCAACATGGCCGTGCTGAATGCCCTCACCCGGCCCGGAGATTCAATCTTCAGTCTATCGACTTCCGTTGGCGGCCACATTAGTCATCGGCAAGTAGGGGCGGCGGGGTATCGGGGATTGGACATTCATACCATACCCTATGATGTGGATCGCTGGGAGATCAAGCTGCAAGAACTGCGAGATGAGGTCAAGGCAATCAGACCCAGGCTGATTATCTTGGGAGCGAGCCTGATTCTCTTTGAATATCCCATTGCAGAAGTTAGAGCGATCGCCGATGAGGTCGGCGCGTGGCTTATGTACGACGCTGCGCACGTGGCTGGCCTCGTTGCGGGCGGTGTCTGGCAGCACCCCTTAAAGGAGGGGGCGCATGTCATGACCGCCAGCACCTACAAGAGCTTGGGCGGCCCGCCGGGCGGGATTGTCGTGACGGATGACGAAGAGATTGCGAAGCGCGTCGATCGAGCGGTTTTCCCCGGCATGACAGCCAACTATCACACGCAGCGCATGGCCCCGCTCGCGATAGCCATGCTGGAGGCGAGGGAATTCGGCAGGGCGTATGCGCAAGCCTGCGCCGAGAATGCCAAGAGTTTGGCTCAAGGCATGGACGCTGAGGGTTTGCCTGTAGCGGGTGAGCCGCGGGGCTGGACCAATGGGCACATGCTCGCTCTCGACGTTCACACCCTAGGGGGCGGTCGGGCTGCGGCCCATGCCCTCGAGAAGGCGCACATCATATGCAATATGAATCTCCTGCCCTGGGATCCGCTTGCTGCTGTGCGGAATCCCAGCGGCTTGCGACTTGCAGTGCAGGAAGTTACCCGCTGGGGTATGGGACCTCGCGAGATGGAGACAGTCGCCAAATGGATCCATGCCGTGCTTGTCCAGGGCGAAGATCCGGGACTCATTCGCCAGCAGGTTATGCAATTAAAGGGACGCTTTCCCGAAGTAAGATATTGCTTTCCGTAGAGATGCTCTAGATTTCGATAGACGCCAAGAAGACGCCAAGACACCGAGAATCTGACACGATATCAGGGGAAACCGGAGGAAATGGGAATATGCGTGAGCGAGTGGTGCTCATCACCGGGGCCAACGGCGAGGTCGGTCATGGTCTGATCACTCACCTTGGGGAGCGCGGCGATACCCGCATCGTGGCGCTGGATATTCAGCCGCTGGACGAATCCTTGCAGCCCTACTGCCTGCGTTTCATCCAGGGGGATATCCTCGACAGCATGCTGCTGGGCCGGTTGATTCTGGAGTATGAGATCGGGACCATCTTTCATCTGGCCTCGATCCTTTCGACCCGCGCCGAGTACAATCCCGAGGCCGCCCACCGTGTGAACGTGGAGGGCACGTTGAACCTGCTCCGTCTTGCGGCGGAGCAGTCTTCTTGGCAGCAGAAGGCGGTGCGCTTCATTTATCCCAGTTCGATCGCCGCCTATGGCCTGCCAGACCTGGAAGCCAAAGCCGCCGCCGGCAAGGTGCGGGAGGATGAACATCTGCAACCGATCACCATGTACGGCTGCAACAAGCTTTACTGCGAGCATTTGGGGCGCTACTATGCGCGCTATTACAAGCAATTGGCAGCCGACGCCGGCCATTGCAGCGTCGACTTCCGCTGCCTGCGCTTCCCAGGACTCATCAGCGCATTCACCGTGCCCACGGGCGGGACGAGCGACTACGGGCCCGAGATGTTGCACCATGCCGCCCAGGGCGTGCCCTACGAGTGCTTCGTCCAGCCCGAGGCGCAACTTCCCTTTATGGCCATGCCGGACGCTGTGAAAGCGCTGGTCGATCTGGAGGCGGCGCCGCGAGAGGCTCTCACGCGGCTGGTGTATAACGTGACCAGCTTTAGCCTGACGGCAGAGGATTTCCTGCGAGAGGTGGAGACCGCTTTCCCAGGCGCGACGGTTAGCTTCAAGTCGGATGTCAAGCGCGAGGCGATCGTCAACTCCTGGCCTGCCGATATCGACGACTCGGCCGCTAGGCAGGATTGGAGCTGGAGCCCAGACTATGACCTTCGCCGGGCCTTCGATGAGTACCTAGTACCCAATATCCGGGAGCGTTATCGGGCTGCCTAGCCGCGTCCCCGGGAGAGCAACACGCATCTAAGGAAGGAATGACATGTCTGCTGGAAAAGCCACCGAAGACAAACTTGCCTTCATCGACCAAGAACTGGAAAGACTGCGCCAAAGCGGCCTCTACATTCACATCCGCACGATCGAGTCCGCCCAGGGCGCCTGGCTCACGGTGGATGGGCGGCGGGTGCTCAACTTCTGCTCCAACAATTACCTGGGCCTCGCGAACCATCCCCGCCTGCGCCAGGCGGCCATCCAGGCGATCGAGGAGTACGGCGTGGGGCCGGCCGCGGTCCGCACCATCGCTGGCAACACCATTCTGCACGACCGGCTGGAGGAGAAGCTGGCGGCCTTCAAGGGGGCCGAGGCGGCGATTGCGCTGCAATCCGGCTTTAACGCCAACCAGGCCGTGATCCCGGCTTTGATGGGCGAGGGCGACCTGATCGTGAGCGACGCCCTCAACCACGCCTCCATCATCGACGGCGTCCGCCTGACGAAGGCCGACCGGGCTGTCTTCGAGCATGCGAATCCCGAAGATCTGCGGCGGGTGCTGGCCGAAGCATCTCGCAAGGACTACGGCAAGATCCTGGTGGTCACCGATGGTGTGTTTTCGATGGACGGCGATATCGCCCCGCTGGACAAGATCGTCGAGGCGGCCGAAGAAGTGGGGGCGCTCACGATGGTGGATGATGCCCACGGGGAGGGTGTGCTGGGTCGCGGCGGGCGCGGAATTGTCGATCATTTCGGGTTGCACGGGCGCGTGGATGTGGAGATCGGCACGCTCTCGAAGGCCTTTGGCGTGGTCGGGGGCTACGCAGCCGGCTCGAAGAGGCTGATCGAGTTCCTGCGCCAGAAATCGCGGCCTTTCCTCTTTTCCAGTGCCACTACCCCCCCGGATACTGCCGCCTGCATTGCAGCCGTCGACTTGCTGGCCGAATCGACCGAACTCGTCGACCGCCTGTGGGCCAACGCCGAGCGCTTCAAGACCCAGATGGGCGAGTTGGGCTTCGACACTGGCTCCACACAGACCCCTATCGTGCCGGTTATGCTTGGTGAGGCCTCGCTCGCGCAGCGGTTTAGCCAGGCGCTGTTCGAAGAGGGGGTCTTCGCTATGGCCATCGGTTACCCAACTGTGCCAAAGGGTAAGGCCCGCATCCGTGTGATGGTTAGCGCCACCCATAGCGAGGAGGACTTGGACCAGGCGCTTTCTATCTTTGAACGTGTCGGTCGCAGATTAAAGGTGATTTGATTCCAAACGCCATCTGTGCCATACAATTGAGCGATTCCTTGCAGACAGGGAGAGAGGTGATGAGGCGCCTACCTATGGCTCTCATGCTTGTGGCCATGCTGGTCCTGGGTGTGGGGATATCTGCCTGCAGTGTGAACACGCCGGCGCCAGATTCCAGCAGCGGAGGCAGCTTGACGCCCCCGCTGGATTTTGCAGTTCGGGACCTGCAGGATCGCGAGGTGAGCCTTAGCTCCTATCGAGGTCATGTCGTGCTGGCCAATTTCTGGGCGACGTGGTGTGATCCCTGCGTTGAGGAAATGCCTCTGCTGCAAGAGCTATATGAAAAGTATGCGAAGCAAGGCTTTGTGGTTCTTGGCATCAACGTCAGCAATCGTCCTGAGGAAGCTGCGGATTTCGCCAAGCGACATGCGCTTAGCTTCCCCATCCTGCGCGACGCGCTCGGAGATGTCCTCATTGAGCATCACATCAATGGACTGCCAGCCTCAATGCTAGTGGATAGGGACGGACGACTTGTCCGGATTTGGATTGGCCCCCTCGAGCAAAGCGAATTTGAAGCAACACTCTTGAAGCTGCTAGAATAAGGGAGCGCAATCGCCCCCTCCGTTTGAGGGCGGACACGTATTCAAGATGGATTATAAGGAGGAGCGGAATGCTGGTAGGAGAACGCATGTCACGGCCGGTTATCACCGTGCAGCCCGATGTCCCCATCATGGATGCACACCAACTGATGCGCAAGGAGCGCATCCGGCGTCTGCCGGTTGTGGATAAGCAGGGTAAGCTGATAGGGATTATCTCAGAGAGCGATATCCTCAAGGCTTCGCCCTCCCAGGCCACCAGCCTGAGCATCTGGGAAATCAATTACCTGATGAGCAAGGTCACCGTCGACGAGGTGATGACCTCCGATGTTGTGACCGTCGACGTGAGCATGGCCATCGAGGAGGCCGCCCTGCTGATGGCCGACCGCAAGATCGGCGGGTTGCCAGTGCTGCGGGACGGCAAGCTGGTAGGCATCGTCACCGAGACCGACCTGTTCAAGATCTTTCTGGAGCTGATGGGCGCCCGTGATCCGGGCGTGCGTGTGACGCTGCTGGTGCGCAATGTGCCGGGTGAGCTGGCCAAGCTCACCAAGGCTATCTATGAGCGAGGCGGCAACATCCTGGCCTTGGTGACCTCGCGGGGTGAGGATACAAGCACTAGCGAGATCACCGTCAAGGTCGAGAATGTAGAGCAAGAGGCGCTCATCGAGGCGATTAGGCCCCTGGTCCAAAAAGTGCTCGATGTGCGCATCATGAAGCCAATGTAGACGCATATCAGGCGGCTTAGCGGCCGGGATCCGAGCCGGGACCATCCGATGATGCGGGGGCCGGAGGAAGATTCCGCGCTGTCTCCCACGACGCCAGCGAGGCCGCCCCCGCTTTAGGTTTCTCACCCTCGGATGGCGATGCAGCATTGGACTACGTCGAAGATAGCCGCTCGCGCCTGCGAATCCTTCCCCGCAGCCAGATCAAGCCCAGCGCCGCGGCAATGGCCACAAGGGTCATGCCGGCGGGGTTGTCGGTGCGGGAGGGGTCGTTCTCCATCAGCGGCCCGAGCAGGATGAAGAAGGCCAGGGCTCCGCTGGCGGCCGGCCATCGGCCCAAATCGTACCAAAGGCCCTCCCCGGAGGCGCGGCGCATGATCTTCCAGACCGCCCAGGCCAGCAGGATGAGATAGGACATGGTCGCCCAGACGGGCGCGCCGAGTTCGGGGAGCGCCCAGCTTCCGAAGAAGAAGGCCAAGATCCCCGCGAAGGAAGTCAGGCCGGTCCAGAGGGGTTTCCACGGACGTTTGTCCCCTGATGGGCCCCAGGCGGACGGCATCCGGCGGGCCCGCCGGAAGAGGACGACGACGGCGACCAGCGCCAGCAGGTATGGGATGAGGGGGGCTTATAGGGCGTCATCAGGAAGATACCCAAGAGCACATCCAAAACGAGCAGGATCGAAAGACCGATGACCCCGCGGCGGCCGAGCCAGGGCTCATCGCGGCGCTCGGGACAGAGCAGTTCCACCAGTAGGATGGGAATGGCGATGCTCACCACCGCGTGGTAGAGCGTGAGCGAAAGGCTCCAGACCCAATTGACGCCCGCCCAGCGGCCGTAGGTGGCCATGAGCTCCAGATCTGGCCATTGTGGGTCGAATAAGGACTTGACCATCAAGCCCTCCTCCATGATCCCGTAGGCCAATCCCAAGGTGAGGATCGTGGGCCAGCGCTTTCCCCAGCGCAGGGCCAGCTCGCGTGCCAGCAGCGCGCCGCTACCGTAGAGAGCCGGCAGGACGATCAAGCCGAAAGGGTGGAAGAACTCGGTCGGTGGGGCTGAGCCCGAGATCAATTCGCCGACGATGGGCGCCAGGAAGTAGAGCACCAATGCGGGAGGCAGCCGGGACATGAGGAACTCCTTGAGTTGGTCTAACAAGGGTACCTGGACCGGCCGTGAATTGTCGCGGCGGGCAGCTCCGATCTCATAGGAGCGCGAAGAAGCGTTCGAGGCGGCGTAAGGCTTCCTCGATCACATGGGTGCCGGCCGCGAAGGAGACCCGCAGGAAACCCTCACCGCGCGCGCCGAAGGCGGTCCCGGGCAGGAGCGCCATCCCGACCTCCTCGAGGATGCGATCGGCGAGCGCCTCGCTTCGAAGGCCCGTGCGGGAGGCGAACTGCGTCAGGGTCTCCTGATCTCGCAGGGGATTGTGCGCTGGCTCTGGCCTGCGGCCAACTGCGTGGCGAGGGTGGAAGCCATCGCAGGATTGCCGCCGGGCGGGTACAATGGCTGGCCTTCGAGAATGACAGATGGCTGCTGCGCCTGTGTCTGAAGACAAGCTGAGCCCGCAAGATACTACGGCGGTGCCGCTTCGAGCCTGCCTTGCCCTGGTAGGTGGATTGGCGGCGCTGGGCTTCTCGGCCATTTTCGTCCGCTGGGCAGGCGCGCCCGGCACGGTGGCCGCGTTCTACCGCATGGCGATCGGGCTTGGGATGCTGACGATCCCATACCTGGCTTCACGGCGAGGCCGTCCCCGTTTCCGGGCGCGGGAGGCGCTGGTGGCGCTCATCGGCGGGTCCTTCTTCGCCCTGGACCTGGCGTTCTGGTCCTCCGGCGTGATGCTCAGCGGCGCCACCAATCCCACGCTGCTGGCGAACACAGCGCCGATCTGGGTTGGGCTGGGAGCCTGGCTGGTTTTGCGGGAGCGCCTGCCGGTGCGCTTCTGGTTGGGCGTGGTTCTGGCACTCGCCGGGGCGACGTTCGTCATCGGCCTGGACGCAGTGCAATCCATGAGATTGGGCCTGGGCACTCTGCTGGGCCTGCTCGCGGGCCTGTTCTATGGTGGATATTTCCTCATCACTCAGGTCGGGCGGCGCTCGCTATCGGCCCTGAGTTACTTCTGGCTCTCGGCGCTCAGCGCCACGCTGGTGCTGCTGGTGATCAACCTGGTCTTGGCTCATCCCTTGGGCGGGTACGCGCCGCACACCTATCTGAGCCTGCTGGGCCTGGGCGTAATCAGCCAGGGCGCGGGCTGGATGGCGATTAATTATGCGCAAGGGCACTTGCCGGCCACGACCGTGGCTTCCACGTTGCTGGGTCAGCCGGTGCTGACTGGCTTGCTGGCAGGGCCTTTGCTAGGTGAACCGTTGCGGCCCTTGCAGGCGCTGGGAGGTGCAGTCGTGCTCTTGGGGATCTACATCGTGCATCGCAGCCGGCAAGTCACGCCCTGAACCTTGCCTTACGGTCCACGTTGCAAGAGCCGGGCGATTTGACGGTCTAGCTTGCCAATCGGATAGGCTCCCAGCTCCGAGATCGGCACCCAATGGATTGCATCGTGCTCGAACGCCTGAGGCTCCCCCTCGGGCAAGTGGCATTGGTAGGCATGCAGCGTGATGGCGTAATGGCTGTAGCCATGATCGAAGGAGGCCAGATGCCCGTCCACGTGGATTCGCACCTCCAATTCCTCCAAGATCTCCCGCTGCAGGCAGCCCTCCAGCGTCTCGCCCGCCTCTAGCTTGCCGCCCGGGAATTCCCACAGGCCCCCGAGCAGCTTACCCTCCGGACGGCGCCCGATAAGCACCTTTCCATCGCGGATCAGGATCATGGCGGCCGCCTTCCCGGATGGTATGCGCGCCTTGGCCCATCCCCTGATGCGGCGTTCGCCCTCGGAAGTGCGGGGATCCAGGGCCAGGTCGCCCCAGCGGGCAATCACCCGCCGCAAGTTTCCGTCAAGCGCCAGTGCATCCTAGTCGAAGGCCAGGGCGGCAATGGCAGCCGCCGTGTAGCGTCCGATCCCGGGAAGCGTCTTCAGCGCGGCTTGATCACGAGGCAACTCGCCGCCGTGAGCTTGCATCACCATTCGCGCTGCCCGGTGGAGATTGTGCGCCCGGCGGTAGTAGCCCAAGCTCTCCCAAAGCTCAAACACCTCATGCTGCTCAGCCTGCGCAAGTCAGGGAAACGCGCCATCTAGCGCCGGAAGTAGGGGATCACGGTCTCGACGCGCGTCTGCTGCAGCATCACCTCCGAGATCCAGATGGCATAGGGATCACGGGTTCGGCGCCAGGGCAAATCCCTGCCATGGTGTTGGTACAAGTGTAGAAGCGCCTGCACGGAGTCGGGCGGCATGGCTGGGATTGTAGCGAGGCGAAGGTTCGCCGGGCAAGGGTATAATGCGCGCCAGTTAGTCCGTGTAGCACCCCGAGATGAACCCCGAGGCTGCTCGAAGGAGGGAGACCCAACGTGCCGAATTATGATGATGCTCTGGAGGCCTACGTACGGGATCTTTTCGCTCGCGAGGATGATGTGCTGACTCGGATCCGGTCCGCCATAGCCGAACGCGGGCTGCCGCAGATCACGGTGCGCCCCGAAGAGGGGCGTTTCCTGCAATTCCTGGCGACTGTTTCAGGGGCGGGATTGGCGCTTGAGATTGGCACGCTGGGAGGCTACTCGACCACATGGATCGCCCGCGGGCTCGTCGAGGGTGGACGCCTGATCAGCCTGGAGCAAGAAGCGGATCGAGCCGAGATCGCCCGCCAACATTTGCGCATGGCGGGGCTCGCGGATCGAGTGGAGATCCGTGCGGGCGATGCTCATGAGCAATTGCCGCATCTTGCACCGGAGGGGCCTTTCGACTTCATCTTCATCGATGCGGAGAAGGAGGGTTACCCAGACTATCTGGCATGGAGCCTCCAACATCTTCGTCCGGGTGGGATCGTTGCAGGGCACAATGCCTTCAGTCACGGTGCTGTGGTGGATGAGTCCGACCGCCGCCCTCGCACGCTTGCCCTGCGAGCCTTCAACCGGCAGCTTGCCGAAGATCCGCGGCTTATCAGCATGGTCTTCCCCGCTGGCGATGGCATTGCCTTTGGGGTGAAGCACAAAGCCTGAGTTTTGCAGAAGTTCCCATTCTTGCTGCAGGCCACACAGCCAGGATCGCAGCGGAATCGGACTTGCAACCGGGTTTCTTAGAGATGGGCATCTCTCATAGATATTTCTAATGGTGTAAAAGGGGCGGCTGGATATAATCAGAATAGGATATGCGCCTGTGTGGGCGCATATGGAGGGTACTGCCTATGATGCGCTTCGATCGCTTTACCGAGCGCGCTCAGGATGCCGCCCAGCGAGCGGCGGAGATCATCCAGCGCTACGGTCATAATCAAATTGACACCGAACACATTTTGTTGGCGCTCATCGAGCAGCCCCAGGGGGTGATCTCCCAGATCTTGGAGAAGCTGAACGTCGACATCGAGCACCTCACGGCACTCATCGACCAGCAGCTTCGCAGTAGCCCCAAAGCCAACATCTACGGCGGTGGCGCCGGCCAGATCTTCATCACACCCAGGGTGAAGCGCGTGGTCGACATGGCCAACGAAGAGGCCAACCGCCTTAACGATGAGTACATCTCCACCGAACATATCTTTCTGGCGATTCTCTCTGAGCGCAACACCGCCATCGCCCGGCTCTTGAGTGAGGAGGGTATCACCAAGGACCGCGTTTATGATGCCATCAAGGAAATCCGCGGTGGGCAGCGCGTGACCGACAGGAAGGCCGAATCCCGCTATCGGACGCTGGAGAAGTATTCTCGTGACCTGACGCAGTTGGCAAAGGAAGGTAAGCTCGATCCGGTGATCGGCCGGGACAACGAGATTCTGCGTCTGATCCAGATTCTCTCGCGCCGCACCAAGAACAACCCGGTGCTCATCGGCGAGGCTGGCGTGGGCAAGACAGCTATCGTGGAGGGATTGGCTCAGAAGATCGCCGCCAACGACGTGCCGGAGATCTTGATGGGCAAGCGCGTGGTCTCGCTGGACCTGGGGGCAATGATCGCTGGCTCGAGATTCAGGGGCGAGTTCGAGGAGCGTCTGAAAGCGGCCATCGAGGAGATCCAGCGCGCCGAGGGCGAGATCATCCTGATGATCGACGAATTGCACACCGTCGTGGGCGCTGGCGCGGCTCAGGGGGCGATGGACGCCTCCAATATGCTCAAGCCGGCGCTGGCTAGGGGCGAACTGCAGTGCATCGGCGCCACTACGCTGGACGAGTACCACAAGTACATCGAAAAGGATGCGGCCCTAGAGCGACGCTTTGCGCCGGTCTACGTGGAAGAGCCCTCGGTCGAAGAGACGATCGAGATGCTGCAAGGCCTACGCGACCGCTATGAGGCCCACCACAAGGTACGCTTTTCGGATGATGCGCTGGTGGCCGCAGCACGTCTGAGCCAGCGCTATGTGACCGACCGCCACCTGCCGGATAAGGCCATCGACCTGATCGATGAGGCCGCGGCCAAGCTGCGCGTGGCGCTCTACTCCCTGCCCCCCGAACTCAAGAGTCTCAAGGGCGAGATCGACCGCCTGATGGCGGAGGAGGAGCAGGCCGGGTTGGAACGCGACTACGAGCGTGCCGCCCAAATGAAGGCACAGCGGTTGCGGCTGGAGACGGAGTTCCAGGAGAAGCGGGACGCCTGGGAGGCCGAGCACCAGCTGGATGAAGTCGTGGATGTGAACGACATCGCCGAGGTGGTGGCGCAATGGACGGGCATTCCCACCAGCCAGGTGATGGAGACGGAGGCCGAGAAGCTGCTTCACATGGAGGAGCGGCTGCACGAACGCATCGTCGGCCAGAATGAAGCCATCCACGCCCTGGCAGACGCGATCCGCCGCGCCCGCGCGGGCCTCAAGGATCCGCGCCGGCCCATCGGCTCGTTCATCTTCCTGGGCTCCTCGGGCGTGGGCAAGACCGAAATGGCCAAGGCGCTGGCCGAGTTCCTGTTCGATGATGAGGACGCGCTGGTGCGCGTCGATATGAGCGAATACCGCGAGCAACACACCGTCTCGCGCCTGTTCGGCGCTCCCCCCGGCTACGTGGGCTATGAGGAGGGCGGGCAATTGACCGAGGCTGTGCGCCGCCGCCCGTACCGCGTGGTGCTTTTTGATGAGATCGAGAAAGCCCATCCGGAGGTCTGGAATGCACTGCTGCAAATCCTGGATGACGGCCGCCTGACGGATGGCCAGGGCCGGATCGTGGATTTCCGGAATACGGTCCTGATCATGACCTCCAACCTCGGCACCGAGTTCGTCACGCGCTCCGGCACGCTGGGGTTCCACCGGGCCGGCGAGGGCGAGGAGCAGGTGGCGGAGGAGAAAATCGAGCGGGCGCTCAAGGACACCTTCCGCCCAGAGTTCCTAAACCGCATCGATGAGGTGATTATCTTCTCGAAGCTCACGCTGGAGGACATGAAGCAGATCGTCGATCTGCAGATGGCCCAGGTGCGCGAGCGACTGGCAGAGCATGGCTTGAGCGTCGAACTTACCGAGGCGGCGCGCGAGTGGCTGGCGGAGGAAGGCTACGACCCAGATTTTGGGGCGCGGCCGCTCAAGCGAGCCTTGCAGAAGTTCGTCGAGAGCCCGCTATCGGTGAAGATCCTGCGAGGCGAATTCCAGGAGGGCGACCGCGTGGTCGTCGACCACGATGCGGATCAGGGGCTTGTCTTCCGGCAGATGGAAAGCAAATCGCCGGTGCAGATCGAGGAAGAGATCAACGCGTAGAGCCGAGGCCTGACAGACATGGACGGCACGGGGCTGTCCCGCTTTTTTGGCGGACAGCCCCCTTTTCTTTTCATGCTGGCCCGGGCTAGGTGGTTGCGGCCGCTTTGGTTTGCTCGGCAGCGCGCAGCAATTCGGCAGCGCTCTCACGGTTGGGGGCGTTCTCGCCGCCCAGCATCACGGCCATCTCGGCGATGCGGCCCTCCTCCTCGAGAGGCTGCACCTGGGTAATCGTACGGCCTTCCCGGACCACTTTCTCCACGCGGAAGTGCACGTCAGCAAAAGCAGCCAGTTGTGGTAAGTGGGTGATGCAGAGCACTTGATGGGCGCGGGCGAGAGTCCAGAGCTTCTGGCCCACAATGGCTCCCACACGGCCGCCAATGCCCTGGTCGATCTCGTCGAAGATCAGTGTGGGGGTGCGGTCGGCCTGGGCCAGCACGCTCTTAAGCCCGAGCATCAGCCTGGAGGTCTCACCGCCGGAGGCGATTTTCGCCAGGGGCTTGAGACCTTCCCCGGGGTTGGGCGCAACCAGAAATTCCACCCGATCGAGACCAAAGGGTGTGAGGGCTACGCGGCGCCCGTCGATCGGGGCGCCCTGCGGATCATCTTCCCAGCGGATGTCGAGGCCGAAACGGGCGCCCTGCATTCGCAAGTCCTCGAGCTGTGCCTCGATCGCGGACGATAGGCGTGCACCCGCCTCATGGCGGGCTTCGGAAAGCTCCTGCCCCGCCTGGGCGAGACGCTCCAGCAAGGAGGCTTCTTCAGCTGCCAGGCTGGCCATGCGCTCTTCGGCGGTTGTGAGATTCTCCAGCTCGTGGCGTGCCTGCTCTTCCCGAGCGATCACCTGCTCGAGGGTGCCGCCGTATTTGCGTTTCAGGTCGGAAAGGAGAGCCAGGCGCTCCTCGACTTCGTCTAAGCGACTGGGGTTGAATTCGAGCGCCTCCTGGTAGAGCCGCAGCCTGCGGGTGAGGTCGCCAGCGCCCTCGATGAGGGCTTGGGCCTCCGCGTGCAGAGCCTCCATGCTGCTGTCCAATTGGGCCAATTTGTCCAGCGAGGCCGCAGCCTGCCCAAGCATGTCGCGGGCACCCGGGGTCTGGTCCTGGCTGCTGTCGAGCGCATCGAGGGCCTGAACGGCCAAGCGCGCCAGGCGCTCAGCGTTGGCAAGCCGGTTGCGCTCTTCGAGCAACCCCTGCTCCTCATCGGGCTGGAGCCGGGCGGCTTCGATCTCCTGGATTTGATAACGCAGGTAGTCGGCGCGCTGGGCCAGTTCCTGCTCCTGCTGGCGAAGCGCGGCAAGCTCTTCCCGGATATGACGCAAATCGCGGAAGAGCGCCTGGAAACGGGCACGCGCCTCTTCGAGGTGAGCAAAACGGTCCAGCATGTTGATGTGCTCCGACACGCGCCGCAGGCTCAGGTGCTCCGATTGCCCGTGGACATCGACGAGCCACTCACCAAGGGACGAGAGCATCCCCAGCGTGGCGACGCGGCCGTTGATGCGGCAGATATTACGTCCCTCGCGGCGGATTTCGCGGCTGAGGATCAGCGTCGCGGGATCCTCGAGCAGGTCCTCGGCCTGGAGAAGGCGATGGACCTCGGGGCGGATGGCTTCGTCCAGGGCAAAGATGCCTTCGATGAGGGCGGCATCGGCGCCGGCCCGGACGGCGGTGCTATCGGCCCTGCCGCCCAAAAGCATCTCCATGGCATCGATGATGATGGATTTGCCGGCGCCGGTCTCGCCGGTGAACACGGTGAAGCCGCCACCCAGAACCAAGTGGAGATCTTCGATGATGGCGAAATCGCGAACCCGCAGTTCTTGCAGCATAGCTCAGTCTAGAGCTGTATCCCTCGCAGCCGGTAGAACATAGTCGTGATGATGAGGCCGGCGTAGGCCAGCGGCCAGGCAATCCCAATCAACGCGCTCACCAGGTAGCCGGGCGGGAGGCCTCCGCCATAGAGGCCCAGCAAGAGCAGGGGCAGGCCTTGATTCAGGAGATAGACGAGTGCGCCAAGTGCGCCGCCGCATGCCGCGGCGGCCGGCAGCCAGCGGTGCCGCCGGCGACGGACGGCCCAGCGGATGACCTCGGCGATGCCTCCGCCCACAACCGGTGCCAGGAACAACCCCCAGAACCCCAGGAAATTAAGGAATATGATCGCCAATCCAACGCCCACCAGCGCCAGGAGCCCTGCCAGCGGGAAATCGTAGGGCCGCGAGGTATTGAAGATGCGTTGCTGGTTGCGCACACATTCCCGGCAGCGATAGCCAACAGGCGTCCGCACGGCACATTGCGCGCAGATGGGTTTGCCACATTTGCTGCAGCGCAAGGTGGTTTCCCGTTGCGGGTGATTGGCGCAGTAGATGGCGCTTTCGGTCATCGAGCCTCCGTTGCGGATGGGTTCTGGTTCATGCGCGAAGTGAGGTTGCGGTAGAAGTAATCAGGATCCTGAAGGCGCACGAACTCCACGCTATGATCGCTGGCGAAAGCGTGTACCCAATCGCGATCCTGCATCCGTACCGGCTCCTGTCCATCCAAGCTTAAGGCGGCTTGATGATCGGTGCGCACGGTGATCCGCACCTGGGAACCTTCGTGGAGCACGATGGCCCGGTCGACGGAGAGATGCGGAGCCACCGGCACGAGCAGGATATTGCGGATCTCGGGCGGCAAGATAGGACCGCCAGCGGCGAGGGCGTAGGCGGTAGAGCCAGTAGGGGTGGCGACGATCAGCGCGTCGGCGACGTAGGTTGTTAATCGGTGTCCGTCGATCTCGGCGGTAAGGCGCACCGGCCGCACCATCTCGCCGCGGCCGATGACGCACTCGTTGAGAACATCCCATGCCCCCAGCAGATCGTTGCCACGGTAGTGCTCGGCGCGCAACATCATGCGCTGCTCCAGCCAGTAATCGCCCTGCAGGATGCGCTCGAGCGCCTCTTTCCAGGCGGTACGGCCCACCTCAATAAGGAAGCCCAGCCCGCCGAGATTGATACCCAGGATGGGGATGCCCGAGGGCGCGCATAAATGCCCGGCGCGAAGCATGGTGCCGTCGCCGCCGAGGGCGATTAGCAGATCACAGCCCCTGCGCTGAATGCGGCTCCGCAGGTCCTCATCGTAGAGCGATCCGTGCCAGGCCTGCAGGCCGCGCTGCCGAAGGAAGGCGTTGATCTCTTCGGCGGCTGGCCATCCATCCTGCATCTTCGGGTGGATGGCGATGGCGATGCGCTGGGGCGGAGGCAGGATTGAGCTCATAAAGCTAATTATACGCGCTGGAAGGGCGCCTACCGGCCCAGAAATCCGATGCGCAGGGCCGCGGTCAAAGACCCTGCTCCTTGAGCTTTTTCTCAACCGATTCGAGAGCCCGCTTCAATTCCCCCTGCTGGAAACTGGTGGTCAGATCACCGCGAGTGCGTTCGGTTACTCCCCGCACCATATCGGTTGTGCGCCGCAGGTTGTTGGTCAGGGCGTCCGGGAAATCGATCGTCACCAGCAGGCCATAGATCTCATCCATGTACTCCAGCAGTTGCTCGGCCTCTTGCTGGCGCCCGTGGCGGACGATGTCCAGGATGCGCCGGCGAAGTTCCCCGGCGGCTTCGCCCAGCCCACCCAGGTAGGGGATGTAGTCCACGCCCAAGGCATCGGGATCCGGCAGCCGGTCCTCGGTGATCAGCGCCAAGACGATATTGGCCTCGGCATATTCCTTCAAGGCTGACCGGGTGTAGCCGGCATGGTAGAGGTCTGGGTAGGGCTCCAATTCGGCCTTCAGCTTAGCCACCAAGTCCCGGGCCGCCTGCAGGTAGTCACGTGCATGCTGGAACTCCTCCCGGTGGGTGGCGCGAATGGCCTTCGAGCAGTTTCGGATCAGCGTACGGGAATGCTGGAGGGCGCGGTCGCGGGCGGCGTTCTTCTCTTCCAGGTGCTGTCGGATACGATCGCCGATGTTTTCCAATTTTTCCATGGCCTAGGCCTCCCCTTCAGGTTCGTCATGGGGTGATCGGAAGAGCTGATCGGCCAGCGAATTCCCCTCTGGCAGGACAATTTCGCCAAACTGGTTCTCGTAGCGGGAAAGGTGCTCGCCGAGCGCCCGGTGCAGCAGCTTGGCGTTCAGCGAGGTCATGATGATGCGCGCCTGTACGCGCGCCTGGGGGACCTGGGGCATGATCTGCGCGAAGTCAAGCACGATCTCAGAGCGGGAATTCGTGATCAAGGCGAAGTTGGCGTAGGAGGGCCGAAGGTCGGCTGGCAGTTGAATCGGAATGCGGCCACCCCGGGGCGGCTGTTTCGGCTGAGCGGTCATGGTTCGTGGCTCCCTGGAAAGAGGTGCTCGGCCCGTTTGCGGGCCGAGCACGCATGATTGTGGACTAGAAGGGGATGTCCTCTTCGCTCTCGGGTGTGGGCGCTATTGTAGCCTCATCCGAGCCGAAGGCGGTGTCGTCCCTTCCGCCGAGAAAGCGGACGGTCTGCGCGTTAATCTCGAAGGAGGCGGCGGGCGTCCCGTCTTGGCGGGTCCAGATGCGGGGATTGCCGTTCTCGTCGCCGACGAGGCGGCCCTCCACAAGGACCTGGCGACCCTTGCGCAAGTATTGGTGGCAGGCCTCTGCCTGGCGGCCCCAGACGGCCACGCGGAACCAGATGGTTTCGTCGCGCGATTCGCCGGAGCTGTCGGTGTAGCGGCGGCTGGTGGCGACGGACAGATTGGTCACCGCCTGACCGCTAGGCGTGTAGCGCATCTCGGGGTCGCGGCCGAGATTGCCAACCAGAATCACTTTATGGAACATGAGGATCTCCTTGCCGATGGGGGTCTTCGTTCGGTTCCGACCCGTGTGGTCGTGACGGCCTTTCGTGCGCCCATCGGGACTAGAACAATTGTACTAAAAGGACAGGCCCCTGTCAAGTGTCTTTTCGGACGCGGGTCGGCTGCAGCTAGGGTTGCGATTCCTGAGCCATCTCCTGCAATCTGGCGTGGATGGCCCGGGCCTCCTCCGGCGTGGCAGGTCGCGGACGGCCGTCGGCTTCGATCCAGATGGGTGTAAAGCCGATCTCGCGCACGCCATCGGCATCCAGCCAGACGTTCAAGATGGCGCTCATAGGTGGACCGGCATCCTCGAAGGCGAAGTTCCCCAGGCCGTAGACGATGAGGCCTTCTTCATGGAATTCGATCGGCTGCAGGACATGGGCGTGGTGCCCGATGACCAGCGCGGCACCCGCCTCCAGCGCCGCCTGGGCAGCCGCCTGCTGAGGCGGGCTGGGCTGAGGCACATACTCATATCCGCTGTGAAGCAGGACGATCACCGCGTCGGCCTGCCGGCTCGCAGCCTGGACGTCGGACTGGATCCTGGCGGGCTCCGCCCAGGCCACGCCGGGCCGCTCCGCCGTGGCCTGCCACCTGCGGGCGTCGAAACCGCGCACCTCGACGGGCACATCAACGTAGGCCAGGAATGCCAGCTTGAGCCCCTGCACCTCGAGCATGGCTGGGCGATGGGCCGCCTCCGCATTCTCGCCCGCTCCAGCGGTAGCCAGGCCGGCCGCGTGGAGCCATTGGAGCGCCTCCAGCAGGCCCTCCCCCCCGTAATCCATGGCGTGGTTGTTTGCCAAAGTAAGCAGATCGAAACCGGCCTGCGCCAGGGCCGAGGCCGCCTCAGGCGGGGCGCGGAAGACGTATCCTTTGTCCTCGGGCCGGCCGCCCCTACCGAGACCCGATTCTAGGTTGCCGATCGTGAGATCAGGCGCCGTGAGCAGCGGTTGCACGGCCGCGAAGGGGTAGGCCAGGTCGCCGGCGCGCAGTTGCTCGCCAAGGCTTCTGTCGAGCATCACATCGCCCACGGCGGCGAGGTGCAAGGCAGGCTCGGGTGCGAGCGCCGTCTGAAGGCACGGTGAGAACGCCTGGGCGAGGGCTTCAAAGCCCGGCCTTGCGTGCAGGGACCACGTCTCCACCAGGGGGTAGCCCGGCTCGCTGGGATGCAGGCCGTCCACGCGCAGGGAGCGCAAGGAGGGTTTCAGCACCTCCCAGGGCATGACGGCCACGAAAGGCGATCCTTCCGTCATGATCCTTTGGGCCTCCTCGAAGGTGAGCTCCCGCCAATCACTTGCGAAGGGGACGGCCAGCGCAATCGGCCATTGGGCTACAGGCAGGCCCTTCTCGTCGGGGGCAAGCCATACGTCCGCCGCACCAGCGAGCAGAGCGCCATTATCATACTTGCGCACCTGTAGCTCCCAGACCCGGGAAAGCTGCCGCGAGCAGGAGGAGATCCCCCGCGTGTGATGCGGGGCAAGCTGTTCGCCTGGCAATCCCAGGATCACGCTCGCTGGCGAGGGCGAGGCGGGGATTGATCTCTCTGTGGCCGGCCCGGGTGTGGGCGAGGCCGGGAGCTGAGTAGGGGTGATGCTGTGCAGAAGTGGAGCCTCTCTTGGCGCAGCGCAGGCTGTGGGCAGCATGGGGAGGCACAATATCCCCAAGATCGAGGTGACTATCCGTGCCCAACTTGCTGGGGTGAAAGTGTGAGGGTCTCTTCCCGGCATGAGAGCGATTATACGATGAGCGCCGATACGCGCCCGCATGTAGCTTGCTAGTCGAGGGAGCTCGAAGGCTCGATACAGCGGTGTGACAAGCTTTCGAGGGTCTTATGCCGGGGGCGTTCTACTGATCACGCTGTCAAAGAAAAGCTCAACCACTCTGGGATCGAAGTGCTTACCCGATTGCTCCTGAATGTAGGCGAGCGCCTTTTCATCCGGCCACGCCGCACGATAGGGCCGGTCTGAGCGCAAGGCGTCCCACACATCGACCACCGCGAAGATCCTCGCCGGCAGGGGGATGTCCTCACCCTTCAAGCCCTGCGGGTAGCCGCTGCCGTCCCACTTCTCGTGGTGGCAGTAAGGGATCTCCAGAGCCGGGCGCAGATACTGGATGGGGGAGAGCATCTCATAGGCGTAGACCGGATGCTTGCGCATGATCTCCCATTCCTCATCCGAGAGGGCGCCGGGTTTGTTGAGAATGGCGTCGGGGATGCCCATCTTCCCGATATCGTGCAGGAGGGCGCCCCTGCGAACATGCATCAGCTCGGGACCATCGATACCGAACCTTCTGGCCAGGCGCAGGGTCATTTCGGTCACTCGTTGCGAATGCCCTTCGGTCTCCATGTCCCTGATCTCCAGGGCGCGTGCCCATCCTTCAATGGTGCTATCGTAGGCTCGGAGTAAATCGGTGTTCGAGCGGCTCAATTGGTCGAAGAGCATGGCGTTGTCGATGGCGATGGCCGCCTGGCTGGCCAGGGCCTCCAGGAAGCCCAGCCATTCTGGATTGGGGGCTATCGGCTCACGATGGAAGATCTCCATCACACCCTGGACGGTCCCCTTCGCCACGAGCGGCACGGCGTAGTAGGCGGTGAAATCCTCTTCCTTGAGGAGCGGCGCGCGGCTGAAGCTGTTCTCTACCTCCTGCAGGTTGGGGACGATCACGATCTGCCGGTCGAGGGCCGCCTTCCCCGCGTTTCCTTCGCCGATCCGGAGGTGCGTATGCCGCAGCGCTTCTGTGCGAAAGCCCCTGCCCGCGGCGAAATTCAGCGTTTGCGTGTTCTGATCGAACACCAGGATGTCGGCCGCATCGATCCCCAGCTGCTCGGTGACCTGGGACAACAGCACATCGAACGTGACGCGCGGGTCCAGGCTCGCGGTAATCGCCAGGTCGATCTTCCGGAGGGCTTCCAATTGGCTCAGCTGCCGCTCGATCTGATGTTCGTACCGCACGCGATCCGTGATGTCGATAACCGTGCCGATGATGGCGGGCCTCCCCTGATATTCCGCGCGACGGCCCAAGATCTCACAATGAATGACGGAGCCATCCTTACGAAGAGCACGCACCTGATATTGAAGGAGGTCCACTTCTCCGTCCAGCCTCTTTCTCAGGTTCTCGGCCACGAGCGGTAGATCCTCCGGGTGGACCATGGCGGTCACATTCATCTTTCCGATGATCTCCTCGGGTTTGTAGCCATAGGTTTCACAAAAGGCTGGATTGACGTATTGCAGGATCCCGTCCTGGACGATATAGACGCCAGCCAGGGAGCCCTCGGTCACGATCCGGAATCTCTCCTCGCTTTCCTTCAGCGCCTTTTCGGCCTGCATGAGATCGGTGATGTCTGTGAAAACGGCGAAGGTTCCGCAAAACCGGCCGTCGATGATCCATGGACTCCCGCTCACCAGCACAGGGATGCGGCTTCCGTCCTTGTGCAGAAGCTCAAGGACGTATTGGTCCCTCGCGCCGCGCTTCCGGCGCTCGTCCGCTTCCTGGACGATCCTGTGCTGATCCTCAGGCAGGATCGAAGTCCAATGCCGACCAACAAGCTCCTCCGGACGATATCCAAGCATTCGCGCGGCTGCAGGGTTGGCATATTCGATGTTGAGATTCGCGTCCTGCACCATGATTCCTGCGACCAGGTTCTGCAAGATCTCCTCGTTGAAATGCTCGAGTCTTTGCACTTCGCGCGCCGCCTCTTCATGCGCTTTGCTCGCTCTTAGCGATGCGATTCCATAGGAGAGGTCGTTCGCCAATATCTGGAGGAGGTCGATCTCCTCGGTGTCAAAGGCATCGGGCTCGGCTGCATATAGGTTCAATGCACCGAAGGCTTCCCCGTTCACGAGAAGGGGAAGGGCCACCGATGATTGATAGCCCCGCCGCAGGGCTTCGTCCCGCCAGGGTTCGTAATCAGGATCCGAGGCGATATGGCGTGCAACGCATGGCTCACGCGTGCGGATGGCCATTCCCGTGGGGCCGCGGCCTCTCTCGGTGTCGGACCAGGTGAGGTGCAGGTTTTCCAAATAGCCCTTCTCGAACCCATATTGGGCGACAGGCCGCACGCTCTTGTCCTCATCCTGCTGGGCCAATCCCACCCATGCGAATCGGTAGCCGCCCGCTTCCACGAGGATGCGGCAGATTTCCTGCACCAATTCCTGCTCGCTGTGAGTTCGGGCGATGGCTTGATTGCACTCGCTCAGCGTCCTCCAGGCGCGCGTGGTTCGCCGGAGGGCATCATTCATCCTTTGGATAGATGTGAATAAAGGGCCGATCCAGACGATTCCGGCCAGCATGAGCGCCGAGGTGATCAATGCGACGAGTTCGGCGGCCGGGTCCGGCTGAATGGCGGCCTCACCTGCGAGCGATCGCACAAGGGTAATGGACCGGCGGATGCTCATGAGAAGAATGCCGGTAGCGATCGCCAACCAGCCCACCCTTCGACGGGTTATGAAAGTCAATCGTATCGCTGCGATCGCGGCGACGAATTGAAAGATGATAGAAAGCGCCAAAATGACATGGATCAACATGGCGAAGGTTCTGGGGGCAGTTGCGTGGGAAATGGCGCTACTTAATCCTGCGAGGGTCTCTCACTTAAGAGCTTGTTCCAAAATCCAGCGCAAATCTTAATAGCCGACAACCATCCCTTTGTAAAGAGTGAGAGCGGACCGCTCTCTGGCTATGCGGGGGATAATCCTCGCGCTCCCGTGTGTTGAAATATATCAGCCAATGCCCGTGCGTGCAAATCGAATCCGTCCGATTTCGTTCCGCCAGGCGGCCACTCGATTTCTCCAAGAGTGAGCCTGTGCAGAGATTGTCGATGGCAGGATGGACCGCGATCTAACGGCTGGGCAGGGAGTCAGATCTATTGACAGGCGGTTCGAAATGGGCATAATGGAGAAAGCCGTCCAAAGGCTGGGACGGAGGAAAGTAGGCGGGCGGAGACCGCCAGAGAGGCCGGGGCGTGGCTGAAACCCTGGTCCGGAGGAACCCCGCTGAAGTTCCCTCCTGAGCCGCCCGGGGGAACATCCTGCCATGCGGCGGGATCAGTAGTCCGGGCCGGAGCCCCACCGTTAGCGCAGGGGAGCCGGTCGCCAGATCGAACCAGCGAGAGCCTATCTGGCCGCCGGGCAGAGTGGGCCCCAGAGGGGTCAAAAAGGGTGGTACCGCGGGAAACACTCCCGTCCCTTGAAGGGGCGGGAGATTTGCTTTGCTGCGGGGGTCGCACAGGGTGTGCAGATCCTGCAGGTGAAGGAGAGACGCAATGGTGCTCAAGCGATTGGATGAACTCGAGGATCAGGCCCTGAAGGCGCTGGAGGAGGTGTCCGACGAGGAGGCTCTCCAGGCATGGAAGGTCCATTTCTTGGGTCGCTCGGCCGAACTGGGCCGCATC
>Ga0190360_1000075_pt1 | contig 50895 bp, 48 predicted proteins | sample 48721834_MG_FD_161271 | JGI IMG/M metagenome (GOLD analysis project Ga0190360, IMG submission 161271) | Hydrothermal vent microbial mat bacterial communities from Southern Trench, Guaymas Basin, Mexico - 4872-18-3-4_MG | ecosystem: Environmental > Aquatic > Marine > Hydrothermal vents >...
GTCTTCTGAACGCCATTGACGACCGAAGCGGCGAAATCGGCTCCAGGCAGGGTGGGCAGCGTGACCGTGCGGGAGCCGGGCGCCGAGGGCGCTGTGCTCGCGGTCGCGGGGCGGCCAGCCGGTGTTGATGGCCGCGCCAGCCACCACCAGTGCGGCACGTAAACCGGGCCCGTGCGGAATACCCTGCGCGTCCGGTCGTCAAAGTCGCGATCCAGCATGGTCCACTCGATGGCCTCGGCGAAGCGCTCGGATTTGACCTCGGGCGTATCAGCGGCCTCCACCTGCTGCCAGGCCTTGCGCATGATATTCTGATAGTAATCGCGGGTCTCCTTCAGGCTGAAACCCTTCATCTTCTTCTGCACGGACTTGACCAGCTTGACCATCATGGCTTGAAGGCTGGAGCGACGCTTATTTCTGGGGCCGTTGATGAGGATCTTCAAGAATTCTTCCTCGTAATCGCGGAGATCTCCGCCGTCCGGCAGGCGTTCGAGCGTGAGCGGGTCCTCCTTGACTACGCGCGCAGCCCCTTTCTTGACCAGCGAAAACAGGATCATGGTAAGGACCTTGTCGAGCGGGGTTTCAAGGAGCACCGCAGCCTCGACCGCGGTCAGGCCGCGCTTAATGCCATGGCCCTCGATGGCAATTTTGGGAGGTAAGTAATCAAGCTTGCTCCGGCGGCTGGCGTAAGCGGCTACTGCGATCACGCCCGCCAGGACGGCGAGTAACCCGCCGCCGCAGCAGAGGCCGAAGATCAGGTCCTCGTCGATGCGGAAGGAAGCCTGCGTTTGGATGGCCTCGGCAGGCACGTAGCTGGCTGGGAAAGACGCCCCGAAGTGATATTGCGTATAGGCATTCGCCTGAGGGTTATGCCAGGTGTACTGGACCCGCCCCTGGTCGTCTAGATTGGCGGCAGGCTGAGTTTCGGGCCAGCCGGACGGCGAGGCGTGCCAGCGGGGTTCCTCAGGCTTAACGCCGGGAGGAAGGTGGAATCGGACCGTAAGATCGGTTGCGCCGTGGACGAGCGAGCGGTCAAGCCAGGTGGGCGAGAAGACGGCGCTGGCATACTCATCGCCTTCCGTGTCAGGATAGAGCACTCTCTCAACTCGCCCGATGTGGACCACGAGCAAGGATCGCTGGCCTGGTTGGATGGCATTACTGCCCAGGCCGAGCTCGATCCCGATATCGATATACTCCGAGGGGGCGATGTGATGGATGGGCCGTTCGTCGATTGCGGCGGTGATGCTCTCCAGGTCGTAGTATTCATTGGGCGTGCCGATATCGATGAATTCGATTGGAGCACCCGAGGGATCGTTGACGAATAAGAAAGCATACAGAATGCGAGAAGTCCCATCTTCCTCCCAAAATACGTCGACGATCTCCCGTTCGATGGAAAACGAATTGGACTGGGCCTGAGCGCCGCCGACCCATAGGCCCAGGGCGGACAGGAAAAGGAGCAACGAGACGAACGCTGCTCCAATCCCAATTCTTCTCCGCGCGGAATCGTGGAATGGGATGGTGAACTTTGCAACAGATGAGGGTTTCATCACGCGCTCCCGGCGACTACTACCATTTGGGCTCCTCGGCCAATTGATAGGTGGATTGGCAATAGGGACAGGTCACTACGGGGGCGCCAGCGACCATCTTGATATTGTCGGCAGAAAGAGCGCCGCCGCAGTTTCGGCAGGTGAGGGTCTCGAGATTGATATCGCCTGAGAGCTCAATCTTTTGAATGATCTCGGCCTTGGCCTGCCTGGCCCGCCTTCCGGCAAGCCAGATCAGGAACAATCCGGCTGCAATGCTGATTAAGCCGACGAGGATCCAGCCCGGCGAGCCACTGGGACTGAATGCGCCCCATACGAAGAGCACACCGAAGAATACCATAATTGCGGCTGCGATATACGCTACGATGCGACCTGCGGCCATGCCACCTCCCATCTTGCAATTAAGCCAAGTGTAGCAAATCCATCCGAATGCCACAATGAGCCGTACGAATGGCGCTTGCTGCTGCGATCCTGAAGGGGCTCGCATCCCCGAGCCCAGCTTGACCCGTGCATTACTTAGATTAGAATGAGGGAGCCCTCGACACCTGACACGAGGGTGATTTTCACCCGCCAGCGCGGCTGTCAGCACGAACGCCACAATCATGCTTGTCAGGAAGAGCCGCTGGAGGCATGCATGCATGACGATTCGGGCATGCTGGTTCTTATCCCGGCCTGGAATGAGGCCACCCGTGTTGGCGCCGTGGTTGAAGCATTCCGCGGAGGCCTGCCGGTTCTGGTCGTGGATGACGGCTCCGTGGATGGTACGGGCGAGGTAGCCCGCAAGGTGGGTGCGGAGGTCATCCAACACGAAACCAACCAAGGCAAGGGCGTGGCGCTCGCCACAGGTTTCCGGTACGCGCTGGCAACTGGCTATCGCGCCGTCATCACACTCGATGCCGATGGCCAGCATGACCCCGCCGAAGCGGGCAAGTTCATCGAAGCCTTTGAGCGCGGCGAAGGCGATCTGATCATCGGAAGGCGCGATTTCCGTCAGATGCCCTTCCCGCGTGCACAGGCCAATGCAATCGGATCGTGGATGCTTTCGAGGGTGCTACATGCGCCCATCTACGATAACCAGAGCGGCTATCGGCTCCACTCGCGCCGGCTGTTGGAGTCCCTCGACCTGCGCATGTCTGGCTTTGAATTCGAAGTGGATGTTATCGTGCAGGCTGTGGTGCTCGGGCTTCCAATTGGGTGGGTGGAGATCCGGACGATCTATGGCATTAATAAGACGAGCTACTTTCACCCCATTTCGGATAGCCTTAAATTCTTAGGCATGGTCTGGCATGCCTGCCGCAGCTATCGCACCCTGCGGAGGCAGATGGCCGGCTGAGCAGCATGCGATCCAAGCATTGGGGAAAGGCCGGTTACGGGATGTTCCTCAACGATCTCATCAACAGCCAACTCGGACCGATCCTGGGAGCCTGGCTCGCCCGCCGCCTTTCGCCGGAAGGCTCCTACCGCCTGGCAGACTGGCTTGCGGCTCGGTTTGCGGCAAGGCCAGAAACGGCGCTCTGCAAGGCGATCCGAGCCAACCAGGCCGTAGTGCGGGGCCTGCCCTATGATTCTCCCGAATTGGATAATGTTGTGGGCGAAGTGCTTCGAAACGCGGCGCGGGGCTACGCGGACTGGTTCCGGGCCATCGCCGAGGGGCCGGATTATGTGCGCGCCAAGGTGCGGGTGGACGAGCATATCCTTGAAGATGCCTGGCAGGCGAGCGAGCGCGGGTACGGGGTCGTGTTCGCCGGTGCGCATATGAGCAGCTTCAATATGTTCCTGGCCGTGCTGGGCTACGAATCGCTTCCGATCCAGGTGCTCTCCTATCATCGCGCTCGCGGCAGCTATAAGTCGGATAACTATCTCCGCCATCGACTGGGGATCGACGTTTCTCCGATTTCCATGGAATCTCTGCGGGAAGCTGTTCGCAGGCTAAAGCAGCGAGGCTTTGTGCTCACGGGAGTGGACCGTCCAGATGTAGGTGGTGAGTTGCTGAACTTCTTCGGACGGCAGGTACGGCTTCCAGTAGGACACGCGCGCCTGGCGATCCGCACGGGTGCCCATATGATCGTAGGTGTGGTGCGGCGCGAGGGGCCGGATGGCTACCATGTGACCGGCCCGCGCATTATCGAGCCGGTTCGCAGCGGCGATCAGAAGAGGGATATTCTCCAGCTGGCGCAGCATGTGGCGGATATCCTGGCGGGATATATCCGCCAGTCCCCCGAAGAATGGATGATGTTTCTGCCCGTTTGGCCGGATGTGATCCCCTCGAGTTGATGGTGGTGGGTCCATTGGGGAGGGAGAAGCATGGGCGTAGATGAGAATGTGCGGGCCCGCGTCGAATGGTTGCGCAAGGAGATCCGCAAACACAATTACCATTACTACGTCCTCAACGCCCCACTGATCAGCGATTACGAATACGACCAGCTGCTGCGTGAACTCCAGGCGCTCGAGGCGGAGTATCCAGAGCTCGTGACACCGGACTCGCCGACGCAGCGTGTCGGCGCCGAGCCGATCGAGGCCTTTGAACGTGTGCCGCACCCTGCGCCGATCTTGAGCTTGAGCAATGCCTACAACGACGAGGAAGTCCGCGCCTGGCATGAACGCATCGCCAAGTTGGACCCGCGGGCTCGCGAGGCCGAGTTCGTGGTCGAGCCGAAGCTCGATGGGCTCACGGTGGTGCTTCATTATGAACATGGGCTCTTTGTCCGAGGAGCAACCCGCGGCGATGGCGAGGTTGGCGAGGATATCACCGTAAATCTGCGCACGGTGCGCAGTCTTCCCTTGCGGATACCACTGGACCCCGAGAAGCCTCCGGCGCCCTCGAGGCTGGTGGTGCGGGGAGAGGCCATCATCTTCCTGAAGGACTTTGAGGAATTGAACCGTAGGTTGGAAGAGGCGGGGGAGCGCACCTACGTGAATCCGCGAAACACTGCAGCCGGTTCTCTGCGGCAACTGGATTCAGCCCTGACGGCATCCCGGCCGATCCGCCTTTTCTGCTATGCCATCGTGGATGCGGAGGGAGGGATCCCCAGGACGCAGTGGGAGGTGCTTCAATGGCTGCGCGCGCTGGGCTTCCCCGTCGTGGATGATGTCTCGCTGGAAAAGGACCTCGAGGGCGTGCTGGCCGCCTACAGGCGCTGGATGGAGCGGCGCGAGACTCTCCCGTATGAGGCCGATGGAGTGGTGATCAAGATCAATGACCTGGCGCTCTCGGAATCCCTGGGCGTGGTGGGCAAAGACCCGCGCGGCGCCATTGCCTATAAATTCCCGGCTCAGGTGGTCACCACGCAGTTGCTGGATATCGGGCTGAATGTAGGGCGAACCGGAGTCGTCACGCCCTATGCCATCCTGGAACCTGTGGAGGTGGGCGGTGTGACGGTTCGCCAGGCGACGCTCCATAACTTCGACTATATCGCTGAGAAGGACATCCGCGTGGGGGATCGCGTCTACATCAAACGGGCCGGAGACGTCATCCCTTATGTGATTGGGCCGGTGACTGAGGTCCGGAAGGGCGACGAGAAGCCCTTGAAGCACCCGGAGCGCTGCCCAGCCTGCGGGGAAAGGCTCGAAAAGCTTGAGGGCGAAGTTGCGGTTTATTGCGTGAATGCAGCCTGCCCTGCCCAACTGGTGCGGAATATCGAGTACTTCGCCTCGCGCAGCGCGATGGATATCGAAGGATTGGGGATCAAGGTGGCCGAATTACTCGTGCGTGAGGGACTGGTCAAGGATGTGGCTGATCTCTACCGATTGGAGAAGGAGGATCTGCTATCTCTGGAGGGTTTCGGGGAGAAGAGGGCGGAGAATCTGGTGTCTGCGATACAGGCTACGAAGGACCGTCCACTGAGCCGGTTGATCACCGCCCTGGGGATTCGAAATGTGGGCGCCACAGTTGCAACGGAGCTGGCACGCCACTTCGGCAGCTTGGAACGGCTGGTGCAGGCCAGCCGGGAGGAGTTGGAAGCGATCGAGGGGATCGGGCCGGTCGTGGCGCAGGCCATCCTGGATTGGTTCGCCTCGCCCGCCAATCGTCGCATTCTCAAGAAGCTGGCCGAATGCGGTGTGCAGCCCCAGGAAGAGGCCCCAGCGGCCGCCGAGGGCCCGCTGGCCGGGATGACCTTCGTGCTCACCGGCACGCTCCCGACCCTGACCCGGCAGGAGGCCGCAGAGCTCATCACCCACCATGGTGGCAGGGTTGCGAGCAGCGTAAGCAGGCGCACTACATACGTTGTTGTCGGCGACTCGCCCGGATCCAAGGCTCAACGAGCCGAGGAATTAGGCGTCCCGATGCTGGATGAGGCCGGTTTGCGGGCGCTGATCGAGACCCGCTCGCAATCTGCCTCTTGAGCCCATCCGCTGTGGATTCCCAAACGGCGACCACGAGAGGTTGGCGATGACCTCCAGGTTGACCCTGCGTGCGGGCCGCGAGCGGGCAATTCTCCGGCATCATCCGTGGATCTTCTCGGGCGCGGTGGCGGGGATCGAGGGGGCCGAGCCCATTCCCGGGGGCACGCTCGATGTTTTCGATGCCAACGGACGGTGGCTGGCAAGGGCAGCCTACTCCCCTGGTTCCCGCATCCGGGCGCGAATCTGGACACACGATGAAGATGAGATCGTCGACGCCGGGCTGATTCAAAGGCGGCTGGCGCGTGCAGTGCGGGCCAGGCAGCGACTGGCCGCAGATCCCCAGATTGAAGCCCACCGTGAGGTGCATGCGGAATCGGATGGTCTGCCAGGTCTGATCGTCGACCGCTATGGCAGCTTTCGGGTGGTGCAATTCCTCAGCGCGGGAGCCGAGCGTTGGCGGGAAGCGATTCTTGCAGCGCTGGCGAATGACTCCTGCAGCGGGATCTTCGAGCGATCGGATGCCGAGGCGCGGGTTTTGGAAGGGCTGGAACCCAAAGTCGGCCTTGTCTGGGGTGAGCCCCCGCCCTCGCCCTTAATGATTGAAGAATATGGCTTGAGTTTCGCCGTGGACGTCCAAGCCGGACATAAGACGGGCTTCTACCTGGATCAGCGCGAGAACCGACTCCGTGTGCGGGGCCTGATCTCCGGCGGGCAGGTCTTGGATGTGTTTAGTTATACAGGGGGCTTTACCGTTAACGCCCTAGCGGGTGGGGCTGACAGGGTTACTGCCATCGAGAGTTCATCACGCGCAATTCAACTTGCAAAAGTTAACCTCGAACACAACAAGATGCCTGCGGAGCGGGTGACGTGGATCCAGGGAGATGCCTTCGTGGAGATGCGGCGGCTGCGCGACCGGGGGCTTTCATTCGATGCCATCATCCTGGATCCACCGCGGTTCGCGGCCACCCGCTCCCAGGTGCATCGAGCTGCTCGAGGCTACAAGGATATTAATCTTCTGGCCTTCAAGCTCCTCAAGCCCGGAGGACGCCTATTTACCTTCTCGTGCTCAGGCGGCCTCAGCTCGGACCTCTTCCAGAAAATTGTTGCTGATGCGGCGCTGGATGCAGGCGTGGGCGCCGTGATCGAGGGTTGGATGAGCCAGGCTGAAGACCACCCAGTTGCGCTGCACTTCCCGGAGGGCCGCTATTTAAAGGGGCTCATTTGCCGGCAGAGGAAGTAGTTGACGGGACCGCCCTCAGGATTTGGGCTGCCCCATCTTCGCTCCCATGGAGAGTTTCAGCGCTAACTTATAGAGATCGCGGACACGTTGCGCGCTTTCCTTATCGCCGGAATCTTCCAGCCGCTGGGCGGTTGCCATCAGGCTATTCAGGACCTCGTCGTCAATGCGCTCCGGCTCGGCGCGCAGGATTTCCTCCGCTGCCTGCGGATCTTCCTGTTCGAGGATCTGCTGCACGAAGCGAAGACCAGGCGGAAGCGAGTCGCGCAGGATGGCGCGCAGCCGTTGATCGATTTGCCGCAAGCGCTCAAGCGCTTCCCCATTCCCCCTCTCCTCGGCCACTTGCAGATTGGCCTGCAAGGTGCCCAAGAAGAGGTCGTCGATGAGGGGCATGGCTTGACGCAGGGCCTCATCCAGGTCGGGCGCCTCGAGCAGTGAGCGCAGCAGGGCCGCCGCCTGGGCCGCGCGCGCTTGCTGCATCCGATCAATCTCCTGGGTGACTTCCAGAATCTGCCCGCGAAGGGTTTCCAACCGCTGCTTCTCCTCGCCCGCGGCGGCGTCGATCCGTTCCGAGAGCTGCTGGAAGAAGAGATAATCCAGCGCCGGGCGGGTGAGGTTGACCAGGGCCACCACACGCTCATGGTTGGGGGCCTGCAGGAAGAGCTCCAGGAGGCCTTCGCGGGTGAGACCTTTCTCGGAGAGTGCCTGCAGGCTCTCTGTAGCCGCCTTGAGCTCCTGTTCCTGCGCCTTGAGCCGCTGCCCAAATGTGCTCCACTCGATGGCGCGCTCGAGGCGGCTGGCTGCCGCCTCGCGGGCTTTTGGATCTCGGGTGGATTGCAGGGCGAGGCTGGCGAGCTGGAAGAAAGTAGCATCCAGTTGTTCGTCGTGTTCATCTACGAATGGCTTGAGATGTTCGTCGGGTATGCTGAGGAACTCTTCAAAAAGGCGCATCTTCTCACGCTGGGATTCAATATCTTCCTTGGAGATGCCTTCAGTCTCGAGAACCCGTTCGATCAGCCCCTGAAGCGTGAGAACCGATTGCGGTTGGAAAAGATATCCCTTCCGTTCTTCGGGAGGCAGGCTCTCAACCACCCGGTTGATGAGCCCGCCAATAATCTTCTCCTGCTCGTCCTTGTTCAGGCCGGCTTCCATGGGCATGTATGTGAGCAGAAGTTCATTCTCGGGGTCGTGATACACAAGCGGAGCGGCTATCGTCCCCTCGAAGCCGCATGTCGGGCAATGAATGCGGTTAAGCGTGCCGGAGAGCAGCCGGGCTTTGGCGGTGGGATCCCGTCGGGCATCGACGAGCTGTTGAATCCGGGCTTGCAGGGGTGTGCCGCATTGGGGGCACGCGATTTGACGCTGGTTCATAATCATCGTTTATCTATCCTCAATGGAATTCATTCTCGGGGCAGGGAGAAGCAGATGCGGGCGCCACGCTCTACCCGGTCGTCCACCCATATGCGGCCGCCATGGGCTTCGACGACAGCCTTGGCCAGGAAGAGACCCAATCCGGCGCCTTTTGTGCGGCGGGCCGCCTCATTGGAGCGGTAGAAGAGATTAAAGATCCGGGGCATATCCTCGAGAGGAATACCGGGCCCCTCATCCTGCACGCAGATGATTACCTCTCCGCCCTTCGTCCGGCCGCTGATAGTAATCGTGCCGCCGTCCGGCGAGTACTTGACGGCGTTCGAGAGAAGATTGCCGAAGACTTGTATGAGACGGGTTTCGTCAACCTGCACCACGGGGAAATCCCTGGGAAAATCAACTTCGAAGCTGTGCTTCTCAGATTGGGTCCTGAACCGGTTGGCCATCTGCCCAACGAGACGATCGAGAGCGACGTCCGATTTGCTCAATTGCAGCGCGCCTGCCTGCAGACGAGAGGCGTCCAGCAGATCATCGATCAAACCAGCCAAGCGGTCGGCCTCTTCTTCGATTACGGCCAGGCTCTCGTCGATCACATGCGGGTCCCATTGGGCATCTTCGCGGCGCAGTGTGCCAACATAGCCTTTAATGAGCGCCACCGGCGTGCGGAGCTCATGGCTGATAATCGAGATGAAGGTGCTCTTCAGCTCCTCCGCCTCCCTGAATTTAGTGATATCGCGAACGGTGGCAACGATGCTGAGCAGGTGGCCGTCCTCATCGAGCGCGGGCGCATAGGTGATCCCTACGCTAATCGCTCCGCCCTGCTTGGTGATGAGGTCCCCTTCGACGTAAAGGGTGGCCTGGGGCGTGAGCGGCCAGCCGCCGGCCTCGGCTTCCTCCAGGGTCATCCCGCCTGGTTCGCGCCGCAGCCAACGTATGACCTCCGCATGTTTCTGACCGACCACTTCCTCGGGCTCATAGCCGGTAAGGCGGGCGAAGGCACGGTTGAATCGCAGGATGCGGAAAGCGGGATCGAGGATGAGTATGCCGTCCGCAGCCGACTCAAGGATGGCATCGAGGTGCTGCTTCTGCTGACTGATCTCAGTGAACAGCTTGGCATTTTGGGCGGCGATCGCCGCCTGCGCGGCAAAGGCGCTCAGGAGATTCTGGTCCTCGCGCGAGAAATGTGCGCGGTAGGCACGGAAGACGAAGATGACCCCGACAACCTCGTTCTGAGCAATCAGAGGTAGCCCCACGCCGGTCAGCAGGCCCATCGAGGCAGCCTGCGTGATGCGCTGCAGCCGGCGATTGATCTCCGGCAGGGCGAAGCGGGTGGGGTCTCCGTGGTCGGGGATGTCGGCGAGGAGTGGCTCGAGGTACTTGAGAAAGCGCGGGTTGATGCCATATGAAGAGGCGATGCGCCATCCGTCGACCTTATCGCGGAGGGCAATCAGTCCAGCGTGCGCGCCAAGCAGTTCGGCGGAAACCCGCACGATGCGCGTGAGCACGAGCTCGAGATCCAGTTCCTCGGTAAGTGCCCGGCTGATCTCGAGCAGGTAGTCCCGTTGGCGGACTCGAAAATCAGGCAGCATATTCGGCCCTGCACTCCAGGTGAGCGGAGGGGCCGGCGCCACGAATGCGCATAGTCACCATGAAGGCTTTCTTGGCGTGGGCCACCATCCATCCAGACAAAGAATTATAACATCCTGACTTTGCCCGCATGATTTTCCGTTGTATAAAGGAAATGCAGGTTCTCTCGTTTCCTTACCTGCTCTGCGCAAAGGAGAGATGGCGATGGAAGAACGACCGTGGCATAAGTTCTACGATCCAGGCGTGCCTACGAGCCTGGAGTACCCGCCAATACCGCTCTATCATTTTCTTGAACAAGCCGCAGAGGAGTTTCCCGACAGGCCCTGTACAATCTTCAAGGGGGCCGAAGTCACCTATCGGGAGATGAATGAATTTACAGACCGCCTGGCAGCGGCGCTCGCCACCATGGGTGTCAAGAAGGGCACCCCGGTGGCGATTTTTATGCCGAACTCGCCACAGTTTGTCTTGGCGTTCTATGCAATCCTGAAGGCGGGGGGTGTGGTGGTCGCCACGAACCCGCTCTATACGGGTCGTGAAATCGAACATCAGATGAATGATGCTGGCATTGAGATCATGCTCGTCATGAGCAATTTCTACCGGAAGCTAAAGGAAATCCAGGCCAAAACCCCGCTCAAGACCTTGATCGTGACCAATATCAAGGAGTACCTGCCGGGCTTGCTGAGATTCCTCTTCACGCTCACAAGCGAGAAGAAGGGCGGGCATCGCGTAGAACTGGAGGAAGGGGATATATGGCTTCAGGATCTCCTGACGAAGCATTCGCGGGATGAGCGCCCGCAGATGGATGTGGGCCCAGATGACGAAGCTGTCTACCAATATAGCGGGGGGACGACAGGGATCTCCAAGGCTGCCATCGCGCTTCACCGCAACCTTGTTGCCAACACGCTGCAGATTCGCGCCTTCATGCCGGATATCCAGCGCGGCCAGGAAACTGTCCTGATGGCCATTCCGATGTTCCATGTTTATGGACTCGTGGCCGGTATGAGCTTCGGCATCTCTGCCGCAGCCAGTCTTGTCATGGTTCCCAATCCGCGTGACATGGAAGACGTGCTCACCTCCATCGAGAAGCATCGCCCGACCGTCTATCCGGGCGTGCCGACCATGTATAACGCCATCAACAACCATCCCAAGGTCCAAGCCGGCAAAGTGGATGTGAGCTCGATCCGAGGCTGTATCTCAGGCTCGGCCCCTCTGATGCGGGAGACCAAGGTCACCTTCGAGAAGCTGACCGGCGGCAAGCTTGTTGAGGGATATGGCCTCTCGGAGGCGCCGACGGCCACACACTGCAACCCACTGTATGGACTTAATAAGGAGGGCTCGATCGGCGTGCCTTTGCCGGATGTGGACGCCCGCATCGTTTCGCTTGAAGATGAGGAGACGGTGCTCGGGATGGGCGAGATCGGGGAGTTGGTCATCAAAGGCCCTCAGGTGATGAAGGGATACCTGAATATGCCCACGGAGACCGCCAATGCGCTGCGCGATGGCTGGCTCTACACGGGAGACATCGCCCGCGTGGATGAGGATGGCTACTTCTACATCGTCGACCGCAAGAAGGAACTCATCAAGCCGGGCGGGTATCAGGTGTGGCCGCGAGAGGTCGAGGAAGTCATCAGTGAGCATCCCAAGGTGCTAGAGGTGGGGGTCGCCGGCATTCCGGATGCCTACCGGGGAGAGACGGTGAAGGCCTGGGTGGTGCTTAAGCCAGGGGAGACGGTTACGGTCGAGGAGATCCGCGAGTGGTGCAAGGAGCGATTGGCACCCTATAAGGTCCCGACTCACGTTGAGTTCCGTTCCGAGCTTCCGAAGACGACAGTTGGCAAGGTCCTGCGGCGCGAGCTCGTGCGACAGGATCGCGAACGCGCCGAGGCGGAAGCGAGCGGAGCTGAAGCCTGACTTCAAGCCGACGCCAGAATATCGAGCGGGGCTGGCCGGATGGGCAGCCCCGCTCGCGTTCTTCCTATCTTGGGTGAGCGAGTCTTAGGATGCGCCTGTCAGCACTGGCGTGGCGCCGTTCTTGGCCTCCACTGGAGCGGTAAAGAGCCTGAGAAATTCCTCCCGATTGATCGTCTCCACTTCGATCAGGCGCTCGGCGATCTTATCGAGCTGGGTCCGGTACTCTGTGAGGATGGTGAGAGCTCGTTCGTGAGCCTGCTGCACGAGCCGGCGTACCTCCATATCGATCTTCTCGGCCACGCTTTCGGAGTAATCGCGTTGCTCGGAGATCTCACGTCCGAGGAAGATGAGCTCCTCTTTCTGGCCGTAGACCATGGGGCCTAATTCCTCGCTCATTCCCAGGCGGGTAACCATCGACCGCGCCAACTTGGTCACGCGCTCGAGATCGTTGGAAGCGCCGGAGGTGATGTCGTTGAAGACCAATTCCTCGGCCGCCCGGCCGCCAAGCAGGAAGGCCATATCCGCCAGCATCTTCTTGCGAGCCACAAGTGTCCGGTCTTCCTCCGGCAGGGCCAGGGTGTAGCCGCCCATCATGCCACGGGCGATGATGCTGACCTTATGAACTGGATCCGATTCGGGTATCACGTGGCCCACAACTGCATGACCAGCCTCGTGATAGGCGACGATGCGCTTCTCATCCTCGCTGATGATGCGGCTCTTGCGCTCCGGGCCGGCGATAACCCGCTCGATCGACTCCTCGAACTCATCCTGGCCGATGGTGCGCTTATTCCGGCGGGCAGCCAAAATGGCGGCCTCGTTCACGAGGTTTTCCAGGTCGGCACCCACGAAGCCCGGGGTGGCCTTGGCGATTATCGAGAGGTCCACGTCCGGCTCGAGCGGCTTTCCCTTGGTGTGGACTTTCAGGATAGCCTCCCGCCCGCGCATGTCTGGCCGGTCGAGCACCACGCGGCGATCAAAGCGACCTGGCCGCAGGAGCGCCGGATCGAGGATGTCCGGACGGTTGGTGGCCGCCATGATGATGACGTTCGTATCGGTGTCGAAGCCGTCCATCTCAACTAGCATCTGATTGAGTGTCTGCTCGCGCTCGTCGTGGCTGCCGCCCAGGCCGGCCCCCCGCTGTCGGCCGACTGCGTCGATCTCGTCGACGAAGACGATGCAGGGGGAATGTCTCTTGGCCTGCTCGAACAGATCGCGCACCCGGCTCGCGCCCACGCCCACGAACATCTCCACGAACTCCGATCCGGAGATCGAAAAGAACGGCACGCCCGCTTCCCCAGAGACGGCTTTCGCCATGAGGGTCTTGCCGGTGCCTGGCTGTCCAATGAGTAACACTCCCTTGGGGATGCGGGCGCCGAGCGTGATGAATTTATCTGGCTCCTTGAGGAACTCGACCACCTCCTGGAGCTCCTCCTTGGCCTCCTCCACGCCAGCTACATCATCGAAGGTGACCGTGGGTTGGTCGCCGGCGAACATCCTCGCCCGGCTCTTGCCGAAGGATAGCGCCTGGTTGTTCGTGCCCTGTGCCTGGCGCAGCATAAGCCAGATCAGGCCCACCACCAGCAGCGCTGGGAAGATATAGGTCACCAGGCTGAGTATGGTTCCGAGATCGCTGGGTTCCTTGATCTCGAGGGCGATTTTCTGAGCGGTCAGGTCTTGCTCCGTCACGCCCAGGTCCTTGAGTTGCTCAACAGTCGTCTTGGTTGGCTCTTTGCGGGAGAGAGCCTTCTTGCCGTCATTAAAAACCAATTCCAGTTCGTTCTCATTGACGACGATGCGCACGATCTCCCCGGTCTTGACCTTGCTGGCGACTTCGTTCAGGGGGATCCGTTCCGGCTGCGTCGCGCCGCTTCGAAACTGATATACAAGAACCGCGACGACCATGAGCAGAATAAACAGCACTAACGAATTTCTGCCCCGCGGTGAATTCACAATCATCCTCCCGATGGATAAGGGGTAGCGAAAAGTCTAATTCGGATAGAACGTTCGTCCGGATTATACCTCGCGCGAGAGGCCGCGGCCAGTCAGCCTTGGGTCCTGAGGGCTCTGATGCTGCCCGAGAGTCAGCCGCCAGGGCCGAGTGGACAAGCCGGATAGAGCAGGCAGACCCAGAGCCAGAGCGGGAGCAACCCGCCTACGGCCAGGAATGCAATCAGCCCCAGAGCCACCGCCAGCCAGTCGGTTTCAGAGAGAGGCATAGACACCGTCGCCTCCTGGGAAGGCTCTGGCCGCGTTGGGAAGGCATCCGGGGCAATCTCTTCCGGGTGCGTCACAAGCGTGGCAAGTATGCGGCCAAGCTGGTCTGCCGTGCGGTAGCGGGCCGAGGGCTCTTTGGATAGCAGCTTAAGCAAGACCTGCTCAAGCTCCGAGGGGATATCAGGGTTCAGCTTGCTGGGCGGAGCGGGCGTGGAGGTTAGGTGGGCCTCGGCGAGCGCCTCGGGATGGTCAGCGGAAAAGGGCAGTTGCCCCGTGACCATCTCGTAAAGCATGACCCCCAGGCTGTAGACGTCGCTGGCGGTCGAGGGAGGTCCGCCGGCTGCCTGCTCGGGAGCGAAGTATTGCGGGCTTCCCCAGACGACCTCCCAATGCTCATCGGGGGAGATGGTTGCGAGGGCGCGGGCGATGCCGAAGTCGGTGATCTTGGCGTTGCCGTCGGGTGTTATCAGGATGTTCTGCGGCTTCAAGTCGCAATGCACGATCCCGGCCCTATGCGCATAGCCGACACCCTGACAGATCTTGATCATCAATTGCAGACCTTCTTCGACTCCCAGCCTTCCGCGACGCCGGATGTAGGTTTTAAGGTCGGTACCGCGGATGTACTCCATGACGATGTAAAGGGAGGCCTCTTCCTGCCCGAAATCGAAAATCGTCACGATATTTGGATGGGAGAGGTTGGCAGCGGCGCGTGCCTCGCGCAGGAAATGCTCCTGGAAACGAAAATCATCCGCGAGCGGATCGCGCAGCACTTTGACGGCGACCTCGCGTTCGAGGTGGGCATCACGGGCGCGATAGACGTTGGCCATGCCGCCGGCCCCGAGTAACTCGAGCACGCGATACCGGCCGCCAAGGACACGAGGATGGGTTTCAGGCACAGCGCCTCCTGGGAGTGAATTCTAATCGCCTCGCGGTTGGCCCGCAATCCGGGGGGGTGAGAGAAGTGGGCTATAATGGGCGCCGGATGCCCATGGAAAAACGAAAGGCTTGGCTTCTCTATAACCCAATGGCGGGCCGCTTCCCGGCCGGCCCGTTCCTAGGGAGGGCTGAGAGAGCGCTCAAATCGGCAGGATGGGATGTCTCCACTGTGGAGGGCCGGGATGAGCAAGGGTTGGTTCGCTCGGCTGAGCAGGCTGTGTGGGAAGGCTGTGAGGCGGTCTTCGTGGCAGGGGGCGACGGATCCGTCGGGCAGGTGGCAGCCACGCTCGCGGGCACGGAGACGGCTCTGGGGGTTCTTCCGGCTGGCACAGCCAATGTCTGGGCCCAGGAGCTGGGCCTGCCGCGCCTGGACTGGATTCACTGGTTCGCCCTCGAACAGGCGGCAATCCAGTTAGCACGCGGCGATATCCGTCTGGTCGATATCGGCGAGGTCAACGGACGGGCCTTCCTGCTATGGGCTGGTGTGGGCCTGGACGCGCATATCGTCAATAGTATTGAGCCGCGGGAGCGCTGGGAAAAGGCCTTTGCAATCGTTCATTACGCAACCCTGGCGCTTTGGACCTCGATCGGCTGGGAAGGTGTGCACCTGAGGGCTGAATCGCAAGGCCAGGTGTGGGAAGGGCGCTTCCTAGCGGCGGTGGCCTGCAACATCCCTGCCTACGCAGGTGGATTGATGAATCTGGCACCGGGCGCCAAGGTGGACGACGGCTTGCTCGATTTCTGGCTCATTGGCGGCCAGTCCTTGCGCGATGTGTTGGTGCGGGTGGCACAAATCTTCATGGGCACGCATGTAGACGCGCCCGGCGTCGTGCATTTCCGGGCCAGCGAGGCTCGCTTTGAAGCCCAGGGCGAGCTGCCTATGCAATGCGATGGTGAGCCGATCCAGATGGCTTCACCGCTGCACTTTAGGATCCGCAAGAAGGCGCTTCGGGTCCTTGTTCCTGCCGATGCGGGCCCTCATCTATTTTCCATCTCCTCGGAAATCGAGCTGGAGGCATAATGGCCCGCTCCCCACTGAAGGCCATCACGCGCAACCCTATGTATTACCTCTTGCCAGTGGCTGTAGCTGCGATTGTGCTTGATCAATTGCACGCTCCTGCCTATTGGATCTTGATGGCTGCCGGCCTGGGGATCATTCCGCTTGCCGGCCTAATCGGGGAGGCCACCGAAGCCATTGCCGCGCTTACCGGGCCTCGGCTGAGCGGCTTGCTAAACGCGACCTTCGGAAACGCGGCCGAGCTCATCATCACGTTTGCGGCTATTCGGGAGGGGCTGCTCGATCTTGTGAAGGCCTCCATCACGGGTTCGATCTTGGGCAATCTGCTCATCGTGCTGGGCCTGAGTATGCTGCTAGGTGGCTTGAAGAATGGCCTCCAATCCTTTGACCGCCGCAAAGCCACAAGCGATAGCATCCTGCTTGCCCTTTCGGTGACTGCATTGGCCATCCCTTCACTCTTCAGCCAAACCGCCGGCGGGATCGTCGAGCCCTGGGATGTCGAGATTCTCAGCATGGGCGTGGCTGGGCTGATGCTCATCATCTATGTGCTGGGATTAATCTATGGCTTCCGCATGCCGGGTGGACCGCTGAGTCGCACCTCAGTGGAGGAGGTGGTCCATGCATCACACTGGAGCCTGCGATTCGCAGCGGGCATCCTCCTTCTGGCCACAGCCGGCATCGTTTGGCTGAGCGAAATTCTGGTGGGAACGGTGGAGCCAGTCATCGCCCAATTGGGAATTTCTGAATTCTTCCTCGGCATCATCCTGGTCCCACTGGTGGGCAATGTGGCCGAGCACATGGTGGCGGTCACGGTAGCGATGAAGAACCGCATATCGCTCTCGGTCGAAATCGCCGTGAGCTCAAGCCTTCAAATCGCATTGTTCGTTGTGCCCGCGCTCGTCTTTGTGAGTCTGGCGGTAGGCAATCCGCTCACACTCGTTTTCAACGCCTTTGAAATAATCGCGCTGATCGGCGCAGTGCTCATCACCGCGCTGGTGGCCGCTGATGGTGAGGCGAACTGGCTGGAAGGAGCGGTGCTGGTCTCGCTCTATCTAATTCTGGCGCTGGCGTTCTTCCTCCTGCACTAGGCTGAATAGCATGCGGAGAAGCCTGAACATCGCTGTGTGGATTTTGGCTGGGGCAGGGCTTGGCCTTCTCCTTTTGGTCGCGGCCGTGGCGGCCGGCCCTCTCATCCGGGGATCTGCCTTTGCCAACGCTGGCAGACAGCCCGTTGTGACTATTCGTCCCCCGGTGTTCCCGACGGAGGCGCCTCCCACGCTCTCCCGCGAGCCCTCCCCGACGCCTGAGGCGACGCCTGTCCCTCCGCCGTTAAGCCAGGAGGGCTTTGGCCCGGGCGTGCTGGTATCCGTCAGCGGCACGGAGGGAGAGGGCTTGCGGCTCCGCAATCAGCCGGGGCTCTCCTCCACGGTGTCCTTTCTTGCTATGGAGAACGAGGTGCTGGAAATCGGGAGCGGCCCACGCGAGCAGGATGGCTATGTCTGGTGGTATCTATTCAATCCTTACGACCCCACTAAGGCCGGCTGGGCTGTGGCTAACTACCTGCGGGTGATCGAATCACCATAATTTGCACCGACGGGGAAGCGGGGTTATAGTCTGCGCCATCTGGAGGGATGGATGGACACAATCAAGCCAAAACGCGTGCAGGCTCAGCGCTCAAAGAACCGCTTAATCATTGAGTGGGAGGATGGCCATCAAAGTGAATACACTTTCGATTGCCTTCGCGCGCACTGCCCTTGCGCCGAATGCCGCGAGCGCAGAGAGTCAAGCGCGGAGAAACCTGCGGCGAATCCGCTCAGCCTGCCGTTGAAGGATAACGCTGCAACGCATCTAGTGTCCATCGAGAAAATCGGGAACTACGCCATTCAACTCGTCTGGGGGGATGGCCATCGGTATGGCATCTACGCCTGGCCATACTTGCGCCAGATCTGCTCGTGCGAGGAGCATGCTGGATAGCGAGCATCGAATTATGACGGATCCTTTAGATGAATTGCTATCGATTACAGAACGCTCCTACATCCGCCTCGAAGCGGAGCAGCTCGTTTCCCAATGTCTGGATTGGGGAGATGCGGCGCCCTTCTTCAAGCTCCTGGAGGAACTGGTGCTGGCCGGAACGGCTTCGATTGGGATCCTGCGGGAAGTGCTCGGTGTCATCCGGACGATGAAGGCGGATCTCTCGCAGGAGGGACTGGCGCTCCGGAAGGATCTGCTGGAAGCGATGGCAGAGTTCGGCGTGGCCTTGCCTGGCCTGCTTTCAACGGACGCCCCAGATGCCTTCCGGCAAATTTGCAGCCATGAGCTGCGCCAGACGGTTCGCAAATTGGCTGGGGGTTTGGAGCATGATGATCAGGCCCTGCTGGACGAGATTTGCATCGAGGCCGGAAATAAAGTCATGAACTTAGCTGGCCGCATGACGATCCTGCGGCAGCTCGAGAAGTCCGTTCTCGATTGGCTGGATGGCCTGGCCTACCAGGCGGCTCACGACGCCAATGGCGAATGGTGGCTGACACTTCCCCCCTACTCGCATTAGTGGCGCCTGTGGGCGACACGCCGCCGTCCCCATTCAGACCGCCCCGAAAGTCCACTAGCCTTAGGCCCGACAAAGAGAAACCGAGCCCATGATGCGCAGGGCCCGGCAAATCCTCCTGGCAGTCCGCTGGTTGGGAACGATCGTCTAGAGATAATCCTTCAAGTTATGCTCGACAGCGTAGGCGGCAGCCTCGGCACGATTGCGCACATTGAGTTTGGAGAGGATGCTGCTGACGTAGTTGCGGACCGTGCCTTCACCCAGGTAGAGCATCTCCGCGATCTGGCGGTTCGTTCGCCCTTCCGAGACGAGCTGCAACACGTGCATCTCCTGCTGGGTGAGTTCCGCAAAGGCGGAGGCTTCCTCCTCCCGCGCCGCCTTGCGCACTTCCTGGAATACGCGCTGCGTGACAGCAGGATCAAGCAGGGCTTCACCGCGCCCGATGGACTCGATGGCGCGGATAAGCTCATCCCCGCCGATTTGCTTCAAAACGTACCCGGATGCACCGGCGCGGATGGCCGAGAAGAGCATCTCGTCTTCTGCATAGGAAGTGAGCATAATGACCTTAGTTTCCGGGTACTGACTGGTGATTTCCTCGCAGGCCTCGATGCCTGAACCGCCTCTGAGCCGAATGTCCATAACGACGACATCGGGCTCATGGGCCTTGGTCTTCTCCACCGCCTCGCGTGCGCTAGCGGCTTCTGCGACCACTCTAAACTGAGGGTGCTTATCGAGCAGCGCCTTCAGGCCTACCCGGACAACCTCGTGGTCGTCGACAAGAAGAATGCGTTGTCTGGCCAAGCTACGCCTCGAATCTGCGCCGATTTCTCCAATTTGGGAATTCTAAGCGATAGAGGCGTCCCAGGCAACCTGTGCCTGGGAAACCGCGGCTACTCCTTCTTCCTGCGAAAGTCTACGAATCGGTACCCTACGCCGCGCTCGGTCAGAATGTACTCCGGGTTGGAGGGGTCGCGTTCCAGCTTCTGGCGCAGGTAATTGATATAGAGCCGAAGGTAGTGGGTCTCGTCGCGGTATTCGTAGCCCCATACCTTCGCCAATAATTGCTCATGGGGTACGACCCAGCCGGCATTTTGCACCAAGTGGTAGAGCAGGCGGTATTCGGTGGGGCGCAGCTTGACCAGTTCGCCGTCGACCCAAACCTCGCGGCGATCGAAATCGATCTTCAGCCGCTCATCCACCTCGATGACATCATGCGCGGGTTGGCTCGGCATCTCGGTCCGGCGTATGACTGCCCGCACCCGGCTGACGAGCTCCCTGGGGCTGAAGGGCTTGGTGATGTAATCATCTGCCCCTAGCTCCAGGCCTTGAACACGATCCTCTTCCTCCCCCTTGGCGGTTAGCATGATGACCGGAACAGTCGAAATCTCGCGGATAAGCCGCAGGGTCTCGAAACCATCCAGATCGGGCATCATGACATCGAGCAGGATCAGGTCGGGAAGCTGATCCCGCAGCTGATCCAAGGCTTCAGTCCCTGAGCGCGCCTCGTATACTTCAAATCCGTCATGCTCCAGGTTGAGCCGGATGAAGTGGATCATCCTGGGTTCGTCGTCGACGACCAGGATCCTTCTTCTGCGATCAGTACTCTTCATGGCTGGCTTACTCTCGGACGAATCCGATGAGTTCCTCTTCCTCGCGGGTAGGCATGATTTCGATGAAGTTGATGCGGTGCAACGGCCAGATCACACTTGTCACCGTCTCTTGCAGATAGGGCAGGTCCTTCTCGTCTCGCCTGCGGGGGTTATTGACGGTGATAATGGTATCAGTGGAGGCGGGCAGCTCCTCGACTTCGCCAAGCACTGCATCTTCTCCGGAAATATGCACAAGGACAGTGTAGGACATGATCTACCTCGGGTGAGACTTCTGGCGTGAGATAATCTGGAGCCTCAAGCGGCCCAATTGCAGAATATCGCCATGCCGTAACGGCTCGGGTTTCAAGGGATCCAGACGCTTCCCGTTTACGATGGTGCCGTTGGAGCTATCGAGATCGACGACCTGGATGGTATCGTCGCCGATCCTCAGTTCGGCATGCATGCGGGAGATACCATAATCGTAGGCATCGTATCGGTTCAGGTCGATATCGGGGACCACGGCCTGCCCTTCGGATGAGCGGCCAAGGGTGAAATTCTCGCGGCCGATGAGCGAAAGCACCTCACCGGTAGGGATCACTCGCAGCCCGATGATAGCGCCGCTCGAGAGTTCAGGCCCGGTTGGCGGGGAGGGGCGGGTGGCCCTGGCCTCCTCTGTCAGCTCTTCGCGAGAGATGCTCATCGTGGGCACCGGCGTGACATGGATCAGCCGCGTTCCGCATTCGCTGCAAAAGAGCGTGCCGACGAATTCACGGTGCTTGCAATTCGGGCACTCGATCATGTCTCTCTCCTCGGCGGCAAGAGCAGCAAGGCTCGAGTGCCATACTTGAGGGTCTTCTCGCCTTCGGTGGAGAGCCGCCGGGATTGCGCCAGCTGAACCGCCTCGTTGAGGGCGGCTTTGGCCAGGTCCTTCTCCCCTGCGGCTAAGAGCTGTGTGGCGAGGCTTTCCAGACGGCGGGCTGCCTGGGCCACTTGCCCTAGTTCTGCCTCGTGGCGGGCCTTCTCTTGCAGGCGATGGAGCGCAAGCAGGTTCAAGGCCGAGGCGATCTCCTCTGGCGGGGGCTTCGTGTCTGGCTCGCTCGTTAGCGTCCGGGTGATATCCAGCGGAAGGCTATGGACATCGCCCTTTTGCGCCACCAGCGTGCCCTCGACTGCAAGGTGTGTGAGCACCACCTCATCCTGCCCAATGATGGGGTGAACCACCATCTCGAGGAGCACACGGATTGATGAATTCTTGGGCAAGTTGCCGAGCGCCATGGGAAAGGAATCACCGAGTGGCATGGGCTCGGGGTGAAGCTTGAAGGCCGTACGCAAATCAACCTGTTGGCCCATAGAGCCATCCAATCGCACCCGGTTGACGACCACTTTGCTCAACTCCTCGTAGATGCGGTGGAGCAAATCGGTCACAGCCTTGGGAGAGTTCAGGAAGATGACGCGCCCGCCCGTTCTGCTGGAGATGTCATCTAGAAAGCGATCGCTCCAGTCGGAGCCGATCCCCACGCAATTTATCGTAATGCCGCTTTGCATGGCCTGCTCGGCTAGCTGGAGGCAAAGGTCCTCATCCCCATAAGTTCGGCCATCTGTGAGGAGCACCAAGTGGCTGACGCCTTCCTTGGCGAAGCTGCGATGAAGCTCCTCCAGCCCCAGGGATAAGCCCTGGGCAATCTCCGTTCCGCCGCCTGCCTGGAGCAAGCTGAGCCGGGCACGCGCCGTTGCCAGGTCCTTCGCCTGTGTAGAAGAGACAACCACCTCTGCCTTGTCGGAGAACGCCACGATGGAGGCCGTATCCTCCGGTTGCAGGTCCCTCAGGATGGTGAGCACTGCCGATCGGACCTGGTCGAGCCGCTGGCCTTTCATTGAGGTAGAACGATCGATCACGATGCTTAGATTGATCGGGGGGCGTACCTCCGGAAGGTCTTCGGAACCGTGAATATCGAGGATCAGGTAGTGCACCTGCGGCTCATCGAGCCGGAGCAGTGCTTCGCGACTGTGTAAGATCTCGCATTTAAAGGGAGATGAAGCCGCCAGGTCGGCTTCGAGCGCGGCCAGCTCGGCATCATATGCGGCGCGCGAGTCAGGGTCGATCAGGGTTTCGTAGGCCTTGCTGACTTCGAGGAAAAGCTCCGTCTCGCCAGGGGCAATGTTCTTATCCGGGTGGAGGCGCAGGGCGGCCTCTCGGAAAGCGCGCCGAAGTTGTTCCGGCGTGGCATTCCTTGGTACACCCAGTATGGCGTAATAGTCCTTCCCCGGCGGCACTGCCCTCTCTCATTCTTCCGGGAAGCGAACGAGCACGACGCTGATATTGTCGGGGCCGCCCGCGCGGTTGGCCGCCCGGACGAGTTCATCGCAGGCATCTTGGGGATGGCCGGCCTGAGCGATGATTTGAAGCATGGTGTCGTCGCTGACTACACCCCATAGTCCGTCCGAGCAGATGAGTAGGTGGCCGCCCTTAGGTTTGGCCAAGCTCAAGACGTCCACTTCCAAATTTGCGCCCTGGCCGATGGCGCGATAAAGCACATTTCTCTGGGGATGGATTGCAGCCTCTTCGCTTGTTAGTTGCCCCAATTCACGCAATCTTTCCACGAGCGAGTGGTCACGGGTGACCACTTCCGCCTTGCCATTCTGAATGAGGTAGGCGCGGCTGTCGCCGACGTGGCCGATCGTGATTTGGTTGCCAAGCACCACTGCGGCGGTAAGAGTTGTCCCGCCCCCGGGCACCTGTTCCACTACGGCCTCGTTGGCCTCTTCGAGTGCCGTGCGCAGCAGATCCTGGAGGGGTGTTAGGTCCTCTGCAGGTTCCAGGTCGAGCATTTGCAGGATCGTCTGCTGGGTCAGGCGACGTGCAACGGTGCGGATCGAGACCGAGCTGGCCACTTCGCCGGCGCGATGGCCGCCCATTCCATCGGCGACGATAAACAGGCCGAAGTCCGGCAGTAAGGCCTCACCAGCCGAGGCGCTGGTAAGCACCAGCAGTGCATCTTCGTTGTGGCTGCGTTCGATTCCGGCCGATTGCCCCGTTCCGACTTCGATGCGATTCGGGCTGGGCGCAGGGTACGTACGGGACTCGCGCCGGGCGATTATCTCCGGCGCGTCCGGCTCCCGCCGCTGGAAGATGCCTCGGAGGAATCGGATCAGAGATTGCATGCGAACGGATACCTCGGCTTTCAAGCCTAGATCAGAAGCGCGTAGAGCTTATGATCCATCGAACCGATATAGAGGACATTCTCAGTGATGGCGGGCGTACCGGTGATGGGCCCGTCCGTGTGAAAACGCCAGCGCAATCGGCCGGAGCGGAAATCAAGACAATAGAGCGACCCATCGACAGACCCCACATAAACACTGCCCTCGTGCACGATGGGAGAGCCCGTGACCTGGTGGTCGGCCTCATAGCGCCAGATCTCCCTGGAGTGGCGGGCGTCGATTGCGTAGATGTTATTGTCCCCGCAGCCGATGAAGATCATGCCATCGGCATAGGCCGGTGTGGAGATAGTGGCGCCACCCATGCGGAAGCGCCATACCTGCCAACCGTTCTCCGCTTCGAGTGCATAGAGGGTCCAGTCGCGGGAACCAAAGTACACCATGCCATCGACCAAGATTGGCGAGGAAGTCACGGCGCGCTTGGCCTTCTTGCGCCACTTGAGCTCGCCTTTGAAGTCGTAGCAGTAGAAGTCCCCGCTCTCGCAACCGAAATAGACGCGTTCTTCCTGCACCATCGGCGTGGACCAGATCGGTCCATTGGCCTCCACCCGCCAAGCCCGCCGGCCGCTGACTTGGTTGATGACATGCAGCCGGCGGTCATCAGAGCCGACGAAGACATGCCCGTCCGAAAGGGTTGGGGAGGAGCGTATGGGGCCCTCGGTGTAGTAGGTCCAGACCAGATCGCCGTGATTGGCGCTGAGGGCGTAGAGGCGGGAGTCCTCCGACCCGATGAAGACTATGCCGTCCTCGGCAGCGGGTTTGCCGGTGATCCCGCCCTCGGTAGCAAACTTCCAGCGAAAGGCGCCCGTTTCCTTGTCGAGCGCGTAGAGGTTATTGTCATAGCAGCCTACGAAGATCAAATTTTCATAGACCAAGGGGCTGCCGCGGATCTCGTCCTCGCATTTGAACGACCAGAGCTCCTCGATCTTATCGGCCTGCTTGATCACAGCCGCTACGGAGGGTTTGCTGAGCATCCCGGTGCGCTTGGCGACCGAGATCAGGGCTTCTTTCATTAATGCCGCACTCGGGTAGCGGTCCTTCGGGTCGTATGCTAGCGCGGTATTAATGACATTCTCTAGCTCAGGTGAAACGAGCGGGTTTACATTGCGGATAGGCCGCTCGGCGAAAGAAAACGGCGGCTCAATTCTCGGATCGCGCTTCGTGAGCAGGTGGTGGAGCGTCGCGCCGAGAGCATAGATATCCCCGGCCGGGGAAGCCTCGCCCCGGTACTGCTCGGGGGGTGAATAGCCTTCGGTGCCGATCATGGTTCCCTTTTCACCGGGCTGGAAGTGCCGGGCGATGCCGAAATCGATCAGGCGCACATGGTTATGCTGGTCGATCATCACGTTGGAGGGTTTCATATCCCGGAAGATGATCGGCTGAGGCTTGTGATTGTGGAGGTAGCTCAATACGTCGCAGAGCTCGATAGCCCAACTGACAACGCGGTCCTCTGGGAGAAATTCCTTATACTCGGCCAGGATCTCTTCCAGGTCTTGGCCGTCGATGAACTCCATCACCAGATACGAGCGGTTCTTGTGGGTGAAGTTGTCGTAAATGGTTGGGATGGCCGGATGCGAAAGGGTGGCAAGCAGGTCAGCCTCTCGTTCGAAGTTTCTCACGACCATGTCGTACATCGACTGGTCGGCGATGAGGTTGACCATCTCCTTGATGGCCACAAGTTTAGTTACATTTGGGAAGTGCAGGTCGCGGCCCTTATATACCGAGCTCATGCCGCCGGAGCCCAGCATACCTAGGATGAGGTAGCGGTCCTGCAGCGTCGTTCCGGCCTGCAGCCGGTCGATACTCTCGCCGCCCTTATCGTCAAGTTTACGAGTAGTTCTCTGCATACTTCCCTGATTTCTACGCGGATTATAGCATGATAGGAATGCCCCGCAACGGCGCTCGCCGATGGGCCAGCGGCTATGTCTTAGCGATCCCGTTGCAAGAGTTGTGCTGGCAGCGAAAGGAGCCAATCTGCGGCTTCGCCTTGCGGCCGAGCTTTCTGTAACGCCATGATGGCGGCGTGTGTGAGGCGCATCTCCTCTGATTGCGCATAGCCATAGGCTCCGCAGGCATCAAGCAGGCCTGTGAGCTCGGTGATCTGGCGATCCTGGCTATCTGGGGTAAGCCATGCCGACTCGAAGCGGGGGCTCTCTCTCAAGGCGAAGAGTACGGGTAGGGTCTTCTTGCGGGCGCGCAAGTCATCACCCCGGGGCTTGCCGGTGATGGCAGGTTCGCCCCAGATCCCGAGAATATCATCCCGGATCTGGAAGGCGAGACCCAGGTCGCGGCCATAGGCCTCATAATGGCAGGCGATCTCCTTGGATGCCCCTGCCAGTCTTGCGCCCAGATAACAGGCCGCCGCGATCAGCGAGGCAGTCTTGGCCTCGATCATCTGATAGTACTCGGGCAACTGCACGCCGGTCTGGGTTTCGAAGGCCATATCCAGATATTGACCTTGCGTAAGATCAAGACATGCGCGGTCGATGCGGGCCTGCACTTCCAGGATCAGTTGCGGTGCATGCTCCTCCCGGCGGAGCTCCTGGGTCGCAAGACGGGAAAGCGCAAAGAGAGCATCACCGACGTTCAGGGCCATGGCAAGTCCCCATTTGCTCCAAACCGTCGGCCTGCCTCTGCGGAGAGCGCTTTGGTCCTGAATATCGTCGTGAATCAGTGAGAAATTATGGACCCACTCGACGGCCACCGCAGCGGGCAGCGCGCGCTCCCACGATCCTCCCGCAGCCTGGCAACATTGCAGGAGCAGCAATGGCCGAATCCGCTTGCCCCCGGCGTGGCCGCCATCACTCCATCCCAGATGATGGCTGATGATGTCCACCATGGGAGCGCCGGGTCCACTCCGCAGCTGGTCGAGTGAGCGCCGCAGGCACTGCTCCAGCGCCGTCAGCATGCGGTCGGGTGAGCCCTCAACCATTTCGGGCGGGTTCCTCATAGCGGAGCTCGGCCCGCGAAAGCGCGTGGAGGTTCTTGCAGCCGATTGCGAACATTGTGACGCGCAACTGTTCCCGGATCAGATCGATTCGATCTATCACGGCTTCGGTGGATTGCGCCGCAGCCCGCAGAAAGATGCCCGCCATGCCGCCCAAATCGGCCCCCAGGGCGATGCACTTGGCGAGGTCCAAGCCATCGGCCAGGCCCCCAGAGGCGATGACGGGCGTCTCCGGCAAGGCAGCTCGCACTTCCCGAATGGCTCGGGAGGTTGGAATACCCCAGGCGCGAAAGATGGCGGCGAGATCGGCGCGAGCCGTGTCCTCGGCGCGGTGCATTTCCACCTGGGACCACGACGTGCCGCCGGCACCGGCCACATCGATTGCCCAGACACCGGCCCCAACCAGGCGCTTGGCGACGCTGGCCGAAATGCCCCAGCCGACCTCCTTGATGATGACCGGCACACTCAGGCTGCGGCAAATGGTCTCGATCTTTGGCAACAAGGATGCGAAGTTGGTATCGCCTTCTGGTTGGAGGGCTTCCTGAAGCGGATTGAGATGCAGGATGAGCGCATCCGCCTGCGCCATCTCGACCGCCTGGCGGCATTGGTCCACGCCATAGCCATAGTTCAACTGCACTGCGCCCAGGTTGGCCAGGATGGGGATGTCGGGCGCTACTTTGCGGAGCTGGAAGCTGGCTGCCAGCGATGGGTTCTCGATCGCGGCTCTCTGTGAGCCGAGCGCCAGGGCGATTCCCCTCGCCTGGGCGGCCTCGGCCAAGGCCGCGTTGATTGCGGATGCTGCGCCGGTACCACCAGTCATGGAGGAGATGAGCAAGGGGGTCTGGAGCTGTTTGTCGAGGAAGGTTGTGCGGGTGTCCACTTCCGCCAGATCCAACTCCGGTAGCGCGTTGTGGACGAAGCGGTAGTCCTCAAGCCCGGTGGTCAACCCGGATTGAACCGGCTCCTCAAGATTGATGCGGATATGGTCAGCCTTACGCCTGGATGTGGGCGTAACTTTGGACATGGCAGGGTGTTCCTAGTGTGAGAAGGCCATCTTACAGGCCATGATGGAGCGTGTCAACCTTGCTACAACTGGCATGCTTCGCTACAATCCATTGAAGCGCCACTCGAAAAAGGAGGCGACACATGGCGGATACGTTTGAGGATGTCAAGACGATCATCGTGGAATTGCTGGGGGTCGATGAGGCGAAGATCACTCCCGAGGCCAAGTTCCGTGAGGACTTGGAAGCGGATTCGCTGGATCTTGTCGAATTGATCATGGCCTTCGAGGAGAAATTCGGTGGTGAGATCTCCGACGAGGATGCCCAGACAATCACGACCGTAGGCGAAGCTGTCCGATATATCGAGGAGCATCTCAAGGCTTAGCCAATTCTGGCTTTTGCCGTTGCGACGGTTCCCAACCTTTCCAATGCGGCGGAGGCCTGATCTTACCCAGGGGTTCTTCATGAGGGGCCGGATGGCCGGCCCTTTCTTCTTGCTTGCTGAGTGCGGCGTGATTGGCCGCGTGGGCTGCCGCGTTTCGGCTTGCGGGCGGGTTTTCTTAGCGTTCTGAGAAGCTTGGCGATCTCCTCGTCCTCCTGCACCTGACTTTCGAGATACTCCAGGATGTAGGCGGACCGGCGCAGCCGCAGTGCCATGCGGGCGGTCTTGTCGATATCCTCCTCAACCGCAACCTCGCGTCCATCTGCGATGGCATGCGCACGGGCGGCCTCGAAGAGCGTGATCTCGGCCCGCAGTGAATGAATGCCCATTTCGTGAATAAGCTGCAGGCCATATTTCTCAGCCGGCTTGGAAAGCTCCACGTTCTTAAGGCCATCGCGGGCGACCTGCAATTCGCTGCGGATCTGTTCGGTGGCCTGGCGGTGCAATTCGATGAATTGACGCGGGTTGTTCCGATGCGCTATGGAGCGATGATAGGCCTCCAGCCGCTCATCAGGGTCTTCAAGGCCTTCCACGATCACGCGCAGTCCGAAGCGGTCGAGGATCTGCGGCCGCAGATGACCTTCTTCAGGGTTCATTGAGCCAATCAGAACGAAGCGCGAGCGGTAGGTGGCCGCGAGTGGGCCCCGGTGGACGGTATAGGTGCCTTGAGCTGCGGCGTCGAGGATGGCATCGACGATATCGTCTTCAAGCAGGTTGGCCTCATCGACGTACAGAATGTTGCGGTCGGCGCGCGAGAGGATACCACGCTCGGTGCGCACTCGGTGATGGATGGCCGCCCGCTCGTCGATCCCGCCGATGACATCCTCCAGGCGGGCGTTCAGCGGGAGCTCAATCAGGCGCACGCGATCGGTGAAGGTGAGCGGCTCGCCTTCCGCATAGCGTTTTGCGCAATCGGGGCAGATGGCATCGATCCCGCCCGCTTCAACATCTTCCGGCAGACATCCGTATGGGCAGCGGCTGCGCTCTACCTCGGGGAGCAGATCGGTGAGGCTGCGGACTGCCGTGGTCTTGCCGGTGCCGCGCGGCCCGATCAGGAGCACCCCGCCGATATGGGGGTTGATGAGCGCCAGAATCAGCGCCAGCTTCATCTCGTGCTGATTGATGATTGCCAGGAAGGGGAATGGCAGGTGCTCGGCCAGTCCCATGTCCTCCGGCGGAGGCGCCTCCAGGAACCGCTTCGCGCCTGCGTGGGCGAGCAGGTCGGTGAGGGTCTGAATACCCTGGGTCATGCCAGTTCCTCGGCAGCTGCCCGTTGGCGTTGCTCGAGGCGGTAGGCCTGGCGTCGAGCGCCCTCTTCCATGCGTTTCCGCTGAGCCTCGTTCTCGGGGATCAAGCGCGGCACCCGCACTGGCCGGCGGCCATCATCGAGGGCGACGTAGACGACATAGGCGGTGTTGGTATGCGTGCGCTCTCCTGAGACGGGATCTTCCGCGGTCACGCGTACGCGCGTTTCGATTGAGGTGCTGCCCACGTAGCTCACCTCGGCTTCCAAGGTCACAAGATCCCCGATGCGGATGGGCGAATGGAAGGTCATCTGGTCGATGGCGACGGTGACGACCCGGCACTGCGCATGCCTCATCGCCGCCAGCGCGCCGGCCTCGTCCACCAGCTTCATGATCCATCCACCGTGGACGTCGCCCCTCGAATTGGCATGCTGGGGCTGCATGAGCTGGCTGAGGGCAATGCGTGAGGAGCTTACAGGTTTGCCTTCGCCGGCTGTCACCGCCTGGCTCAATCCATATCCTCCTTGAACTCACCGGTGTCGGTTGTGTGAAGACGCTCCGGCTCTTCCTCCAGCACATCGATGATCTCAAAGGGCAATTCCGCCATCATCGGCGGCAAGGGCACGGTTGCGGGCGGACGTATGCGGCCGGGAGGGGCGGGCGGATCGATACGAGGCAGTTCTTCCTCGATGATGCGTTTGCGTAAGATGCGGGGTTCATCCGTAAGCCAGCCTACGTAGACCCCATCTACGTCGAAGACTTGGCGGTCGGGTGTGACATACCCAATCCATTCACCGATCGTGCTGAAGAGATATGGGTATACCAGCAGGGCTGACCAGTCGCCCGGTGTAGTGTAGATGGGGATGGGTTTTCTCTTCAACGAACCGTCCATCAACTTCTCCTAGGAGAGAATTAAGCTGAGCAAATTATACAATCAGCGGGAATCGTCCGCCCGACTCCGCGATGCATGATTCGGTCTAACTTACATCCGAGTAGGTCCACACGCGATTCACGCCGAAGTTCCAGAAGAGGACCACAATCACAGCCAGGGCCAGGGCCAGATTGCGGCCCAGCCAGGTGGGCTGCAGACCTGATAGCCAGGTCGCTTGGATGGCGAGGTTCGCCTGGAGCATAGGCAGGAGGCCGGCAGACCACCGGATCATGGGTTGCTCAGTTAACGCAAAGATGGGGGTGCGGATCGCCAGACCAGCCAGGCTGACCAGTGCAAATTGCAATAACTGGGCCCCCAATTGCTTGGAGCGCGAGTCGGGGTAGGTCCAATAGCGGTTCCAGAGGAAATTGCTGCACACCGCGGCGGTGAAGGAGGCCATGCTGGCGCCGATGCTCCAGACATGAAGCACGTTCGCAAGCAGGTTGAAGGTGCCGAAATCCACGACCGCGCCGATGACCCCCACGACGCAAAACTTCAGGAAACGGGATAGTTCTCGCTGGGCTTTGGGGCTGAGCCGGTTCATAGGCGGTTTGAGAAATCCTCGATGGTCCGCTGCAATCCGGTCTCCAGATCCACCTTGGGCTCCCATTGGAGAACCATGCGCGCCTTGCTGATGTCTGGCTGCCGGCGCTGTGGATCTGCCGGGGCGCGCGCGTCGGGGATGCGTCGAATGCCAGCCTGATTGTCTGTTAGCCGGTTGATTTCTTCGGCAAGCTCGAGGATTGTCATCTCCTGTGGATTGCCCAAGTTGACCGGCAAGTTCTCCTCCGCGAAGAGCAAGCGATAGAGACCCTCGACTAGATCGTCGACGTAGCAGAAGCTGCGGGTTTGGGAACCATCACCATAAACGGTCAGGGGTTCGCCCTTCAACGCTTGAACAATGAAGTTTGGGACCACGCGTCCATCATCAAGTCGCATGCGGGGGCCATAGGTGTTGAAGATCCGGGCGATGTGTGTGTCCAGTCCGTGATAGCGATGATATGCCATGGTGATGGCTTCGGCGAAGCGCTTGGCCTCGTCATAGACCGAGCGCGGCCCCACCGGGTCTACATGTCCCCAGTAGCCCTCCCTTTGCGGGTGCTCGCGAGGGTCGCCGTAGACCTCCGAAGTTGAGGCCAAGAGGAAGCGGGCCTGATGTGCCCGGGCAACTCCCAGCGCATTATGTGTGCCCAGAGCGCCGACCTTTAGAGTTTGGATCGGTAATTGCGGATAACCATAAGGTGAGGTTGGGTTGGGGCTTGCCGGCGAGGCTAGATGCATGACGGCGTCCACCTTCCCCGGGATGTAGATGAAGTTCGATACGTCGTGTTTGATGAAGTGGAAATCCTCGCGACCAGCCAGATGGGCAATGTTGGCCAGATCGCCGGTCACCAGGTTGTCGACGACGACGACTTCATGCCCTTCGGCGAGAAGGCGATCACAAAGGTGCGATCCGATAAAGCCGGCTCCGCCCGTAACGAGTATTCGCAAGCGTTCCTCCTTCATGCGGGCTTTCATTGAAGCCTGAGGATGATCGTTCTGCAGCTATCCTATCATGGGGCCCAAGCCAGCGTCTCAACCTGACCGTCGGCGGTCAACTGCTGGCCTGCACCGGTCGCGACGTCTACGATCCAGAGGTCGCCCTGGTAGATGATCGCGATACGTGAGCCTGAGGGCGACCATACCGGTCCGGGTCTTGCGGGTTCAAGCCCCTCCTCGTTTTCCGGTGGGAACAGCACCCGGTGGTTGCTGCCATCGCGGTCGATCACAGCCAGGCGGTAGCCGCTGTCCTCACTTTCGAGAGGGTGAATGGCTTCCAGGAATGCGATCCGGAAGCGAACCTCGGCCGTATCGGATGGAAGCAAGGGTGAAACGCGTGGGAAGGCGAACATCCCGGTTCGTTCTGCGAGCGTCAACGGGGAGGGGCCGACGCGCGGCTTGGCTGCTAAGTTGAAGATGGGGGACGCCTGGGGGCTCTCAAGGCCCACCGGGGGTCCATGGTCGATGAAATAAAGGGTCTGGTGATCAGGGCTCCAAGCAAGTCCCGGGACCCAAGCCCAGTCGCTAAGAGTTTGATAGGGCGTGATCTGGTGGGCGGGCTCTAATCGGCCGGAGTCAAGGTCCACGAACCCAAACCCGTCAGCGCGTGCATAGGCCAGGTGGGCGGAATCATTCCCCCATAGGAATTCGGTTCCCCACCACCCATATTGGCCTCCAGCGTTCGAATCTACGACGACGCGAGGTGCCATCGGACGTCCGGTCTGCGTGAGGCTTACGATCTGGAGATCGTTATTCGCTTGCCAGCCAGGGGCGCCAGGGCTGGGCTCAACCGTGGAAAAGGCAATGCTTCGCGAAGGTACCTCGGGAACCCAATCGGCAAAGTGAACGGCGTTGTCCACACCCAGGTAGATTGGCTCAAGCTCGGTGTCCTCCAAGGGGGCAATCCAGAGCTCATTGATTGCATTTTCGTCATCCGAGCCGCGGCTGAATAGCAGCCAGCGACCATCGGGTGAAACTCGAAAGACGCGCCCATCCAAGTCCCCGCTGACGACGATGGGTGTGCGATTGGCGCTGTTGCCCTCCATGAGCCAGGCGTTCCCCGACGCCATGTAAAGCAACCGCCCCTCGATGGCGACCGGAGTCGTCGCCGATTGGGATCCGATCATCACGATCTCCGGCACCGGCTCGCTCAGGATCACGCTCTTCACAGGGGCGCGGGAAATCTCGACACCAGCTTCCAGCAGGATCCGGTAAGTCACCTCCTGCAAGCCGTTCTGGCCAGGCTGAAGCAGCCGCGTTTCCCCCTCCGGCAGAGTCTCATTCGGCAAAGTCTGACGATCGAAGGGCAGCGGGATTTGCTCGATCTCGAAACGTTCCTCCACGCGAGTGACAAGAACCTCCGTACCGTCCTGGACTAAGGTGTAAGGGGGAGGATCGACGCGGTCGAGCGAGTTCAATTTGACGCCGGCCTCATCGAGCGCTTGTTGAACGGTTGAGCCAGATGGCAGGCGCACTTCGATGCTCTCGCCGTCGACGAGAATGCGCGCCGCAATTGCATCGGCAGTGACCTGGGGTGCGATGCAACTGCTGATGGCTAGCATCAGGCTAAGCGCCAGGACTAGCGATGGGAGGCGTCGCATTGCTGGGCAATCTTGGGGTTGGTATAATCGCGTCCGCTTGGTCACCGGAGTTCGCCTACGATCGCCATCTGCCCGTCCGCGACGGCCAGGGAGGTCACCCGGATTCCGGTGGCGAGGCTGCCTAGCGTGCCGGTGAAGGCCTCTGTGAGGATGGCCGAGATGCTATCCTTCAAGGCCTTAGGCGCGGGAAGCGGGCCGAGTGTGGCCTCCGCGAGCCGGAAGGCTACTCGCCCATCATCTTCGAGCACGGGCTGAATGGAGATCATAACGCCCGCTTTGAGGAGCCCACGTTCTGCGATGCCGTAGACTTCGATGGTGTCTTGCCGTAAGAAGACCTGAGCATCTGAAAGGAGCGGCTCCTCACGGGCTTCCAGGCGGTCAGAAAGGTAGGCTGTCAGTTGCCGCTCGTCGAGCAAAATCATGACTTGCTGGGTCTCCGCCGCCTCGGCGAGTGCCGCCTGCCAGGTCTGCAGCACTTCATCCGCGCCCCCTGGATCTGGTGGGATCGGCACGTAGGGGGCGGCGGGGCCGCCGAGGTCAATCTGACAGGCAAGGGTTGCAAGAAGCAGGCTAGCGGCAACCAGCCAAGTCGCGGAGTCCCTGCGGGCGAACCAGGGTGAATAAGTCAAGCGTCACGTCTCCCAAGGCAGAAATCGGTGCCGATTATAGCATGCAGGATGGGGGCCCAAACGGTGGGCAGGCGCCCTTGAGCCTCGAAGCACGGATGGAAGCGCTGCTCTTCGTGGCCTCCGATGCCGTGGCAATCCCCGACCTGGCGCGAACGCTGGATGTGCCCTCACGCGAGATCGAGGCGGCGCTGGAGGCCCTTCAGAGCACGCTTGCAGGGCGCGGCATCCGACTTCAACTGACCCGCAACCAGGTCCAGCTAACCAGCGCGCCCGAAGCCGCGAACGATGTGCAGCGGTTCCTGCAACTGGAGGAGACGGCCACATTAAGCCGGGCTGCGCTCGAATCCTTGGCGATCATCGCCTACCAGCAGCCGGTCACGCGCCCTCAGATTGATGCCATCCGGGGGGTGAATTCCGATAGTGTGCTACGGACCTTGCTGCGCCATGGGCTCATCGAAGAAGTGGGGCGATCGGAAGGCCCAGGGCGTCCCATCCTTTATGGAACCACGCCCGACTTCCTCAGCAATTTTGGCCTTACTTCCTTGGAGGAACTGCCGCCCCTCGATCCGGATCCTGAAATGCCGACGCTGGGTAATGAGGGCGAGACGCCCAGCGAGAGCGGGGGCCAGCATGACTGAACGGCTACAGAAGATCCTGGCTCGCGCCGGCCTGGGTTCTCGACGGAATTGCGAGACATTGATCCTCCAAGGCAGAGTGCGAGTCGATGGACGGCCAGCCAAGCTCGGCATGCGGGTCGATCCCGAGCAGGCGGTTATAACTGTCGATGGGGAGCAGCTTCGCCTGCCAGCAAAGCCCATGTATGTGCTGGTTAACAAGCCTCGAGGCGTGCTCTCCTCCACACGCTCACAGGGAGGCAAGCCGGTTGTGACGGACTTGGTCCCTGCTGGCCGGCGTCTATTCCCCGTCGGGCGCCTTGACCTTGAGAGCGAAGGCCTCATGCTGCTCACCGATGATGGCGATCTTGCCAACCGGCTCATGCACCCTCGCTATGAGCATGAGAAAGAATATCGGGTGTTGCTGAACCGCATGCCTGACGCGCGGCAACTTGAGACCTGGCGCCGGGGAGTTGTGCTTGCGGATGGACACCGCACAAAACCGGCAAAGGTCCTGCCGGAGCGAAATCCCAATGAGCCCTGGGTGCGAGTGGTAATCCGGGAAGGCCACAAGCGGCAGATCCGCGAGACGGCACGCGCCCTGGGATTACATGTGCGGCGGCTGATACGGGTGCGCTTCGGCCCGCTCGAACTAGGTGATCTTCAGTCGGGCGCATGGAGGCCGCTGAGTGAGGGGGAGCTCAAGCGCCTGGAGAAAGCCTCCGTTCGCCCTTCCACTCGCAGGGCCGCACCCAGGAAGACCCGAAGAAAAGCGAAGCCCGGAACCTCATCCAGGAGACGCTCATGACAACCCATGCGCCTCAGGAGCAACTCGAATCTCATTGGCTGGACCGCTTGCTTGCCGGAAGCGTCCGCATCAATCTCGAGGTTGGTTTATACATAATCCTCTTGATCGCGGCGCTGTTCACACGTTTCTATGACCTTGAGTCGCGGGTGATGAGCCACGATGAGAGTCTGCACACTCAATTCTCCTGGTACCTATCGGAAGGGCGCGGCTTCTCCCATGATCCGCTGATGCACGGGCCTTTGCAGATGCATCTGGTAGCGCTTTCGTATTTTCTTTTCGGGGATTCGGATGCCACTGCGCGCTTCCCTGCCGCCGCGGCGGGCGTACTTGCGGTAGGCTTGGTGATCCTGTTCCGGCGTTACCTGGGCCGCTGGGGAGCGCTCACCGCTGCCCTGCTCATGCTCATCTCTCCCTATATGCTTTACTACAGTCGCTACGTGCGCAATGAGGCCCTCGTCGTCCCCCTGGCGCTGCTCATGTTCTATGCGGTCTTCCGCTATTACGAGACCCGCCAGCCACGCTGGCTCTATTTGCTCGCCGCGTCTCTTGCGCTGCATGCGACTGCCAAGGAAACCTCTTTCATCTACACCGCACAACTGCTGATTTTCCTGATCATTTTCTTCGCATGGCGTATCTTGCGAATGCCCTGGTCACAAGCCCGCCATAAGGCCATCTTCCTCCTGGGACTGGGAGCGGCTGCAGTCGGTGGGGTCCTCGCCATGGGCGCACTCTTCCAAGGCTGGGCGGCTTCGGGCAGCCAGGCCACACCGCTCCAGGGCACGGCCGGCGCGGGTGTTAACCTGGCTGAGGGCGTGCGCCTCTCTCCTTTGGTGTCCTTGGGCCTGTTGCTGGCCTTCTTGGGCACGCTGCTCCTGCTCGTGGGGTTGGTATTCGAGTTCGGACGCAGGCTGCGGACTGAGTTCCCGTCCTTAGACCTGATCGTGGTTGTCTGGACGGTGACCATGCCGCAATTGGCGGCGCTTCCGGCCAATTTGCTGGGGTGGGATCCGCTCGATTATAAATCTCTGCTGCCCGTCAGCAGGACTATCATGCTTGTGGCAGGCTTGCTGCTGCTTAGCGTTGCTATTGGCGCGGCATGGAACTGGCGCAAGTGGCTGGTTGCGGCGGGTGTGTTCTTCGGGCTTTACTTCGTCTTCTATACAACAGTGTTCACCAATAGTGACGGGATCGCCTCGGGGCTGGTAGGATCGCTGGGCTACTGGCTGGAGCAACATGGCGTTGAGCGGGGCGGCCAGCCCTGGTATTACTATCTCTTTATCCAGATTCCTGTGTATGAGTTTCTTCCAGCGATTGGCTCGCTTCTGGCCATGTTCTATGTCTTGCGGGGGAAGGGGCGGCCTGATGCGGAAGCAGGACAGCCAGGCCTCGCATTCCCGACCGTTGGCTTTCTCGGGTACTGGACGACCACTTCGGTAACAGCCTACTCGTTTGCCGGCGAGAAGATGCCCTGGCTCACGGTTCACATGGCCCTTCCGATGATCCTGTTCGGGGGATGGGGTCTGGCGAAGTTTCTCGGGCGTGTGGATTGGCGGCGATTCACGCGGGCGAATGGATGGATCTTGCTGGTTGTGCTGGTGCTGTTCCTGCTCTCCGGCCTGCATGCCTTGGGCTCCCTGCTGGGAGATCGCCCGCCGTTCATGGGCCGTGAGCTGGAGCAGCTACGCGCAACGAACGCCTTTCTCTCCTCCCTGATCTTCTGCCTTGGGACGGGGGTGGCACTCTGGCGGCTGGGACAGGGCATCCGTTTCTCCACCTTCGTGCGCGCCGGGGCCGGGGTCGTGCTCGCAGCGTTGTTCGTACTCACGGCGAGGGCATCGTTTCGGGCCTCCTTCGTGAACTATGATCTCGCCACTGAGTACCTGGTCTATGCTCATTCAGCGCCGGGTGTGAAGACGGCGATGCGCCAGATCGAAGATCTCTCGCGGCGCATGACCGATGGGTTGGCAATCCAGGTGGCATATGACGATGATGTATCCTGGCCTCTGAACTGGTACCTGCGCGATTACACCAATCAGTTCTACTTTGGCCCCAACCCCACGCGCGACTTGCTCCAATATCCGGTCATCCTGGTAGGGGACAACAACTGGCATCTAGCCGAGCCGCTTCTAGGCGACCGCTATTACACCTATGAATACATCCGTATGTGGTGGCCCAACCAGGATTACTGGAGCCTGAAGTGGTCAGCGATCGAGGGCGAACGCGCAAATGACCTCGCCATGCAAGGGGGCACCGTGGAACCCATGTCCTGGCGCGAATACCTGCAGCGCGTTTGGCAGCATATCCGTCCCTTCTTCACAGACCGGGCCGTGCGGCAAGCTGTCTGGCAGATTTGGCTGAATCGAGATTTCACAGATTACGGCCGGATTGTCGGGCGAGACATGGCGATCACAAACTGGAGCCCCTCCGACCGCATGCGCCTCTATGTGCGGAAGGACGTCGCGGCACAGGTTTGGGATTACGGCCTGAGCCCAATCGCCATCGAGCCGCCGACCTTCGAAGATCCCTACCGGGAGGGGATGCTCGATTTGTTTGCATCCCAAATTGTGGGCGGTGAAGGACAGGATGTGGGCCAATTCTTCCGGCCGCGTGATGTGGCCATCTCTCCTGATGGGAGCCTGTATGTCGCCGACACCAGCAATCACCGCATCCAGCGGGTGTTGCCGACCGGCGAAGGGATCGGCCAAATCACGGCTTGGGGCAGCTTCGCCGATATTCACAGCGGAGAGGCCCCCGGCGGCACGTTCAACGAGCCTTGGGGCCTCGCGGTTGGCACGGATGGAACGGTCTACGTGGCCGATACCTGGAACCATCGCATACAATGGTTCGCCCCCGACGGCGGTTTCCTAGGCATGTTCGGTGAAGAGGGCACTGGCGATGCGCCCTTGACGTTCTGGGGGCCGAGGGATGTGGCTGTGGATTCGCAGGGCCGCGTCTTTGTGGCGGACACCGGGAACAAGCTTGTCAAGGTCTTCGATCGCCAAGGGCGATTCCTGACCGAGTTCGGCGGCGCCGGTTACCTGCCGGGGTATCTCGATGAACCCGTCGGCCTGGCCGTCGATGCACAGGACCAGATCTACGTCGCTGACACTTGGAACCAGCGTATACAAGTCTTTGCGGAGACGGGCGAGGGCGTATTCGAACCGGTTCGCGATTGGTCCCTCGAGGCTTGGTTCGGGCAATCTCTCGAAAATAAGCCCTATCTGGATGTTGACAAGGCCGGGAACGTCTGCGCCACAGACCCGGAGGGGTTCCGGGTCCTGTGTTTCGACGGGCAGGGCGAATTCATGGGGGGGTGGGGTAGCGGCTTCGGAAGGGAGGCTAACCAGTTCAACCTCTTGAGCGGTGTGGCGATCGATCCATCTGGATCAGTATGGGTTGTCGACAGCGGGAATTCGCGGCTCATGCGCTTTGAACCGCCATTCCTGCGCGGATCGGAGGAATGAGCCCATCCTACGAGAGAGGGGATTTGCAGAGAGGGAGCTTGCATGAAACTGCATGAATATCAATCCAAGCAATTGTTCGCCGAATGCGGCATTCCCATCCCGCGAGGGCGGATGGCGATGACATCGCAAGAGGCGCGGTCGATCGCCGAGGAGCTCGGCGGACGTGTGGTCGTCAAATCGCAAGTGCTTGTGGGTGGACGTGGCAAGGCAGGCGGTATCCGCTTGGTCGATTCACCCGAGGAGGCCGAGGAGGCTGCCACTCAGATCCTGGCGATGACCATCAAGGGATTGCCTGTGCGGCGGGTTCTGGTCGATGAGGCCGCCGACATCGAGACGGAAATCTACCTTGGGATCACCAACGACCGGGCCCGCCGGTGCCCGGTGATGATCGCCTCGGCCGAAGGCGGCATCGAGATCGAAGAGGTGGCCCGCACGCATCCTGAGCGGATCGTGCGCGTCTGGATCGACCCTCTCCTGGGGCTGCGGGAATATCAGGCCCGCCTCTTGGCTGCCAGCATCGAGCTGCCGCGTGATCTTTGGAAGAGCTTCATCCGCATCGCCTCCGGCCTCTTCAAAGCCTACACCGAGAACGATGCCACGCTGGCCGAGATCAATCCGCTGGTCGTGACGGGGGAGCATACCCTGCTGGCGTTGGATGGAAAGATGGTCATCGATGATAACGCCCTCTTCCGGCATCCGGGGCTGGCGGAGATGCGTGACCTGGATGAGGAGCAGGCTGAGGAGCGGGAAGCCCGCAAGTATGGCCTCTCGTATGTCAAGCTGGATGGAGATATCGGCTGCATGGTCAATGGTGCCGGCCTTGCTATGGCAACCATGGACGTCATCCACCTCTACGGCGGCGCGCCTGCAAATTTCCTGGATATCGGAGGTGGCGCCACCGCGGAAAAGGTCGCAGCCGCGATTCAAATCATCTTGCGGGACCCCGATCTCAAGGCCATGCTCTTCAACATCTTTGGGGGCATCACGCGCTGCGATGAAGTCGCCCGCGGCATCCTCGCGGCCCTCGAGCAAACACCCACCGACCTGCCGATGGTCATACGCTTGGTGGGCACGAACGAGGAGGAAGGTCGCAGGATGCTGGCCGATGCCGCGCTGGAAACGGCGACGACGCTGGCGGAGGCGGCCCAGAAGGCCGTGGCGCTGGCTCAGGGAGGAAACTGAAATGAGCATCCTTGTAGGCAAGCAAACCCGCCTGCTGGTCCAGGGAATTACAGGGCGCGAGGGCCTATTCCACACCTCGCGCATGGTCGAATATGGCACCCAGGTAGTCGCGGGTGTCACTCCCGGAAAGGGCGGCGAGTGGGTCTTGGGCGGAAAGATCCCTGTGTTCGATACTGTCCAGACCGCAGTGGAAGCTACTGGCGCCAATACCAGCGTGATCTTTGTTCCGGACAGGTTTTGCTCGGATGCCATCCTTGAAGCTGCAGACGCTGGGGTGCCTCTCATCGTAGCCATCACGGAGGGCATTCCGGTGCAGGATATGATGGAAGTTCGCCGGTACCTCGATCAGAAGGGCGCGCGATTGGTTGGCCCAAATTGCCCCGGTTTGCTTAGCCCAGGCGAAGCGAAGGTTGGCATCATCCCTGGGCACATCGCCAAGCCCGGAAACATAGGCATCGTGTCGCGCTCGGGCACCCTGACGTATGAAGTGCTTTATGCACTCTCTCAGAAGAACATCGGTGTCTCCACCTGCGTCGGCATCGGCGGCGATCCAATCAATGGAACCTCTTTCGTGGATGTCCTCGAAATGTTCGAGGCCGATCCGCACACCGATAAGGTAGTGCTGATCGGGGAAATCGGGGGAAGCGACGAGGAGCGTGCAGCGGCGTTTATCCAGGACCGGATGACCAAGCCGGCCGTGGCTTTCGTTTCTGGGCGGACGGCGCCGCCAGGAAAGCGGATGGGCCACGCGGGCGCGATTGTCGAAGGGGGCGAAGGGACTGCTGAAGAGAAGATTAGGGCACTGGAGGCCGCTGGGGTTCCAACGGCTGAAACGCCGGAGCAGATCCCTGATCTGCTGTAGCGGACGGATTTGACGCATCAAGCTATAATCAGAGAAGCAGTCCTGCCAACAGATGAGCGAGGTGACCATGGCTGACGATGCCCCATCCAAGGATGTGCTGGAAAACATCGCATCCCTTCAAGAGGAAGCCTCGAGGCAACCGGATGACCGGGACCTGCAGCGAAAGCTGGCCTGGGCATTATATGGCGCGGGCCGTTTCGAGGAGGCTCGCGACGCCTTTGAAAAGGCGCGGGAGCGCTGGCCGGACGACATCGAATTCCATTACGGGCTGGGTCTCTCGCTCAAACAGCTTGGCCAGAAGGAGGTCGCGCTGACCGAATTTGAGAAGGCGCTGGCCACGGGCGAGCGCTCGGTGCAGGCATCCATGCTGCGGCGGCTTGCGGAGGAACAACGAAACATCTTGATGAAAGGCGCAGCATAGCAGTGGGATGACGACGAAGCGAGAACGACTGGAAGCCGCCATCGCAGGGCAGGTGGCAGATCGCCCGCCCGTCGCGATATGGCGGCATTTTCCTGTTGACGATCAAGATCCCCGCTGGCTGGCAGAGGCCATAGTCCGATTCCAGGAAGAGTACGACTTCGACTTCGTTAAAGTCACTCCGGCCTCCTCCTACTGCCTGGTTGATTGGGGAGTGGAGGATGTCTGGGAGGGAAACTCCGAGGGCACGCGGCGCTACGTTCTGCGTGTGGTCGAAACTCCTGAGGATTGGGGCCGGATGAGAAAGCTCAGTCCGGGCGCGGGAAACCTATCCCGGCACCTGGATTGCCTGAAGCTCCTTCGAGCGAAGCTTCCGGCAGGCACGCCGCTTCTCCCAACCATCTTCAGCCCACTTGCGCAGGCCAAGAATTTAGCCGGAGAGCAATGCCTCTTCGAACATCTCCATCGCAACCCGGGTGCTGTCCTGGCCGGCCTGGAGATCATAACGGCGACGACGGTGGATTTCATCTCCGCCGCGCTCGCGGCCGGCGCGGATGGGATCTTCTATGCAATCCAACATGCTTCCTATCGCTATATGGACGCAGAGAGCTACGCCCGCTTTGGGATTCCTCACGATGAGAGGATCTTGGAAGCCGCTGAGGGCGGTTGGTTGAATGTGCTTCATCTCCATGGGGATGCGATCATGCTCGATCTCGCGGAGCGCTATCGGGTGCAGGTCGTGAATTGGCACGACCGCGAGGCTGGCCCCAGTTTGAACGAAGGAGCGCACCGTCTAAGGGGAAAGGCTGTATGCGGCGGGATTCGCCGCGAAACGCTGGCGTTGGGAGACCCTCTGCAGGTAGTGGAAGAGGCGGCCGACGCGCTGGGGCAAATGAAGAGACGGGGCTTGGTGTTAGGCACCGGTTGTGTCGTCCCCATCATTTCCCCACATGCAAACCTGATAGCTGCACGCAGGGCGGTTGAATCCGGACAAGCGAGCCGGAGCCAGCGAAGTCTCACTCATGAATAGGGAGAAGCGTTGGCGGGCATCCGAGTGATCGCGGGCCGCGCCAAAGGCGTGCGTCTGGCGCTCGTGCCGGGCGAGGGGACACGCCCGATCAGCGATCGGGTCAAAGAGGCGCTCTTTAATATCATCGGAGCGGAGGTGATCGAATCGCACTGGCTTGACCTGTTCGCGGGGACCGGCAGTGTGGGGATCGAGGCGTTGAGCCGCGGCGCAGCCTGGGCCTGGTTCAACGATAGCGACCGGAGGGCAGTGCGCACGGTCACCGAGAATCTAGCGCGCGCCAAGCTGAGCGATAAGGCGAAGATCACGCGTAGGGATGCCTTCCGGCTTTTGCAGGCTCCTGCCGAACAAGGGTTCGACTACGTCTATGTGGCGCCACCACAGTATCAAGGCCTCTGGTCCCGGGCACTCCGCTTGCTGGATGAACGCGTTGAGTGGCTGAACCCCGATGCTTGGGTGGTGGCCCAGTTGCATCCTCGAGAATACGAAGACCTGGGCCTGACGCGCCTGGAGGAAGTGGACCAGCGCCGCTATGGCAATACCTTGCTCGTGTTTTACGAATATCCCGGCGAGTAGGGCGTGCCGGGAGCCCAGGTCGGAGTTTACCAGGCAGGCGGCCCGAGCAATCTCTCGCCATCGAGGAGAGCGCGAAGCAGGTGATAGAGAGCGTAAAGCTCCAGCGCAAATGGCGGGAATCCGAACATGCCGAGCACAGGCATTTGGCCATAATGAAGGCCGAAGACCCTAAGCGTAGCCGGTATGGTGTAGATCCAATGACCCCCTTGGGCCAGGAAGGCCTGGTAGTTCCAGGCTTCCCATAACAGGCCACATGAGAAGCCCCCCAACAGAAGCGCCAACACCCTGCGTCCGTTTCCCTCCCTGATTAATCTTCCCGACGAGCCCGCTCCTAGACGGGCGTTCACCGGCTCAAGCAGAAAGATGAACCCCAGCCAGACCGAGGCGATGCTGTAACGCGCCAGGGGTACGGGCAGTGCGAGCGGTACCGTGATCATCGTCGCGCCCAGCAAAAAGGCTGGCCATCCTTGCAGCAAGCTAGGCAAGCGTCGGAGAGTGAGTGTTGGGGGCAGCCATTGCTCGAGTAATTCGGAGGTGAGAAAGACGCCAGGAAGAATGGTCGCGAAAGACCATAGGTAGGCCAGGTCTCTTAGGATCGGACTCGCCGGCACGCCGCCATAGAGCCAATTTTGCAAATGGAAATTGTAGGCCTCAAAGATCAACCAGATGGCGATGGAGAGAAGCGCCAGGAGCGGGAATTCCCGGCGCCGGGAGGTCAGCCAGGAGCGACCTGTCTTGATGGCCAGCCAGCCATCGGCCGCAAGGATGTAGGCTGTCCACATCAGGGGCGTCAGCCACACAGCCGCGAAGCGGATCTTCAGGATGAGCAGGATCTGGACCAGGATTCCGAGTGTGATGCCCGCCCATGCGTAGCCCGGATATCGATTCGTGCGTAAGGTTGCGGCCTTCATGAGGTAAAGTGGACGACAGGCAAGCCCTCATCGTCGAAGGTCGTGATGGCGGAAAAAGTCTCCTTCTGATGGTAGCATGCGATCGCCTTAGGAAGGATCATGAGAAGGTCCTCGACGAGCGGCTTCTCCTCGACTTCATCCAGGGGCACCCATTCCGGTGTCCCTTCCTGCGCCGGGATGACCTCTCCTCCGGAGACCTCTCCAACGTAGACATAGAGACCGATGCCAGGCGAGGAGCCTGGGTAGACGATGATAACGCCCGCAAGACGCAATGCAGCCGGCGCGAGGCCGGTTTCTTCGGCAGTCTCGCGCATCGCCGCCGTGAGGGGATCCTCACCCGCTTCGACATGGCCTCCCACGCCATTGTATTTACCCGCCCAGGCGCCACGGTTCTCATGGAGCCGCATCAGCAGCACCCGATCGCCGCGGAGCAGGAAGACAAGCGTGCGGGGGATGAGCGTGAAGCGCTCTGGCTGGATTCGTTGACCCGAAAGCGCCATTGTGCCCTGCTAATCTGCCAGGTCCCGGACATCCTCTTCGCCCGCCAGCTCCCCCAGGTACTTGCGCAGATCGGGCCGAATCGGCCGGGGTGAGACGAAGCGATCGACGAGCGTCGCAGTACCGCCGACATTCAGACGGTCAAACAGCAAGCGGAACTGCGTTTCCCAGGCATCGGCAATGGCCGCGATCGTGTCTTCCGGAAGATCCCAGAGTCTTCTCTTGAATGGGCCGAGCGCACGCTTGCGCGCCTTGTAGTAGAACTGCTCGTCGGTCTGATCATCTTTGCGCTCATCGGCATGATGCTCTTCGAGGTAGGCGTACATCTCCTGCTTGAGATCTTCGGGGAGGTGATCGTATAGGATGTTCTGGAAACCCGTGGCCAGATGAACTTCCAGGGCGTTGGCCTCGGCGAATTTTGTGAATGCCTCCGGCGGAAGGGTGGAGGCGCCATGCTGGACTGCGCCCCCCATTCCGTATTCCTTGGCGACGCGCGAGAGCGTCTTCAGAGTGTCAAAATCCACGCTCACTCTTGCAATCGAACCGTCCGGGAGTACCACACCGCCATGGGAAGTGCCGGTCTGGATGCTGATCTTGGAGAGCCCCGGCGCATCCGGTCTCAGTTCCTGCAGGCTTTGATTGAACCCCTCCATGAAGGCGCGCAGCTCTGGTTCGGTGCTGTTCTGGCCGCCCACTTCCCCGATTTCACCCCCCAGGGAGACCGTCACGCCTTCGGGCTCGTGCTCGCGGATAAACGCGGATAGCTCGGCGCAAAGGCGATAATTAATCTCCTGCTGCTCAGGGATGGTCGGCCGGCTCAAATCCACCAGTGTGGAAGTGTCGATGTCAATGTTGAAGAAGCCCGCGTGGAGCGCTTCCAATGCGAGGTCTCGGATGGCCTGCAGCTCTGTGTGGGGGCCCTTGGCGTAACGGCTCGCGCTGACCTGGAAGTGATCGCCTTGGATGAAGACAGGGCCCCGATAGCCCTCGGCAAGGGCCGCGGCCAGGATGTTGGCTGCATACTCAGCGGGCCGTTGATCTGTATAACCCATCTCTGAGCGTGCGATTTCGAAGATGATCGCCTTGGCGCTCATATCCATCGCGGCCCTGAACACGGCCCGAGCGGCCGTGTAGGGCAGCGCACGTAGATTCATGGCAGGTACGGTGAAATCATCCGGCGTGTCTCCGCGACCCCGAGCGATGTAAAGGTCATGGATAGAGGCGGGAATGATCCCGGCATCCAGCGCGCAAGCGCGAATGAGCCATTGAGCCAAGCCCTTATCCGGCTGGGCACCGAACACGGCGGTGCGAAGCACATCTTCGATCGCTGCGGGCAAAGTCTCAAGCTCGCGCACCGTGACCACGGGACCGTCGCCAATGTGCACGGCTTCCCCTAGCGGCTTCGCCACCCGTAGCAGGTCATCGAGTATCGCCATCGGCCCCTCCCTCTGGAAACGTCTATGAGCAGATTATACTGCGTCCTTTCCGTCCTTTGGGGTCAGTTGGTTGTCAGCCTGATGATTGTTGGCTTGGGACGTCGAGGCTATAATGTGAGGGAGTAGGCGGCCGGTCTGGATCCACGCGCGAAGGAGATATCGCAGATGGGCGATCCACTGGAGAAGATAACCGAGGGGAAGGATCTCCTGGGCCAGGTGCGAAATGCGCTCGCGGGCTTTCTAGGGTACTGGGACCGGGAGAACCGGCGAGAGGCCGATAAGCTGCTCAGGGAGACCATTGCACGGCGCTATGAAGAGCAATGGGACCGGCTCTCAGCGCTCCAGCGGGAGCTGGCGGGGGCAGGGGAGCTTGCACTGGTGGGCGAATTGGAAGCGGCCGCGCTCAAGTTGCGAACCTTCGCCGATCGGGTAAAGAATGCCGCTTATGGATATGCCGGCTTCTTCGACGCGGTACGGGTCAAGAGCGATGAGCTGGAGAAGATCTATGCCTTCGACCTCGCAATGCTGGAGGGAGCTGAGGGCATCCAACGCGCCGTCGAGAACATTCAGGCCTCCATGGGCACGGATGGATTGCCGGCCGCGATCCGGCACCTGACCGGGCTTGCCCAGGAAGCCATCGATCAATTCGACCGGCGTAGCGAGATCATCCTGACTGCCGGCGAGTAGCGATCTGAGGAAGAGGAGACAGGGAGATGGCAAGGATTTTTGATGTCGTTGAATATGCGAGTGAGATGCGCGACGAGATCGTGCATCGGTTTCCTGAGCGTGAAGCAGGTGACTTTCGGATTGGGAGCCAGGTGATCGTCCGCGAGGCCCAGACGGCAGTTTTCTACCGGGACGGAAAGGCGCTGGACACCTTTGGGCCCGGAAGGCATACCATCACCACAGCTAACATCCCTCTGCTGATTGATCTCGTTGGCAAGGCTTTCAATGACCGCTCTCCGTTTACGGCAGAGGTGTACTTCGTCTCGATGCGAGAGTTTGCCAATCAGAAGTGGGGGACCCCTCAGCCCATCCTGGTCCGCAATCCCGGGATGGGTCTCGGGGTGGCCCTGCTGCAGGGCTTCGGAACCTACAGCTTCCAGATCGCCGACCCGCAGCAATTCGTCACGCAGATCGTTGGTGTGACCGGCGCGTACACGACACAGGATATTCAGGCCCGGCTCCGTTCGATGCTTCTCTCAAAGCTGCAGGATTTGCTGGGAGAGACGACGGAGGCCAAGGCTGTGCCTGAACTAATCGGCCTTGTGGAGGAGATCGGCGCCTCCGTGCGCGCGAAGGTGCAGGATGATTTCCGTGCTATTGGGCTGACGCTGAAATCCTTCTACATCGAAAGCTTGAAACCATCGGATAGATCCGCGGAAGAGCTGCGGGCGATGGGCATGCTGGATATGGAGACCTATACGCAGCTCCAGGCCGCAGACGCGATGCGCGATGCTGCCCAGAATCCTTCCGGCGGAGCAGGCCTTACAGCCGGTATCGGGGCGGGGATGGGTATTGGCGATGCCATCGCCGAATCGCTTCGAAAGCGCCGTGAAAGCGGGGAGGATGTACCCGAGGCCTCAGCGGTTCCGGATGTCATGACGCCCTCTGAAGCCGCAGCGTTCTTGAAAGTGGCCGAAGAGGACATAATGGCTGCCATCGAGGCCGGACAAATCAAGGCCAAGAAGATCGGGAAAGCCTACCGCATCTCTCGCGAGGCGCTGGAGGAATACCTCAATAGCTAAGTGTGGTTTGCGCGCTGGCGCGCTTTGGGCCTGTCCGGCCGCGAGGGCTTTGCTTGTTGATTGGCCTTCACAATTCCACCCGTACGAAGGGGGCTCATCTTTGAGCCCTTTTTCGATCTCCGGCTGAATGGCTAGAGCCTTTGCAGGCGTTCGCCGAGCTGGCGTATCTCTTCGGGCGACAGCGATTTGGCCCGGGGCAAGCGTCGGATGGTCTCCTTGAGCTTCTTCCTGTGGGCTGCGGGGTAGGGGGTTTCTTGGGCTTCGAGCCGCGAACGGTTGGATAGGAAAACCACTAATGGCTGCGCTGTGAGCTCGTGATTTTCGCCGAGCAGACGATCGAGAGCCCCCTGGAGGGCCTCAGCTTTCTGGCGCGCCTCTGCATCGAGACGCCGCAGGCGTTTTCGACCTGAGCCCAGCCTCAGGCGTCGAGGCGGAAGCTCCTGGGACCACATGCTGCTCTCCCACCGCAGAATGCCATCCTCGAATCGCGGGAGCAGGGCAAACGCACCGGAGGGCCCAAGCAGGGCATGTGGTGCCCCCAAGAGGTAGTGAAAGAGGCCATAGCGCTCATCCAGTCCCTTCAGCGATTCATAGAGCACTTCATCCACCCTTGGCGAGCGGCCGTAGCGGTTGTAAAGCACGGTGCCAATCTGGGATACAGGCGCGCCCAGGAGCATCAAGAGTAGGGCGATAAGAATATAGGCGGGCTGCAGGAAAGCGATCACTGCCGCCAGCAGCGTGGCGCCCAATCCGGTGTACATAAGGATCTGGCCGAGTCGGCCGTAGCGGCGAATGCGTTGGAAGTTGACATATTGCTGCATCGTTACTCCTGGATTCTAGGTGAGTGTAAGTGTAATGGAACACAAGGATTGCGCATAGCCATATAGCATCCCGAGCATACAAGGACCCAGGCTTGTCTCCGACGCTTGCCCTATCTCAGAGCAGAAGCCCGGCGGCTATGGGTCGGCATCCGACTGCGCATTGGACTAAGGCACAGCTTCGGCCCCAAGCCGAGTCTGGATGGCCTCGCGCAGAGCTGGCAGCACATCCTTCCCAACCGCTTGGCGAGCGACGCGGATGGCGCTCACGAGCGCATGCGCATTGGACCGGCCATGGCCGATGAAGACCAGGCCGTCGATACCCAACAAAGGCGCGGCGCCGTACTCGGAAGGGTCGAGGATCTGTCGCACCCGGCGAAATGCCGGCCGCGCGAGAATCCCGCCGATTGTCGCTAGAGGCGAGGCGCCAATCTCGCTTCGGATGAGGTCGAAAAGGAACCGGGCCACAGCCTCGCTTGTCTTGAGCAAGACGTTCCCAGTGAAGCCATCCGTTACGACGACGTCCGCGTGGCCCCCGAAGACCTCCTTGGGCTCGACATTTCCAATGAAATTAAGCCCGGCGGCTTCGAGGAGGGGATAGGTCTTCTTAACAAGGGCATTGCCCTTGCCCGGTTCCTCACCATTGGAGAGCAGCCCAACCCTGGGATGATGCTTGGCGTGGATGCGCTCAGCATAGACGCTGCCCATCAGCGCGAATTGCACCAAGAATTCTGGGCGGCAATCGGCGTTGGCGCCAAGATCCAAGGCCAGCGCATGTCCCCCCTGCACGGGAATCGTGGGCGCGACGGCAGGCCGTTTCACGCCCCGGATGCGGCCCAGGCGAAAGAGCGCTGTGGCCATCGCACCGCCTGTATTTCCGGCGGTGACGAAGGCATCCGCCTTGCCCTCCTTCAGCAGGTCCATCCCGATGGCCATCGAATTCTGAGCCTTGCCACGGGCGGAGCGGGCGGGCTTGTCGGTCATCTCCAATACTTCCGGCGCATGGATGATCTCCACATTGGCCGCGTGCCCTCCGACGTCGTGAATGGCCTGCGAAAGTTCGGCCTCGGGACCTACCAGAAGGATTCTGTCTCCCCAGCGATCGTACGCCTCGAGCGCAGCTTGAACTTCTGGTCTGGGATGGGCGTCGCTGCCCATGGCATCCAGGACGATATGCATCATCGCCTCCTGCAATGTATGACTTGGAGCACCGGTTCTTATACCCGGTTGACATCCACATCGCGTCGGCTATAATACCGCAGCCTCAAGCTAGATATGCGCTGGTGCTGGAACTGGCAGACAGGCATGGTTGAGGGCCATGTGCCGCAAGGCGTGCGGGTTCAACTCCCGCCCAGCGCACTCAGTTTAGTTCGGCCGCCGGCTCCGGCGGCCTTTTGATATCTTCCCGCAGAACGTGCCAGGCCTACTCTTCGATCCGCATGCGCTGCTCCAGCACGCGCACGACGGCTGAAAGCATCATCGTCATCGCCAGATAGAGAAACGAGACAACGTTAAAGACCTCGAAGGTCCTGAAGGTGCTGGCCCTTCGCAGACGGCCAAGTTGCGTGATCTCCCTCACAGCCAGCACGGTCGCTAGGGATGAATCCTTAAGCATGGCGATAAAGTCGTTCCCGAGCGGGGGCAGGATCCGCCGCAAGGCCTGGGGAAGGATGATGAACCGCATGGCCTGGAAGTAGGTCATGCCCAACGAGCGGGCCGCTTCCATTTGCCCGCGACCGATGGATTGGATGCCAGCCCGGAATACCTCGGCTTCAAAGGCGCCATAGCCGATCGACAGGGCAAAGATCGCCCGCAGCTCCATGTTCACCTGCCGGATACTGAAATCCGCAAGCCCTTGGAACAAGCCCAGCAGGGGTCCGCTCTTCGCAAACGCCAAACCCCATCCACCTAAAGCGTTTAGGCCCGCCACAGCGCCAGGGACAAGCACAAAGGCGACGTAGAGCATCAGCACGATGAGCGGGATGCCCCGGGCTGTTTCTACATAGAGGGTTGCCAGGGTGAAGACCACCGGGTTCTTCGACGTGCGGCCCAAGCCGATGATCAGGCCGATGACAAGCGCGATCGAGAACGCCGTCAGGGTCATCCGAAGCGTAACCTTGATACCTTCTATGAGGAAAGTGAAGGTGTCACGGTATTCAAGATCGGCCAGGATCAGATAGGTCAGAAGGATTCCCAGGGCGATCAAGATGAAAGCCCACCAGGGGAGCTGGGCGACGCGGGCCCTGCGTTCCGCGGTGCGGTGTCGCTGGCCTGGGATTGCAGGGGCAGTTTCGGCGGTCATGGACTTCCCTATGGACTGACAGGCAGACCGCGGATGACCGCGGCCCGCCTGTCAGAGCTAGGCCCATCCTCGCTGGCTGCTACGGGTTGAACCACTTGTCGTTGAAGGCTTCGAGCGAGCCGTCTTTCTTCATCTGCTCGAGCGCGGCGTTGACCGGATCGATGAGATCGCTGCCTGGCGGAAAGACGAACGCCAGCTGCTCGTCGGAGGTGAGTTCGGCGCCGACCTTGAGCATGCCGGGGTTCTCGCCGATGAAGCCCACGGCGGCGACGGTGTCGATGACGACGGCATCGACGTCATTGGCGAGCAGGGCCGCCACGGCGCCGCCGAACTCCTCGAAGCTCTTGATGCGGTCTTCGGGGAAGTGCTGCCTGGCGACGATCTCGTTGGT